>WYEB01000392.1_pt1 | contig 15859 bp, 17 predicted proteins | sample 6343061 | NCBI WGS metagenome assembly WYEB01 (sample SAMN13812332, study PRJNA600296) | hot springs metagenome | biome: ENVO:00000051; feature: ENVO:00002007; isolation source: sediment sample from Evening Primrose shelf | place: USA: Yellowstone National Park, Evening Primrose Hot Spring ... | reverse complement strand
AAGATTCTTGGTGGTGTGGGAAGTATTATGATGCTACTTGTAATAGCTCCTCATGTTGGAATAGCACTTTTTATAATAGGGCTGGTTCTCGTGTTTATCTCTCTGAAATATATTGCTGATGAAGTGAATGATCAGAAGATTTTTAATTATGCTCTTGCAGCGCTCATCATATCTATTATAGGGATTATAGCATTAGTGTTTCTAATGATATTAATAGGATTATCATTATTCGGAGTATTCTCTATAACAGGTTATACAGAGATTATTAAAAAGATCTCTGGAGGCCCTATTGAACATATAACTATAACTCCTTCTTATCCTCCCATTCCAGTCCCTAAGGCTCCACTTGTTATATTGATTATACTTGTGATAACAGTATTAATCGCGTGGGGTCTCACAATAGCATCAGCCTATTTTATTAGAAACAGTTATAATCTTGTTGCGAAATATACTGGAGTAGGATTATTCTCAACATCAGGATTATTATATCTCATAGGTGCAGGCCTTATAATATTATTTGGCATAGGCTTTATACTGATTTTAATAGGGCTGATCCTGCAGATCATAGCGTTCTTCTCTCTCCCAGAAAAGATCCAGCCTCAGGCCATTATGGCTTAAAAAGATCTTTTTAATCATATTTATAAGAAATATGATCTTTCTTCTGATGATTTCATTTTATTCCCCGAGATAATTATCATTAAAAAATTGTTTAGTAAGATGATTATAGGTGGCTTTATGGAGATTATAGGCGTTATACATCTTCCACGTCTCCCATCTACAACCATAAGATCTGAGAGGAGAATTGAGGAGACAATTGATCAGGCTGTTAAAGAGGCTTCAACACTTGAGAAGCTAGGCTATGACGGCGTCATAATAGAGAATTATGGAGACAAGCCTTATATGAAGAGAGTCTCTGATCCATTGACAATAGCCTCTCTAGCTGTGATAACTCGAGAAGTCGTTAGAAACACATCTCTGAAAGTTGGTGTGAGCGTATTGAGAAACTCTGGCAGAGAGGCCTACTCGATCGCTGTTGCCTCAGGAGCGAGATTCGTCAGAATAAACAGTCTTGTGGAGACATTGATCACAGACACAGGCTTTATAGAGCCTGAAGCTCCAAATCTAAGAGATCTATCCGTAAACTATCCTGGGATAGAGATATACGGCGACATATTAGTTAAACATGCTGTAAGTCTCACAGCATTATCAAGATATAGCTTTCTTGCTAATACTATATTAGGTAGTATCGTCGGAGGATACCCTCTATCAGACATGCTGAGAGATCTTATCCAAGATCTTACTGAGAGAGCTTTGGTACATAAGATTATTGTGACAGGTCTCAAAACAGGATCTCCCCCAGACCCTGGTCTAGTAGCAGCTGTCAAAAAAGTCTCAGATAAGCCTGTGATACTAGGGAGCGGTGCAGACCCTTCTAACATAAAAAACTATATAAAACATATTGATGGAGTTATAATAGGCTCATATATAAAGAGAGATGGTAAAGCAGGAAACCCTTTGGATGAGAACAGAGCGAGAATATTTATTGAGACAGTCAAAAATCTTCTAAAAAAATAGCCATAGGATACAGCTGATTAATAACAACACTTTTAATAAATATAATAATACTGATTATATGTTCATAAGATCATTATCAGCTCTGAGGCATGCGTATATATTATCTCTATTCAATATGAGAAAACATTTGTAATAATCATTTTCATCTTTAATACACTGTTTAAACTATTGTTTTTCTTCTTGTTGATATAATAATCTTATTCTCAATGAAGACTTCATCAAAAGATCCGTAGTAATACTGATCTAGAGATCTACTGATTACACGGGTCAGCTATAAAATGATGATTCTAAAAGATTCTTAGCATGAAGAATACTGATAATGAAATTAGAAATGCTATTGTTATTGAATAGATCCAGTTTATCATGATTCTTCTAATGATCTTTCTGGCTCCTAAAGATGCTCCTGTCAAAACTGTTGTTGCATACGATAGTGTTATGATGAAAGTGTATGAGATAGGTATTCCAATAGTATTTGCTATTATCAACATGACAAGTGTTGAGAGAGTTATTGAGTAGTGTCTTGATATTGTCATAAGAATCTTTTCATAAATGTTTTTATATTTATCAGGTCTTGCCAATAGTATCAACAATGATGCTGGGGAAAAAATCATGTATAAAAGATTTTGATGACATGTCATGCTGCTTAAAAAACCAATGTTGTTTCCAGCCAGCAGGATGCTTATCGTTAGATAAGTTGTTGTTGAAAAGATCTTGTAGAGAAAAAGCGTTTTGATAAGATCTCTTTTTTGAAGATTTAAGACTTTGGTTATAAAGATCCTTAATATTATCGTGAGAATAATCGATAGAGCTCCAAGTATGATCCATGTCTCGAAAACTCTTATGATCCATTCTGAGACAGGTCTACCAGAGATCATGTATATGCCTGCTGTTGAGAAGACTAGAGCCATAGTCGCTGATAATGATGTTCCTGTAAATGTCGCTATCAGAATGCTAATGATCAATCCTGTGAATAATGATATCAGCTCTGGATAAGCCGATGATTGGTCATTTGTTGAACATGTTGTTGGCGGAGTGATCATGTTGCTAAACAATATGATCCCTATGATGTTGCTGAGGGCAATCATATAGATGACATGATCTGTTTTTAGACCAAGATATTTTAACAAGCTTATAAATGTGATCGAGTTGTTTATTGATAATAACGTTCCTGATAATATGCTTAAGATTGTTATTATGGGTTCTAGGCTCATCAGAGGATCCTTTCAAATTTTAAGGGCATAGATCATTCTTCCGATCGTGTGTGAAATATCTTCTGAAGCATCTGCTATATCATCGATAGCTCTGACAAGCTCGATAAGATGTGTGAACTCCAGCGGGCTCATCATCTTGTGTTGAGAATATATCTTGTCAAGAATATGATTCTTCTCGTCATCAACACGATCTTCTATAATGTCAATCTCTTTCTCAAGTCTGCTCAGAGTCTCAACATCTCTAAAGCCTTTCTCAAACATCTTTTGAAGTCTCTCAAGACCTGATCTTGTGAGCATAAGTGTTCTCCCAAGATCTTTGTATACATCTGTTATATAAGGATTCTCACGAATACCACTTCTAGATCCCCTCAAAAGCTCCATAGCAATGAAATAAAGATGATCCTCTACGTCATCAGTCTTATTAATTATATAATGAAGATCAGGAACTAAAGTGATTGTTAAAGAGCCTTTGGCAAGTCTTTTAAGAGCCTCCTCAGCTATCCCATCAGCATCCTTCTCCAAGATAACAACTTCATTGGCAAGCCTAGCGATCTCATCATTAGAGAGCTTCTCAGAAAACATTTTATAAACAATATCACAAGACTCAAGACTTATAGAAACATGTCTAGACAACATTCTGAAAATCTCTATGTCATCACCCAAAGCCTTCTCAAAAAATCTCTTGAGAAATCTACTCATCATCACACATTGAAATAGATGACAAGAAAAGAAATAAATATATTCTTTCAAGAAATATTGATCTATTGATGATCTATTTTAGATCTCAGGGAAAGATCTGAAGTAATACTGATCTCGGGATCTTACTTTTGTTTTGACTAGCTTTTTTTAGACTGATCTTTTTCTTCTCCTGTTAGTTTTTTGATTAGTTTGTAGAATGAGAGATAGCTCGTGTATGTCTCTATTCTCTTAGGCTCTTCTTTTCCAAGGCTTTTTCTAAGTTCTATTGTATAGATCCTGTGTCTTCTTATGAGGTCTATGACTGGTCTCTCGATCTCTATGAATCTCTGCCACAGTCTTCTTATTGGGATCCCTTCTTTATAAGGCTTTACATATCTCTCGATAAAATATTTTCTGGCTTCATCAATGTCTGCCTGTGTCAGCTCTGTGAATCTCTTCTTCCCAGATCTGTATAATGCTATCCAATGTATGATCGTTGGCTTGGTGTAGACTTTGCCTTCTGTCTTCAGCTTCTCCATTGTTCTCTTAACTTTTCTTCTCACGTCTTCAACATATTCTCTTGCCACAGCAACTTTAAGCTTGTGATAAAGCTGGATCATGTCTTTCAAAGATTTTATCTGTGAATCAAGTACTACACTCATCACAGCTGAGTCTGCAGTTTTTTTAAGCTTCTCAAACACCTCGATGACTCTGTTGAAAGCCTCTGAGATGTCAAGATCTCTTACAAGCTCAAGTCTCCAACCTCTCTCAGCAAAGAATCTTATCAGCTTCTCATAATGCTCAGGATCTGCACATACACGATCGATGCTCTCAGCAACCATAATACTGATCTTGTTCACCTCCATAATCTTGATCGCTGACTGAAAAATAATTCTCTGAAAAGGATCCTCCACACGTGAGACGCCAATCTCATCCAATCGTATACACATATAACCCTTCTTATCACAATAGTCACGGATGACAAACCACTGATTATCAGGATTCTCATCCTCCTGACTGATCCTGATGTAGGCAATAGCCTGAATCAAAAGAGCCTCCGAATATATCGCTTGGGCACCCAATATTTAAAAATTTTTCGGTTCAGACAACAGAAAAAGATCCTAGGAAGAAAGAATCGATCTGCCTGATCTTTTCAGTCCCGCCCCCAACAGAAAAAGATGCATTGAAAAGATCGCTGAAAAAGATCATTAAGATCCTTGATCATAAGAATAGAGCCTATAATCCGCCAGAGAATTATACACAAAACCTCAGCACAGAAAAAACAAGCAACTACAAAGCCGAAGAGATGAACTTACAGAGTCAATCTCGTAGAAAACATGTAGGCTAAAAGATCTTTTTCAATGAAATGATATATGATAATGATCATAATATTTTTATCGAGAGCCTCCCATGGTCATTTATAACAATCGTGGCGATTTTAAAGAATTTAAGAAATACCCGTTAGACGGTTTGCTTTTCAACTGTTTTATACATACTATATCGTGATGAAAATTCTGATGAACATAGTTATTACTGAGTTATCGTTAATATTAGTGAGGCTGTTAGGAGAGATGTATGAGAAATATGTTGAAGAAGATGAGATGAGTATTCTTAAGAAGAGGCTTAGAAGACTCTCTCGTCGATTGACAGGAAAGATAGATCCTGCTGTTATAACTAGTATTGTGAGAGAAGATAGAGAGAAACATTAAACTATCTATTTTACAGATCGATGTTGCTTTCTATGCTACTTCGCTATTGTGAGGAAGCTTCTCAATATTCTTAACAAGACTTCTATTTTTTATATAGATAGATGAATATAGAATAAAATTGATATGGTCAGAAAAAGATGATTGTTATTCCTAAGAAACTTTACGATGAGCTTGAGAGAAGAGGCTTAGACGTCTCTTCATTTATCATAGATCTTTTGGTGAAAGCTCTGAACCTAGATCCTGATGTAGCGGCTGAGTCTCATCTAGAGCTTTCATTGAGATATCTTGAGGAGGGAAAGACTCTCGTTGATAAAGATCCTGTTCAAGCATCTGAGAAGCTTTATAAAGCAGCAGAGGAGGCTGTGAAAGCTATCACAATACATCTAGGCTTGAAAAGCATTCTTGAGAGTGTTGAGAAGAGAGGTAGATGGACTGTGACAGAGCTTGAGAAGGCGGTCATAAAGATCTCTGAGAAGCTAGGGAGATGGTTTATCTCTGCATGGGACTCTGCATGGGCTTTACACGTGTGGGGTTTTCATGAGGCGAAATTCGATGATGAAGACGTGAGAGAAAGACTGCCGGATGTTGAAAAAATAGTTCTGGAGGCTCAGAGCCTTATTAAAAAAGACAAGTTATAATCTTTAAACAAGATCCTTAGTTATCTAGAACATATATCTCTACTATTCAATTGACCTGACTTCATCTCCGCCCTTAGAGGTGAGCCCTTCGGCTGTAAAGATCTTATTTAAATGTTTCAACACTTATATAAGTAAGTGATCAGTCTTTGTAGAGAATTTCTGTGAAATAAAGATTCGATATCATAATCTTATTTTAGAAGGAATAAGATGAACGTTTCAAAAAGTCTTAACATCTTTTGTGAGCCTGTCGGGAGACAGGTAAAAATTTTAAACTTTAAAAGGCGGCTAAATATTAGGTCGTCAACCTCATAACATTCAGCTGTTTATCAAAACATCTTTAGCTCTACTGCGACTTAACATAAATTCTAAAAATATATTTGTATCTATCAAGTAAATTTTTCAGGCAGCCTTGAGATCCATATATCTTTTATCATATGTTGAAGCTCTACAGAATCAAATTTGACATCAGATAAAATACCTTTGATCGCCTCTATAGGATCTCCCTCAAATGAGATCTGTTCTTTCTCAACTAGAGATATCCATTTTAAAATGGCGTCTTCAACCGCCCTACTAATCGCACCTTTACTATATCCATATCTTCTCATAGCTAATTCTCTAAATTTTAGCTCTAATTTTTTATCAATTTTAGCCTTAATCACAAAAGTCCCTAAGTACATATGGTGTTGTAGACATATAAATCTACTGTTGAAACATTATTATTATTGTTTTACGTATTTTCAAGATTTTTTCCAAAAGATCTTCAGTCTCCGAATTTATGAATAGTATATAGTTAATCTGCTTCACTTGAGAAAGACACAGATCTTACGGTTTTATGTCTTATTGCATCTACTCGATCATTATTTTATACCTCTAAATCCCAGAAATATTTGCATACACCGTTTCAACAGATATCTACTGTAGCTTTTTCGTATTACTCAATTTTGACTCGAGATCTTGAACAATCAAGGTCGAAAAAATTTCTTATAATAAATAAATCACGCAAAGACAAAGATGAGTTTTATATAACTCTATGGTCATTTAAATTGACGGAGACATGAGCTCTAATAACGATAGCACTGATTCTTTTAGAAGGATCGATATTGATAGACTTAGGATAAAGGTTGATCTGGCTCCTGATCTCAGAGTAAAGTTTGTAGGTAGAGATCTTGCTCTTAGAAAAATTATTGATTGGGCTGAGAGAGGAGTTAGCGCTCCTATAGTCGTCTACGGGCCTGAGGGCTGTGGAAAGACAACCTGGCTTAGACAATCCGTGGAGATATTGAAGGTCATGAATTATAAAGTTGTCTACATAAATCTCATGGAAAGATCTTTGGATAAAGCTCTTGTCTATTCAGAAGATCTTAAGGATCTTGTCAGAGAGTTTATCAGCGGAACATTAGAGATGCTAGGAGCACCATTAAGCAGCGCCATAGCTAGGCTCATAGATCTTGCGCCAGCAATAGCTCACGAGATGATCAAGAGATTTCGAAAGCCTAAGATAGCTATTTTAATTGATGAAGCTTTTCAAATCATGAGGCCGGAGGAGGCAGCCGTCTACGTAAAGACGTTGTTAAACATAATAGAACATCCCTCAGCAGAATACGATAGAATAATAGCTGTGGTAGCCACCAGCGAGGGAAGATCTAGGTCTGAGATCGGTAGACATAGATGGGCTCATCTAATGCCTATGTGGAACATGTCTAAAAATGACTTTAGAGAACTCTATGATCAGACGCCTGGTGAGAAGCCTTCTTTCGAAGATGTCTGGAGGATCACAGGGGGAAATCCGTGGGTCTTCAGAGAGCTCTATATGGCGAAATGGAATATTAATGAAGTCATCATTGAGACGACAAGATCCAAAGATCTTACGCCATATTTCGTGGATAGATGGAGAAGTCATCTTGAGAAGGCTATAGAAGATCCTGATCATCTGTGGCATAAAGATGTTCCGAAAGAACTTATAGATGAGATGATCAAGAGAAATCTCATAATCTATAACATGTATGAGAGAGACCCTGTGCTCTGGATCGATCAGCCTCCACCTAGAAAGGATCTTGAGATAGGAGTTGGAGAGGAAGTTGCCTGGCAGACTCCTCTACATAGAGAATCCGTGAGAAGAGCTTTAGAGAAGATGAAAAAGACCGATCAAAAATAAAATCTCTCATCTAAACAGAGGATCTCTTCTCACTTAATTCCACAAGTCTTCTTGTCAACGTATTTATCACATTATCTCTCAGCTGATCAAGACTATGTTTAATATATTTTGTATCCTCTTTCACCTCTAAGATCTTTTTATCAAAATCTGTTTTCAAGTCTGATATTTTCTTATCAACCTCTCCTCTCAAATTTTTAAATTCTTCTCCTAACTCTACAATTCTCTTCTCTATAAGATCTATTCTCATTGATAAACTATCTATTTTAGTTGATAAACCTTTTTCTACAGAATCTATTTTAGCTAATAACCCTCTTTCTACAGAGTCTACTCTAGCTAATAATTCTTTTTCTACAGAATCTACTCTCTTCTCAACAGCTTCAACTCTTTTCTCTAAAGCTTCAACTCTCTTCTCCACAGCCTCTATTCTTGTTTTGAGACTCTCCTCAAGACTACTCATTCTTTTTTCAATAGCGTCCATTCTAGCTTCTAATGTTCTTCTAGTGGCCTCCATAAGGAGAAAGCCAACTTCCCAATCGCTAAGCTTCTCACCTTTAAGAGCTTTATCAACAATCCTCTTAGCATACTCAGCAAGAATAGAACCAATAACATCTATACCTATAGAAGCAACTTGTTCAGCCATTATACTCAAGATATAAATTTATTTAGAGCTTATATTTGGAATGTCTTCTTAACTCCATATCAGAAGGGATCCAAGGTAGCTATTATGTTGCGCCCTATAGCTTGAGAATTTCAGAGGGTTCTTCCGAAGTTAAGAGACTTATAGATAACCTCAGAATGCTGATACTCTAATTAAATGATCATATAAGATAAAATGTTGATATACAGTAAATGCATAGAGAAATATAGATATGATTTTTGATTAAAATCTTCGATCAAGTGATTTAGATAGATAATCTCTTATTTAATATCACTTCTCAGGAGGATCACGAATTCTCTACATCTATCTGATACTTCTCATGATATCTTTAATTTTTCCTTGGGAGTATTTCTAAATAATCGGCAAAATTCATTATATCATTTACAATTCTTAGCATGTGAGAAGCTTTCACCAGGTCTCTTAAGTCTCGAAAGATCTTCATAAGCTTCTTTAGATATAATTATTGTTTTAAAAGATATTGTATATCCTTCAGCATCATTAAAACTTATGTGCAGTCATAAGTTTTTTACAACTGAAAGCCTCGTCCTTTATGGCGGAGATGAATAGAAAGATTTATAATTTTTTCTTGTTCTAATTATTTTTGATGATGAGTCTATAGATGTGGTTGCTCCTAAGCCTCTTCGGGATGCTGGGTGAGCAACCACATAAAAATATATATGGGGGATCTCTGGCCACCCCGACTGCCTCTCAGATGACAAATGTAAACCCGAATAGATGAGGGGAACCAATGATCCGCTCCGAAGGGAGCTCTAGCTCCCGAGGGCGGGAGAGGAGGTCAGAGAGTCAACTATAGATTAACTCTGAAAGGCCTTATTTTAGTTTGATGTTCATAGATTCTTACTAAATAAAAGCGCATGTATATCATGTAATAATAAGATCCTTAGATAAGCATAGTTTTTTAAGCTAATTTTAACATATAACTATTGGCAAGATCGTTATGAAGTTGATGGTTACGAGAATATTCCTCTCTCTAATTATATGATCAACATGAGTAAACTAGCTATTATGTTTTCAATGTTACTACTTTTTGTCTTCTCAACAGTTTTAATTTCTCCTTAGATCAGTTTGAACCGAATCTCGTCTCATCTCTAAAACCTCTTTTGAGTCCAATTATTTTTTATCCAATATTTTGGACTTATGATCTGATGCTGTCTTAATTTTTCTTAAGCTCTACGATGCTAATTGTATAACCTTTATGACAAGGTTTAATCTTTGTATCTCATTTTATTTTATTCAAGTTATATGAATATGTCTCTAAAATTATCATGATATGATCGTAGGTCAATATCATCGGTCTTGATCCAACATCTCTCATATAAGTTCTCGAATATGATGTTTTCATCTTTTAATAAATAAAGAATGTTATAATAGCTGAGGCATCAGCCGGTATCACGATCCTCTCTCACAGTCTCTGTGGCAAAACTTTTTGGAACGCTCCATTTAGCTTTTTTAAGCTCATCTAGGATCTCATTGAAATTATCTTCAGCCTCAAGTTCTTTAATTCTCATCTCAATGAATCTTCTCACCTCTTCTGCCCAGTTTATTTTATCTTTATATTTGTTCATCTTCTCCTTCAGATCTTTTCTGATTTTAACACTAAAAACACTCATAAATTTATTCACCAAGAACTATCAGTATACCAGATATATATTTTACGTAGACCATAAGGTGGACTTTTAGTATCTTGATTTTTACTCTTATCTTGATTTATTAATAGAAAGATCCTATGATGACTTTAGAGTTAATTAATGTTAATATGTAAGAAAGATATATTTTTTAAGAGAGACTTTCGTAGGGATCAGGATTGTCCGAACAATATTCTGAAATGATCGAGGAGAGGATCCTAAAAATTCTTTCTTCGATGAGTCTTGAGGAGAAGATTGCTCAGCTCATGGCTGTTTCTGTAGACTCTCTGCTGGATGATCATAATAGATTTTCTAGAGAGAAGGCCGTGAAGACCATTGGAAGAGGAATAGGTCAGATCGCTAGAGTGGCTGGTAGTAGAAGAAGACTTTCTCCTTCTGAGGTTGTGTCGATTATCAATGAGATACAGTCTTTTCTTATTAAAGAGACTAGAATGAGGATCCCTGCTATAGTTCATGAGGAGTGTTTGGCAGGATTAATGGGCAGAGGAGCAACATCTTTTCCACATCCAATTGGTCTTGCAAGCACATGGGATCCTGATCTTGTTGAGAGGGTTGCCTCAGCAATCAGAAGAGAGGCTCTTGCAGTCGGCGCTAGACAGTGTCTTTCGCCAGTTCTAGATCTTTCTATAGACCCTCGGTGGGGGAGAGTTGAAGAGATTTTTGGGGAAGATCCTTATCTAGCCTCTGTGATAGGTCTGAGCTATATAAAAGGTCTTCATAGTGAAGATCTTTCCAGAGGAGTTTTGGCGACGCCTAAACATTTTGTGGCTCACAGCATGAGTGAAGGCGGCAGAAATATTGCTCCTGTCAACATAGGATTTAGAATGTTGAGAGAGGTGTTTATGGCTCCTTTTGAAGTTGCTGTAAAAATAGGTGGAGCATTATCGCTAATGGCTGCATATCATGATATAGATGGCGTACCCTGCCACTCTAATAGAGAGCTTCTGACAGATATTTTAAGAGGAGAATGGGGGTTCAGAGGATTTGTCGTTTCTGATTATGGAGGCGTCAGAATGCTCATGACGCTACATAAAGTTGCTAAAGACTGTGTAGAGGCTGCTTCAGAAGCTCTTAAAGCAGGAGTCGATATAGAGCTTCCAGATCCAGAGTGTTTTTCAGAGCTTGTTGAGGCTGTGAGAAGAGGTCTTGTGTCAGAAGATCTTATAGACGAGGCTGTGAGAAGAGTTTTGAGAGTAAAGATCCTCCTGGGACTTTTTGAGAATCCATTTGTTGACGAGAGGAATCTAAAGATCTTGAGAGATGAGAGCCATATAGATCTTGCCAGAGAGGCCGCGAGAGCATCAATAGTTCTTCTGAAAAATGATAATGTTCTTCCAATACCAAATTGGGTGAGAAAAATAGCTGTCATAGGCCCTAATGCTGATAATCCTCTGGCTCTATTCGGAGACTACTCTCCTCAGATCCATATAAAAGCTCTTGATCAAAAGATTGTCACAGTTCTTCAAGCCTTGAGATCTAGAGAGAAGAATAGACTTAAAATAATGTATTCACCAGGCTGTAGAGACGTAAGATGTGAGACTTCAGACATGTTCTCAGAAGCAGTTAGAATAGCAGATGACAGCGACATGACCATACTGGTGCTCGGCGAGGTCTCAGGTCTGTTTGAAGAAGGATTGAGCGGCGAAGGATCTGATAGAGCAAGAATATCATTACCAGGTCTTCAAGAGGAGCTTGCTCTCGAGATATGTGATAGAGCTTTGACCACGATAGTTTTATTCAATGGCAGACCACTTGATCTTAAGAAGATCTCTGAGAGATGTGGGTCTATACTAGAGGCGTGGTATCCAGGTGAGGAGGGTGCAAATGCTTTGACAGAGATACTTTTTGGAGAACACGATCCAGGAGGCAGACTTCCGATCTCTTTTCCAAAGGACATTAGTCAGATACCTGTATACTATTATAGAAGAGAGACTTCTAAAAAAGATTATGTTGATCTTGATTCTAATCCTTTATATCCCTTCGGCCACGGCCTGAGCTACACAAGATTTGAATATGAGAATCTAACGATCAACCCTTCATCACTTAGACCTGGAGATGATGTTGAGATAAGCTTCGAAGTTATAAACATAGGAGAAAGATCTGGACACGAAGTTGCGCAGGTATATATCAAAGATCTTTTTGCAAGCGTCTCCAGACCATCTAAAGAGCTTAAAGGATTTGCAAAAATATTTCTGAGACCAGGTGAGAAGGCGAAGGTCTTTATAAAGATAAATACTCATCAACTGGCTTTCTACAATAGATCGATGAGGCTGGTCTTAGAGCCTGGGACGTTTGAGGTGTTTATAGGAAGATCATCTGAAGACATACGTTTAAAAGGATCTTTCGAGCTTATAGAGGGATCTCTGGTAAACATGAGGAGAAGATATATCTCAGAGACTAGAGTCGTCTATTTATAATTAAAAACATGATCTTCTGATCATCTGAGAATAACATGAGTAGAAATTGATCAAGACAATCTATCAGAATCTATTAAAATAATATTTATGTTTAAAAATATGTTGAGTAGCATACTACATATGCTTAAAATCTTGTTAAATCACAATACTAGAGAGGCGTAGAATATATGGAGGATCTTGTGGTAAGATACACATCTGATGTTTTTTACATAAGATTTGAAGACGGCTCAAAAGCTTATCTAGAGTATAAGATTGATAACGACAAAATGTATCTGATATCCACATATACTCCTCCACAACATCGAGGCAAAGGTGTCGCTAAAAAACTTGTTGATAAAGCTGTCGAGGTTGCCAGAGAGAGAGGTCTTAAGATAATTCCAATATGCTCATACTCGGTCTATTACTTTATTAAAAATAAAGATCTGAGAGAGATCTTAGATGAGCCCTATGGAAAGATGAGTGATGAAGAGCTTGAGAGATATTATAGAGAGAGACTTGAAGAGGAGAGGTCTAAAGAGTCTAATAAATAAAAATTTTATAATCTCTCATCTTTTGAATAGACTTTTTCTACGTCTCTTATCAAGATCTGTTGTTCTCATATATCTATGTATTGAGGACATCTGTGAAGATAATGATCCTTTTAAAACATATATAATATTTCTCCATGCGTTGCTTTCTTCATCGGTTATAGGCTCTCGAGATTTATAGTCATATTTTCTTATAAAACTTTCGGTCAGCTCTACAAGTTTTCTCAGCTTATCTCTATGGATCTTTGTCAGCTCATTTCTTCTAGTCTCATCAAGTGATGATGTTATCATAAGAAGATGCTTGTGACATAGTATCGAGTGAGAATTCTCATAAATTTTCATCACCTGATCAATACATTTTACAAACACATAGACATAGATCTCTTCAAAATCTCTGACATGACCACATAATATGCATCTACTCCAGAGCTCCCCAGGATCTTTAAACAGATCATTTATATGACTGTTTAACATGTCTAGATAAATTATTGAGGCTCCCAAACCATTGATCTCTGGAGATCTTTTTATAAACTCAGAGAATCTATACGCGTGGTAAGGACAGAAGCCGAGACTTTTTCTAATGTTCTCTCTCACAGAAGGATCATTAACATTCTCATAGAGAAGATTTCTGAAATATCTCTCTTCAATCTCCTCAATAAGAACACATATAGGACATCTACTAGTGCTCTCCATAGCTCTCCTCAGATCTAGGAAAGAAAGCTCGTCACATGGTTTCACAGTTTTCTCAGAAGATCCTGAGGCTCCGCCGCTCAATTTCTCAGCCGCATGTTTATTTTCATGATTAATATCATCTCAAATCTTTAGACTGATTATTATCAGAAGATCCTCTTCTGATCTCCATAACATATTTATTGATAAGATCCTCTATCAAAGGTCTGTACATCTTAACGCTTTCATCACTCAACTCACACATAGAGAAGAGACCTACAAGTCTTATAGTCTCTGCACGAGCCTCTTCAAGCTCTTGAGAAAGTTTGAAATGTAGATAAGCCTCGACAGATGATAAATCGAGAAGCCTTTTAAGAAGAGTCTCTACATCTTCTTGTTCATCTTCTTCTCCAGACATCTTCTGAAAGCCTCCTGAAGAGAATATATGATCTTAAGATCCTTCTCGACCTCATCAATTTTTCTTCTCATATTCTCAATGACCTCCTCTTTCTCATGGATCATCTTAATCAGCTCTTCACGAGAATATGTGACACATCATCACCAGACTATCAAGTATCTTTCTGTAAATAAAAATTTTTCTCGACAAGTCGTTGTGAAAAAGATCTATGAAAATTTTTTGAGAAAAATAATTTTAAAAGGAGGAAAAAAATTTATAATTTCGTAAACGTGTCTGTATCAGAGTGATAAAGCTCTTTATCTACGATCACATATTTGTCTCCTTGTTTCTCCACAGCCCATATAGAGTAGTCTTGATATCTGCGGTCTCCATTCTCATCAAATGCGTTCAGACCTGTCACTCCATAATAGCTTTCAGCAACTTTTATCAGCGCATTCACAAATTTGTCTATATCATCAACTTCTCCTCCTGTAGCCATTAGAGCAAGACCTACCAGCCATGCCGCATCATAACCGTTTGCCGCCACTGGAAAGGATCTTTGTCATATTTAAGAGTAATTTTTGAGTGAGACCGTCTTCAGCGACTAAAGATCCTGAGGTTATAAGAGCTTATATAGGTGGAGAAAAATGATGTTAAGTATAAAAGATCTTGTCTCAGGATATGGAAGACTTAAGATCCTTTACAACATTAATCTAAGTCTCTCTCAGGGTGAGATACTCAGTATCGTAGGCCCTAACGGTGCTGGAAAAACTACTCTTCTCAACTCAATAACAGGATTCGCAAAAATATTCAATGGAAAGATCTTGTATAACGAGAATGATATAACAGGTGAGAAGCCTGAGAAGATGCCTCTCATAGGAATTTCATATGTGCCGCAGATGTTTAATGTTTTTCCATCTCTAACAGTTGAAGAAAATCTTCTGGTGGCAGGAGAGATCCTTAGATCTAGAGAGCTACTCAGACAAAGCCTGGAGGAGGTCTACACGATATTCCCAATACTAAGAGAAAGAAGAAATCAGAAGGCCGGGACATTAAGCGGTGGAGAGAGACAGATGCTTGCAATAGCCAGAGGACTTGTTCAGAGACCTAAGTATTGCTTTTAGACGAGCCCACCTCAGGATTATCACCTAAGATAGTAAGCACAATAGCTGATAAAATGCTTGAGATCAAAAAGACCGGAGTGTCAATACTACTTGTAGAACAGAATCTCAGAGTAGCATTAGAAGTAGGCGATAGAATAGGCGTGATCGTGAGTGGACGTCTCATAACTGAGGGAAAGACCAGCAGCTTCACCATTGATGAGCTTTCAAAACTATTCTTCACAGGAGCTAGAAAAATCTGAGGAAAAAACTCTATATTATTCTCTTTGAAATTCTCTTTGAATAATATTTGATGTTGAGAAAGATTTTAATAGATAAAAGAAAGTTTTAATTGATGTGGCTGATAACATGAGAAATGATAAGAAGAATGTCTCTCGTGAGTATAGGAAGAGGCTGAGAGAGATTAAGAGACTTAGAAATAGGCTTAGAGGCTATGC
>WYEB01000390.1_pt1 | contig 15911 bp, 19 predicted proteins | sample 6343061 | NCBI WGS metagenome assembly WYEB01 (sample SAMN13812332, study PRJNA600296) | hot springs metagenome | biome: ENVO:00000051; feature: ENVO:00002007; isolation source: sediment sample from Evening Primrose shelf | place: USA: Yellowstone National Park, Evening Primrose Hot Spring ... | reverse complement strand
AACATTTGTGATCCTAGGAGTCTCAACACTGATAGGAGCCGTTGCGACAGGACTTGGAGGAGCAGGCTATATAGAGAGAGTCCCTGAATTATTATTACCTCTCTATTCAGTTGCATTTGTGAGAGCATTTAAGCAATTTAATAATCAAAAATATGAAGATATATTGAGGAAAGTTTTTATTGCATTAATGTTCTTTTTCATGATATCAGCTCCTTTTATATATTTCAGCGGAAGAAACTTCCAGTCGATTCCGACAAGTGAGGATAAGGCTGGAGAATTCCTAATAATACATACACAAAGTATTGCAGGGCTTTATCCAGAAATTAGGACAGCCTCAGCCTTTACACCTCTTTTGACCAGCTCAACACTTACCTCTAACACTATATATGCAAATTATCGACATGATTTCATACAAACATTATATTATAAAATGGGAGATATTATTGCATTAAATAGCTACATTCATAAGTTTAAATCAACATGCGACATAGTATATTATAATCCAACAACACAACTGTCATATTGCTAAGCTACCAATAAAGGGGGCATAATGAAGGTCTCTGTTATAGTTCCGAGTAAAGGATGTACATATCTTGGTTATCTAATGCGAGGTCTTCGAGATCAGAGCATTAAACCAAATGAAGTAATACTCGTAATTAAGAATTGCGATCTGAGGTCTGTAGAAAACTTATGTAGTAAGTTTAGCCTATCATGTACGATTATTGAGCAGAAAGAGGGAAATGTCACACGAGCTCTTAACATGGGAAAGAAAGAGGTTAGAGGAGATATAACATTATTTACCGACGACGACGTTATGCCCTTACAAAAGTGGGTAGAGAGGTATGTTAGGTTACATACAGCATTCAGAGATGTTGCTGGTATATCTAGTAGAGATGTTTACATTAACATAAGTAACCTACGGCTCCTACCTACACCCGATGACAGAGCTGAGGTGAGACTATACAGGTTGCTTGTCAGACCCTGGCTTGAACCTCCACATCCTTTACTGGGTAAGTATAGACTAGGCGTATACTTGACAAGAAGGCTAGATATAGCGCATGGTTTCTTCATACCTAACAAAATCTGTTATTCATTATCGCTTAGAGGAGTTAATATGAGCTTCAAGACGAGCTACATATACGATGCTTGGTTTCCAGAGCACAAACTATTGAAAAGGGCGCCGGGATTTGAGCAACATTTTTCTCTACAACTCATACTTAAAGAGTCTGATCTCATATATGTTCCAAATAATCCTATTCTTCATATTGCAAGAAGCGAGAGTCTATCAAGAACTGAATATAAAGAAGAGCTTAAAAAAGAGTTTGATATAATGCGTAGTCTATATAAAGAACTTCTTAAAAACATGATATAGAAACTACTTCATAGAATCTGGGTTTCATCGTGAAATTTTTAATCTGCAGGAGAACTGTTTGTCATTAACATTTATGCATGTAGATATTTTAGCATTAGAGATTAAGAGTTTCTTAGGAACAATAGATAAAATGGTGATTATATACGATCTATTAGAAATATTAGTTTAAATTTTTTATGAAACATATGTAGAGAGCAGAACTATAATTAAAAAGGTGACAAACAATTAATGTAATGATCATAAATGATTGGATAAGCAATACTGTAGCCGGGGGCACATATAGAATACAAGGGTTTGCAAAAGGCTTTCAGAGTCTAGGACATAAAGTCATAATAGTCACGCCATGGGGGGTAATCAAATATGAAAAACATAATAGTATTCACCAGCCAAATGTTAAAAGTCCTCTGTATTATGCTACCACAAGTTTAGGATTACCTCTGCAATCAATTAGAGCTATTATGAGGACAGGCCTTATTGATTTAGTTCTTATACAAATGCCAAGTCCTTTTACAAAGGCATTAACTATACTACCTATTCTAAAAATTTTTGATGTGCCTATAATACTTGATTTTGGAGATCCTTGGTGGAAGGGATCAGACCCTAGTATTTATAAATATATATCTAGCAAGATTATACAATTCCAGGCAAAAGAATCAATATTAATAACATCATTTAGCAAACTCATTCTTAAATTAATTGATCATGAAAATAAAGTACATATTCCAAATGGTGTTGATATAGAGCTTTTCAGACCAGGAAATGAAGAAAAACCTGATGTACCTCTGGTAGGATTTTTAGGCGCATTTACGAAGAGAAACGGTGCTGAGATAATAATTCCAATTTTAACTGAGCTAATGAGGAGAGGCTTCGATGTAAGATTTGTACTAATCGGAGGAGGCGATCTGTTGCAAACAATCTACTCCGAAATTACTAGAAGAGGACTAAAGGAGAAAGTCATAATTTTCGGAGATGTTCCTAGACAAAAAATTCCAAGACTTTTATCTATGTGTAATGTGCTTGCGGCTCCCTATTTAAATTCTAAAGAGCTTCACTATATATTCCCAACAAAAATACCTGAAATGATGGCTTTAAAAAAACCTGTTGTCGCAGCATCCCTGTATGAGATAGTTACAACGTTCAAGATCAACGAGGAATTACTTGTAGCAAGATATAATGCTATAGATTATGCAGACAAAATAGAGCTACTTCTTACAGATCCTATCTTAAGAGAGAAAATTGCAGAAAAAGGTTATGAAAGGATTCGTAAAGAATTCACCTGGGAGAAATTATCTATGAAAATCTTAGAAAATATAAAATTTGTAACAGGATAAATATGCGTAATATATGTTTTATAATGGCTTACAGCATTTATCCTAAGCGCGGAGGGCTTCACGAACAAGTCTATCTTTTCTCACGCGAGTTAAAAAGAAGAGGATATAATGTTTACATATTATTCCACAGACATGAACTTATAGATAAAAATAAGCTCTCCAGGATTCTACCATTATATTTATCAGGAGTAGATCCAAAGCTTTACACTTCTCTTGATGTTTGTGATTCCATAGTAATGGAAACCGTATGGCCTTGGATTGCAGCAATTCCTATTCATTTATTAGGAAGAGACTTTATACTTCATCTTCATTCTGTAGAAAGCTTATCAGACTTTGGGCATCCGCTTTACAAAAGAGTCATGATCAAATTTGCTGAGGAAGTTGCTTGTAGATCAGCAAAAACAATAATAACTGTAAGTCTTAAAGAATATTCGCTGTTAAGGGCTAAGTATGGTGAAAAGGTTATGTATCTTCCGCTTGCAATCGATATTGAAGAGCACAAAAAATATATAGATGCAGACAAAGAGTCTCTTAGGGAGATGTTAGGATTCCTCTTGATAAGTTTGTAATTGCTTTTGTAGGAGGCATGAGTTACGGACCTAACAAAGAGGCGGCAGAGATCATAGCAACACAAATAGCGCCTAAGGTCTATGAACTATCAAAAGGCAAGACAATGTTTCTTTTGATAGGACCTGATCCGCCATCTGAAGCTAAGAAATTAAAATACATTAAAACAACAGGATACGTCGAAACTGTAGCTCCATACATAGCTGCTTCTGATGTGTGTATAGCGCCTATATATCATGGTGGTGGCGTTAAAATGAAGATACTAGATTGCATGAGCCTTAAAAAGGTTGTAATAGCAACAAAAAAGGCGGTAGAAGGCATATTACTTAAACCATGGATACATTACATACCTGCTGAGACACCAGATGAATTTGTGAATCAAATAATAGAGTTGTTAACTATTAATAGAGAGGAAAAGAATTATGATCAGATCATAATGAATGGACTAGACTATGTATATAAAAATCATTCATTGGATAACGTGATTAGTAGTTTTTTAGAATTATTAGATTGAATAAATGCTAAAACAACTTAAAGATATGATGAATAAATGCTATGAAATATAAGAGTATCGCATTAATACTTTTTGATCTAAGTATAATAGGTGGTATACAAAGAACAACAATTTATACTGCAAAAGCATTGGTAGAAGCAGGCTATGATGTAAATATAATCACCTCATTAATCAATAAGTTAACTTTTTACGCTATTCATGAAAACATCAATCATATAGAAAAGTTGAAAATTACGAAAATAACACTACCATCTATATTTAATTTCTCACCAACAGCAGTTAGCTATATATATAAATTTTTAAATCTTAACATGTTAATGAAAAAATATCTTGTAATTAATATGCATGGTGATATTCAGCCAATAGATGCGCATCTCGTATATTTTCATCAATTTAATATTGATTACCATTTTTATAGTGGTGATTTAATACAAAGAATGAGAATAATGCCTTTATATTTAATAAGGAAAAAATTCATTATTAAGCTTAGAGAAAATCAGATACCGATATTAGTTAATAGTAGATGGACCTTTATCGAGGCTCGGAAATTTTGGAATTTAAAGAATGTTCACATACTCTATCCGCCAGCAGTTCCTGACAAACCATATATGCCTATGACGTGGAATACGTGGAATGAGAGAAGAGATGATGTGGTTGTTACAATAACACGGTTTTCACCAGATAGGGGACTTGAATACGTTTATAAGTTAGCTGAAGAGCTTCCTTGGGTGAAATTTATAATAGCTGGTTATGTACAATATAAAGATTATTTTCTCCGTCTTTTATCAAAAAAACCAAAAAATGTATTACTATATCCTAACATCACAGAGAGGGAAAAATATGAATTGCTTAGCAAAGGAAAAGTATACTTAAATCCAACACCGCATATTGAAGGTTTCGGTATAGCTGTAATTGAAGGAATGATGATGGGTTTAATACCTGTGGTAAATAACAAAGGTGGTGTTTTAGATTATGTTCCTACACAATATCGGTTTCGCAATTTAGAGGAGGCTAAAGAAATCATAATGAAAGCACTAAGGGATTGGACTCCAGAATTAGGTAAAGAGATGAGAACCGTTGCTAATAATTTTTCGTATCATAGATATAAACAAGATTTGTTAAGGATCTTGAATAAATATTATAACATATAAACAATTATTTAGAGGTGCAAGAATATATGAGGGTAGCAATTATAGCTGATAATGTTTCATGGAGAGGAGTAGGAGTTATCACAAAAATGCAAATTAAACTTTTATTTGAGCGAGGAATAGATTTGTTATTAATAGTACCTCAGAATCAATTTTTAGAAATGCATAGAGATAAGATGCTTAAGCATTTAATGAAAAAATTAACAATCGTAACAATTCCGAATATCAGTGTAGGATTTGATCAAATTATTCAATCGAAGAAATTAAATAATTATTTAGATAAATTATTTAGTGATATCGATTTGATTTATATTCCTAATATGTATTATTGGGCATTAATATATTCTAAGAAGAAACATATACCAAGCGTGATTACGATAAATATGCCTTGGCCAGTATGTTTCTATCAAAATTTATTTTTTAGGCATGCGTTATGCTCTGGATGTGTATGGAGTAAAAATAAGAGCTCGTTTAATGATTATGTGAAACTTTATCAATGTATAATAGAGAAAGAAGGAATAATTAGGTCGTTAATTAAATTTCCATTAAGTTTAGTTAAAAAAATGTTATAGAATCGTACATAATGATGGCTACTAAGATAATTGCTATTAGTGAGACTGTTAGGAATTGGCTTATTAAAAAATTTCCAGATCTCTCCAGTAAAATTAGAATTGTCTATCTAGGAGCTCTTTTTCCACCTCTACCATATGTCACGCCGGATAGTAATTATAACAAACTACGCCTTTTTTACTTTAGCGCGCCCGACGAAGAGAAGGGCATTTTCAACTTACTTAAAGCATTATCTATAGCGGTCAGACTTGATAGAAATATTACTCTGAAAATTATGGGCGCGAGTTCCAGAGTAAAGACTATGATATACAAACTACGATTGCAGGATAATGTGGTCTTAATGCCCTGGTATCATAGTAGTGAGATATTCTATATTCTTCCTGAAGTCGTCAAGGATGTAGATATAATAGTAGTGCCATCCTTAATCGAGGAAGCATGGGCAGGCGTAGCAACACAGGCTATGGCACTGGGAAGACCTGTGCTTGTCACTAATATGGGGGGACTTAAGGAGCAAGTCATAGACGGTTTTAATGGTTTTTATTGTGAGTGTAACGATATTATTTCTTTTGCTAAGAAAATACTTGAGCTTAAAAATATAAGCAAAGACGAATTGTACAAAATGGGTCTTAGAGCTCGTGAGCATTATTTAACTAAATACGATCCTTATAAGATCATTGATCAATTAATTCAGGTATTTAACGAAGCAATTTTAGAGTTTAAATCTTAGCTGACGCTCATAATAATAACATTTGGTATTATCTATTCCTAGTCCAAAATAATAACCTCAACATTACCGTTAATTGCTGATTAACTGACATTTGATCATTAACTACGGTTGATAGCAAATATTATAACCTTATTATTGGAAAGGGCAAAAGAAAAAGACTTTTCGAAAAGCTTATAACATACATGATGGCAAGAAGTGATAAAATAGCTAGGGAAATAATAAGAATGAGGTAAGCAATTTAGTATGGTATGCATTATTATTGTTACACATAATAATGATAGTACACTAAAGTTCGCTTTAAATTCTCTCTTAAGTAGCGAGCTTATAGATGAAATTGTCATAGTTGATAATAATTCCACTGATAAGACCAAGCTGATAATTAATGAGTTTTCTCGCAAGTATCAGAAATTAATAAAGAAGATCGAATTGAAACGAAATCTCGGATTTCCCAAGGCTGTGAACATAGGGTTTAAATTATGTAAAAATAATGAGCCTTATTTCGCTTTATTCAATCCTGATGCTATAGCTATTAAAGGCTGGCTAAGAGAACTTATTCGCTTTATGGATAAAAATGATCATGCAGGTATTGCTCAGAGTCTTTTGATAAAGCCTGATGGCAGGTATGATTCTGCAGGTGGTTTTATTAATAAACTTGGATATCCATTAGAATTTAAACCATGGATCGATTATAAAACTTTAAGTAAATTGAAGCCTTATGAAATCGGCTATGCTAAAGGTGCGGCTGTGTTAATTAGGACTAGAGCATTTTTTCAGGTTGGCGGTTTTGATGAGAGATATTTCTTTTATTATGATGAGACGGATTTAAGTTATAGAATGAGAAAATATGGATGGAAGATCTATCTTGTTCCGAGCTCAATAGTTGTCCATATCGGGCTGGGGAGCAAAATTCCTGATAAAGAATTATTTGTTTTATACTATATTGAGAGAAATCATTTACTATTTCTATATAAAAACATTAGATCAAGACTTGTTCCAGCCTTAATATGGTAAGTAGCTGGAGCAATATATGAAAAAAGAAACACTAGAAAGAAAATAAGACTAAAAGCTATCTATGATGCGATCAAGCTTATGATAGGTTATAAGATCTATGATCCAGTGTTCTAGAAGGATATAACCCCTTTTTATATGTTAGAAGATATATTATTGTACCTTCGCGGCATTTTCGTAAGAAGCAATATTAAAGTTAAATCAATAATTTTAAGATATATTCACAGAAATTTTTATCTATCTAATATAATTTTTATTTCATATGGTAGGAAATTGTCAACGACTGGTTGTTCCTTTTATGAAACCAAAAGTTTCGATTTTATTGTTAACATTTAATACCTTAACAAAAGTGGGAGAAAAATTTACTAAGCTTATGATTGAAAACATTTTTAGGCAAGACTATCCAAATTTAACACTTATTGTAATTGATAATCACTCTCAAGATAATACATTAGCTTATTTGGAAAAATTAATTAGTGACCATGCGACTACAGAGTTTCATATAATAAAATTAGCTAAAAATTATGGGTATACTGGGGGGAACAATAGAGGAGCTATGTATGCACATTTACACAAAGTCGAATATCTCTTCTTTATGAATGACGATGTAATTCTACTCGACAAGAATCTTATTACAAATTTAATAGAGAACTTAGAGGAAAATAAGGATATAGGTGCTGTTCAGCCCTTAATTATAAACAAGGAGGGAAGTTTAAACTGCGGATTTCAATCTGGTTTTTCATCTTTATCTAAAGTAAGTAAAGATGGTAAAAGAATCTTTTTCATTTCTGGAGCGGCGTTTTTAACAAGAACTAAAACTTTCATCAAGATAGGAATGTTCGATCCTGACTTCTTTCTTTACTATGATGATGTAGATTATTCCTGGAGGCTATGGTTAGCGGGTTATAAAGTTAAATGTGTAAATGAAGTCAGGGCTTATCATATAGGTGGCGCATCTTTAAGAGTTGAGAACCCGAGGTTATATTACTTTGTATTGCGAAATGCTATTTGGACAATAGCTAAAAATTCTTCAACGAGCATGTTTATACCTAGGCTGGCATTATTATTTTCTGAGAGTTTCATAAGTTATGTGCTTCATCACGCCTTCATTAAACGTGATCCTAGGCTAGTAAAAGCTGATATTCAAGGCTTAGTAGAAGGTATCAAGAATCTCCCTACCGCTGTTTCAAAAAGAATGTTTATTCAAAGTAATAGAAAGGTTCCAGAGAGATTTATCAATAAGATCATGGATCCAAGGGTAGACGTAGAGCTATTATTCCCAAGGAGTTTAAGAAGAATTTTATTAAGAGAAAGAGAGTGAAAAGATTTAAGCGCTAAGATCTCTTTCATAATTTTCACAAGAAATTCTGGTAGAAGACTGAGGCTTTTGTTAGAGAATGTTAGTGATGTTGTTGATGAAATTATTGTTGTCGATGGTTTTAGTGATGATGATACTGTTGAGATCGCTAGGAGCTATGGTGCGAAAGTTTTTCAGAGAAAGCCTTGGGGTTATGCAGATCCTGATAGAATGTTTGCTTTAAGTAAAGCAAGCTATAACTGGATTCTTTATTTAGATGATGATGAGTTGTTGGGATGAAAATTAAAAAATGATCTGAGAGATATAATAGAGAAGGCTGAAAATCATGATTATGCAACCTTAAGCACAATAAAAGTAGATTATGATAAAAGATGTAAGCAAGTAGCTTTAGGTCCTTTTTACAATAGACAGATAAGAATTTATAGAAAAGATAAAGTATTATATCGAGGATTAGTTCACAAGCTTCCAATAGTCAATGGCGAGATCCTTGAATTATCAGAAGAATATTATATTATTCATTACCCTCTTTGGTCAAAATCTAAGCAATTATTTTATGCCTATTTAGAATCTCTTGAATATTATCGACATATTACACGCTCGAATATTAGAAAAGTTCTATGGAGGTTTATACCTCTTTCCGCATCTATGATCATCATATATCATCTAGTTTTGAATACAATAATGAAGAAAACCTTCTATGTTAATTCGTGTACACTTATAAGAACCATAGATACTTACTCATTATACGAAATTTTAGTACAGACATTGACAAAGTTTAGAGGAAAGAGAAGAGAACGTATAAGTAAGCTTATATCAAAATATGGATTAATTAGATTATTAGAACATAAACTTAGAGATGAAAAGCTATGAATATAAATATATTCAGAAGCCTTAAAGTATTAATTGCTAGTAAAGACCTCTTCGACAACTGGCTACAGGCTGGGATAAAATATTTTCTATGGAAACATGGCGTATCAAAAAGTGATATACTCGTTAAGTGTAATTATAATGCTTTTGTTCTGAATCCTAAGATCTACTCATCAATTGTTAACACATACTGGATGAAGCTATTTGAGAAGCTTGAGTGTAGGAATGAAGGTCTTTATGCTATTTTCACTTATAAAGATCGGAGGGTTTATCTATATAATTCCTTTGAATTTCTCTATGATATAATTCTTGAGAACTTTTTTGGTGGTGCTTATGATGATGTTGATGTTAATAATAAAACTGTTCTTGATATTGGTGCTGGTGTCGGTGACACAGCCATATTATTCTCATTGAGAGGTGCTAAGAGAGTAATTGCATTAGAGCCTTATCCAAGCCTCTTTATGATAGCTTTAACAAATATTAGAATAAACAGGTTGGAAGACAAGGTTTTGCTGTTAAATGCTGGGATAGGATCCTCTGATAAAGAAGTTTGTGCTGATACAAACGATATTCATGGATACTTTATTTTTAGACCAGGCGAGAAATGTGATACAAAAATTAGAATTTATACTCTCTCATCTCTTATTAAAGATCTTAATATAGAGGAAGATTCAGTTCTTAAGATGGATTGTGAAGACTGTGAATATGACACAATATTACACACAGATCCTCAGGATCTTAAGATCTTTAAAGAAATTATTATCGAATATCATAATGGATATCATGAATTAAAAAGATTTTTAGAAGATACAGGTTTTGACACAAAGATCAAGCCTATTAGGAGTTTTCCTCAACCTATTGAGAAACAGGGGTATTTAATAGCTAAAAGAAACATAAGATAACTGATCTTAAAAAGTTTAAAAGACTTAGATATAAGTCAATTCTTAAGGATGTAGCAGATATTCGACTGACGTGATAATAAATGAGAGTTAACACATGATCCTCTCCCTTTAAGAACAATAAAGAGAAAGATTCTGCAACCAGGTCTTGAGCATGGCTCAATTATTAGGCTTGGCGTATTAACTAAGAAAATTATTAAGCTGAAGACTTTAAAATCGCAAATTAGCTTTTAACATAGATCAATATATTATAGAAGGCTATAAAATAAAATGAAAAGAATTAATTATATTATACTATCAGGTGCTGATGGTTCTGGGAAAACTACTGTTGCCAGGTTTTTAGTCTTTCTATTATCTAATTATGGCTCTATCTGTTTTCATTGGTTTAGAGGTTCTCATATTCTCGCATCTTTTTTGGCAAGGATCTTTTCTCGTGTAAAATCTTTTCGTGGCATCTGTAATCCTTATTATATGATCTGTGTTTCTGATAGACTTAAAAGTCTCTGGGTTCATATTGAGTTCTGGTCTCTTCTTCCTCATGTTTTCACAAGATTTTTTCTAAGGATTTTCTGTGATTATCTTGTTTGTGACAGAGGTTTTCTAGATTTCATCGTATGGGTCATAGCGACTCTTGATAGACCATCTTTTCTTCGAAGTATCTACGGATCTTTTCTTCTCAGACTTGCCTATATCGAGAATCCTGTGTATCTATATGCCGACCCTAACATTCTTTTCAAAAGATCTGATGTTCCGAAAAGTTTTGTTTTTAAAGAGCTTTCTATATATAATTCTCTGGCTAAAAATCTGTCGCTATGTAGTATTGATACCGGAGCTAAGAATCCTCATGAGGTTGCTATAGAGGTCTTGAGATGTCTAAAAAGATGAATGTTCCTGAGGATAGCATGTCTCTGAGGCTTCTAAAGGTTTTAGAAGGATCTTACAGGCCTGATCATTACGAGGCTCTAAGGCTTGCAGATGTTGCAAAGTTTAACAAGCTTTATCTATCATATCTTAGAAGTGTAAAAGATGTTCTCGGCGAAGAGCTTTCTCGTGAGGAGGCTAGATATAGATGGTTTATGAATAATGTCTATGAAGTTGCTAATATCTTGAGAGGTTTTGAATATGCTTTTTATAAATTTAGAAAGCCTATGGATCATGTCTCAGTGGATCTTGATATAATAATAGGTTCAAAAGATATCTATAAAGCGGCTAGACTTCTACGTGAGAAAGGATTCGAGGTGATAGTTTGTGAGCCTTACACAATAACTCTAGAAAGAAAAAGCTTCATAATAGACTTATATACACAGCCTTCATTCGCATGGATCATATATTCAGATGGTGAGAAGCTGCTCAAAGAATATTCTGAGGAGATCATGATAGACAATGTCGTGGCGAGAGCGTTGACCATAGAGGCTGAGACAGCTGTGTCAGCAGCCCATGCAATATATAAGGAACATATGGTTCTTTTGATAGATTGTTTAACAATATGGAGATGGATGAACAAAAAGGTGTGGGATATAGCATATGAGCTTGGTATAGAGAAGTCAGTTGAGAAGACAACAGAAATATGCAGTCTAGTGAGAAGTGGATTGGCAGAGACGCCATACAGAATTGATATGACAACATTGTTAGACGTATATATAGACAAGATCTTTAGAGACCCTCTGTTCAGATCAACATTATTAAACATTTTAAAATACCTCGTGAAAAGAGAGAACATTGGAACAATAATAATAAACAGAATAAAAAGAAAAACCTATTAAAACCCTCCAAAACCTATACACAACAATAATACACAAAAGATCTTTACAGACATAAAAAGGTTCGAGACGATGTTTTCTCAACAAACAAAATATATCTTCGATCAATAGTCTGTTTAAACACTTTTCATTTTTCTCTCATTCTCATATCTTCATTTTTATAAAGAGATTTTTAAATAACTAATTCGTCTTCAAACTTTATTAATAAAGATCATAAGAGGAGAAGTTATGATTAGAAGAATTAGTTATCTTCATCTATTTCATAAGCCGAGGCTTAATGATACTATTATTAATGGCTATCATGATCAGAGGAAACCATCTTATAAATCTAATTGGTGATCTTATAGTTGGTGTCTGCCTTGGTCAGCTCTAAAGTTGTTGCTGTCGTGTTTATCGCGATAGTTGTAGTCTCTGGGCTTCTCTATTTCCAGGCTACTAGAGAGAAAGAGGCTATTCAAAGGTTGGAGATGAAAATTGTTGATGTCTCAGTGACTAGACTTGGACTATCTAGTAGCGATATAACTATTAGACTTAAATTTGTTAATCCCTCTGACTATGATACTCCAACATTTTGGATAAACAACTACTCTATATATATAAATGGTGAGCTGGTCGGCACAGGAAGTATGCCTCCTACCAAAGTGGTTGCTAATTCATCATTATATCAAGATCTGACTATAACTGTAGAATACTCTAAGATATCCAAGGCGTTGATAAACGCGATACTCATGAGAAAACTTCAGGTGGAGATAAAAGGTGAGATAAAAGCAAAAATACTCTTTGGGTTATTAGAGATTTCAACACCATTCAAATCAACATATAGCCTTGGATAGATTATCAATTCTGAGGCTATGAACAAGACTTTCAACGCCAATCCATAAATTTATGGATTTCAAGGATAATCAGAACATGCTCTCAGACAAACAGAGTAGAGAGTTTTAAACGTTATCACAAGGTTAGCAAGAATTGGTAAGTTCAGAAAGAGTATTTAGATGATCGTTGAAGCTGAATAAGATTAGAGGTGAAAGTTGCACAAGGCTCTCCCTATAAGCGGATCTCAGGCTTCAAGTTAGAGAGTCATATTTAGACTCTGCTGAATCCTTGAAAAGGTCAATAAGAAGCGAGAGATTGCTTCTGATCCTTGCTGGGGCAGTCAATACCTATCAGGCTTGCAGAAGACCTTCAGAGAAGATATTCTTCATCAAGATATCTTGTCTGGAGGAGGAGAGGTATATTGAGAAAAATAAGATCTTATCATGAGAAGGCTAGAAACATACTAATTGATTGGACGAAAAAGATTTCTCTAGAGATAGTTAGGCTGGCCAGAGAGTTTAGATATGGTGTGTCTAGAGAAGATCTTACCAACTTAATAAGATCGTTAAGAGATCTTCCAAAGGATCACAGGAGAAGGCTTATTATAATGGGTTATTCGAGGATTGAGAGATGGATTGATTGGCAGGCTGAGAAACACGGTGTGCGATATGTTAAGGTTGATCCTAATGGGACATCCTCAGAGTGTCCAAAATGTGATTATAAAGGATTAGAAGAGGTTGGTTGTAGAAGACTAAGATGCCCTCGATGTGGTTTTGAAGCAGATAGAGATGTTATTGGAAAGCTTAATGTTAGAAAGAAAGGACTGAGAAAGCTAGGTATAAAATTCTCTGGGGGGAGCTCTGACCCCCCTCACTGCCTCTCAGATGACAGATGTAGCCCCGAATAGATGAGGGGAACCTATGAACCGCGCTGAAGGGAACCTTCGCCCTTTAGAGCGGGGAGGGGTCATTTGTTATAACTGGAAACCTCGTCTCTTTATGGTGGGGATGTTTTTGTTTTTAAACCTCAGTGCTATTGTTATATAAAAATTGAAAGTAAAATTGAAGAGGGTGGGTCATTTCTATAGTGATTGATTCTGGATATAGGCATAGAAGGGTTGTTGATAATAGTGTGGAGAGGTATAGGGCATCTCCAAGAGTATCGCCCGAGGACTGGTTACCAATGATGAGGACTACCTATGAGGAGTTGAGAGATCTTGCGGAGGGGCTTGGGCTTGAAATTGTGTTAGCAGGTGCTGGAGCATATTCGGTGCATGTTCTGGCTGATCCTACTAAATACATAAACTATGTTCTATCCAAGCCTATAGACGTGAGGGCTATGATAGATCTTTATGAGAGGTTTGTGGATAGGCTTGATAGAAAAGGATTAAATGTTGTTGGTAAAAGGATTCAGCAGGGTAGGTCTTCCGAGGACTGGGTGATCCAGGTCTTTATAGCCATTAGCCCTGGTAAAATAGTTGGTATCGAGGTCTTCAACCTCCTAGCTGTGAGACCGCTATCTCTCTATGAGACCGAGATCGTGGAGATCGAGGGGCTACCCGTTAAGACGCTCACGCTAGAATCATGGGTGGCAAGCAAGTTAGCAGATCCAAACGGTGTGGACGAGCAAAACATATTAAGACTTGAAAAAGCTGTTGAGAAAGGCTTTAACAAGACAAAGCTATTTGAAATACTGATGAGGCTGGGAATGAGGGAGACAATCAGGATCAATTCGCTCGATGTTCTAAGAAGAACTAGAAACGAAAAACTAAAAAAACTATTATCACTACTAATATAAGGTGCCCCCATGCTCAGGTGGAGAACCGAGATCGATGATCGTGAGAAGTCTCTGATAGCCGCTGGGATCTACTTTGTCGCTGAAAAACCCGAGGAGGAGGTCTTTGAGGAAATGGTGATGCTCACAGGATCTTGGGAGGAGGCTGAGAGAATAGCATCGCTAGTCTGGAGAATAGCCTTTGGCGAGGGCTATACTCTAGAGCAATGGGCAGATCTTCTTAGAAGCCTCAGCATCCTAAGCCCCTGGGAGGCTATATGGAGATTCCAAGACCTTGTGGAGAGAGGCATGAGGAGGAGACACAATAGAGAGCCAGCAGAACTCAGAGACAGAGACGTGCTAAGAACAGCCCTCAAAATCCTGGGAACAGGCTGAATCATATAGAGGTATCACTTATCATCAAAATGACCGGAGATTAAATGCTTTAATGAGTTATACTAAGTAGTTAGGGGTTAAGGGCTACGTGAAGCCCTGATAGCCCGGGCTATGATGCGATGAAAACCCGAACAAAGCCCGAGAACCCTGGGGCTAACTTGCCTCGGGGAAACCCTTGGTCTAAGAAATGGCGAATACACGCCTAGTATGTGTGGCGCCTGGTTAGACTCTAAGGCTTCTAGACGAAGTAGAGCAGGCGTTCTCGAGCTCTACTCTAAAGCATTATAGGTTTCTTAGCTTGTCCATGTAAGTCTAAGGTTTGTTGTGTTGGTGTTTGAGTTTCTTCAAGATCTTGTCGACGAGGTCTACGTATTCTCTGGCTCTCTCCATTAATGGTCTGTGTTCTTCTTCCTCGTATATTAGCCCGTAGAAGCAATCTCCATGAAGACTCTTCCTAACATCTATGAAGTAGGAGGCCCACTCAGACGCCTCTTTCTCACTAAGACCAGCCTTCATAAACGCCTCTTTAACAAACGACCTCCACGAAACCCCCTTCGGAGGTGCAGCCTCATTTAAGACGGCGACGGTTAGAGCTGTTGTAGAGTGTTTGACAGCCGCCCAGATCTTCTCAGCGGCATCGAAAGGGTCTCCACGCTCAAGAAGCTTGTAAGCCTCAGCGAGATAATGTCTAGCCATAGCCAAATGATCTAAGGCGTTGCTCATAATTCACATCTCTGCCAAGAGTCAATACTATACGATGTTTTTAAGCATTTCCCAGCCCCTCATCAAATACGTTAACGAGAATTTACAACTGAAAGCCTCGCCCTTCAGGGCGAGGTATATTTTAT
>WYEB01000389.1_pt1 | contig 15913 bp, 11 predicted proteins | sample 6343061 | NCBI WGS metagenome assembly WYEB01 (sample SAMN13812332, study PRJNA600296) | hot springs metagenome | biome: ENVO:00000051; feature: ENVO:00002007; isolation source: sediment sample from Evening Primrose shelf | place: USA: Yellowstone National Park, Evening Primrose Hot Spring ... | reverse complement strand
AGGATATGGAGGGAGGGGTACCCGAGCGACATGAGGGCGAGGAGCAGGGAGAGGGCTGAGCAGTTCGACGCCAAGGTGATAGCTGACAAATGGCTTGATGTCCTGAGGGGGGTTAAGGGCTAAGGCCAGCGACCTCCTTGAACATCCTGACGTACTGGGGGACCACGACATCCTCGCTGTAGCCCCTTACTATGGCCTCCCTGCCCCTCCTGCAGAGCTCAAGGTACCTCTCCCTGTCATTGTAGAACATGTCGTAGAGGTCTACAAGCTGCCTCAGCACTCCCTCGACGCCCCTGGCCAGGAGGAGGGGCAGGCCTGGGAGCCTGTGTGACGGTATGTCTGAGGCTATCACGGGCGTGCCGCTGGCCAGGGCCTCAAGGATGACAAGGCCGAACGTGTCAGCCCTGGTGGGGTACATGACTACGTGGGCTGATGAGTAGAGGCTCACAAGCTCGTCCTCGGGGACGAAGCCGAGGCTCTCAACGCCGTCTATCACCTCGCCCTCCCTGCCGCCGGTGGCCAGGAACCTGGCCTTGAGGCCGAGCCTCCTGGCCTCCCTTGCTACGGCCGTGAAGACGTCAAAGCCCTTCTCATATGCCCTCCTGCCCACGAAGAGCACCTTGAACTCCTCGCCCTTCTCTCTAGTGGGCCTCCAGCGGTTAACGTCAATGAAGGGGGGCAGGGCGTAGACCCTCCTGTGCCTTACGAGGTTAGCGAGATGAGGGTAAGCGTGGACGGCCTCGAACCGCCTCAGCTCAAGGCGGGCGACCCTGTGAAGGTAGTAGCTGTAAGCGCCCCAGGCGCCCAGCCTGTTAAGGAGGGTAGCCGGGCCTCCCCTGAAGAGCCCTGGGTCCTGGGCCTCGGGCAGGAGGAGGGGCGAGTGAATAGCTGCCACTTTAGGGGCCCTGACCCTCAGGAGGGCAAGCGAGGCCATGGGGAAGTAGGTCACGTAGGCTACGTCAGCGTCGACGTCTGGGAGCAGGCCCTCCCTGTAGTCGACGGGGCCTAGGAGGCCCTTAACGTCAACGCCGCCCCGCCGCCCTATGGGCAGGGAGTAGACGGAGGCCCTGAGGCCCTGCCTCGAGAGGGCCCTTGCAAGCCTCGCTATGAACGTCTCTCCTCCGCCCATGTATGTGAGGCTGTGGTTGTGAACTAGTGCAACTCTCATCAGGGCCCTCGGCCAGGTCGCTGGCAGGGCTGGCCAACTTTATGCGTGACGCCAGCGGGCTGGACCCTGCGACATAGGCGTTAGCGGTAGGCGGGGCCTAAAGGGCGTGAGGCATAGGCCTTTGGAGTAGGCCTTATGGTGAGCCCTTGACTAACATCAGGGCCTGCCCCCTGCGCTCGACCTAGCCTGCTGGCCTTCTCTCGCGGGCCGCCAGGAAGGCTATGGCTAGGGCGAACAGGGCGTAGGTGGGTATGTTGCCGTAGGCGGGGACCAGGTACCATGGCACCCTTATGGGCGGGTACTCGCCCGGCACGTAGGTGTTCACCCTTATAGTTAGGTTGCCAGGAATAGTCTCGCTCGCGTTCACAACAAGGGTCTCCCAGCTCATCCTCTGCGTTAAGTTGGCCTCAAAGGTCAGGGCCTGCTGCGTTGGCCTCTGGGGGCTTATTGTTATAGTCCTGCCAAGCAGCGACACAGTTATGTTCGAGCTCACGTTGGTCGAGCTGGCTGGCCTGTTGGTCACCATTATCAGGTTCAATGTGCAGTTCAGCTGCTTTACGAGAGTAGAGCCATTGTAAACCAGGGCCTTGGGGACACCAGGTATGTAAGTGCAGAGGGCCTGCCACGGCGTGGTGGGCATGTGAAGGATTACGTAATACGTGCCCGGCTTCAGCTTCGCCTTAGGGCTGGTGACTATTGGAGTGGCCCACGAGTGAGGCTCGCACCACCAGGGCTCCCCGAAGCTTGCGCTCCACAGGTAGCCGCCCCTGTTCGTTGGAACAGGTGACCTTGATATCACTACCTGTCCGCTCACCAGGTTGCTAGGACCTGAGCCGAAGACAGCGAGGCTCTCTATCGTGGCAGTCTCATTGACTGTGACCGGCTGCACCAGGTACTCCGAGCTGTTCAGCACTGCGAAGTAGCCTGGCAAGGTACCGCATGCAATGCCCTGGGGCTGCTGGAGCACCTGAGGCAGGTCAGTGGTGACGTACTCTATGGCCTGTAGCGGAGTGTAATTGACGTCCACGCTGACCTTAACCGGCCCCTCAGGCAGGAGGGCCAGCGTGTACTGGTGGGAGCCCGGCGTTATGGGTAACAGCGTCTCTGTGGCCGTGTAGTTGAGGCCGTGAAGCCTTATGAGCGGCATAGGCGGGCTGTCGGCAGGCATGTAATTGCTTATCGTAACCGAGAGCTCGCCGGGCGAGGGCAGGCCCGAGCTCTGGTTAATGCTAACCACGAGGGCCTCCTGGTAGGAGCTGCCCGTGAGGTTGACCCAATAGGTCAGAGGGAGCTCAAGGAGCCTCTGAGCAACCAACGTCACCGTCTTGTTCAGGGCTACGGCAGTGCTGTTCCGTATAATTAACGATATTGAGACGCCTGCGTTAATGTTGGTGACCTCTGCCGGCCTGTTGGTCACCATTATCAGGTTCATGGTGCAGTTGAGCTGCTTTATGAGAGTAGAGCCGTTGTAAACAAGGGCCTTAGGCGCCCCAGGTATGTAGGTGCAGAGGGTCTGCCACGGCGTGGTGGGCATGTTAACTATAACGTAGTAGGTGCCCGGCTTAAGTGTAAGATTGGGCTTTACGCTTATTGGCGTCGCCCACCCGCGAGGGCTGCACCACCAGGGCTCCCCGAAGCTAGTGCTCCACAGGACATCGTGCTTCAGGGCTGGAACCTCAGACGATGATATCATCACCTCACCGCTTACGAGGTTGCTGGACCCTGACCCAAATATCGTGAGGGCCTCTATCGTCGTCTCATTGATGGTTATTGGCTGTACTATATAGTCACTGGAATTCAGCACTGCGAAGTACCCTGGCAGGGTACCGCATGCAATGCCCTGGGGCTGCTGGAGCAACCATGATAAATTGCTGGTGACGTACTCTATGGCCTGCAGTGGCGTGTAACCGATGCTTAGGTTTACCGTCAAGGGCCCGCCCGGTAACGTGGTTATGCTGTACTGGTGCTGGCCGGGCGTCATGGGCAACAGCGTGACTGTCGTCGTGTAGTTGAAGCCATATGGCCTCTGGAAGGGTCCAACGAGCAGCCAAGCGCCGTCGTTGAAAACGTAGGGCAGGTAGTTGTTGAGGTTTGGGCCATATGGGAGCCCTGTTGACACAAACGGCGAGTACACCTCGTACTTAGTGTAGTTGTTCGGCCCGAAGAACGGCACCCCATGCTCACCCCACCCGTACCTAGTTAATGAGAACCAGGGCACGGCCGATGCCGGCACAGAGACGGAGGCGTTGGGCGGCACGTAGTCGTTCAGCTGGATGAGTGCCAGGTCATATGGCGTCGTCGCGGGCTGTAGGGGGTTGGGCAAGGGCTCATGGAAGTAAAGGGCTGACAGGGGCGATAGAGCGTTGAGGAGCAGCGTTGAAATGGTCACTGCGATGAAGAGTGCGACCATCAGCGCCCTCCTGACGCGCGGTCTGAACTTCCTAAGGGCCCACATGGCGGGCACTATGACGGCCGGCGCCACAAGAGCCGTGTAGTAGAGCCAGATAACGTAGTAGATGCCCCACGTTGTCTGCCACATCACGTAAAGCCAAGGCATCAGCAGGAGGTTCTGGGGCTCCACGAGGTTCAGGAAGAGGGTTGGCAACATCAGAAAGACTGTGCTTTGGATCTTCGTGTGGAGGCCCGTCTTTACGTTGTTTGCCAGGGACTCAAGGACGTTGGACAGGCTGGGCGCGGCTTGGTGACTTGACGAGGGGCTCGAGCTTGTGTGAGTAGTGAAGTGAAAGATGGCGTTGCCTATGGAGTCCGTTATCGATATCAGCGGGCCCGCGAGCGATGAGCCCCATACGTTCCCGAATATGTTTATGGACCCGTGGCTGAAGTAGTAGACCATAAGGAAGTCCCCGAAGAACCACGCGAGCGAGTAGGCCAGGGTCTCAAGGCCCAGGACGACCCTCCCTTTGGCCTTAAGCCAGTCGAACTTAGTGGCCAGTACGTAAAGCCCTATGAAGAAACCCAGTATGGGCGAGAACTCTATGGTCGTCATCATAAGGGTCAGGGACAACCAGTAGCCGAGCCTATTTCCCATGTAGAGGTTGTAGAGGACGAGCGCGAAGAAGGGCGCTGTGAAGATCACCACCTCAACGGCGTTAGTCAGGTATGTGGTGACCCACGGGAACAGGAGGTAGGCCAACGCCGTGAGCAGGGCGTACATCCTGTCTTCAAAGAGCCTCAGGCCAAGCTTGTAAAGCGGTATAGCTGGCAGCGTCGCCAGCGTGACCTCTATAGTTACAAGGGCGACTATACTCGGGTACGTGAGGTAGAGGGGGTACAGCAGGAAGAGTATCGGCGATGCGTGGTTAAAGAAGAACGTGGGCACGGCAAGGTTATCGAAGAGCCTGTGGTACAGCGATGCAGAGGCAAACGACTGCATGTATGTCGCCGTGTCGAGGCTTACCCCTACGCCCAGCTGATAGTACTCGGTCATGACGCTATAAACTATGTAATAAACGGCCGCAAGGTAAATTATCATGAGGGCCCTGAAGTACTTGTCCGCGGCCGCGCGCTTTGCTATGTCCTTTATGTAGCCGCTGAGCATCATGAGCAGGCCGATCACTAACAGTATCGCTGACGCCCGCAGCACATCGAGGTTGTAGAGCTGAGGCACGTAGTTGACGAAGCCGAGGGCCCAGATAACGTAGAACTGTACAAGCAACGCGGCCCCTATAAGCTTCAGCTGCTTTTCCTCGACCTTCATGGCCTGCTATGGCCTCATCTCACTTGCGGCCTGGGAGATTTAATCCATTATCGCACCTAGTCGTCAGGACTCTAAGAGCTCGTCGAGCCCTGAAAGGGCCCTGGCCTCATGACCTGTGACCTTGAAGAGGGCCTTAGCGTCATAACGTTAAGTCTTCACGGCGACCTTGGCCTGTTGGCCTCTCAGACCTTTAAATCTTAAGAAGTTATTTGCGCCCCAGAGAAAACTCTATGAGAGCAGCTATAGTTCACGCTCTCTTCGAGGTGGTAGGGGGCGACGCCAGGCTAGCCCTTGACATGTACAGGGCCCTGAGGGAGCTGGGCCACGAGGTCGACCTCTACACGGCCCACGTAAATGAGGGCGCTTGGAGGGCGCTGACGAGCGGCATGAGGGAGGCCCCGAGGCCCATAATCATTAAGGAGCCCTTGGCCAGCAGGCTGGCAGGCAGGGCCCTGGCCCTCAGGTCGATCCTGGCGACCTCAGGCCTTGTGAGGGAGCTTAAGGGGTCTAACCTAGGCTACGACGTCGTTGTGGACACATACTCTAATGTCCCAATGCGTTGGGTCAGCGCCGCCTACGTTCACTTCCCCGCGGCGTTACTCCTTGACTTTCACAGGGCCCACCGCAGGCTTAGCCTTCACGAGAGGCTCTACTACGGGCTTGTGGGCAGGGAGGCCAGGAGGCTTGCGTCCAGGCGCACCGCTGTCATGACTAACAGCGCCTGGACGGCAGAGCGCGTGAAGAGGGCGTACGGAAGCCAGAGGATATACGTTGTTCACCCCCCGGTTAACGTCGAGGAGCTGTCAACATTAGGAGGGAACAGAGGCAGGATGGTGCTTACAGTCAGCGGGATATATCCAGAGAAGAACGTCCTGGCCATAGCTGATGTTGCTAGGCTTGTTCCTGAGGCGGAGTTCTACCTTGTGGGAGCTACCGGCCCGGCCTCAGAGCCTGTAGTCAGGGAGCTGAAGAGGAGGTCTGAGGGCCTGAGGAACTTCCACCTCGAGACTGACGTCCCGAGGAAGAGGATAATTGAGCTCATGTCGCAGGCGTCAATATACCTTCACCCTCCCTTCGCTGAGCACTTTGGGATTGCGATCGCTGAGGCCGCCGCGGCTGGGCTGGTCCCAGTGGTCTACAGGGACGGGGGAGGCTGGACTGACATAGCCTCGAGGGTGGACCCAAGCCTTGGTTATGCCAACGCTGAGGAGGCGGCCCACATAGTTAGGTCGCTGCTTAACGACCCTGGGAGGTTAAAGGCGCTCTCGGCGAGGGCGAGGGAGGTGGCAAAGGGCTTCAGCTACGAGAGGTTTAAGGAGAGGCTTAACGAGGTAATTAAGGAGCTGGCAAGGGCTTAGGATCAAAGAGGAACCAACGTCTACAACGCCATATAAAGGCAAAGACGGCCTTAGAGTGGCATAGGCTTAATAGAGGCCTTGTTTTGTCCTGACGTCCGTGAGCTTAGGTATCCCCAGCGTATACAAGCTGACGTGGCTAGGCCCTGTCCCCTCAGAGGTAGCGCAAGTGATCAGGGGAGGCGACCCTCTGATGATAGGCGGGGCCTTTCTTTTAGGTCCCCTCTTGAGCTTGATCGGGGACAGGGTCTCCGAGGGCTTTTCGAACGCGGAGCTCGTTTACCTGCAGGAGCTGAGGAACATGGGCAAAATAGAGGACGTAAGCCCTGAGAGCAAGTAAGTGGTCAAGGACATATATTTCGTGAGGGACTGGCGTAGCGTCTTTGAGGAGTTCCTCCAAAGGCTGAGGCCCTACGAGCCCGAGGTCATAGAGCACGCCTATGCGAGAGTAATTTATCACGCAGCCTGACACAGCATCTTGTCCGCTTTAGCTACAAGCACTCAGTAGTGGGACCATCGTTATTGCGAATTAAGCAAACAACTTTTAGCAAAGCAGGGCGTTAGAGGTCTTATGAGAACTTCTAGGTAATGTTAAAAGACGTAGTAAGAGTTTTTTGACCAGCTTTAGCTAAGACCTAATAATCTTCGTGCGAAAAGCCCTTGCTGGCACTACACTTTTAATAGCCTAGGCCCCTTGTCGTTGAGGAGGTCCGTGAGGATAGCGTTAGTCTACCCGCGCCACGAGGGGGTCGCTGGGGCTGAGAGGCTAACCCTCGACATGTACAGGGCCCTAAAAGACCTCGGCCACGAGGTTGACCTCTACACCGCCTACCTTGACGAAAGGACCTGGCAGGTGCTGACGGGTGGCATGGATGACATACCGAGGCCAACTGTTCTTGGGGAGCCGCTGATAGAGCTGATAGACAGGCTCTTCAACAGAACGCTAGTGCTCAGGCTACTCCTGACGGCGTCATATCTGGGAAAGCACGCTAAAAAGCTTAGACATCGCTATGACTTAATCATTGAGACTCAGAGCGGCGTGCCCCTCAGGTGGGCTGACGCCACTTACGTGCACTTCCCGCTTGTCGACATTCTGAAGTTCTATTTAGAGCACCAGTACAGGTTGCGCCTCTATGAGAGGGCCTACAACTCTCTGGTAGCCTGGATGGCCAGGACGCTCTCAGATGACACTAAGCCCATTATGACCAACAGCACCTGGACCGCTAGGTACATAAGGGGATCATATAGAAGCCAGAGGATATACGTTGTTCACCCCCCGGTTAACGTTGAGGAGCTCTCTTCAATAGGGAGTGACAGGGGCAGGATAGTTCTGACCGTGAGCAGGATAGACTGGAGCAAGAAGGTTGCTGAGATCCCAGACATCGCAAGGCTCTTGCCTGAGGCGGAGTTCTACCTTGTGGGAGCTACCGGCCCGGCCTCAGAGCCTGTAGTCAGGGAGCTGAAGAGGAGGTCTGAGGGCCTGAGGAACTTCCACCTCGAGACTGACGTCCCGAGGAAGAGGATAATTGAGCTCATGTCGCAGGCGTCAATATACCTTCACCCTCCCTTCGCTGAGCACTTTGGGATTGCGATCGCTGAGGCCGCCGCGGCTGGGCTGGTCCCAGTGGTCTACAGGGACGGGGGAGGCTGGACTGACATAGTTTCAAGAATTGATCAGGAGCTTGGGTACACTAGCGTTGAGGAGGCTGCCCGCACAGTCAGGTCTCTGCTTAACGACCCTGGGAGGTTAAAGGCGCTCTCGGCTAAGGCCAGGGAGGTGGCGAAGGACTTCAGTTACGAGAGGTTCAAGGAGAGGCTTAACGAGGTAATTAGCTCCCTGAGCATGAACCTTTCAGCTAAATACCGTAATCAGCCTGTGTGACGTTACAGTTAATCATAGGCCCGTTTATGAGCTTTTACTGCGCCCTCTGAGGATCTGGCACTGGAAGGCCGAGGAGGGACCAGGTCCTCGCCACGAGCCCTCTTAATCTGGCTGGCGTCGCCTCCATGAGGGCTATGTAGTCGTCTGCCCTTAGGACCCTTAGAACCCTTAGCGAGGCCACCATGGCCGTGCCGCCAAGGGCTATGTAGAGGGGCAGAAGGACTAAGCCGAAGCCTGTGGCAACTTCGGCTGCAAGCGTGACCGCGAACGTTATAATGGCTGCCAAGATAGTCTTAGCGTACTCCCTTAGGTCAACCCTCAGGAGGCCCAGTGACCTGGCCTTTGGGGCGGCCACGCCAAGGAAGCCTGTGAGCCTCGCCAGGACGTACGCGGCTGCTGCACCTGTAGCGAGCCAACGCGCAATCAAAGGCGGGCTCAGCGCGGCGATGACGGCCGCAGACACTATGGCCTGAGCTCCGAGGGTCTTTGTGGCCTTCCTGGCCTGGAGGGCCTGGGTTATGGGCAGGTCGTAATTCATGGCTGCGTGGCCTATCATGAGGACGGCGAAGGCTTCCCAATCGTGAACAAAGGCTGGGCCGAGGAGGAGCTGTATCAGGGGCCTGCCGAGGGCAGCCATGAGGAAGAAGGGGGGCACTGTGAGCACTGTGACGTACCTTATCGCTGCCGCCACCGCATCCCCACTCAGAGCGCTGCTCTCCTCAAACTTGACGAAGGCAGGGTAAATAGCGTTTGATAGCGAGTTGTAGACGGCCGTCTGAAGCGTAGCTGAGCCTATCATTATAACTGAGTAGGAGCCCATCTCGGCTAGGCCTATGTACCTCAGGACGAAGAGCTTGTCGATGTTCTGAAGCACAGTCGCTATATAGTAACCTATTGCCAGGGGGACAGCGAATGAAATGGCTGGGAGCAAGGGCGCCTTGGCCTTGTTGCCAATAATGAAATCAAGGGACCAGTAGGTGCTGAAGGCCGCCGAGACGGCGTCGCCAGCTACCCAGCCAGCTATGAGGCCCGCAGGGCCGAAGCCCGCGAAGAGGAGGGCCAGGCCAACGCCGTACCTGACGAGGGCCCAGAGCGCCTGGACTAGGCCCCACCTGCCAAACCTCATTGAGGCCTGAAGGGCCACGTAGGCGTAATTACTGTAGGCGTTCACGGCGAGGTCGAGAGCCATGAGTTTGATCAGCCAGGCATAGCCTGTGGCACCATAGTACAGCCTTGAGAGGGAAGGGGGTAGGTACCAGAACGCTATGGCTGCTGCAGTACTGATTATAAGACCCATTGTGAGGCCCCTGACATATAGCCCCCTCGCCTCCTCAAGCCTGCCGGTCTGATAGTAGCCAGTTACATATCTGCTTAAGCCAAACGTAGGCCATACAAGGAGGACTATCAGCAGCGTAAAGAAGGTCCCGGTGGCTGCATAAGCGCCAAGTCCTTCAAGTCCTAGAACCCTTACGATGATCAGGTAGAAGACGGCCTGCGAAACAAGGGTTACTGTGTAGCCGCTGAACAGTTTCGTTGCGCCGGCGAAGACTCTAGCCCTGTAAGACGTCCAGCCTTCCCATGCGCTAGGACTATTAGCTCAGAATAAAAGAGCTTAAAGGTTAACGCTTAGGCATCAAGCGTCTACTCTTCATTCAAGGTTTGACGCCTACTACCCAAGTTAAAGGTGTGAGAGCTGGCTCTTGACCTTGAGCTTTATAAGCTCCTTGAGCACTTCATCAAGCTTTTCTCTAAAAGTTTCATAGCTGAAGCTCTTTGCAACCTCTCTGGCCTTAGCTGATAGCTCTTTTAGCCTTACGCGGTCATCGAGCAACGACCTAATGATACGGGCGGCCTCCTCAACGCTAGTGTATCCAAGCCCCTCATCTATCCTTGAGGCTACGTCAGTCCACCCACCCCCATCCCTGTAGACCACGGGCACGAGCCCAGCGGCCGCTGCCTCAGCTATCGCTATGCCAAAGTGCTCTGCGTGAGGCGGGTGCAGGTAGATGGACGCCTGCGACATGAGCTCAATAATCCTCTTCCTTGGCACGTCTGTTTCTATATTGAAGTTCTTCAGACCCTTAGCCCTTTCCTCTAGAAGATTAAGGACTAGTTTCGAAGAAGGACCTGTACTTCCAACTAAGTAAAAGTCTGCCTCTGGTACCAACCTAGCTATGTCTGGTATTTCCCAGACCCTCTTGCTCCAGTCTATCCTGCTCACGGTCAGAACTATCCTGCCCCTGTCACCTCCTATCGACAACAGCTCCTCTACGTTAACCGGGGGGTGAACAACGTAGACCCTCTGGCTTCCGTAGACCCTCTTAACATGCTCAGCTATCCATGAGCTATTTGCTATTACAGGTTTAGTTTTGTCCGCAAGCGTCCTTGCAATCCATGCTATTAACGAGTTATAGATCCTTTCTCGCAGATTTAGCTTAAGATGCTCAATATCGATGTAATAGGTTGGAAGCTCGGCAAGGGGGAAAGATTGCATGTAACAAACGTCAGCCCACTCAAGGGGCACGCTAAGGAAGGTCTCAATTATTAGGTCATAGCGGAGCCTAAGCCTCTCAACGGGTCCCTCTAGGCGCCAAGCGGCTAAGAGCGCCCTAAGTAGCTTCGCTTTGCGAAAAATCTTGCTGATCATAGGTTCCCTGAGGATAATTGGCCCTGGAACATCGCTCATGCCATTAGTTATTACATCCCAGGCCCTCTTATCAAAATAGGCCGTATAAAGATCGACGTCATGGCCTAGATCCTTCAAGGCTCTGCGCATCTCCAGGAGTAGCCTCTCGCCCCCTCCGGCTATGAAGAACGCCGTGTGGACTAGCGCTACCCTCACTGCCTCTTCCAGGGCTAAGGCGTCAAGGCCCTTTAAAAAGATATGAGAAACCGTGCGTTGCGCCTTTAAAGCCGTCAAGCTTGCGAAAAGGCTTGAGATGTACCTTGAGTAAGCTATGCCTCTACGGCACTGTGCTGAACTCGGTTGACACTGTTGAGAGATCCATAAGGAGCGTCTTCAGGCCGGACGCTGACATCGTTATAACTGACGGGGGCTCAACTGACGGAACCTACGAGAGGCTCCTGGAGATATCGAAGGACTACAACCTGAGGGTCTACAGGGCCCCGGGCTCTAGCAGGGGCCTGGGGAGGCAGATGGCTTTAATGAGGTGCCCCGAGGGAAGCTACACGGCGTACTTCGACCTGGACAACGAGTATAACGTTCACTGGCACAGGTCAATAGACTGGGGCATGGCGACTGGAAGCCCGAGGCCTCTCCCGCACCTTTACAGCAGGGAGTACCTGCTCTCAAGAGGAGGCTGGAGAGACCTGAACTTCGCTGAGGACAACGAGCTGTGGGCTAGGGTTGGCTTTGACTACTACCTTCCTATAGTATTTGATAAGCCGATCAAAATTGTGGGGACTGGCTTAGGCAGGGAGGCCAGCAGGTACTTTCAGGGAATCACGGGCTTTGTGAAAAGGACCTTAAGAACATCGCTTGACCTCATAAGAGGCCTTGGCCTTAAGCCTATTGATCTCGTAAAGCTCTTTGATAAAAGTCGCCTACCGCTGCTCTTGCCTGCTTATATCATTGCAGCGCTTCAAGGCATATATAGGTATAATAAGTTCCTTAATAATATTGAACTCAACTTATATAACTCGCTAAAGAAGCTCAAGGACCCAGTCAAGGAGATAAAGGCTGACGAGCAGTACGTTGTTTTCGCAATACCATGTAAGTTGGCGTACCACATAGGCGTTAGCTGGATAGACAGGAGGCTCAGGGCCATAGGACTAAGGCCTTACAAGTGTAGGCATATGAACTGGGGAGAGTCAATAGTTGGGGTGAGGAGCTTGAACGCCGTAGAGGCTATAAACGACTATCTTCGCTTCAACCTTTTCGAGGCTCAGAGCTGTAGGCCTCTTGAGGCGGCTGAAGAGCGCTAAATACGTTCACCTCAAGTAATCAAAAATGACAGCAAGTAAGGGCGTGCAGAGCGGCGAGCACTTATATAAAGCTGGCTAACCATATTACATTAGAGCCGAAGTTGCTGAGCCCTGCCAAGGCCAAGGAGAAGATCTTAATGGCGCTGTCCGTTAGAAAGCTCGCAGAGAGGGGCTGGCTGACAGCCCTCCTAGGCTACTTAGCTAAAAGGGAGGAGCTGAGCGTCAGGCTGAAGTATATAGGAGATGTAAGGTTACGGAGGACAACCTTTGGGGCCTTAGCAATAACTACGTACTACGTCTCCAGGTGCTGGTCAAAGCTACCTGAGGAGCTGGCTAGGATCGGCCGCCCCCTTAAGCCTCAGGAGGCCCCCCTTTGGCTGGTGACGGCCCTTTCTTTGGCCTCCTACGCGTGCAGGCTTCAGGCCTTAGGCAACAGGGTCTCGATTGACGTGAGCCCAGAGAGGGTAGGCCTAGAGGTTAACGGCGTCTCTGTGGCTTTCAATCCTAGTTGTGTAAACATTGGCTCCCTTATCGAGATCTTTGAAGAGGGCGAATACGAAGTCCCTGAGGTGCTCTCCGGCCTCAAGGGTAGGGAAGTAGTTGACGTGGGGGCCAGCGTGGGCGACACGGCCCTCTACTTCGTCATCAACAGGGCAAGGAAAGTGATCGCCGTTGAGCCCCTGCCCAAAGTGGCCAGGTGCGCAGAGGAGAACGTGAGGCTGAGCGGCGCCACCGACAAGGTAAAGGTGATAAACGCGGCCCTCAGCAGTGGGCCTACGGGCGTTCCATGTGACTATGACGTGTCCTTGTCTCTTGGTTTCTCTACGCTTAGCAGCAGCGGCCCATGTAAGGTGCCTGGCGTCACCCTAAGTGACCTACTTGACATGGTTGATGACCCCTACTTGCTCAAAATGGACTGCGAGGGCTGCGAGGCTGAGGCTATACTTGGCCCTGAGAGAGAGAGGCTGAGGGCCTTTGAGCACATAATATTCGAGACACATCCTCGCATTACCGGCGTCAGCAACGAGAAGTTACTTGCCTCACTTAAGGAGCTAGGTTTTGAGTGTAGGCTCCACAGAGCATATGTACCAAAGCTAGGCGTTAACATCTATCATTGTAAAAGTTTAGGTAAAGAATCCAGCGCCTAAAGCTACTTAGACAACATCTAAGGACGGTATTTTGACGTGGATATTTAAAAAGGTCACAATAAACAATGACATAATTCAGTCGGCTTCAGCAAAGCCAAGGCCTCTTATTGCTTCTATTGCGACTTACAGATCACCTACTTGTTTCCTGAGTTCAGGGTTAACAAGGAGTCTGACCTGAACAGGCTTCACGGCCTCTTCATTATTTGTTTTGCAACATGAAAGGCTCTACGACGTGACTTAAAGCAACCAGGTCAGAAGGCCTAGTACTTTTATCAAATTATTAAAGTAAAAGTTTGACCTCCTGATATCTTGTCCTGAAGGACTAGAAACGCCCTTCGCCCTTCACCTCTTCCTTATCAGCCACCCCTGCATATACATGGCGTCGAAGCCCCCCACGAAGAAGCTCCTGATGGCGTCCTGAGGGGTCTCGACGAGGGGCTCCCCTGCCAAGTTGAACGAGGTGTTCATGATCAAACCCTCGCCCTTAATCTCCTTGAAGGCCTTGATCAGGTCGTACCACGTCCTGTTCTGGCCCCTTGTCACCGTCTGCGGCCTCGCCGTCATGTCGACGTGACAGGTGACCGGGACCCACTTACAGGTCTCCTCATCCTTATAGCGGAACATGAGTATCATGAACTCGTGGCTCACCGGGTCCCTGAAGTAGACGTCCTTGTCCTCGTCCAGGAGGGAGGGGGCCAGGGGCCTCCACCACTCCCTCCCCTTGATGTCATTAACTACCTTCCAGTACTCGGGCCTGGTCGGGTCGGCAACTATTGACCTGTTGCCCAGGGCCCTCGGCCCCAGCTCAGCCCTCCCCTGGTACCACGCCACTATTTCACCCTTGGCCACCAGGTCTGCGACAACGCCAACGTCGTCACCTATGTACTCAGCCTTGAACTTGCTCCTCTGAATAACCTTCTTCACCTCCTCGTCTGTGTACTCGGGGCCCAGGTAGACGTTATTGAGCCTGCCGTGCCTCATCTTGCCCCCCAGGACGTGCTCATAAACGTAAGCAGCTGCGCCTATCGGGCCTCCTGCGTCGTTAGCGGCCGGGAATATGAACATCTCGTTAAATATCCTGGCGTAGTGAATTTCCATGTTGGCCTTAGCGTTCAAAGCCACTCCACCTGCCAGGGCAACCTTGTCCTCACCTGTGTGGTCCCTGGCCCACTTGGCCGTTGCAAGCATGGCCTCCTCGGTCACCCTCTGCACCGCCCATGCAACGTTAGCGGCGTCCTTGCTAAGCTCCCCCCTGGGGTTCCAGTTAAGTGACTTGCCACCGATGACGTTCTCTGCGACATACGTGTAAATAGAGTCCAACTCGGCCCAATCCTTAGTCCTAACCTTCTTGCCATTAACTAGGATGACGTAAGGCTCGTCGCCCTCAGGGTCTACCTTAACGAACTCCTTAAGCTTGTCATAGTACTTCGACCTCTCCCCGTAGGGGGCGAGGCCCATGCCCTTTCCAGGCCCCTCAAGCCCTCCTAATCCAAGACGATGCGTTGTCCACTCGTAAAGGAAGCCCAGGGAGCCATATGAGGTATACATAGACAGTATCGGCTCGAAGCTACCGTCCTTTACCTTCCAGATAACAGTAGACTCGTACTCTCCAGATCCGTCAACTGAGAGCACGGCGGCTGAGCTGAACCCCGAGAAGTAGTAGGCTGAGGCCGCGTGGGCTAAATGGTGGCGAACCGGGATGATCCTTATGTCGCTTGGCGCCTCCTCGCCCAGGCTGAGGATTACGTGCCTTACAAGTGCGCGGGCGAAGGTCAGGTGATCCCCTGAAAGGATGTGCGTTAGAAGAGTAACATAATAACTATAATAGTCAGATTCGTTTAGAAGCGGTATATCATATACGCCCCTTAATATATAAAGACTAAGTAGAGCAGCATGGAACCTTACCTTCCAAGGGTGAAGCTTAGGGTCCCAATTCACAGCAAAGGCGTCTACGTCTTTAGGTTTTATTCCTAGCCTATTCTTCAAATAGAGAAAGGTCTGTCTAAGCGCGTTAATAGGCGGTTCACGCATAGAGTGTTTATGCCTTGTATACCGTTCTTCCTCCGAAGCAAAGACCAACTTTCCGTCTACAATTGCCGCCGCGGCATGGTCATGCACAATGGGCCAGTTAAACCCTATAACTACAGTCATGCCTATCTACGATGGTGATCCCGCCGCTTCACAAATAAATGTCTTTTCGCCTGACGTAGCTAAGAGCGGCTGACGAGAGTCATTAAGACGATCTATCGACAAGCCAGCTAATATGATTTGAAAACATCCTAGAGGTAGAACATACCTCATGCTTGCACTCATTTTAACAAGAGTTAAAATGGGTTGAAAAGCCTAGATTAACATCCTCTTAGCCTGCCAGCCTGCGCGTGTTAACTATCACGTGACGCTGGGCCATGATTAGCTCCTTTAGGGTCAGGCCTATGCAGAGCCCTTCACGGCCAGCTTCAGTCCCTCAGCCCCCTCAGCGCCTCCCCCAGGGCCTCCACGTCCTCCTCCCTGTTAGGGAAGTGCACGGAGGCCCTTATCCCCCAGACGCCAGCGGCCCCCCTGGCCGAGACCATCACCCCCCTTGACCTCAGCCTCACAGCCGCCATGTAGTTCTCCCTCAGGCCCCCGGGGACCCTGAAGAGGACTATGCCGCTGGCCTTCCTGGCCTCCGGTGGCGAGAGGACCTCAAGGCGTAGG
>WYEB01000386.1_pt1 | contig 15999 bp, 17 predicted proteins | sample 6343061 | NCBI WGS metagenome assembly WYEB01 (sample SAMN13812332, study PRJNA600296) | hot springs metagenome | biome: ENVO:00000051; feature: ENVO:00002007; isolation source: sediment sample from Evening Primrose shelf | place: USA: Yellowstone National Park, Evening Primrose Hot Spring ... | reverse complement strand
CTCGGGGCGACAAAAAAGGGAGCTCGGGGCGACAAAAAAGGGGCTCGGGGCGACAACCCCCACCCTGTCCTGCCGAGCGTAGCGAGGCATCCCTCACTTCGTTCGGGACGGCATCCCCTGGGTGGAGACCCCTCGGCTGACGCCTCAGGGAGACGAAAAAAGAGGGCGATAGCGAGGCATTGCTTTACCATATTATCTCTTCATACAAATCTTTCCATTCAGGATTAAATTTTTCAATCATTTCTATTTTCTTCTTTCTATTCCAGCTTTTTATCTGCTTCTCTCTGTAGATTGCATCACGAACATCAGAAAAAACTTCATAATATACAAGTTTATTTATGTTGTATTTTGAAGTAAATCCTTTTACAAGTTTATTTTTGTGTTCGTATACTCTTCGGATAAGGTTATTGGTAACACCAACATAGAAAACCGTATTATACTGGTTGGTGAGGATGTAAATGTAGTATTGCTTCATAAAAAATTATTTTAATAAACAGAAACGAAAGAGGAAGACCCCTCGGCTGACGCCTCGGGGTGACAAAAAAAGGGGCTCGGGGCGACATAAAAAGGGCTCGGGGCAACAAAAAAGGGCTCGGGGCAACAAAAAAGGGCTCGGGGTGACAAAAAAAGGGGCTCGGGGCAACAAAAAAGGGGTCGGGGTGACAAAAAAAGGGGCTCGGGGCGCTTCTTTTTGTCATCCCGAGGCGCGCAAGCGCCGAGGGACCCCTCGCTTCGCTCGGGGCGACATAAAAAATTTTATTATAAACTTGAATTTTCCTAAACTCTTGCTAAATTTTCTCAGCCATGCTCTTAAATTTCCACTCTTTCCTTCAAAGTAAAAGCTATCAATACTACTTCGACTTGGTGTCCGTTTTAGTGGCTAAAGAGTTAAAGGTTCGCTACAAAAACAGCATTCTTGGATACTTCTGGTCGCTACTAAACCCTTTAGCTTTAGCCATAATCTTCTACTTTGCTTTTAAGGTTATCATGCGTGTCCCTATCGAAAACTACAGCTTCTTTTTGCTATGTGGTCTTTTCCCCTGGCAGTGGTTTGCTAATTCGGTTGGAAGCTCACCTATGGTCCTCCTTGGCAACGCAAGCCTTATAAAAAAGGTTAACTTTCCCACCTACATTATCCCCTTAGCAAGCATCCTTAACGATGCGGTCCACTTCCTTTTAACCATACCCGTGATACTTCTTTTTGGGTTTCTTTTCAAGGTTACTCCGAGCCCGGTCTATGTATGGGGTATACCTTGCTGGTTTGTTGCCCAGTTTTTCCTTACCTATGGGTTAAGCTTGCTTTTCTCAAGCATAAACCTTTTCTTTCGCGACCTTGAAAGGCTGGTTTCTCTCTTCTTGCTGCTACTTTTCTATCTAACACCGGTTTTTTACGATGTATCCTTGGTCCCCAAAGACTATCACCGCATCATTTTTTTAAATCCGGCAACCGGCATTATCATCGGCTGGAGAGACCTTTTTATGAAGGGAGCCTTTGATGTAGGGCTATATTTTGTTTACTTTTTTTATAGCTTGGGTATATTTTTTGTAGGATTTTTTATCTTCAGGAAACTATCCCCTCGCTTTGCCGAGGTTCTGTAGAGCTAAAACCTATCATGCAGGAGAGCGTGGTCATCTTTGAAAGGGTAACCAAGAGCTATCCTACTTATACCTACATTACAGGGGGCTTTAAGAACTTTCTCATCCATCTACCAAAAAGCTTGAAAGGATTTAGAAAAAGGTATACTGTGCTTCGGGAGATTTCCTTTCAGATAGCCAAAGGGGAATGCGTTGGGTTTATCGGTAGGAATGGCGTTGGCAAAAGCACCCTACTTGGGTTGATAGCCGGGGTTTTAAAACCGGATTCTGGGAAAATCGTAGTCAAAGGACGGGTTTCTCCGCTTTTGGAGCTTGGAGCAGGCTTTCATCCAGATTTAACTGGCAGGGAAAATATTATACTCAACGGGGTCCTCCTTGGCATGACCAAGGCTGAAGTTAAAGCCAAGTTAGACTTCATAGTTGAGTTCTCGGGTTTGAAGGACTTTATCGACCAGCCAATAAGGACATACTCTTCGGGCATGGTAGCAAGGCTTGCTTTTTCTGTAATAGCTCATCTTGACCCTGAAATCCTGTTAATAGATGAGATCCTTGCTGTGGGCGATGTTGAGTTTCAGAAAAAGAGCTTTCAGAAAATCTTAGAGTTTAAGGAAAAGGGAATAACGATAGTCCTTGTAAGCCATTCGCTCGATAGCATCGAAAAAGTTTGCGACCGAGCCATCTGGTTGGAAAACGGAGGTATCAAGATGGACGGAGAAGCTAAGGAGGTTGTTTCAGCCTATTTAAGGAGCTAAACGCATAGAAATAGAGGAGCAATCTTTCTTGGCGCTACTGTTTTTTAAACCATTTTAGCTCCTTCTTCAAATCTTCGGTTATTTTTGCGGCTTCGTCTACGGTAGAAATTATTTTAGGAGTAAGGATGACTATAAGCTCTGTTTTCCTTCTTCCTTTGGACTTGCTCTTAAAAAGGTTGCCGACTAACGGGACATCTCCAAGGATTGGGACCTTACTTTCAGATGAGCTTTGATTCTCTGACATCAGACCGCCAAGGACTATGCTTTGCCCTGAAGAGGCAACCACATTCGTGTTTATCTTTCTGACTAAGATGGTGGGCGAGGAAACACCTGGAGGGTTTGACCCCATTTCTGACACCTCTTGGGTAATGCTTAGGGTCAGCAATCCCTCGGTGTTCACCGTTGGCTTTACCCTCAAGATTACACCGGTTGAGCGGTACTGGATAGTTTGCACGACACCTGTCCTTGTCCCAGCAGCTTCAGCAGAGGTGACCTGACCTGTAATTACAGGAACATCCGTTCCTACTTGAATGGTTGCTTCCTCATTGTCTAAAACCAAAAGCCTTGGAGTAGAAAGGATGTTAACCAGGTCTTTCGTGGCTAAGGCATTAATGACAAGCCTTAGCCTTCCAGTATCGGCAAGGAAGGTATAGGTCAATCCGGGGGCGGTGGGAACCCCGAATAGGGCTCCGAGCGTATAGTTGCCCTCGCTCATACGGTTAGTGATCAACCACTCAAGCCCGTATTTGAGGTCATCGGTTAGGGTAAGCTCGGCCACCATAGCCTCGATCAAGACCTGTTTAGGGGGGACATCAAGCCTTTCAAGGTAGGATAGTATTTGTTTATACTGAGCTGGAGTAGTCATGATGAGAAGGATGTTTCTTTTATCGTCAGCCGACATTTTTAACCCTGTAACGCTGAAGGATTGAGGACCTGACGGAGTTTGAGGCTTACCAGGTTGAGGAGGAGCAGGAGGCTGTGGTTGCTTAACATCTCCTCCCAGGAAAAGTTTCCGTAAAGATTCCAGCAAATCTGAGGCTCTTGAATACTTAGGCGTGTAGATGTAAGCCTTTTCTTCAGAACCAGCGGAATCTGCGGTGTCAAGCTTTTTTGTCCACTCAATTACTTGATTAAGAGAAACCTCATCCGGTGCCACGACAAGGACGCTGTTCAAATACTTAATAGGGAGAAGATAAATACCCGGGTCGGCAGGAGACTTAGCAACAGGGAATTTTAAGGCTTCAAGGATTGAGGTGATCTGCTTAACGAAATCCTCTGTTTGCCAATAGGTTAGCTTAAGAAGGATGATTTTTTTGTTTTGAAGATAGGGCACATCAAACATTTTAATGAAATCAACAGCTTCCCGAATGTTAGAAGATGGACCTTGGAGGATAAGGGCATTTTCTCTTTGATAAATCCGGAGATTGACATTTTTATGAAACTCTCTCACCAGGAACTCCAATTCTGTCGCCCTAAGATACTTAAAAGGATAGACATAGATGATTTCGGCAAAGGATTCCGGAGGCTCATCTCCAATCCTAAGGTCAAGCGGTTTGGGTTGAGGTGGCTTTGGTTTGGGCTTTGGTTTGTAGAGATGCAAGGTCCCAGCTTTATCTTCGGCTGAGATTCCGTATCTCTCTATCATAGAAAGCACGGACTCAAGTAGCTTGTCAGGTGGCATCTTTTCTTTCATCTTAAGAGTAATCGGGGTTTTGGTTTTCATAACCTCTTCATCCATTAGGAAAGGGACCTTGAGGGTTTCCCCGATGACATAGATAACAAAGTCTGAAAGGGGCATGTTTTCGGCAGTGACCAACACAGGCTCTTTGGTATGAATTAGAGCCTTAACATTGATAGGAGGCTTTTTTTCCTCCTCTTCTGGCTGCGGAGGGGGAAGGGGCTTTGGCGGCTTTTTTCTTTCAAATTTAGGAAGAAGAATTTCTTCGTAGGTAGTGCCCCCTGCAGTGGTGGCGTTAAGGTTCTCGCTCGCTGAAGGATAACAAATTGAGGTTAAGAGCAACACCAGTAAGAAGGATAAAAGCGACCGGAGAAATATCATTTGTTTGGTCCTTTCTTAGGTGTAAGAATAAACAACTCCTTTGTCTGGTTCCCCCTTTTTAGAATAACTGAGTTGTCTGTTATCTTAACAACCCTGAACCCATCCATCAAGATGTCTTTTTCCTTGGCAAAAAATTGCTGTCCTAAAAAATCCCTCATCAAAGCCTTTTTTTCTTTACCGGACATCATGATGGCTAACAAGGTATAAGCATTCTCAGGGGGTCGGTCATATTTACCACCATACTTTCCGTCAACGGTGAAAAGATTTCTTTCCATGATCTCTTTATCCTCAACCTTGGGTCTTTTGATGAGGCTTGCCATCGTATCGTTTGTAGCGTTTAAGGTTGAGTTTGGACTAACCTGCGTAGCGTTTGAGCTCGTAACGCTTTTTTTTAGGGACAAATCCATATTAGGTTCTTTAGAAAGCATAAAACCAAAGTAGCAAGCTAAAATCAAAACTATTATGTCCAAAATAAAATCTTTTAGCCTTGGAATTTGGGCTTTCATCTACATTTCCCTTCGGAAGACTGAAAGGGTTAAGTTTATGGTAAAATCCGGTCTTGAGGGTGTGACCTCAAGGTTCCTTACTATTATAAGTTTTTCAGCTGTTTCTACAGTCTTTAAAAATTCAAGAAAAGGCTTAACATCCCCCCTTAAACGGAGGACTATGGGAATTTCTGAAACTTCAGGACCCTTCTTCACCTCAAGGAGCTCAAAGTTTATAACCGCTAAATTCTTTTCTTCAGCCTTTGCTGTAAGCCACTTTAGGAGCTTGCTTCTTATAGCGTTATAACTCCAATCTTGCGGGTAAAGCATGGAAAGGTCTTTTGTTTCAAGCTTTTTCTCTTCTCTCTCTTTGGGTTTAATCTGGGAAAGCCTTCTTTCATAAAGTTCCCTTTTCATAAAGTAGGTTTGCTTAAGTTGGTTGAGCATGCTCTCTGCTTCTTTAAGCCTTGTTTGCAAAGGTTTAACGAGAAAATTAGCCAAAGCAAGGGCTATTATAATGGACAAGCCAAATTTTCTTAATTCTTCGCGTTTAATCATAGGTCTTAAGCTCGATGGTTAAGCGAAAGTCGTATAGTTTTGTTCCTGTCTTTTTTATGGGAGGTCCCTCAAGCTTTACTGATTTTACCATACTTGACCTTTCGAGAAGCTCAATTACTTCCACTGGGTCCTCAAAGGTTAAGGCTAACTCGAGCTTTTTTTCGTTCAAAACTATCCTGTTAACCGTGCATCCGATGGGTAAAGTCTTGGCAAGCTCATTAAGAACTGTAAGCCCTGATACCGCCTGCGAGGTTTTGTTGTTTAAAGCGGAGATTAAGGCTGAGTAGTCCTTGGCAGGCGCAGTCCTATTCTCAAAGTAGGCTAATTCCCGGTCAAGCCTGGAAATTTTTGTCTTTAGGTCCTTGATAGCCTTTTCGTAATTTTGCAAGGTGGCATAAAGGTAGACCCCATAGCCAAGAAGAAGATATATAGGAAGGCGAAGGAGCGGGTCTATTTTTAGGGGTAGCGCCCTTCTTACTTTAAACTCTTTAAGGTTTATTTTTGATAGCCCTTCAAGGGAAACTGGATATGGTCTTTCAGGATATCTAAGGATGGTCTTATCTAGGCTAAAGTCTTTTAGCGTATCGCCATAAATGATGATTTTTTTTATATCCTGAGAATAAGGCATGTGCCCGGTTAAGAAGAGTTCAACATCCTTCTGGGTAAGCTCGGCAATGGATAGACTGCCTAAAAATTTTCCTTTAACATAAGCGATAAGATGATAGATGTCCCTTTGTTTGTATATCTTTAAAGCAGTATCCCCCTTCTCTACCAAAAGCAAGTCTTCAGGTATTACATACTGAAAGGGAAATGTCTTTTCAACCCTTTCTTCCTCATCCTTTGACCAAGCCCAGAGGTCAACAAGGGTAAACTTTTCCGTAGCCTCAAAAATTTTAAAGGTATAGCTTACCCTGGGAAGGGGAAAAAAATCCTGCACCTCGACCTTCAAGGCATCTTTGAGCTTCTTTAGCGGTATAGGGGGATAACTTCTTCTTGTGTAAAAAAGGAGCTCTCTTGAGATGATAAGGACCCTTTTCTGAAGGTATTTAGTAAGCTTGAAAGCACCCGGGGAGATTTCTGAAATTTTATCCCCTTTAATCTGGTAGAACTTTGCCTCATCCTTGGTAAGATAACAGACAAGCATTATTCTTCTTTCCAGTAAAGGGTAGTGTATGGGGTGTTGAGGTTCTCCTGAAGATAAAGCCCAGCTTTTATGGTGTAAAAGGGTTTAGGCTTTCCTACTTTTATTTTTAACTCAACATAGCGAGAAGGGAAAAAATACACCCCCTCATCCCTCACGATCTTCCTACCGGTAAGGGAGTATAGCTCTGCATCAGAGGATATGGGTTTTGTCTGTAGGTATTCCTTTAGCACGTTTAAAGTGTCGTTGTCAATGTCAAGATAAGCTATCAATACTGGGTCTTTGGCGGTGTTTGGATTAAAGCCAGTTTGAGGAAGCAGAGTAAGATAGGGTTCTATTTTTTCATAAAGTTCGGGCTTCATCCCCCTTATAAGCTTTATTTCCTCCTTGTATTGAAGGGGATAATTTCTCGGTGCATACTTTAGTCCTTGGGAAGAATACCAATCTTTTTCGGCACCGTTAATTCGGGTTAAGTCGTCTGGGTCAATCCAATCAAGCAGGGAGTCTATGAAGATGTCAACCTCCTTTTGGTCAACCCCAAAGTAGGTTAAAAGCCGACCCAAGGCTAAGGTGTTGATGGTGGTTAAAGAAAGCATTCCGTTTGAATCTTGAACCTCAACCGTGATATCGTCGGATAAGTGGACCTCAGTTCCGTTTAGAGGTATGGTGGTTAATGTAGGAAGTCCTTCAACTTGAGGTAAAAGCAGTTCTCTTGCCCCAAAATTCCCGTTGAGCATAAGATAGAGCAGGGTGTCGTAAGCTGAACGGGCTTTGAGCATGGCTGTAGCCTTATCCTCAAAAGCCATGGCTGTTTTGATGTATTCCTTAACCAGCCAATTAAAACCGATGGATACTGTAAGAATTACCATCACCAAAAGCACCATAAGAAAGGTTGCTGACCCTCGATTAGGGGTTGACATCCGGATATATTTCATCGTAGATAAGCTTGGTCATTGAATTGGTGTTTACTTTTAAAAATAGTTTTTTTTCTCCCTCTTTGTCTTTGTAGGTTATCAGTATAGCGGAAGGCAGGACCTTTTTCAATCTTCCGTCAAACTCGTTAAACCATTCATATTTTCTTTTAAGAAGGTCAAATCCGTAATACTGAAAGGATATTTCTTCAAGGTCAGAAAATACAACGAAGGAATTTCCTTTTTTGTAGTTGTTAAAAACCACATCGTCTTCAATATCCAGATACTTTTTAGTCATAACAGGAAGCTCATAGTAAACAAGGTCAAAAATTCCCCCTTCCTTTTTTTCTTTTACTACCCAAACCACGACTGGAGCATCGCTCGCAAAGGGAGCTAAAGAAACATACGAAAAGCCATTTCCGTCCCCCTTAAAATAGGGGAACCAGCGGTGCTCCCTTGTCTTTACAAAATAATCAGTCATCGAAGCAACGCTTTTGTCAAGCCAAACAACCTTAGCATAATTCCAAAAGGCAAACCCTTTATCAGCAAGGACTTTGTATTCCCTTAGAGTTTGATTTAAGGCTAAGCTTCCAAGAAGGAGCATGGAAGAAAATATAGCCAGAGCGACCACTACTTCAATCAGGGTGTAGCCCTTAGAAGCCAAGCTCTTCCGGAGAGGCAAGGGCTTTGCTCCTAAAGATGTTTACTTTATAAGAACGAACCGTATCTTTGTAGTGATAATTTAAGGTGACCTCGTAAAGGTAAAGCTCATGCATCGCTAACATCTTGGTTTCGCCAACTCTTTCTGGTCTTGATTTAGCGATGAGCTTTGCTGACCACTTGAGCGTTACTCCGTCCCCAAGGTCTTCAATGCCTTCTTCCTGAGAAAAGTCTAAGGTTCTAAGAAGGGCTGGCGTCTGAGAAACTTTAGTGGCTATGAGTTGGGCAGTGTTTGCCTTTTCGAGATAATTAAACCCAAGCCTAAAAAGATACATGCTTGCCGCAATGCCAGCGGTCAGCACAACACCCGCAATAAGAATATCAACAGTAATAGAGCCTCTCTTAAAGCTTTTCACTATGCGCCTTCCTTGTAAGGTTTTACCCTTTCTAAGGAGAGCTCCGCGAAGGGGGCTTTAACTGTAATTTTATACTTTTCTTTTCCTATTTTAAGCTCAACCTCTCCGCCGTTAGAGGTCCCGTTTTTAAAAAGCTTAATAGGTTCTTTTACCTCTATGTAAACATCCGGAAACCTTTTTTCTTCTCCGTTCACCACCAAAGCCCCGTTAGCTGAGGAAATATCCTTCTCCTCGCTATAAAGAAAGCATTCCCTTTTTAGCGAAGCAAAATAGAGCAAAACTTCTTGCGCTTTCAAGGAATTCTTGTAGCTCTGAAAAAGTTCATAAGAAACGGGCAGTGTTACAGAAAACATGATACCCAAAATAGCTACAGCCACTAAAATTTCTATCAAAGTAAAGCCCTGTTTTCTTTTTGTATCCTTAAGCCACATTTAATTCTGCTCGCACATTCTTTTTGTTCTTTTTATGAACGCCATTTTTTGCTGTGCCAAATCTACCTATTTTTGGTTGTTCTAAGCTCCAACCTTTTCCCATGACCCAAGAGGGGATGCCTCGCTACGCTCGGCATGACAGGATGGGGACAGGATGGGGAGATTTCTCGCTTCGCTCGAAACGACAGAAAAGTGCTGTCACCCCGTGCCACTTTTATGTCGCCCCGAGCGGCAGCGAGGGGTCTCTCAGCACTTTCGCTCCACGGGATGACAAGAAGGGAGTTTTCTTGAGCGCCCATGTTTACTAGGTCCCCTAAAATTTTATCGCTCCTACGTTCATGACTGTAAGAATAAGGGACACGATGATAAACCCTACGATAAGCCCCATAAAAACAATGATAGCTGGCTCAAGGAGCGTGAGAAACCGCTTAATAGCTGTTTTAAAGTTGTCATTGAAGACTTGATAAAGCTCAAGAAAGATGTCAGCAAGGTTTCCGCTCTCGTCCCCCACTACCACAAGATTGACGAAGATATCTGGCAGGATGGGCATCTGAGAATAGACCTCCGCTATTCGTTTTCCTTTTTTAATCTCCCTTATGCTGGTTAAGAAGGAATCTCTTAGAGCTTTATCTTGAATTATGTTTGCTGAAAGCTCAACCGCTTTGATAAATTCTACACCACCTTTAAGCATAGAATACATAGAATAGCAAAACCTTGAAAGCTCCAAGTTAAAAAAGAGCGTCCGGACAAAAGGAAGGCGGGTTAAAAACCAAGATATTTTCTCTGGGCTAAAATTGACCATTCTGGAACGGTTTAATAGATAAAATAACAGCCCCACAATAAAAAGCAGGATAAAAACCTTGGCATTGAAGACTTTAGACAGGGTAAACACAAATTTGGCTGTAATGGGAATAGAACCAGTCGTTTGAAAGATGGCAAAAAACCTGGGGATGATAAAGTTAAACATGAATATCAGAGTAAAAAAGCTTGCAAGGACTAAAAAGAAGGGATAGATAAGGGCGTTGATGATTTCTCGTTTTAACTCTATCTGAAACTTTAAATACTGAGCCACATTATCGAAAGCTGTAGCTAAATTGCCAACTGTTTCTCCAACATGGATCATGCTCACGCAGACGGAAGGAAAGAGGTTATTCTTTTCAAAGGCCGAAGCCACGCCTTGCCCAGCCTTTATCTCTTGATTTATGGCAGATAGTATTTCTTTGAGTTTAGGCTTTTTGGTCGTTGAGGTCAAAAGATTTAGAGCCTGGTCGATCTTCATTCCAGACCGAAGGAGGATGCTTAGCTGATTGGCAATGTTGTAAAGGTCTTGCTGATTAATCCCTAAAGATAAAGAAAAAGAAACCTCTTTTTTTACTCTTTCCTTGACCTCGGTGACTATAAAACCCTGTTCTTTAAGTCGTTGAACCGCCTCCCTCTGATTTCCAGCTAAGATAAAGGTTGTCCGCTCAACCCCATGGGAATCTATGTAGGTGCATTCAAATTCCTTCAACATACTCTAAGGATTTCTGAAATAGTGGTTATGCCTTTTAAAACCTTGATAAATCCATCCTCTCTCAAGGTCCTAAAATCTCTATGCTGTTTTAGGTATTTTCTAAAGGCTTCAAGAGATTTTAGCTTGAGGAAAGCTTCCTTTAGCTCATCGTCGTATTCAAAAACTTCAAAGATGGCGATCCGTCCTCGGTATCCAGTGTTAGCGCATTTCTCACACCCTCTACCTTTAACAATTTTAGGCTCGCCTATAAGATACCCCCATTTTTCCAGTATTTCGTCAAATTCGTATTCATCCCAAACTTCTTTCTCTAATTTCACCTCTTCACTGCAATAAGGACAATTTTTCCTGATAATTCTCTGAGCTATTACCCCGACCATGGAGGCGTTTATAAGGTAGGCTTCAATGCCCATCTCTATGAGCCTAAAGAGAGCGCTTGGGGCATCGTTGGTGTGAAGGGTGCTTAGAACCAAATGACCGGTTAGGGCTGAATGGATGGAGATCTCTGCCGTTTCTCTATCGCGTATCTCTCCCACCATGATAATATCCGGGTCATGCCTAAGGATAGCCCGAAGGGCGCTCGCAAAGGTAAGCCCTACCTCTGTTTTTACTTGGATTTGATTTATCCCCTCAAGCTGATACTCGACCGGGTCCTCAATGGTGATGATCTTTCTTTCATCACTGTTTAGATAGGTCAGCATAGAATAAAGGGTCGTAGTCTTACCTGACCCCGTGGGTCCTGTAACCATAAGGATACCGTAAGGGTAGGAAATAAGCCTCAAGGCTAACTCATAGTGGTCTTTTTCTAAGCCCAAAGTCCTAATATCAAAAGTTAGACTTTCCCTGTAGAGTAGCCTTAAAACAACCCCTTCTCCGTGAACCATCGGTATGGTAGAAACCCTAAGGTCAAGGACAACTGAAGAGACCCTGGTGGTAAATTTTCCATCCTGAGGGACCCGTCTTTCCGCTATGTTAAGCCCGGAAAGAAGCTTGATACGAGAGACAACAGCTCGGGCAAAGTTTAAGTCTAACACTTCCATATCATGAAGAGTGCCATCTATGCGAAACCTGACCCGTGCTTTGTTTTTAAAGGTTTCTATGTGGATGTCCGTGGCTCGGAGCTCAACCGCTTTGGTTAATAAATTATTTAAATATTTAATAACCGGAGCCTCAAAAGCAAGCTCAGTTAACCGCTCTACATCCTCATCAACCTCAAGAGACTTTATTTCAGGAACTTCCTGGAGGCTAAAATACCTTGCTAAAGCTTTAAGTCTTTCTTCTGAAGCAAGAAGGGGCTCAATACGAAAACCTGTTAGGTTGGTAAGATAATTAAAGGCTTCATAGTTGTAAGGATTTGAGGTTGCCACAAACAAAACCTTTTTTGTTTTATCAACCTTGAAAGGTAGACATTTTTTCTCAATGAGAAAGTTTAGATTGACCCCATCTAAAAAACCATCTCTAAATAGCTCTTCATCAGGCGGTAACGTTTCTTCAAGGACGGACAAGTTTAAATACTGGGCTAAGGCTCTGATGAGTTGATCTTCTGAAACCAATCCCAAGCTAACCAAAATCTGAGGAAGAGGAAGTGAGGACTCCCGCTGAAGAAGGAGAGCCTTCTTAAGGTCCTCATCCTTCAGACGAAATTTTTCCTTTAAAAACTCTTCGAAGCTCATTTAGACCAGTTGGTTATAGCCTTTTCGTTAAGCTGTCCATCAGGACCGAGGGAGTAAAGATCATAGGGTCCATGTTCACCAGGGTATTTGTAGACATAGTCTCTGCCCCAAGGGTCCTTTGGGATCTCTTTTTTTGCCAAATAAGGAGCTCTGCACTTAGGATCCTGACAGTTTATGAGCTCATCTAAAGAATTTGGATACCTCCCAGTATCAAGCCGGAAGGCTTCAATGGCGGTAGATATCATCTCAAGCTGAGCTTTAGCTATCTCTTCCTTTGATTTTTCATATCTTCCAAGGATGTTTGGCATAACAAGCGCCGCAAGTAAACCGATGATGGCAACGACAATGAGTATCTCCATAAGTGTAAACCCGCGCTTTCTTTTCTCTTTTTGTAAGAGATAAAGCATAAAACCACCCCCTAATCTGTTTTTATCTCTTTAAAAAATAAGATACATCAAAGGATTGTCAATAACGCTTAAGAGGGCTCTCCAAAAAGAGCCCTATCCTTTGAGACGGAAGCGAGGGACTACCTTCTCCTCATAGCTCATGGTAAAGCCTTTTTTTGCGTCAAAAGATCCTCTTTCTTTCTTCCGGATAAGATAAGGGACCAAAATGTATGCCTTTTGCTTAGAGTTTGTAATTCTATGAAGTATGATTAAAATAAAATCCTACGGAGGAGAAGGGATGGATAGTTCTTTAAAATTTTGGGGGACAACGGTCATTGCGGTTAGACGAGACGGCAAGGTTGCCATCGGTGGGGACGGGCAGGTCACCTTTGGGAACACCATTCTTAAGCACCGGGCAAGAAAAGTTAGAAGGCTTTATAAAGGTCAAGTCCTCGTTGGTTTTGCGGGAGCAACAGCGGATGCTCTTACCCTTTTTGAAAGGCTTGAGAAAAAGCTTGAAGCCTATAGCGGGCAACTCCTTCGGGCTGCTGTGGAACTTTCAAAGGACTGGAGAACGGATAAAATCTTAAGGCGCCTTGAAGCCTTCCTCATAGCCTGCGACAGAGAGCATATGCTCCTTATCTCCGGAGCCGGAGATGTGGTTGAACCAGACGAAGAGGTTATCGCCATCGGCTCCGGTGCCCCTATGGCTCTTTCAGCAGCTAAGGCTTTGCTTCGCTTCACTGACCTTTCTGCAAGAGAAATCGTAGAAACCTCCTTAAGGATCGCTGCAGAGGTCTGCATTTACACCAATAACGAGATTGTGATAGAGGAGCTATGAAGAAGGAAAGAGAGCTTACTCCGAGAGAGATCGTAGCTGAGCTTGATAGATTCATAGTCGGGCAAGCCCAAGCTAAACGGGCTGTAGCCATCGCCATGCGAAACCGCTGGAGGAGGATGCAGATCGAGGGGCCCATCAAGGAAGAAATTTATCCTAAAAACATCCTGATGATCGGTCCCACAGGAGTTGGAAAGACGGAGATCGCAAGAAGGCTTGCTAAGCTAACCAATTCCCCTTTTATCAAGGTTGAAGCTACCAAGTTTACCGAGGTTGGCTATGTTGGAAGAGATGTAGAATCGATCATTAGAGACCTTGTGCATGTTGCCGTGCAAATGGTTAGAGCTGAAGAAGAAAAAAAGGTCTTAGCTAAGGCTCGCGAAAACGCAGAAGAAAGGCTTGTAGACTTGCTTTTGCCCAAGACTTCAACGAGAGTAGAATACGACCCTCTGACCAGAGAAAAGATGCTCAAAATGTTGAGAAGCGGTGCCCTAAACGACAGGGTCGTTGAGCTTGAGGTTGAGCTTAAGCCTCCTCAACCTACCATCGAGATCTTGGCGGCAAGCGGTCTTGAAGAGCTTGAGATGCAATTAAAGGAGATGTTCTCAGCCTTTTTGCCTTTGAGAGGGAAAAAACGTAAGGTCAAGGTGGCAGAGGCTTTGGAGATCCTTACTAAAGAGGAGGCAAGCAAGCTCATCGACATGGACCGGGTGGTTCGGGAAGCTATTCAGCTTACCGAGACAAGCGGAATAGTCTTCATCGATGAGATAGACAAGATCGCAAGCCGGGGCGAAGGTTACGGTCCTGATGTGTCCCGGGAGGGCGTGCAAAGAGACCTCCTTCCAATCGTGGAAGGGACCACGGTTAACACTCGTTACGGCATGGTCCGCACAGATTACATCCTTTTTATCGCAAGCGGAGCCTTTCATATCTCTAAGCCTTCAGACCTTATCCCTGAGCTTCAGGGAAGATTTCCCATAAGGGTTGAGCTCTCACCTTTAAGCAAGGAAGACTTCGTCAGAATTCTCACCGAGCCAGAAAACGCCATGGTCAAACAGTATCAAGCCCTCCTTAAAGTTGAAGGAGTTGAGCTTGAGTTTACAAGGGAAGCAATTGAAGAGATCGCTCAAATGGCTTACGACCTAAATCAGAGGCTTGAAAACATCGGGGCAAGAAGGCTCTACACTGTTCTTGAAAAGCTTCTCGAAGAGGTTTCCTTTAGTGCACCTGACATCGCTCCAACAAAGGTCGTCATAACCCAAGAATATGTAAGAGAAAAGCTTGGAGAGGTAATCTCGCAGGAAGAGCTGGCTAAGTTTATCCTCTGATGAAGTCATCCCGATCCATCCTAATCGCTACTGGTCTTGTTGGAAATGTTATAGAATGGTATGACTTTGTTGTCTACGGCTACTTTGCTCAGGTCTTTGCTAAGCTTTTTTTCCCAAGCCATGACCCGGTTGTATCTCTAATCCTCAGCTTTTTAACCTTTGCGGTTGGCTTTTTAGCAAGACCCTTTGGGGCTTTGCTTATAGGCTATGTAGCAGACAAAAAAGGAAGAAAACCCGCCCTTGTTCTATCCATCTATCTTATGGCTATTCCTTCCCTTCTCATCATGGTTCTCCCAAGCTATCACTCTATCGGGGTTTTATCTTCCATTATCCTTGGAATTCTTCGGATCTTTCAGGGACTTTCTGCAGGGGGTGAGTACACAACCTCCGTTACTTTTTTGCTTGAACATAGTCATCCCAAGAGAAGAGCTTTTTATGCAAGCATAAACCTTTTCGGAGCTATTCTTGGCATCCTTTTTGGCTCTTTCACCGCAACGGTCTTTTATCATGTCTTCTCTGAAGAAGAACTCTTAAGCTACGCCTGGAGGTTAATCTACCTCCCTAGCTTAGTCTTAGCCTACCTTGGTGTTTTAGTGAGAAAACGCGCCTACGAGACACCTTCCTTTGTCAAGGAAGCCCTCTCACCAGCCAAAGGTTTTCCCCTTGTCTATGCCATAAGGCACCATAAAAAAGAGCTAATCTTAACCCTTTCTTTGTCTGCCGTTCAAGGTGTAGCCTTTTTTACCCTCTTTGTGTATCTATCAACCTATTACAACCGTGTTTTAAAGCTCCCTTCGGACAAGTCCTTTCTCATAAACACCATAGCCATGCTTCTACTTGACCTGCTTATCCCCTTCGTTGCTTACCTTTCGGACAAACACGGAAGAAGACCCTTTTTCTTGATTTCTCTTTCTCTTTATGCGCTTCTATCCACTTTTTTGGTTAACTTTATGCTCTCTGGAGATTTCAAAAACATTCTTTTAGCGCATCTTGCCTTTGCCTTTATCTCTTCCCTTTTTATGAGTATTTTACCTGCAACTTTAGCCGAGCTTTTTCCGGTAAAGATCCGCGGAACCTCCTTCTCAGTATTATATAATACTTCCCTTGCCGTGTTTGGCGGCACAGTTCCCATGGTTTGCACCTACTTTGTTGAAAAACTAAACCTCCTAACTTTCCCAGGTATCTACTTATCCGCTGTTTCTGCCTTTGCCTTGCTTCTTTCCTTCTTTTTCCTTCCTGAAACTAATCCGAGAGA
>WYEB01000385.1_pt1 | contig 16026 bp, 18 predicted proteins | sample 6343061 | NCBI WGS metagenome assembly WYEB01 (sample SAMN13812332, study PRJNA600296) | hot springs metagenome | biome: ENVO:00000051; feature: ENVO:00002007; isolation source: sediment sample from Evening Primrose shelf | place: USA: Yellowstone National Park, Evening Primrose Hot Spring ... | reverse complement strand
CAGCAACCGCAACCCTAGGTCTCGTATTCAACACCGCGAAGTATATGCCTGATGCGTGTCTATCATTACGCAATACGTCAACCACAGCATCAAACCCGACAGGCAACAAAGCCCTTAATCCGTGTGCAGGCACGGGTATTACTAAAAATGATGCATTAAAAGCATTACATAGGGAGAATCAGTGAATTTCGGCGGGTAGTAATGTGCGATCATGAGCGATTGGGTAAGGAAACAAAGTTTTCATAAACACAATCCACGCACCCACGAGAGAAAAGCCTAAAAACTAGAGCATAAAGATACAAACGCCGCCGTAGCTCAGTCGGGAACGGGTTAGGCCCAGACGAATTCGAGGGACTCATGGCGTAATAGGAAGTCTCGTTTTTCCTAAATTTCTGAAAACCGTGAGGTCCTACAGATTAATGGTCAGTTCACGATCTCTTAATGATTTAAAAATCCGTGGTTTCCAGAAATTTAGAAAAACTCAGTGCTTACCCACATCATGGGCTCTCCGTAACTTTTCCATTAGTTTGGGTTTGTTATTCCATGACCTCAGTTGCCCTTACCTCGATGTTTAATGCCTTGGCTAATTCAAGGGCTCTCCTCCTGACTACTGGTCCCACAATTAGTAGCTTCGGCTTAACCTTATTCACTCTCTCGTAGAGTATCCCTTCTCTGGCTAGTTCGGCAATGTCGCCTCTGTCAATGCTTGCCTTGTACTCGATGAGTATGTGTTCGTTGTCCCTAATTAGTACGTCCACATCGATGACTGATGGGTAGCCGAATACCACACCCTCGTTGTCGTAGTATGTCCAACGCCTGACCTCGTAGACCTTGAGTAGGTCCTCGATTAGGTACTTAATGGTGTCCCTGAATACATCCTCGGTGTAAATGCCGTACCTATACCCAAGGGCTGTTATTGATGCTGCCAGCTTCTCATGACTCCTCTGCAGGGCTAATATGGCCTCTCCCTGCTTCGCTACCTGTTCCTGTAGCTTGACCATTTGCTCCTGTAGGGACTTTATTGCCTTGAGTATTTCATCAATGCCTAGTAGGCCCGTTACGGCTAGCCTAAATTCCTCATCCTCCTTAAGCAACCTGAGCACCTCCTTCCTTAGGTCCACGCCCATAGATTCTCCCCATTATTGTCTCTAAGCAGGACCACTTTTAAACACCTCTCTAAGGCATGTTCACGTGGTTTCCTGGGGTTGGTGTTTGGGGTTTTGGTTTTCGTGGCTGAGGAGGTGGGTGTTGCGCTGTAGTGAATCCTGAGGGTGAGGTTGTTGCCCAGGCTGAGCACATACCCGTTCACCTAGGTTCATTCAGGGTTGGGGTTAGGAACCTCCTCAACTGGCTTGATAGGGAGGGGGTTGAGTTGAACCAGGGTGACGTGGTACTCCTCAACGACCCCTACATATCCGGGACTCACCTAAACAACGTAATGGTCACGGAGCCCACTCACGCCAGCAACAGGCTGGTGAGTTACGTCGTCAATAACGTTGATTCTGGGTTTGCGGAAATCACGTACTTTGGCTTTAGGGTATCCGTAACAAACGTAGCCGTACTGATAAGCGCGGGGTAAAGGTAGGGTATTGACCATGTTCGAGCCAATACTCGGGTCTCTGGTGAAGAGTTGAAGAGAAGAGGGGTTGCGCTTGATATGGAGGTTAGGTACGCATTGGATGCACTTAGGAAGTTTCACATAAACCTCCTACTACTTGGCGGTGCAGTGATTGGTAGGCGTGATATCGATAAGGTGGATGTACCGGTCCTAGCACATGTTAAGGACGTTAGGATTAATAAGTACTCCCAATCCATCACCGAGCCTGGGTTCAGGGATTACATGAATAAGGCCCTACAGGTTATGGAAGAACCCCTAATAGCCCACGTAATCCTCGAGACCTATAGGTCCAGTAATAAAACTAGTAATAATGCATTGATTACAAAACCCTACGTGGTGGGTAAGGTCGGTGGTAGGGATGTTTATGGTTTCTACGTTCAATACATACCATCGTCACTACCAATATATGTGGAATACCTCGGTGACCCAAGCCTCAAAGGACCTCATCTCAGCACTGGCACCACTATCCACAATGCCGAGGCTGGACTATCCCGCACCATTGTATATAGTCGATAGGGTGGCCAGAGTTAATTCGGACTTTAGGGGCATGGTCAGGTTGATAATGGAGAAGTTGGGTGGTGACGTGTTAAGCGAGCTCAGGGGGATGTACCTAAGGATGAACCTTAATGATTACGTGAAGTCCAATTAAGGGTTTAATTATGTTATGTTTTGATTTATGATGGTGGAAGTAATGTGGCGTTCTTAGTGAACATATAACGCACAAATTCCGTAAAAACTGGTGGATTTCTCTGAAATATCTTTTGTGTTGTTAAACCGCACAGGGAATTTACGTTATAAATTATGGCAGCATTATACTGATAAGGCCATGTTAATTCATTAAGTGGTTCAATTGGACCGATCAACGTAGCTAGGTACTTGTTCATGTTTAACTTCTTCATTGCGCTTTCAATGCTATCCACATAATTCTTTCCCTTAATTAGTACGGGGCTTGTTGGTGATATGGCAAGGGGCATCCATGTAGTACTCCTTGAACCATTGACCAGTACATTAACTCTGATTAGTAATGCAGGAGATTCGAAGATGCATTTAATCATTGTTCCGTTGTTTATGTAAATGACCCAGGTGTAGTTCATAAACACGAGTTTAACATTACTATTATTCATCACGGAACTCACATTATACCAACCAATACTGCCAAGATAATTCTCGAGATACTCCCTAACAAAGTTGGGATTAATCTTAGAGCCGGCAATATAGGTTACTGTGAATTTGCTTGACATTGTGAAGTTATAGAATATAGTAATTACTTTAGTAATTACCATGGGCTTCTCCAGCGTGGGCATTGGGAGTAGTTCAATGCGGTATATGCCGTGGGGATTATAGTACGCAGCCCCGAACTCGGGTGTTGTTATGAGTAACCAAGCTATATCATCAACACTCTCATTAACACCTGACAACCGGATTAAATTCACGGTTTGAACCAGGACATCCACGCCCTTAATTACGGTAATGTTGTAATAATGATTATTCCCAAGATAAACACCAGTAACCCAGTTTACATCATAACCAAGGCAGGGAGTATTAAGTATATTATCAGAGGAAATACTAGCATTGAGCGGCAGTAAGAAGCCTGGTGGCACATAGGTATTGGAGCCGTCGACCTGGAGCTTAACCAATTGTAGTTTAACCATGATTGTGATAACCGTGCCATTAGGTAATAAGGTCTTTACATAGTATGTACGCCAAGAGTAACTAACTTTAACGTCGCCGGTTAACGATCCTTTCTCAAGTATAGCGCGTGGAGACACTACCTATTGTTGTTAGACCAGATGGGGTTCTAATGCATATTTTAAATTCGCTGTATGGTTTAGCCATGATTACCACATTGGGCTTCGGAGTTACTAAGTACATTACTGCAAATGTGACTGCTATTACTGCAATTACGATTATGGCGATAATGAGGATAGTTCTCCTCATTGAGGAAATGTGTCCTCCACTTAATTTATAAGGTTTTATTGCAGTTGCCCAGGGAAACAACCTTATTAGCTGGGTTGGGTTACTTAATAAGGCGTTAGAGGTTTTACCCTCCCTGGCTAGTTCAGCTCTACTTAACTATGCCTTTACCTTAAAATGTTAGCTAGCCATTATGTGCATTGAGATATCCTTTAATGGCGTAGATTATGATTAACCAACTGGTCTATTACCTTCACTGACATGGAGCCTTCAATGGGTGAGTTGGGTAATACTTTAAGTTAATTACCACTTAGCTATTAAAGGGATTCCGCTCCTCCAGCTTAGTGAGCGTAGCCCAATGTGGTGAGCTGGTTAGGTTGATTGGGCAATACCCCTTTACCGGTATTGGCAGGAGGATTATTGAGAAGGCTAATGTTAAGGTCAGTGACCTAGCTGGTGAGGGGTTTAGGGGGATTGTTGAGGGGGCATTAAACATGCTTAACACCCTCATTAAGGAGGGGGAGGGGGCTAAACTCAGCCTCAACGCTGAGGATGCACCCATGGTTAGGTACATTGCCTATGCGCTGGCCGCGTCAATGGATAGGAGGGTTTGGAGGAGGATAGCCGACTCAGAGAGTAAGGTATTTTCAAGGGGTGTGGAGTCCATTAGCAGGGTCAGTGGGGTGAGTCTTGAGTGCATTAAGGGTCTGTTCAATGAACTTGGGTTGAGGGTAATAGGCGTCGGTGAATTAGCCTCAACGGTGGCTAGGAGGGTTGGGGGTGTTCAGGGTCAGGTGCTGATGCTTAAGCCCTTCCTCTACGCAATGCCCATTTGGGATTACCTAAGGAACAGCCCCAGGAATGACCCAAATTGGGTGTTGGGCACTAGGCCAATTATACACGGGTACGTGCTGCTAACTCAACACGATGCCTACAGGGTGCTTGAGGAGGCCGTTGAAAACAGGGTAATGGCCATGATTAATAGGTTTAATGCTAACATAGACCTATTCACCCCGCTCATAAACTCGGTTAGGGATAGGTTAAAGGCCATTGAGGGGGCGTCACCCCAGGTTAGGCACAGGCCAAGCGTTAGGGTGGCGCCGAGGGGTGACCCACCCTGCGTGACCGCTGTCCTAAACGAGCTTAAGGCTGGTGGTAACCCAAGCCACATGGCCAGGTTCACCCTAGCCACCTACCTCCTTCATAAATGCGTAGCCGAGGGTAAGGAGAGGGAGGAGTGCGTTGAGGAAGCCCTTGAACCCTTCAAGCATGCCGCTGATTATAACGAGAAGATAGCCAGGTACCAGGTGGAGCACCTGGCTGGGCTTAGGGGTGGTAAGAAGTTCTACATACCACCTTCATGCCAGGAATTGAATAGCCTAGGCCTATGCCCAACAAACCTGGGTTGCGGTGTCAAGAATCCCATCCAGTTCATACGCGGTTCGGCTAAGGTTGAGGGGGCAGGATGACCACTGGTCGTCTATGTGAAGCAATAACGTTAATTAATCTCCCAACCTAGGCTAGCTAATGATGGATGAGTTGGATGCCAGAATACTGGATTACCTACAGAGGAATGGGAGAATTACTGTCTCAAGGCTGGCAGAGGTGCTTAATAAGCCTAGGACAACGATAATGAGTAGGCTGGCTAGGCTTGAGTCGAGTAAAGCCATACTGGGCTACAAGGCTATCATAGACCCAGCCCAAATGGGTTACAACATACAGGCATACGTCCTACTAACCGTTAGGAGGGTACCTGGCGCTACTAAGCCTAGTCAAGTTGCCCTGGCCGAGAGGATAATATACGATTCAGATAATGAGAGGGACCTCCCGTGGGTTGAGGAGGCGCAGGTGGTGACTGGGCAATACGACATTGTACTTAAGGTTTGGGCCAGAGACCTTAGGCAACTCTCAAACTTCCTAATAAAGTACCTGCCAACCCACCCAGATGTCGTTAAGTCGGAGACCATGATTGTGCTTGAGAATGTGGCCACGTGGAGGGATAGGAACATGCCCATTAGGTGAAGTTAAACGAAGTACCTGGTTAACCCAATTAAGGCCTTATGATCCCCCGGTGTTGATAATAAAACACCCTCAACGCCAAGATCCCTCAACTCGGTGAATAGGCCCTTCAATTCATCCTCCTTGAAGTGGGGTTGATTAATCTTCCTGATGATGTCCACATTGTTCTCAGTCTCAACTATGATGTAGGGTATTAGCTTACCTACCTCAAGACCCTTTAACTCATCCGGCCTACTTAACCTTAGGACTAGGTAAAAATCAGCTCCAACCCTCATCCTCTCCTCAATGAGTCCTCTACCATACCTCATGCTCAGCATTAACCCAACCCTAATACCCCTCACACTCCTCCTCAGAAGCCCCAGGGCCTCCTCGGAGGCTAGGTAACCTACATCCCTACCAACCCTCGGCTTATCACCCCTGGTTAAGGCTACGTCAGCACTAATCAGGAGGGCACCCTGGGCTATTGAGATCAAGTGAAGTTCATTTATGTCAAGTAGCCTCTGGTTAACTATAATCCTCTTCTCATCGTAAACCCTCCTGATTAGGCATGCGGCCACCAATGGCAATGGCGCGGGGTTTCCGAAAGGTGAGTCTGGTATGTTGAAGCCGTCGTAACCCTCAAGGCTCCTCACTAGGCTTAAATTCCCACTAACCCTTGGATGCACCTCAGCGTAGTAATGCACAAACCACTTCTAGTAATACCAATTTAAATTGCTTCCCACCTACGGCCTCTAGGTTCCTAATGCAGAATGGATTATTAAGCAGTAATCCCCCTCAGGGTCGTGTCCAGCGGTGAGTTTGAGACCATTAGTAGGATTGTGGGTGAGGAGTTGAGTAGACTTAAACCTGGGGATAAGGTTAGGACCATTGAATTCGTTAATAAGGTTATGGAGGAGTATGGTAGGGGGGTTAAGTTGAGTGAGGATGATGAGGCCAGGTTGAGGCCCATGGTTGTTGATGTGCTTTGGGAGCTTCAGAGGAGAGGTGTTGTGAAATTCTCAGATGACCTACTGGTCTTTGAGAGGGTTCAGGGTGGTTAAGGTAGTTTAATCCTCCTCCTATCTACGAACCAATACGTCCTGCCACCGTAATCACCCAGCACAATACCCAACTTACCCAATTCATCCCTGATTAAGTCAGCGGCGTCGTAAAGCTTCCTCTCCCTCAAACCCTGCCTAACCCTGATCATGGTGTTTATTATGCTCACCAACGTTGGGTTAACCGTGACCTTGTTAAGAACCCCGAGGACCTGCCCCATGTAGGATAGCACGTTCAGCAACTGTGATATTGAGTACTTTGAAACCCTCTCAGGTTGGTAAACGACCCTGGAGTTTATGTAGTTGCTTAGGTTAACCAACTCCGATATTGCGGCTGGGGTGTTTAAGTCGTCATTCAGTGCATTCTCGAAGTTAACCATGAACCTGAAGGCCTCATTAACAACATCATCATCACCTGAACCCCTCTCTGGGGCCTCATCCATGAGTTGGAGTAGGTAGTCATGGCTTGCGTAAATACCCCTGAGCACGTTTTCCATGGCCTCAATGCTGCTGAAGTTGAAGTCAATGGGTTTTCTGTAGTGGGTGTTGAGGAAGTAGAGCCTAATGGCCTCTGGGTCATATTTATTAAGCACATCCCCTATAGGTATTATGTTACCTAGCGACTTACTCATCTTCTCACCTTTAACATTAACCAACCCCACGTGTATCCAGTACCTGGCGAATAACCTAAGCCCATAGTAAACCTTGGCTATGGCTACCTCATTCTCGTGGTGTGGGAATACTAAGTCCTGGCCTCCTCCATGGAAGTCGAAGGGTACGCCGAGGTATTTGGATGACATCACCACGCACTCCAGGTGCCAACCAGGCCTACCAGGCCCCCATGGGCTATCCCACCAGGGTTCACCCGGCTTCCAGGACTTCCATAGGGCGAAGTCCAGTGGATTCCTCTTACCGGGTTCCGGCTCAACCCTGGCCCCGGCCATTAACTCATCTATCTTTTGTCCTGAGAATTCGCCGTAGTTGGGCACCTTAGTTATGTCGAAGTAGACAGACCCATCCACAACGTAGGCGTCACCCCTTTTAACAAGTTCATCAATCCACTTGACCATGTCCTGCACGTTCTCGGTCACCTTGGGGTATGCGTAGGCCCTCTTCACGTACAACGCATCCATGTAGTCCAGGTACTTCTTAATGTACCTCGACGGCACCTCATACCAGCGGCTAACCAAGTCATTACCGTACTCCCTCCTAGCAACCTCAATGATCTTATCATCAATGTCTGTGAAGTTGGTGACAAGCCTAACGTTGACCCCAAGGTACTCTAGGTACCTCCTAAATAGGTCGAAGAACACAGCCACCCTTGCATGACCAACGTGGGCCTCGTCATACGGTGTTAGGCCGCATACATAGCCCCTAGCCACCCCAGCCTTCATCAACCTGAATTGCTCAACGGTTTTAGTGGCCGTGTTGAATATCCTTATGGGTAGGTCCACGGCCCCTATGTACCTATCCTTACTAATGGCCGACAAATCCTTCACCACCTGGTTCAGTTAACTTAGGTGTTATTAAAATTCTTCTCGCAAATCCCTAGAAATACCTCGTCCTATCTCAATGGGCCTGAACTGCTTATTAAGGGCCTGTTTGGGGGTACTTGTGGCTAAATTCACATGCCTCCACTGCGACAACTGCTGCTTCTTTGAGCGTGAGGAGCAGGGTCCACTCGTATTCAGCGATGAGGCTAGGAGGCTTAGGAGGCTTGCCAGGGAGAGGGGAGTTGAGTTAACGTTCAAGGAAGTTAAGGTTAATGGGATCACAATGTATAGGTGGGTTATATTGGGTTATTGCCCATTTTACGATAGGGAAAGTAAACTATGCACGATACACCCGGTTAAGCCGCTGGCTTGTAAAATGTACCCACTGCTCTACAACCCAAGGACTGGGGAGGTGGTTGTTTCAAAGGATTGCCCATGGGTTAACGAAGCCGTTAAGAATGGTGGGGTAAGCCTAAGCGACTTCCCGGATGAGGTTAAGGCGCTGCACAGGGTTGTGGTTAGGTTAACACCTGGCTTAAGGGATTAATAATTTGTGGAAAAGTTTAAAACGAGGCGAACCATATAGATGCTTAACCATGTCATACACCACAATGTCAAAGCCAATGATGTACCTGCTTTGGGTAGTTACCCCAGTTGCCTTCGCAGCCATCTTCGCCTGGGGCCAGGTCATTAGGAATTACTGGATATCCATAGGCCTCTTCATAGCCTACTTCATAATCATATTCGGCGCATCCATATTCATGGGCTATAAGTCCTATTCCAAGAATAGGAGTGAGAGTGAGCAGTACAGGAGGAGGCAGGCTTTGAGTAGGTTAACCGGTGAGGATATTAGGAAGGCCATGGAGAGGGACTATGAACTACCCAGGGAGTACTCAGCCCTAAGCAAGAAGATGTTCCTGAACCTGGGGATAATGCTAGCCCTGCTCATAGCAGTCCTAGTGGTTTACTCAGCCCTCTTCAACAGGATATCAGCCGCAATATCAATGTTCCTAGGTAATTACCCATCAATGGCCCAATCTACGCTTGAGTTCCTCAGGTACTTCATAACCTACCTAATAATGTTCGGCATATGGTTCGCCGTGTTCTACGTGGTGGCTAAGTACACAGGCTTACCCTACCTAAGCCAAAGCACGTCAATGATGCAGAACATACCATACATACCCACCAAGGGTATTGCCTTCTACAAGGACGCCATCATTTTCGACGACCTCTACGTACTAAAGGCACCCCTCGACGCGGACAGCGTCACGGTGGATGAGAGGAGGAGGTTCGTTGAGATAACGCTTAAGAAGCCAACCAGCACCATACCGTACCGTAGGCTTAGGATATACGCCAGAGATCCGAGGGGGATTTGGGAGAAGTACGTAAGTAAGTACCTTGAAGCCCAGGTTAAGGTTGAGGAGGTTAAACGCACCGAGGCAGAGGTTGAGAAGCCGAGGGAGTATAGGTGCCCATACTGCGGTGCGCTGCTCAACGAGGACTGGGAGTACTGCCCCAAGTGCGGCAGGAAGATACCCTGGGACGAGTTGAGGAGGGCCTACGAGGCATAGCGCACTAATACTGGGCGAGTTTAGCCATAGGTTTATAACTTAGGCTTAGGCAATGGTTACCCAGTGGTGGAGTTTAAGGTAGACGTCAACGGCGTTTTGATTAAGAGGCAGTGGAGCTGGGGCACGGTGGTTAAGGTTAAGGACGAGTTGAAGAGGATGGGGTTCAGGTGGGATAGCGGCAGCACCACTTGGGTTGGCAGGCTAAGCAAGGTAAGTGACCTTGAGAGGCTAAGGGAACTGCTCAGGTTAAGCGCAAGGGAGTATGAAACCCTCATTCAACCACTACTCAAGGCCTCGGTCAAGGTCCCAAAGGTCCCCGAGGAGTTTAGGCAATGCTCAATGGGGAACAGGGTTAACCTACCATGCGTGGTTAGGTTAATAATGGAGGGTGGTTACGTTGAGGCTGATTCCTTCGAAGAGTACGTGGGTAAGCTCATAGCTAACGCCCTTGAGAAACTTGGGGTTAAGGATGAAGCCGCCGCTGAGGAGGCTAGGAGGATACTGCTAAGCGACTATTCACTGAAGGAGACCTATGGGAGGCGCATTGAGTGGAGACTGGCCATACTGGGGAATGGTAAGGTAACCCTGAACTTCCTCGCTAAGGGGCTTATGAGTAGCCTTAGGGAAATTAGAGTACCCTACAACACGGTTGATAGGGAGGGCAACATAAATAGGTACGAGATACCAGTCATAGGTAGAGGTGATGTCTACAGAGAGGGAGATAAGTGGGTAATTAGGTTCCCAGTCTTCGAGAAACAGACCATCGCCTCACTGCTCAGGAAACTGGGCTACGTGGTTAAGGAAGTTGAGTGGAGGCCTAGGCAGATTAAGGTCCCTAAGGATGACGTCACCCTCCTCGACTTCCAGAAGCATGCATTAGATGCCTGGGTCAAGAATGGCTACAGGGGGACTGTGGTAATACCCACCGGTGGTGGGAAGACTTACATAGCCCTGAAGGCCATGGCCACCGTCAAGGCCCCCGCAATAGTCCTAGTGGTCACTGAGGAGTTGATGAACCAGTGGTATGAGAGGATTAGAAGGATGCTTGGGGTTGAGGCTGGTAGGCTAGGTGGGGGCTTTGATGATGTTAGGGATGTTACCGTGGCCATATACAACTCGGCAGTTAAGAAAATAGACGAGATTAGGGATAGGTTCGACCTAGCCGTATTCGACGAGTGCCACCACGTACCGGCAGAGACCTTTAAGAACGTGGCCTTTAAGTTAACTGCACCCTACAGGCTAGCCCTATCAGCCACACCAACCAGGAAGGATGGCAACGAGGAGTTGATTTACCTAACCAGCGGTGGCATTGTGCATAAGGCCACCTACCTTGACATGGTCCATGCAGGCCTTGTGGTACCCATTAGGCACTTCAGGGTTTACGTGAAGCTTAGCGAGGAGGAGCTTAAGGAGTATAGGTCGATTGGGGAGGATAACGCAATAATGCTCAGGAACACGGCAGCCCAGGCTAAGGCTAAGGTACCCGTGGCTGTTCAACTGGCTAAGCTTGAGCAGTCACTGGGCAGTAAGGTCATAGTCTTCACCCAGTACATTGAGCAAGCTGAGGAGATTTACGAGGAGCTTAAGAGGGAGCTTGGGGCTAAGGTGGCTTTGATAACGTCCAAGACCAGCAATAGGGATGAGATATTTGAGAGGTTTAGACTAGGCAACATTAAGGTCCTCGTAACCACCACAGTACTGGATGAGGGAATCGACGTCCCTGATGCGGACGTGGCCATAGTGGTTTCTGGAACCGGCTCACCTAGGCAAATGATACAGAGGGTTGGGCGTGTGGTTAGGCAGACTGAGGGTAAGGTTGAGGCTAGGGTTTATGAGGTCGTGGCTAAGGGAACTATTGAGGAGGCCCTAAGCAACGAAAGGCACCCTGACGATGAGGTTTACGAGAAGGAGTGTAGGAAGTACGATGAGAAGGACCTGGCATTGCTGTTGAATAGGGTTAAGGCAATAGTAAGTAAGCTTAGGGAGCAGGGAAGCATGCTTAGGTACGTTAAGGGTAGTCAATAGTACTCACGCTCCAGCTCATCAATACCCTTACCCTCACTGCGCGGCGCAATTAATGGGCATGTTAAGGCCAATGGGGTCATTAAAACCGCCAGTAGCGCAAAGACCCCAGCCAACCTTATTGAAAGAAGAAGCATCGGCAGTATTAACGTGCTCACGTAGCCGCCTAACCTACCCATTGAGAATGCAACTCCACTTGACGTACCCCTGAGTAGTGTTGGAAATAGCTCAGCGGAGTATACGCTATTCACCACGTAACCCACGCCACCTAGGATCCATAATACCACCAGTGTTAGCGAGATCCATAATGGATTCCTTAATAGGAAGATTGAGGCATAGAGCAGGGTGGCCTCACCCACCGTCGCTGGCATTAGCAATATCCTCCTACCAATTCTATCACAGTACCTTAAAACCATTAATCCACCAGCCACGAAGCCAAGCCACTGGGCGCCACCAATTAAAAGGGCGTAGGCTTTACTCAACCCCATGGTTGATACCATTATTGACGGCGTATAATTAGCGAATATAGCCAGTATGAAGGTCCAGGCGAAGAGGGACGCTGACGTGAAGGCTAACATTAATGCGTACCTACCTCTGTTCCTAATCCTAACCTCTACCTCACTCCTCTTAACCTTCCAAACCCAACTCTCGCTGATCTCCCTCCTCAACACAAGGGTAATCAGGGGTGGTATGGCGCCCAAGCCAAATAATGGCCTCCACGCTATGTTACTGAGGGAGAGTAGAGGTAGGGCCACTAGGGCCGCGGATGCTCCCCCAAGCCCCCACAGTATACTTTGGATGGCCAATAAACCACCCCTCTTTCTACTATCTGATAGCTCAGCCACTAAGGCTAGTCCTGACGGTATGTCACCGCCTATACCCATCCCCACCATTAGCCTACATGCTATTAGCACTAGTATTGAGGGGGCTAGGGCACTGATCATTGAGCCTAGGAGGAAGAAGAGAAGTACGTTTAGGAATATTACCCTCCTACCCAGTAAGTCAGCTAACCTACCGAAGGCCACTGCACCTATTATCGAGCCCAGGAAGGGGGCCGATATTATCAAACCTTCGGCACCCGCCGTTAGCCTGAAGTAATGGCTTAGGGATAGTAGCGCCGAGCCACCTAGCAGTAGTGCGAAGCCGTCTGAGAATCCTCCCATGCCGGCCAGCACCGCAATGTAGGTATCCTTACTCACCATAGCTTGAGCTTTTAGGAATATAGTTTAAAGACTCAACCACTGCGGCTAAAAATGCATCCTCATATGAGGAGTGCCTTAATGAGCGTGTTCGCATCCTTAAGCTCCTCAAGGCTCCAAACCATCTTAGCCACTTCATCCTGCTGCCTCTTGGTGAGAAGACCAGTGGTTAACCTCTTGAATTTATCCTCAACCTCACCATCACTCATGGGGTTCATGGGATGGCCCTTTGGGTAATCAACCCTAGCCTCAGCTTCCCTACCACCTCTAAGCTTAACCGTAACCACCGTTGGTGTCGCCTGGGGGTAGAGCTTATCCAACTCTGGGTCAACCTCAACCCTAGTCCTCTTTATTAGGCCTAGGACCCTTGGATCCCTAATCCTACCTGGCTCATAGTGGTTTAACCACAGATCACCGTTAACTAGGGCCGTTGCGACCGCCCACATTAGGCTGTGGTCAGCGGTCTCCTTGGTCCTTGGATCCCACTTCTCAGGATCCTTAACAATAATGTCGTAGGCGGCCTTAAACGTCCTAATGTTGATCAGCTCCACTTCATTAGGGTCTGTTAACCCTAACTCGCCCCTAATCCTCAACGCCGCCTCCACGGCGGATTGAGCATGGTACTCGACAGGGTAGGGCTTAATGTAGGTCCTCAGTATCGCCGAGGGCTTAGCCAGGTTCTCAAGATCCTTAATGGGGCCGTAGTCAAACTCCCCACCGAGGAGCTGCCTAATGAACCCCATCTCCCCCTCCATGGGCTTATCAGGCCCTGTTAAACCATGCGCCGCAGCTATTACTGAGAAGACCGCGTTCCTGGCTTGATTAGCCGTGGTTGCCGCCTTCCAGTGGGATAATTCACCAACCCTACTCTGCCTAGTTGATAGGTGGGAGGTTGTGTGTATGGCCATGGCATTTATGAACTGTTCCCTACCAACCCTCATTAACTTACCAGTAACCAGAAGGTGCCCAATGCCCGTGTAGTTAACGTGATCCCACCCGTGAGCCCTAAGTGAAGCTGAGTCGCACAACCTAACCCCAACCTCATAGCCAATGGCTAAAGCCGTCACCAAGTCCCTACCACCTGACCCAGAGTATGAACCCACGGCTAAGGCGGTACCCACCATGTCGGAGGGGTGTAGGGGCTCCCTGGATAGGTAGGTATCGTTGAAGTCGAGGTACCTAACCATGAGTGTATCTATGAAGGCGGCCCAGTCTACTGTAGTTGATTGACTGGAGCCTATTATGGGTACGGAGCCCTTGAAGCCCAATGCAGCTGACCTAGCGTACTTAACTGGCTCAGCAGTGTACGAGGCAAGGGCTACGCCGAGGCTATCAAGCACCCTCCTCTTAACCTCATTGACTACGTTAATGGGTAGGTCATCGAACTTAATGTTTATGGCGTAATCCACGAAAACCTCCGACAAATCCCTAGGCATAGGTTAATAGTTGACGGGGCTTTATAACAATAACCATGCCTAATTCACCGAAGGCATGGCTTGTTAATGAAGCAATGAGGTGAGGATTAGCAGCAAGGGTAATTAAGGGCCTCCCAGTTTATATGGCCTAGAGGTATCATGAATAGGCTGAATATAAGCATATGGCGCCTATATAGGCCGGATGCCGTAGTGGCCTTTGACAATCCTTTGATTAGGAATAGGCTAAGCTGGTACTACGTAGTTATGAATGACCAAGCCCCCGCTAAATTCCACATAGCAGCCAGGCTCGAGGTTAATGAGGACTACAGGTCGATGAGTACCGAGGAGTTGTGGAGACTCCACGATAAGGTGGGTGAGGAGTTTGATAAGGCCTGGGGTGAGCAGAGGGTTAAGCCAAGGTCAAGCATTATTAAGTCCAGTTTACCCAAGTCGTCATTCTTAGATGTTAAGATCGAGCTTGTCAGTAGGATCATTAGGAACTGCAACTTATGCGAGAGGAGGTGTGGCATAGATAGAACTAAAGGTAAGGGAGCCTGTATGCTTGATCGGAGGTCTAGAGTTGCATCATACTTCATACACATAGGTGAAGAAGCACCACTAGTGCCCAGCGGAACAATATTCTTCACAGGGTGTAACCTGAGGTGCGTCTACTGCCAGAATTGGGATATTTCACAGAGGCCGGAGAACGGGATTGAGGTTGATGAAGCCGACTTGGCCTCAATGCAAATTGAGCTTAGGGCCTCCGAGGCCAGAAACATCAACTGGGTTGGGGGTGAACCAACCCCAAACCTACACGTGATAATACCATCCCTGAGGATACTGGCTGAAAAGGGCATCAATGTACCTCAACTTTGGAACAGTAACCTATACCTAACCTCCGAAGGCATGAGACTCATCATTCACCTAATGGACATTTGGCTACCGGACTTCAAGTATGGCAATGACCAATGCGCATTAAGGTACTCAGTAGCACCTAGGTACGTTGAGGTTGTGTCGAGGAATCTAAAGATGATTTGTGATAGGGACGAGGACATTATAATAAGGCACCTGGTCCTGCCTGGGCATGTTGAGTGCTGCACCAGGCCAGTACTAAGGTGGATAGCGCACAATTGCCCAAGGGCCATAGTAAATGTGATGGATCAGTATCACCCAGACTACCTAATCCCAAGGCTAAGTAGGTACAGGGAATTGAATAGGAGGGTTACTGAGGAGGAGATGAGGAGGGCTTACGAGTATGCCAGGGAACTAGGCATACTGACCTCCTCCCCGTCTTGAGGGTGGTTGTTGCCTTGGGGTGGGGTGGTGTCCTTGCCCAGTCTTCATTGGCTTCTCTGGCTGGGTTCATGGGATTGCCCCGGGCCAGCACCGTGGGGCTTTCCTCGCTGGCCATGAAAATCATGAGCACGTACCATAGGTACTGTACGATGGGGTGTGGTACTAGTGGATTTGATTCGCCTTCGTATTCTCCCCAGTCCATCCTTTTCCTCAAGTCCCACCACACGCCTTTACTCCATGCCTCTGGTGTTGTTTTCCACATCATATTCACCACAGATGCATAGTCCCTCTACGTAATGCCCGAGTGGGCATTTTAGGGTGTGCCAGTCATCTGTTTCCTCAAGCCTCGTAAAATGAATTGGACACACTCTACTGTTCCTGTATGCCGATACGTGGAATATCCTCGAACCCCTCTCCAATGCCTTGTCTTCGATAGCCTCCT
>WYEB01000384.1_pt1 | contig 16038 bp, 11 predicted proteins | sample 6343061 | NCBI WGS metagenome assembly WYEB01 (sample SAMN13812332, study PRJNA600296) | hot springs metagenome | biome: ENVO:00000051; feature: ENVO:00002007; isolation source: sediment sample from Evening Primrose shelf | place: USA: Yellowstone National Park, Evening Primrose Hot Spring ... | reverse complement strand
ACCCGGAGATGAGGCCCCTCTACAGGGCCATATACAGGGCCCTCAGGAGGCTCTTCATACTTCACGACAGGAGGTTCAACAGGGGGCTGAGGAGGGCCTCAAGGCTGTTCATAGCGAACAGCTCCTTCACCAGGTCGATGTACGAGGCCTGGGGGATAAGGGTTGACGGCGTGATACACCCTCCCCTCGACACGGGCTTCTTCAGGCCGATCACCTCAAGGCCGTCGGGCGACTACGTGCTGACCTACGTGGGAAAGGAGACGGAGTTCTCGGCAATAAGGAGGGTGGCCGACGCAGGGGTCAAGATAAGGGCCTTCGGCTCAAAGGTCTCCCACGTGCCTGACTACATAAGGGGGCACCCTAACATAGAGCTGCTTGGCCGCGTGAGCGACGAGGAGCTTGTGGAGCTCTACTCGAACGCCCTCTTCACCCTGTTCCCCTTCACGCACGAGCCATTTGGCTACGTGCCAGTTGAGTCAATGGCCTGCGGCACCCCGGTGCTCACCTACGCCGCCCAGGGACCCGGGGAGACGGTGATCCATGGGGTCACGGGCTGGCTGGCTAAGGACGAGGGGTCCCTGGTCGACATGGCTGTCAGGATATGGAGGGAGGGGTACCCAAGCAGCATGAGGGCCAGGAGCAGGGAGAGGGCAGAGCAGTTCGACGCCAAGGTCATAGCCGACAGGTGGCTTGATGTCCTGAGGGGGGTTAAGGGCTAAGGCCTGCGACCTCTTTGAACATCCTGACGTACTGGGGGACCACGACATCCTCGCTGTAGCCCCTTACTACGGCATCCCTGCCCCTCCTGCAGAGCTCAAGGTACCTCTCCCTGTCATTGTAGAACATGTTATAGAGGTCGACGAGCTGTCTCAGCGCGCCGTCGACGCCCCTGGCCAGGAGGAGGGGAAGGCCTGGGAGCCTGTGGGAGTGTATGTCGGAGGCTATCACGGGCGTGCCGCTTGCCAGGGCCTCGAGCATTACAAGGCCGAAGTTGTCAGCCCTAGTCGGATAGATGACAGCGTGGGCCGACGAGTAGAGGTCGACAAGCTCTTCCTCGGGGACGAAGCCGAGGCTCTCAACGCCGTCTATCACCTCGCCCTCCCTGCCGCCGGTTGCGAGGAACCTGGCCTTAAGGCCTAGCCTCCTGGCCTCCCTGGCAACTGCAGTGAATACGTCAAAGCCCTTCTCATATGCCCTCCTGCCCACGAACAGCACCTTGAACTCCTCGTCCTTGTCCCTTGTGGGCCTCCAGCGGCTGACGTCAAGGAATGGGAGTATCGCGTAGAGCCTCCTGTGCCTTATGAAGCTGACAAGGTGAGGGTAGGCGTGAACCGCCTCAAAGCGCCTCAGCTCAAGGTCCATGAGCCCGCGGAGGTAGTAGGTGTACGTGGCCCAGGGGCCCAGCCTCCTGAGGAGGGCTACTGGGCCTCCCCTGAAGAGCTCGGGGTCCTGGGCCTCGGGCAGGAGGAAGTGCGAGTGGATCCCAGCGACCTTCGGCGCCCTTACCCTCGGAAGGGCGAGCGTGACGAGGGGGAAGTAGGTCACGTAGGCGACGTCAGCGTCAATGCTAGGCGTGAGGCCCTCCTCGTACTCAACTCCTGGGTCGAGGAGGCCCCTCACGTCGACGTTAGCCTGACGCTCCAGCGGCAGGGAGTAGACCGATACCCTTAGCCCGCGCCTTGACAGGCCGTTGGCCAGCCTCGCTATGAACTTCTCCCCGCCGCCCGGGTACGTCAGGCTGTGGTTGTGGATCAGCGCAACCCTCAACAGGGACCCTCGCAGAGGCGCTACTAGAGCTGGCCAACTTTATGCGTGATGTAGGCCTTAGCTAGGCCTCGTAATTAGGCGTCAGCTCATAGCCAGGGCCTGAAGGCTTGAGGTTTGGCTTTCATAGACCCTTAGGACTTACCCTCTGCGCCGCTTATCCTGCTGAGCTCAGGCCCTCCCTCGCGGGCCGCCAGGAAGGCTATTGCTAGGACGAACAGTGCGTAGGTGGGTATGTTGCCGTAGGCGGGGATCAGGTACCATGGCACCCTTATGGGCGGGTACTCGCCCGGCACGTAAGTGTTTACCCTTATCGTCAGGTTGCCAGGAATCGCCTCGCTCGCGTTCACCACAAGGGTCTCCCAGGCAGCCCTCTGCGTCACGTTGGCCTCAAAGGTCAGGGCCTTCTGCGCGGGCCTCTGAGGGCTTATTGTTATGGTCCTGCCAAGCAGTGATATCGTTACGTTCGAGCTAACGTTGGTTGAGCTAGCCGGCCTGTTGGTTACCATTATCAGGTTCAATGTGCAGTTGAGCTGCTTTATGAGAGTAGAGCCGTTGTAGAGCAGGGCCTTAGGCGCCCCAGGTATGTATGTGCAGAGGGCCTGCCACGGCGTGGTGGGCATGTGAAGGATTACGTAATACGTGCCCGGCTCCAGCTTCGCCTTAGGGCTGGTGACTATTGGCGTCGCCCACCCGTGAGGGCTGCACCACCAGGGCTCCCCGAAGCCCGTGCTCCACAGGTAGCCGCTAGTGTTCGTTGGCACAGGTGACCTTGATATCACTACCTGACCGCTCACCAGGTTGCTAGGACCTGAGCCGAAGACGACAAGGCTCTCTACCGTGGCGGTCTCATTGACTGTGACCGGCTGCACCAGGTACTCCGAGCTGTCCAGGAGAGCGAAGTAGCCTGGCAGGGTACCGCAGATGCCGCTCTGGGGCTGCTGAAGCACCTGAGGCAGGTCACTAGTGACGTACTCTATGGTCTGCAGCGGCGCGTAATTGACGTCCACGCTGACCTTAACTGGCCCCTCAGGCAGAAGGGCCAGCGAGTACTGGTGGGAGCCTGGCGTTATGGGTAACAGCGTCTCTGTGGCCGTGTAGTTGAGGCTGTGAAGCTTTATGAGCGGTATCGGCGGGCTGTCGGCAGGCATGTAATCGCTTATCGTAACCGAGAGCTCGCCGGGCAAGGGCAGGCCTGAGCCCCCGTTGACGCTAACCGCGAGGGCCTCCTGGTAGGAGCTGCCCGTGAGGTTGACCCAGTAGGTCAGCGGGAGCTCAAAGGGCCTCTGAGCAACCAACGTCACCGTCTTGTTCAGGGCTACGGTAGTGCTGTTCTGTACAACTAACGATATTGAGACGCCTGCGTTAGTGTTGGCGACCTCCGCCGGCCTGTCGGTGACCATTATCAGGTTCATGGTGCAGTTAAGCTGCTTTAGCCCCGTGCCGTTGTAGAGCAGGGCCTTAGGGGCCCCGGGTATGTAGGTGCAGGCGACCTGCCACGGGTTGGTGGGCATGTTAACTATAACGTAGTAGGTGCCTGGCTTAAGTGTAAGATTGAGCTCTACGCTTATTGGAGTCGCCCAGGAGTGAGGGCTGCACCACCAGGGCTCCCCAAAGCCCGTGCTCCACAAGACTTTGGGCTTCAGAGCTGGAACCTCGGACGATGATATCATCACCTCACCGTTTACGAGGTTGCTCGCCCCTGACCCAAATATTGTGAGGGCCTCTATCGTCGTCGTCTCATTGATGGTTATTGGCTGTATTATATAGTCATTGGAATTCGACACTGCGAAGTAGCCTGGCAGGGTACCGCAGATGCCGCTCTGGGGCTGCTGAAGCAGCCATGACAAATTGCTGGTGACGTACTCTATGTCCTGCAGCGGCACATAATTGATGCTTAGGTTTACCGTCAAGGGCCCGCTCGGCAGCGTGGCTACGCTGTACTGATGCTGGCCGGGCGTCAGGGGGAGTAACACGACCGTCGTCGTGTAGTTGAAGCCGTAAGGCCTCTGGAAGGGCCCTATGAGCAGCCAAGCGCCGTCATTAAAAACATAGGGCAGGTAGTTGTTGAAGTTCGGGCCGTATGGGTACCCTGTTGGCACAAAGGGCGAGTACACCTCGTACTTCGTGTAGCCGTTCGGCCCGAAGAACGGCACCCCGTGCTCATTCCAGCCGTACCTAGTTAATGAGAACCAGGGCACGGTCGATGCCGGCACCGAGACCGATTCATTAGGGGGCACGTAGTCGTTCAGCTGTATGAGGGCCAGGTCATATGGCGTTGTCGCTGGCTGCAGGGGGTTAGGCAAGGGTCCGTGGAAGTAAAGGGCTGAGAGAGGGGAGAGGACGTTAAGGAGTAGGGTTGAGATAGTCACAGCAATAAAGACTGCAACAAGCAGCGCCCTCCTAACGCGCGGGCTGAACTTCCTCAGGGCCCATATGGTGGGCACTATGACGGCAGGCGCCACGAGGGCCGTGTAGTAGACCCAGATAACGTAGTAAAAGCCCCACGGGGTCTGCCACATCACGTAAAGCCACGGCAGCAGCAGGAGGTTCTGGGGCTCCACGAGGTTCAGGAAGAGCGTGGGCATCATTAGGAAGACCGTGCTCTGGATCTTTGTTTGGAGGCCCGTCTTTACGCTGTTCACCAGGGACTCAAGGACGCTGGACAGGCTTAGCGCGGCTTGGTGACTTGGCGAGGAGCTCGAGCTTGTGTGAGTAGTGAAGTGAAAGATAGCGTTGCCTATGGAGTCCGTTATTGATATCAGTGGGCCGGAGAGCGCTGAGCCCCATACGTTCTGGAAGATGTTTATGGTCCCGTGGCTGAAGTAGTAAACCATCAGGAAGTCCCCGAAGAGCCACGCGAGCGAGAAGGCAAGGGTCTCAAGGCCCAGGGCGACCCTCCCCTTGGCCTTAAGCCAGTCGAGCTTTGTGGCCAGTATGTAAAGCCCTATGAAGAACCCCAGTATGGGCGAGAACTCTATGGTCGTCATCATCAGCGTCAGGGAGAGCCAGTAGCCGGGCCTGTTTCCCGTGTAGAGATTGTAGAGGGCTAGTGCGAAGAAGGGCGCCGTGAGGATCACGACCTCGAAGGGCCCGACCAGGTACGTGGTGACCCACGGGAACAGGAGGTAGGCCAACGCGGTGAGCAGTGCGTACCTCCTGTCTCCAAAGAGCCTCAGGCCGAGCTTGTACAATGGTATAGTTGGCAGTGTCGCCAGTGCTGTCTGTATTGTAATAACTGTGGGTATCCCTGGGTATGTGAGGTAGAGGGGGTACAGCAAGAAGAGTATAGGCGATGCGTGGTTGTAGAAGAACGTTGGTACTGCGAAGCTGTCGAAGAGCCTGTGGTACAGCGCTGCAGACGCAAAGGACTGCATGTATGTCGCCGTGTCAAGGCTTACCCCTAAGTTCAGCTGATAGTACGCCATCATGGCGCTGTAAACTATGTAATATACGACCGCAAAGTAAATTATCGTGAGGGCCCTGAAGTACTTGTCCGCAGCCGCGCGCTTTGCCACGTCCTTTATGTAACCGCTGAGTATCATGAGCAGGCCGATCACTAATAGTATCGCTGACGCCCGCAGTACATCGAGGTTGTAGAGCTGAGGCACATAGTTAGCGAAGCCGAGGGCCCAGACAACGTAGAACTGCACAAACAGCGCGGCCCCTATCAGCTTCAGGTGCCTCTCCTTAACTTCCATAACTGGCTAGGCCTCGCCTCACCAGCGGCGTAAGGGCTTTAATTCTATATATCACAGTTAGCCGTCAGAATCCATGTAGAGTGGCAGGAGGATCAGGCTAAAGCCAGTGGCAACCTCAACCGCGAGAGTGACTGCAAGCATTACGATTGTCAGACACGCTAAGGCCACAACACTGCTGCTCGGCTTCTGGCTAGCTCCCTAAGGGTTGTGAGAACGGGCCAGATAGCGGGCCAAGTGCTTGACCTTCGGCTTTTCCTTATAGAACTGGAGAACCTCAGCCAAGGCTTAGGGGCTTGTTACCACACATTCTTCAGTAATGTTCTGTTAAGTTGCCTTAGCTTAGAGTTCTTGCAACGGTAAATGTTAACGCCCAGCTTTGGATCGTGTACCATATGGAGCCTGCACTCAAACCCCAGCTCTTTAAGTGATGCAAGTAACTTCTCGTTGCTGACGCCGGTAATATGAGGGTGCGTCTCAAGTATTATGTGCTCGAAGGCCCTCAGCCTCTCCCTCTCGTGGCCAAGTATCACCTCGACCTCGCAACCCTCGCAGTCTATCTTAAGGAGGTAGGGGTCATCAACCATGCTGAGGAGGTCACTTGATGTGACGCCAGGTACCTTGCAGGGGCCGCTACCCTTAAGCGTGGAGAAGCCACCGGATAACGGCAGGTAATAATTGCACGGAACGCTCACCGGCTCATTGCTAAGGGCTGCGTTTATCACCTTTACCTTGTCAGTAGCGCCGCTCAGCCTCACGTTCTCCTCTGCACACCTGGCTACGTTGGGCAGGGGCTCAACGGCTATCACCCTCCTTGCCCCGTTGAGGACGAAGTAGAGGGCTGAGTCGCCCACGTTGGCCCCTACATCAATTACGTCCCTGCCCTTGAGGCCGGAGAGCACCTCAGGGACCTCGTACTCGCCCTTTATAAAGACGTCGGCGAGAGCGCCGCTTACACAATGGAAATTGAAGGCCACAGAAATACCGTTAACCTCTAGACTTGCCCCCTCTGGAATTATGTTAATTGAGACCTTCTCGCCTAACCTTTGTAGCTTACACGCATAAGGTGCCAATGAAAGGGCCGTTATCAGTGAATAGAGGGCCTCCTGCGGCTTAAGGAGGCTGCTGGCCGTCTTGGCCAACTCCGTAGGCAGCTGTGGCCGCACTTAGCTGCATAATATGTAAAATACGCTAAGGCTTTCAAGTCTGTCCTTTGTAATCTCACATCACCTATATACTTCAGCCTGACGCTCAGCTCCTTCCTTTTAATCAAATAACCTAGAAGCGTTGTTAACCAGCACCTTTCTATGAGTCTCCTCACGGACAGCGCCATTAAGGCCTTCTCCTTAGCCTTGGCAGGGCCCAGCAACTCAGCTCAACAAATGACCGGCTTGAACTAAAACTTATGCGCTCGTGCTCGTGAACTCTTATGGTCACGTAGCGTACGCTCTAAACAACGCTTGCTCGTTTTTAAGGACGCATAAACGCTAAAACAAGCTTTATATTAAGGCCTAGTTATTCAGCATGCACTTACCTGACATAATTGATAGCTTAAGTAAGCCCTAGATAGCTTAGAATTTCCAGCGCCTTTGTTCACGCGTTAAGAAGCATTCAGCTAGTACGTCTCAACCTTCTCTAGCGGCTTACAGCTCGAGGGTTCAAAAAGGTTAAAGCGAAGATAATCATTTATAACATCTATGGCGCTTAGGCTTTTCACTCCAACAATGGATTCTTCATAGCCGCCAATGGAGCCTTTACGGTCTAACCGCCTGCATCTGTAAGGTCTTAGGCCTATAGCCCTGAGCCTTCTATCTATCCAGCTAATGCCTATCCGGTACGCCACCTTATATGGCATTTCAAAAAGCACATAGCTTTCGTCAGCCTTTATTTCCTTAACAGGGTCCCTGCTTGTCTCCAGCACTTTATATAAATTAAACTCATAGTTATTAAGGAGCTTATCATATCTGTATATGCCTTGGAAGGAGGCGATGACATATACCGTAAAAAGCGGCATCAGGAGCCATTTATCATAATAGTTTATGAGATCGGCTGGCTTAAGGCCAAAACTCCGTATGAGGCTAACTGCTTCTACTAGGGTTCTCTTCATAAAGCTTATAGTTCCTTGGAAGTATCTAGCTTCTCTTCTTAGGCCCATACCCACTATTTTTACCGGTCTCCTATGCACTACTGGAAGATTGTTGTCGAAGCCGACTCTAGCCAACAGCTCATTGTCCTCCCCGTAGTTCAGGTCCCTCCAGCCCCCTCTCGAGAGCAGGTACTCCCTGTTGTAAAGGTGCGGGAGAGGCCTCGGGCTACCGGTCGCCATGCCCCACTCTATTGACCTGTGCCAGTAAACGTTGTACTCGTCGTCCAGGTCGGTTATATTCATGGTATAGCTACCTTCAGGGCATTTGAGGAGGGCTAGCTGCCTTCCGAGGCCCCTGCTAGCGCCTGGGACTCTGTAGACCTTCAGGTTGTAGTCCTTCGATATCTCCAGGAGCCTCTCGTAGGTCCCGTCGGTTGAGCCCCCATCCGTTATAACGATGTCAGCGTCTGGCCTGAAGACGCTCCTTATAGACGCCTCAATGGTGTCGACGGAGTTGAGCACAGTGCCATATAGGCAGAGTCTGGCCAAGGCCTATCACAAGTTACCACCGCTTTAAACAGTTTTAAAAAAACTAGCTCAAGGCATTAAAATCTTCTAAAGCCCCAATAGACTGCTTTTAGGGAAACATGAGAATAGCTCTAGTTGACAGTGTTTCTCTATATAGTCGGCGGATGGGAAAACTTACCCTTGAAATGTACAGGGCTCTGAGGGACCTTGACTATTACGTTAACTTTTACACGGCCTATCTCTATGAGAGGCTTGGCGATAACAGAGACAGCGGCCGCAGGGCTGGTCCTGGTGGTCTACCGGGACGGGGGAGGGTGGACTGACATAGCTTCAAGGGTTGACCAGGGGCTTGGGTACACTAGCGTTGAGGAGGCTGCCCGCACAGTCAGGTCGCTGCTTAACGACCCTGGGAGGCTCAAGACCTTGTCAGCGAGTGCTAGGGAGGCGGCCAAGAGCCTCAGCTATGAGAGCTTCAAGATAAAGCTTAGTGAGGTCATTAACTCCCTAAGCAGCAGCTTCACAAGCTAGATAGTATGGCAACCTTCTTGTGGAAGATTGCAGCGTCTTAAGTCTTCACTGCGTCTTCTGAGGATCTGGCATAGGGAGGCCCAGAAGGGACCAGGTCCTTGATACCAACCCTTTCAGACTAGCAGGCGCCACCTCCATCAGGGTCACGTAATCATCAGCCCTAAGGACCTTGAGAGCCCTAACAGAGGCCACCAGGGCCACGCCGCCAATTACTATGTAGAGGGGCAGGAGGACTAAGCTGAAGCCTGTGGCCGCTTCAACAACTAGCGTGACCACAAGAGTTGTGATAGCCGCCGAGATGGTCTTAGTGTACTCCTTAAGGTCAATTTTCAGGAGACCCAGTGACCTGGCCTTTGGGGCGGCCACGCCAAGGAAGCCCGTGAGCCTCCCCAGGACGTACGCGACCGCAGCTCCCGTAGCAAGCCAACGCGCGATCAGCAGCGGGCTCAGCGCAGCTATGACGGCCGCAGACACTATAGCCTGAATGCCAAGCGTCTTCGTGGCTTTCCTGGCCTGGAGGGCCTGGGTTATAGGCAGGTCATAGCTCATTGCGGCGTGACCCACCATGAGGACAGCGAAGGCCTCCCAGTCGTGGACGAAGGTGGGGCCAAGGAGGAGCTGTAGCAGGGGCCTGCCGAGGGCCGCCACAAGGAAGAAGGGAGGTACCGCAAGCACCGTGACGTACCTTATAGCTGTTACGACTGTCTCCCCGCTCAGTGAGCCGCTCTCCTCAAACTTGACGAAGGCAGGGTAGATGGCACCTGAAAGGGAGTTATAAACGACCGTTTGGAGCGTAACTGAGCCTATCATTATAATGGAGTAGGAGCCCATCTCAGCAAGCCCTATGTACCTCAGGACAAAGAGCTTGTCGACGTTCTGAAGTACGGTCGCCGTGAAGCTGCCTATGGCTATGGGGACAGCTATAGAGAGGGCCGGGAGCAGAGGAGCCTTATTCCTGCTTCCAACTACAAAGTCCAAAGACCAATAGGTTCCTAAGGCTGCTGAGGCAGCGTCGCCAGCTACCCAGCCGGCTATCAGGCCTACAGGGCCGAAGCCAGCAAAGAGGAGGGCAAGGCCTACGCCGTATCTAACGAATGCCCAGACGACCTGTGTAAGGCCCCACCTGCCGAACCTTGTGGAGGCCTGAAAGGCCACGTAGTAAACATAGTTATAGTAAGTATACGCTACTAGGTCAAGGGCCGTAAGCCTTAGTAGCCAAGCGTAGCGGGTCGTGCCATAATATAGCGCTGAGAGGGGCGATGCGAGGGCCCAGATGACCATGGCTATGATGACGCTGAAAGCGAGCACCATCGCAAGGCCCCTAATGTATAGCCCCCTCGCCTCCTCAAGCCTGCCAGTCTGGTAGTAGCCTATGACGTACCTGCCTATGCCGTATATGGGCCATACAAGGAGTGGCAGGAGCAACGTGAAGAGGGTGCCGGCAGCTGCGTAGGCACCAAGGCCCTTAAGGCTCAGGACCCTCACTATGATCAGGTAGAAGGCGGCCTGCAGTGCCAGGGTTACCACGTAGCCGCTGAACAGCTTCGTGGCGCCGGCGAAGACCCTGGCCCTATATGACGTACGGCTACTCCCAGGCGATAGGCTATAGCGAGGATAAAAAGACTTGAGGACCAGACCAAGGCGAAGGCTTTACTTCGCTTTAGGGACTGTTACTTCTTAGTTCACAGTTAGGACTGTAAGAGATCTAACTCTTAGCCTTACGTCCTGCCAGCTCCTTAATAACCTCATTCCTCTCCTTAAACCTCTCGTAGCTGAACCCCTTTGCCACCTCCCTAGCCCTCGCCGACAAAGTCTTGAGCCTCCCAGGGTCGTTAAGCAGCGACCTGACTGTGCGGGCAGCCTCCTCAACGCTAGTGTACACAAGGCCCTGATCAACCCTTGAGGCTATGTCGGTCCACCCTCCCCCGTCCCGGTAGACCACGGGCACAAGGCCTACAGCTACTGCCTCAGCTATGGCAATGTCAAAGTCTAGCATTTTCGCCATTAGTTTTTATCAAGCGTTCCTAAAGGAAGACAAGGACCAAATTAACTAAGTGTTACAAGTTTTAATTTCGCGGTCAAGCCTGGACCGAGGAGGCAGACGCCTTGAAGGTAGCGGTCTACTTCATTCCGCCACCTATGCTAAGAGGTAGCGACGTTATGGGAGGCGCCGAGATCAGAACCCTTGAGGTCCTGTCGAGGTTCCCTAAGGACAGCTACGTCCTCCTAGCGCCGAGGAACGTCAAGGAGAGGGCCGTTGGAGCAGTAATTAGGCTGGGCCTGGGAGAGGAGCTTGTGAACATCCTGAGGGAGGCCTATGAGCTAGACGACTACAGGTGTAGGAGCCCGCTCTGCTCCATAAGCTATAGGAAACAAGCTGAGAAGGTGGCGGAGAGACTTGAAGCTGACCTAATTTACGTCACGGTTGACCCGCCCAGGGCAGACCACTTCATAGGTCACAGCATGAGCCCCGTTAGGTGGGTTAGGCTCCTCCAGAGCTCGTTGCCCGTGGGCTCACTGGTGACAGAGGACGGTAGTGGCCTGAGGCTCTTCCTCAAGGTGGCCAAGCTCAACGGGATAGGGACAACGATCGCCCTAGGTGCTTACGCTTGGCTATGGCTTATAGGCCGCGCCTCCGCAGGCATGAAGACCCTTGCAGTATCGGCATCGATACCGTACGAGCTCAACAAGGTTGGAATAAGGGACGACGCGATGGTGCTTGACCCAGGCAACGGCGTTGAGGGGTGCCCATATGTTGGCCTTGAGAAGGTCTATGACGTAGTCTTCCACGCGAGGATCAAGAGGCTGAAGGGGGTCTTCGACTTCATAGCTGCCGTTAAGGGACTATCTGAGCTAAAGAAGGACGTCAGGGCCGTCGTGGTAGGCAGCGCTAGCGAGAGCATGGCAAAGGAGGTCATGAGTTACGCGGCCGACCTGGGCGTGGCCGAGAACATAGAGTTCAGGTTCAACGCCAGCAGCGACGAGGTCCTCAGGCTCCTAGCATCCTCAAAGGCCTTCGTATACCCGTCAAGGGCTGACGCCTTCCCTCTCGTTGTCCTTGAGTCGCTCTCCTGCGGCACGCCTGTCGTGGCCTACGACATACCTGCCATTAGGTTCAACTACGCCGGCACAAGGGCGGTGATAAGGGTCAGGCCGCTTGACGTGAAGGGGCTTATTGAGGAGACGTATGAGCTGCTCAGAAGCGGCGACTGGGATAGGCTTGGCAGGGAGGGGGTTGAGTTCTCAAAGGGGTTCACGTGGGATGACGTGGCTAGGGCCGAGTGGAGAGCGCTTGAGAGGATAGCGAACGAAGGATGACGATTGTCGAGGAAGAAGACATGCAACTTTTAATGGCTACTAGGCCCTCAGTCACCAGAGGGCGGGTTGACGGGTCAGCCTTACATATCTGTCATAGTTACCGCCTACAATAGGAGGAAGTACCTTCCGTTCGCGCTGAGGAGCCTAGAGGCCCAGACCCTCCCGCGGGATAAGTTTGAAGTAATTGTTGTTAAGAACTTCGATGATAAGGAGTCTGACGAGATAATCTTAAGGAACAGCTGGAAGGTCGTATATGAAGACGGCACGTACCACGGCAGGAAGATATTAGTTGGCCTTGAGGAGTCAAGGGGCGACGTTATAACGTTCCTAGAAGATGACGACATGTATACTAACAATAGGCTTGAGGAAATCTATAAGGCCTTCACGTCATATGATCGCCTTGTATACTTCCACAACTCGCAGACGATAATTGACAGCAATGGGAACGTGCTTGAGAGGCCTCCATTCTCTAAGAACCTTGTTGGAGGTAGCCCTTTAGTTATTGACATAAATAAATTACAGAAGCTTGCCAAAAGATATAAGATAGATGCTGCTGACTTAGTACTCAGATTAAGAGCTCGTGCGGACTTCAACACCAGCTCGGAATCTATTAGAAGGAGCGCCCTCGAGGCTAATGCCCATTTACTTAAGGAAGCCCCAATAGGCATTGACCTCTTCGTATTCGCTAGCTCACTAAGGGCCGGAGGCCTCATGTACTTCACTGACGAAAGGCTGACGCTCTACAGGGTACACGGGGAGAACTGGTCCTTCGATGCTGATATAGCAAAAAGTAAAAGTAATGATATGTACTTAAGACGTGCTAGGACTTTCCTCTATATAGCCAAGGTCTACAAACTGATAGGCTCTAGGCTGTTAAATGATGACGTTAATAGATTTCTATGTTACGAAAGGCTAAATAGGGGAGCACTACTGCTCTTGCCGCTGCCAGAGCTTGGCGTTCTGCCCCCTGAGCTGAGGCTGAGCCTCTCTGACATCAAGCTGGCCTTGAGGTACTATAAGGTTAAAGATATTGACCTGGTGAATGTCGCCTTTATCATGGGACTAGCTTTCCTTAGCCCCCTCCTCGCGACGCCCAGAGGGAGGCTTATCATAGGCAAACTCGCAGAGGGCGTTATCAAAGCTTTGGCCACGAAAAGGGCCCTGAGAAGAGCAAGACTAAGATAAAAAGTTAAAACTGAGAACAAGAGGGCTTAGCCAGCCCTTAAAGACGTTAGGGTTTGACCCTACTCGCTTTACGCGGAATGGAGAGCTCTATCCTAGGTAAAACCCTCATTCATAATCTGACTTGTCTTTGTCATTTTCTTGGCTTGTGCCTGAGGCCAAGTCCTACCTAGTTGGATCTACAAGACCTACCTCAGGGCCTATCCTAAAGGTCCTCAAAGAGAGGGCTGAAGGGCGAGGAACTTTCGCGTGAAGACCGACATGCCCAGGAGAATATTAAAGCTAGTGTCACAGGCTTCAATATGTCTTCACCCTTCTCTGCTGAGCACTTTGGCATTGCCATAGCTGAGGCCGCGACTGTAGGGCTCGTGTCGGTGGTCTACAGGGACGGGGAGGCTGGACCGACATAGCCTCAAGAATTGGCCAGGGCCGAGTGAATGACGTTAGAGGGGATAGCGAATAAGGGGTAATGAGGGCTGAGGGAAAAGTTATTATATAATTTAATAACGACCCCTGGGCCTTCGGCCATTAGGGCGGGTTGACGGGCCAGCCTTACATATCTGTCATAGTTACTGCCTACAACAGGAGGAGGTACCTCCCGTTCGCCTTAAGGAGCCTTGAGGCCCAGACGCTTCCGAGGGACAGGTTTGAGGTAATTGTCGTCAAGAACTTCGAGGACAAGGAGTCTGATGATATAATCTCAAGGAACGGCTGGAAGGACTTGTATGAGGACAGCACGTACCATGGCAGGAAGATATTAGTTGGCCTTGAGGAGTCAAAAGGCGACGTTATAACGTTCCTAGAAGATGACGACATGTATGTCAATAATAGGCTTGAGAAGGTCTACAAGGCCTTCACGTCATATGATCGCCTTGTATACTTCCACAACTCGCAGACGATAATTGACAGCAATGGGAACGTGCTTGAGAGGCCCCCGCTCCCTACCTCTAAGAACCTTGTTGGAGGGAGCACTGTGATAGTTGATGTGGACAAACTGCACGTATTTGCTAAAAAATACAGTATGAGCGTTGCCGATCTAGTAATTCTTACGGTAGGGATCCTTGCGGACTTCAACAGCAGCTCACTAGCTGCCAGAAGGAGCGTCCTCGAGGCCAACGCCCATTTACTTAAGGAGCTCCCAACAAGCATCGACTTCTTCGTATTCGCCAGCTCACTAAGGGCCGGCGGCCTCATGTACTTCACTGACGAAAGGCTGACGCTCTACAGGGTACATGAGGGGAACTGGTCCTCTGAATCCAGGCTCAAAGGAGGTAAAGAGATGCAACTAAGGCGGGCCAGGGCTCTCCTTCAGATAATCAAGGCTCGCAAACTAATCGGCTCTAGTCTGCTAGGTGATGACGTTAATAGGTACCTGTGTGATAGAAACCTCCTCAAGGGCTCACTGCTGCTCTTGCCGCTGCCAGAGCTTGGAGTTTTGCCCCCGGAGCTGAGGCTGAGCCTCTCCGACGTTAAGCTGGCCTTGAGGTGCTATAAGGTTAGATATGGGGGTCTTGCTGGCGTAGCCTTCGTAATGGGAAACGCCCTTCTCAGCCCCCTCCTTGCGTCGCCTAAAGGGAGAAGTATCATAGGCAGACTTGCAGAGGCCATCCGCAAGAGTCTGAGAAGGTAAAAATCCTAATAGAGGTAGTGAGCTTACAAGACAGCATTAAGGCGCAGGCATTATACGTTTTAACCTTAGGTCATCTATGTTATACCGAGCTGAGTTGCTGAGCCCTAGGCCCTATACGCCAGGAACTAGGTTGACAGCTGCGCTTACGCACATAAGAACCCTTTAGCTAGTTGATCAGCTCACATGCCTCTTCAAGAGCGACTTGCTTTTCACGCCAACGGCTTAAATAGCCGAGAGCCCTTTCCCACCAAGGGAACGCCGTGCCATTCGACTTTGAGAGGCTTGACATACCAGACGTTGTCCTCGTTAAGCCCAAGGTCTTCAGGGACCCCAGGGGCTACTTCATGGAGGCCTTCGCCTCGAGGGCCTTCGAGGCCGCAGGCATAAGGTTTAACGTGGTGCAGGAGAACCAGTCCTACTCAAGGAGGGGAGTCATAAGGGGGCTCCACTACCAGAGGGGGGAGAGGGCCCAGGCCAAGCTGGTGAGGGTTGTCAAGGGCGAAGTCCTTGACGTTGCAGTAGACATAAGGCCGAGCTCGCCGACCTTCGGGAGGTACGTGGCCGTGAGGCTCTCTGAGGACAACGCCTACTCCCTCTACATACCCAGGGGCTTCGCCCACGGCTTCCAGGTCCTGAGCGATGACGCCATAGTGGTCTACCTTGTAGACAACGACTATGCCCCAGAGGCAGAGGGGGGCATAAGGTGGGACGACCCTGACATAGGGATACCGTGGCCCCTGCCAAACCCAACGCTCTCGGAGAAGGACAGGGGGTGGCCCACCCTGAGGGAGGCGCTGGCGAGGGGGCTTGTGCCTTGAGGTACCTCATAATAGGCGCTGGCCAGCTGGGCTCTGAGCTCGTAAGGCAACTCAAGGCAGACGGCGCGGGGGGGCCGGAGGTCTTCTACACATACCGCACGAGGGACCCCTTGGGCTTCGGCATGAGGCTTGACGTCACAGCCTTTGACCTCCTTGAGGACCTGATAATAAGGCTCTCCCCTGACGTTGTGATTAACGCGGTGGCCATGACGGACGTTGACGCGTGCGAGGTTGACAGGGCGTTAGCCCTTAAGGTCAACGCGGAGGCCGTGAGGCACATGGTCAGGGCTGCCAGGGTTGCTGGCTCCTACCTCGTCCACGTGAGCACAGACTACGTATTCGACGGCGAGAGGGGCATGTACAGAGAGGAGGACGAGCCGAACCCGATAAACTACTACGGCCTCAGCAAGCTCCTCGGGGAGGCCTACGCGCTCTCCTACGACGACTCCCTCGTAGTGAGGACCTCTGGCGTCTTCAGCGACGACA
>WYEB01000383.1_pt1 | contig 16047 bp, 27 predicted proteins | sample 6343061 | NCBI WGS metagenome assembly WYEB01 (sample SAMN13812332, study PRJNA600296) | hot springs metagenome | biome: ENVO:00000051; feature: ENVO:00002007; isolation source: sediment sample from Evening Primrose shelf | place: USA: Yellowstone National Park, Evening Primrose Hot Spring ... | reverse complement strand
CTATCAGGTACCTGGTTGAGGATCCAAACACCCCAGCCAACACATTCAACTCATTCGTTAATGCGCTACAGAGGGGTGACTTAATGGGTGCATTAAGCACAATGATTAAGGTCACTGTACCAGCACCAGTCACAGTACCCCCACCACCAGTGGCCGTACCACCACCTCCACCGCCACCACCGCCAGCAGCACCACCTGCGCCAGCAACGGCAGGCGGCGTCCTATAATCAATGAATAACAATGGTTAACCCCCTTAAAGTGCGTTTTTCATTAAAATTCATTAATAATCAAATATGGTGTGTATGTAAACCTAGGGTTAATGATGGTTGAGTAGGGTTTAAATTCACTGTTTGTTTGTTATGCTTATGGCGTCCACTCTTTGGAGCATGGGGACTCCGCTTAAGAGTGCGTTCACTATACTTAGTAATCAGACTGTTACGGCGAGTGGTGTGAGCGGTAATTACTTCACTGGTGTTTACAGGAACTTCCTCGTGTTCATTTACGTGAGTTCAGCCAGTGGGACTGTGACAATTGGTTTCAACGCGTATGACCCAACCACAAGGCAGTCAGTGACCCTTGCTTCAAACACCATCACCACCACTGGAGCATACTACATTGCAGTGAACAACTACGCTGGGCAGTGGTTCAACCTGTCCTGGAGCGTGAACGGAACATTCACCCTAACCATCACAGTGTATGAGTCGTGGTAAGGCTTAAAAACATTGAGTAAGCTTTATAATTGTGTCGGGCACAGTATGGCCTAGTATGGCTACAAGCTTCGGAGACCAGCCAATATGGCCACCCATGTATAAGCCAGCCACGTACGATGCAATGGTGTTCACGGAGACTAGTGCAAATGGACAGCACTACTACGCAATGGACAGCGTAGGGCACGTCTTCTGCATAGACAGCCCAACAGCCTGCATCCAAGAAGCCATTAACTACGTGCTTAGTAATCCACTTGGCGGTAAGGTTTACATTAAGCGTGGGATGTATAACCTGTCGACCAGTAATCTTCAGAGTTTTTGTAACAATTATATGTTTATTGGAGTTGGTTTAAGCCCTGGTCAGACTTTGATTGTTGAGGGTGATGGTGCCGATACCGTGATTAATATACCTACTTTACCCGGTAGTGGTAGTTATTACGTGTTTCAACTTTATAATAATGGGTGCCCGAGTAATGGTTACCAGGGCCCTAGGGCGTTTTTAAGGCACCTTAAGATCGTGAATAATAACACTAACTCAAATGCCACTGCCGGTGGTATTCTACATAACTATGATTCAAGCAGTAGTTCAGCCATTGGCCCCGAGATTGAGGATATTGAGATTTATAATCCACAGAACACCCCAATGGTTGGTATGTATATAGGTGCTTGTGGTTGTCCTAATGGTACCGCCCCATATGGTGTTGTTGTTGATAAGTACAGGTATATTACGCAGAACTCGGGTAGTAAAGGTGACTTGGCGCTCGGCATTGACAGCGTTACCCATGCAATGTTGAGTAATAGTTTCCTGTACTCAAGTACGGTTAACGGGTGGTTTAACAGGGCTTTTTGGAATGGGACGGGTGAGCTTCAGATTGATAACACGGCTGTTTATGGTTTTGAGTATGTTTTCAGCGGTGCGGCTGATGATGGTTTAAGCTCATACATTGTTAGTAACAGTGTAATTGGTTTAAATAGGTTTGGACGGCAGACCCTTGATAATGCGGCTAATTCTCTCGCGGTAAATGGTGTAAATGGTTATCTGATTGGCGGGCTTAATGCAAGTGGTTCTACACTTCATGTGTTGATTTCCAATAGTCACATTGATTTTAATACGTATAACACAATTGCTTCAACTCAGCCTGCTAATCTTTACCTTAGGGTAGTTAACAGTGAATTGGGGGGTGGTTCACTTAACATTTGGTTGGCTTCTGGGAGTTATATTAATGCTTGGATTGAGAATAGTACTTTGGGTACTAATGGATGTGATGGCGTATTAACAACTGGCGGTAATACAATTAGCGGTAGAATTGTACTTAAGAATAATGTAATGGGTGGGCAAGTCTGTGCTGATACTCTTCACTTTTTCCTACCTGGTCACCCGGGCGTTGACTTCATCGCCGAGGATAATACCATAAATGTTACTAGGCTTGCTAACACAGGTTACCTTGGTGCCTTGTTCTACCATAATGGGGCTAATAGGTATATCATTAGGAGGAATAGGATAAGCGTGAATAATGGGAGTAGTTCATCCCCATACTACTACGGCTTGCTTTACGGTGGTTCAAGCAGTAGCCCAGTGTCTTGGCCTAATTGGCCTGCCGTTGAGATCACGGATAACATAATTGTAAGCGGCACGATTAACCAGCTTATTGGCATACCTGGTAGTGGTAATAACCCGGGTTACATAAGTGGTAGTCCATTGGTGGCTAGAAACTACGGTGTCTCCGCAATCTACCCAACCGTGTCAACGCCCAGTGTACCGTCAAGTGACACGGCTCAGAGTAACACTTACCCGTACCCGGTTGATGTTTATGTATCGGGTGGTTCGGCTACGGCTGTTCAGGTAACTAGACAAGGGGCGACTTACACGGTGTGGAGTTCATCAAGCGCCACCGCTATCCCACCCCTCTTAGTGCGCCTTGAACCAGGTGACTCAATCACAATTACATACAGCTCAGCACCAAGCTGGACATGGGTACCAGCCAAAGCCAACTACGGCGCATAATTCAACATCAAAACACGGTTAATTCAAACCCTTTATTATTCATACCATAATCAACCCCTGTACATCATCATCGCCATTTCATCAAGCAATTCATCAATCTCCCTCTCACTCAACTCAACGTTGAACATTGCCTTTGCGTAGTTCCTAATCACCTTTCTAATTATGTTTGGGTCTGTTATGGCTTCATCATAGTGCCTGGGCATGCTAGACCAGGCGAACTCGTAAAGTCTCTGAAGCGTTGGGTTTGTTGCGTAGCTGGAGTACTCGGCAACAGCAGAATCCCTCGCTTCAGAGTAGTTCCTAGCCATCTCAGCCCTCTTAATCGAATATTTAAAGAATTTGAGTAGCGCCAGCTTCTGCTCGCTTGACAGCGGCATAGTACTCCCTTAGCTTTACGCACAGTTTACTTAAATCCTCTTCGCTCATATTGGCGAATACCCTATCGGCGTACTTTATGATGAGTTTGAGTAACCCGTTTAATTGTTCATCAGTGAGCATGAGGATGAGGAAAACAGGAAAAATAAAAATGTTTTGACTTGGGTTTAAGCTAGCGCTGGCGCTTAGGATATTGGCGTCCCGTATGTTGACATTATTTCGCTTACCAGTGCATCAACCTCTGTATCGGATAGCGTTACTGCGAACACCTTCGCTGCGTACTTCTTAACCCACTTCCTGAGCCTGTCCTGTATCGCCCTCATTGCGGTCTCGTAGTTGGCAGGCATGGCCCTCCAGGCAACCTCATACGCCCTCTGTAGTGCTGGGTTGGCTGCGTAGTGCTTGTAGTCATCTACTGCGTATGACTGCGCGTTCTTGTAGTTCTGTATCATGAGTAGGTGCTTTAGGTAGTACTTCCCAACCTTCCTTACGTAGGCCTTCTGTGCATCCGTTAGAGGCATACTTACCAACCCATTATTTGATTTAAGCTTTTTAAAGCTTGTTTAACAGCGTTAAACGTGGCTAAGCACTACGTGGGAGTCAGGCTTGACAGTGATGTGCATGAGAGCATTGTTGAACTGGCTGAAGCACTCGACCTAACGGTAAGCGAGGTGATACGCTACCTACTCTCAATGGCCCTACTCATACTGGGCCCAGACACAACGCTGAGGGACATAATCAAGGACAGGTACATTGAACTACTCAAGAAAAACCCTGATGCAGTACTTGAGATGAACGTCCTAGACCTACTACCAACCTACGGAGAAATCATTGAGAAAATCAGGCAGCAGCGGAACCAAATGCCCCGTTTCCCCGCATCCCAGTGACCCTAATCACTTTTCATCTTTGTCGGGAACTCCCCCATCCTAGGGGCATCACTCCTCAGTTTTCCCACGGGGCAGGGAACCCGTGTGCTCACAGTTCCCTCGCACACGGGGCTATAACCCCAACCACTCTATGGTATTTAAATATATCTGCTATTTTGGAGCAGCTTATGCTAGGTCGATTAAGCAGCCCAACTGGCGGACTGAGAAGCTTCTCAATTGATTGAGAGACAAACCACCCTGGCCCCCAGCCAACTGAGAGGGAAAGGGATCCCCCTTACTTTCAATTCCATCATTCAATTCCAATAGACAAAATAAGAGCCTCAGAAATTGAAAGTTTTTCAAAAAATTTTTTAAAAAAATTTTTTAAATTTTTCAACTTTTCCTTTACATGGCTTTTTCGTTTGTACTGCGAAAGCGAAATGATGAACTTTATATAAGTATAATGATTTTCATTCAATTTCAAAGGGAAATATTTAAAAGTAAGCTAAAATACTTAATCATGGTGGTAATGAAAATGAAAACCGTGACGGTAAGCATAGAGTTCAACCCGGGAATAGTGGTATCGGTCTATGAAAGGGGTAATAGGCACATAGACCCCAGACCATGCAAAGACACCGATAACGTGAGTCTCACAATTGTTAAGAGCGGTGAAAGTTACAGGGCGTGTTATGACTTAGAAACAGGTAAGTACTACTACGTGGTGACTCAGTATTTGCCGCTAAACCAGGCGGATATTGAAATGATATTGGTAACGGCTAATGGCAGTCTTAAGACCACTGAGGTAACGTACACCACCATTAGCAATGCCCGCAGGTTACTAACTAACGGGGTTACTACCCCGGTTTTAACGGTTGAAAGGTGACCTGAGTGGCTAAGCTATGCATTGACGTCCCCGAGTCTCTCTTAAAGTGGCTTAAAGAGGTGACTGAGGAAATGGGTACCGATACTGAGAGTTTCATAGTGCGCTTACTGTGGCAATACCATGACGTTGCAAAAGCCTCAGAAAGAGCTCATACTAAGGCATACTCAGGCATGCAATGCAAAGAAACACCTGAAGGTTTCTTAAATCCCTTAAAATCATTAAACCCCTTTCTTTTATGGGTTAAAACTTAAAAATCCGCTAAAATATTCTCTTTGATCAGTATGGGGGACATAAACATAAATGAGTATGATGTGGATAGTTTAAGGCTAAATGTTGAACTGATAGAGAAAAACATGAGGAATGCAATCAACGTTAAGCCGCGCCCCATACACTTTAATGCCTACATAGAGAGAGCAAAGAAAATGTTAGAGCCTCACTATATAACGCTCATTACTGACTATGATGGCGCTGAGGTGGTGAATATCCCCATATGGCGTAAGAGGGAAATCAACGTTAAGAAACTATATTATGAGTGGACACCATACCGCATTGGTAATGTGAGGATTAACCACCATGCAATAAGGGAAATGCTCAGAAAGTTAGCCGTTAAACACCTTGAGTATAGTGGTGGCATTGATACATATGTACTAAACACGCGTGATCCATCAACACGTGAGTTTATCATTAAGCTGTTAATATATAACGCATTGTATGATTATCTATGGAATGAGTACACTGACTTATGGGAAAATAGATTGTGTACGTTAAACTATGTGTACAATAAACTATGGGATGATTTAGGCTCTATAAATGATTTTGATCAATTGCTCAGGGTTATATCAAAGAAATCAATAGAAACATTACGCTCAGTCATAGCAAATATAGCTGAGCGTAAAATTAGGTGGCTCAGGAAAAAGTTAGAGTTACACTATATAGTTTCACGTGCTGCATCGCAATATGTTAAGGAAATTATATATGACCCTTGGCTGAATAGCGATAGGGCAAAAAGATATTTACGTAATTATTTCTCATATGTAGAGTATGATGGTAAGACATTGCGTTACAGAGTTAGAGACCCGCAATATGGTGAAGACTATATAGTATTTTTAAGCGGATTTGAGGATAATAATAAATTTGTGAGGATAAAGGTGGATATATTGCGGTATAAGTATGACTTAAAGTTAGTAACTGATGGCTCATGGATCATTGGATTTGATAAGTTGACGCGTCAACCGTTCAGTATCTCACTACCTTACACGTGCGTTACTATGCCAATTAAGCCATGTGTTGAATACATTTTTGGATTGCGCCGCGACAATTTAGAGCGCATAAATGAGGATGTTGAAATCTATGAAACCTAAGCCTTAGCCGCAATGGGGTAAAACTTAAAAATCAGTTAAACTAATCCTTTTTTGATCAGGTATGAGAAAAATCATAAGACAGGGGGACGTAATACTGAGGGAAATCCGTGAGTTACCGCAATACGCTAAACGTGTATATACGGCTGAGGAATTCAATGACGTGATAGTAACGCCTGACACGGTAGTGGTTCATGGTGAGAGCGGTCATAAGCATGTACTACGCGGTGTAAAGACGTACATGGCAGATTGGGAGCGCGCTGTGTACGTGGTGGTTGATGAACCTGTGACGCTAAAGCATGATGAACACCCTGCCATTGAGATACCCAGAGGCATCTATGCGATTACGCACATAAGAGATTATGCGCTTAGTCGCGTGATAGACTAAGCCACCACTTAAAACCCCTTAAAATCAAAATCCTTTTTTCCTTTCCTTTCAATGAGGTTAAATTTAAAAATCCGTTAGTTTACCCTAACTTATGGCGGTTCAAATATCAACAAAAAAACCCGTGAGGAAACTCACGGTCTATAGGGATAAGGATGGGAAAACTGAGAAAGAGGTGATTACGCTTAGGCGTGGTGATGTTATTGTGGCATGTGCTGATTACCTGCTATATAGTGATGTGGTTGATGGTGATACTGATAAATGCGTAGTGGCGCATCATGATCATGTAAACATCTTTGACTATGAGGATGTGACAGGACTGTTAGGATTGGATAGCGAATACAGCGCGGAGGCTTACGGTATCCACCTGCTAAGGAATAGTGAAAAAATTGAGGTTAGCGGTAATGTAATCACTTACAGGGATAAACGCGGTAACAAATTCACCTACAAGAAACGCCGCGGCATGGCTAGTTTCCTGATCATTGATTAACCCATCTTAAAAACCATTAAAATCAAATTTTCCTTTTTTCCTTTCAATGGGTTACAATGAGTTAAAATTTAAAAATCCGCTAAAGTAATTCTCTTTGTATGACCACCCGAGGCTTAATCCGCGTGTATGATAAAAGGGCAAAAGGGGAGAGGTATAAGTTAGTGGCAAACGTGTATGTACATGGTGATATGTATCCCGATAATGGCATAATGTGTGAGCTATCTGAGTATTTGCGTGATAAGACCTTAGTGAACGGTTACAATCCTGATAAGATGTTTATGCAGGTGAACGGGATGGATGACTTAGCCGCTCAGATAATAACATATCTGAAAAATGACTATACCGAAATAATGAAAAAATTCGATCACAGTGATGGGAATGCACCAACACCAATAATAGCCGCGGGCTATGTTTATATGCTTCCTGTGAGCGTAAAGCCGCAAAATACCGATGCCGAATATGTTTATGAGATATACCCACCAAAGGATATAGTGGTGTTATACACAAATGAGAGGTTATGGATGGTGCCACCACCTGAGGTCCCACTCACTGAGTTGAGGATAAAAGTGTACAGCTATGAGTGGTGGACTCGCGGCTCGGAACCACAGTTGATTTTTGCAGGAAAGTTAGGGAAATTCATTAAGAAATATTGCATTGCAGGGGAGAAACCAATCAAAGAAACCGCTTAACACCTAACCCATCAAAATCAAAATCAAATTTTCTTTTTCTTTCATGAACCCTTAATGGGGTTAAAATTTAAAAATTAGGTGGAGTTAGGGGTAATTGGTGGGAGCGTGCAATCCCAAATAAAAACCCAGGTAAAGCCGAAACCAGGGGAAATAATACTTTATGATGGTAAGGGGTACAGGAGGTATAAAGTCAGTGATCCCGCTATAGTTGAGGTTCTTGGTATGAGAGGTGTTAAGGTAATGTACCACGACCATAATGCAGATTACCACTTATTTGCTTATGTCAATAGGGTAGAGATTATCGTGACTAAGCAAACTTTGGACGTTTACGTGGGACATTTTGGCTGGGTTAATGAGGATAAGATTGTGGTGTACAATGCTTATAAGACCGTTATTGATGAAATAGTTGATGGTTTTGCTGATATCATCACGAAAAAATACGTGGTTTCAATAACCACGGACTTACCGCATTCAACACAAAACGGTTATGGCATTTTCATTGATATTGATAAGACTAAAGAGCGCCATCGCTACACCATACCAACAAAGATAAAGGCAAAGCGTATTTAATCGCTAATCTCTCACGTTTAAAATCAAAACCCTTTTTCCTTTCCTTTTAGTAATATTTAAAAATCAATTACAATAAGTTTAGGTTGTGAGTGGGGGTAGGGGTTTCAACTTTGTTTTTGCCGTTGAGGACCAGAGGGATTGGCAGAGGATTAAGGGGTGTTTTAGGAATTCTTTTTCATGCTTTTTCTGTCACATACTGAGGGTCTTAAATGTTAGGAAAGTCTTGGATGTTAATTATGGGATTGGCTCATTCTATGAGAAATGCTTTCAGGATTTAGAAATAACAGGTGTTGATGTTAAGAGGTGGGGTTGGATTGTTGAACCTGATCATTTCATTTTAAGCGATATGAATGCCGTGTTAGGCTCGGTGCGCGGCAAATTTGATGCAATTGTGATGGATCCACCGTATAATACACGGCCATCATCGCGCATCGGCTTACGTAGAAACTACATGTACCACGGCCATGTTGAATTCAACGCATTGTTAAACGCAATTGAAATGGCCAGGCGCAGGGGTTTAGCTGACTACATCATTTTGAAATACATGCCTAAGGACAATACTGAGGAAATTGAGTTATTGAGAATCGCTAAGTATAGAGCCATGTGGCGCTTTGTGCGTCACACAATAGCCGCACACAATGGCAATAAAGTAGTGCGTAATTACACTGAAATATTCATAATTGAGGGAAATATTTAAAAATCAGATAAAAATAGGGTTACTCGGTGAGTGGGGGATGTCGGAGGAAGTAACTAAACTGATGGATGTGATACAAAGACTGGAGAGGTTGAAGATAGAGGAGTTAAGGAACGTAGTGGAAAGGATGAAGCAGGTAGCTATCGAAATGAAGAGCTATGCAAATAAGGATGCAAGCAGTTTTGTAATTGGGAATGAGTTCAAGCTCACGGGCTTGAAGATAGAGGGGAAATATTCAAGATTATGGTACTTTGGCATGAGTGCAGATCCTGAAAAGACGACAATTAACGATGTTTTCACGAACTTTTTCAACGACACAGCTACATTTCACAAGGCTTCGCTTCGCTACCTTGCCGATATGCTGGATGAGTTAGCAATGATAATAGAGACGGCGTTGGCAAAGAAAAACGACCCATGACTTAATCCATAATTTCTCTCAAAATCAAAACCTTTTTTCTTTTTCCTTCTTTTCATGAATCCTTTGGGGTAAAATTTATAAATCAGTTTAGTGAGGGGTTTCTCGGTGGGTGGGGTGTCGGTTACCCAAACCCTCCCTATCCCGGTGTCTCAAATCTCTGGGAGACAAAGGTATGTAGTAGGGCATTTCGATGGGCATGGTGTGGCTACTACTGCCGCGTTTTGCCGTACAAATAATGTGCCGGTTGATAACGTATATGTTAAGTTCCCAGACACAGGGCCGGAGAAAATAACGGACTTCATTGACACGTTCTTCCCAACGTTGGTGAAGTACGACGTAGTAATGATAGATATCCCAGTGAATCTGAAGAATCCCGCTCAATGGATAAGTACCGTTAACAGGTTGGCGATGAATACCAGTGTCACAATATATGATCATCACGAAACCGATGTTCAATATGTCGCACAGGTATTGGGTCGTATGGTTATTTTCCCAAACGCCACAGCTATGGCTAATACACTGTCTGATGATACAAATAGGATTTTGGCATATATTGGGGTTATTGCTGATAGGGATAGCTCAATACTTAGTATTATGGCTAGGGATGAGGTTGAAAGATTGATGAACCTAGCCAATGCACTAGATGTTTTAGTGCGCCAGGATGCGTTACAAACAGTCAGGAATTTGATCACTGCTACGGATCCTGTTCAGTGGCTTAGGGCTCAGGCTGTTTCGGTGACTTATCCGCCTGCCCAGTTTGCGAGTAGTGTTGAAATTCTGCGCAGGGGTTATAACACGTTGTTGATTGACATGACTAAGCTACCCCAAAACGCTGGGGGTTGGAGTTGGAAGATTATGGAGCTTGTTGCGTACATTAATTCTGTTGATTATGTTGTCGCTGTGAGTCAGACGCTTGACAGACAGACTAACCAGCAGGTTCCAATAGTTCAAGTAATCAAGTATTGGTTGTCTCAGAGACCTAGTCCGAGACCTCAACTACAACCTATCATGGGGCGCCAGACGATTGGTCATGATGATGCGTTTAGCGTCAGGGCACTTGATTACAATGACGCTAGGAGTCTAGCTGAGCAGATATTCAATGGGTTAGAGGCTTTGACGCCCAGGGTTACGCATCTCGTGAATGATGCAAATGTTGCGGAGGCTGTTAGGGCTGATTTCAACACAATACTGCAAACATTGACGAGGATTCTTGAGCAGCAGAATAAGATGTATCAGGAGTACTTGGAGCTTAAGCGCCAGCAGGTTGAGTTGCTTAGACGCACCACTGACACGCGCACTAGGGCTGATTAGTCGCTTGTCTTGTTTCAAATCTTTCTTGAATCTTTTTCTTTTTTGGTTTTCTTGGTGATTAGAACCCGTGACTCTGATCCCGTGATGATGCCGCTTGGCAATGACGTTCAATTAGGGTAAAGTTTATAAATTGGTTTAAATTTTGCACTGTGTATGGGGGAGGATTTGAATAAACTAATCAAAACGGTTGGCGAGGATGAGAAAGAGAGAGTGCTAATGCGTGCTATACTGAGGGAGTTCACTGTGAACTGTAAGCCTAAGTGCGCCACAAAGTTCGCTAACCTGTTAGCGAGCTTCGGTGATAACCAAGGCTTGTTGGTGGTTAAGTCGGCCAGGGCTATTGCGGATAGGCTTCTTTGCCGTGACTACACTGGTGATGAACCGCAGATAACAAGTTTCATTATTCAACACTTGAATGTCATAAAGGTTGATTACATAAGGAGTAAGTTGGCTTGTGAGCGTAAGCTGTCAGTGCTCAGTAAGTCAGCTGTGACAACGTATAATGATTTATTAAAGAACCACTCAATGAGCCCAGTCATAGCCGCGGCAGTTAGTGCTATTAATGCTGGTGTTCCTGACCACTTGGTTGCTGATACGTTTGGTCTAACTAAGGCGATGTTAAAGTACATTAAGAGGAAGGCCTCGGTGATCGAGGTGAGTCTATGAGTACGCAAATGAGTGAGTTACTGCCGCTTGTCAAGTTCATTGAGGATCACCCTGAGACTGACGTAGTCATGTATTTGAGGAAAATATTGAATTGGGTTAAGGAGTGCCCTGTGAAGCATGCCGATAGTCCTGGCCTGTGTGAGTATGGTTTTGAGTGGAGTGATGTTGGTGTGCCTGCCTGGCTACTTAAGCAGTTAGTGGAGATAGGGGTACTTAGGGTTACTATTCAGACTAATAAACACACTATGTATAACCTGACTGTTGAGCCAAGTAAGCTTGAGGGGTTCCTAAGCATGTTCTCGGCACCAAGTCCAGCTAAGGTTGAGTTACCGCCTGACTTCATGTCGGTGGTTGAGGGTTATGATGATTTGAAGGCTGTGATTAAGAGGATTGTCGTTAATGAGGAGCCTATCCACGTACTGCTTGTTGGGCCTCCATCAACCGCAAAATCATTAATGCTGATGGAGATTGAGAGGCTGCCCGACTCGGTGTTCATCACAATGGGTACTGCAACTAAGGCTGGTATCCGTGATGTTCTCCTTGCCAGGAGACCACGGTACCTAATAATCGATGAGATTGATAAGATGAATAGCCAGGAGGATCTCTCAATCCTACTGACGCTAATGGAGAGTGGGCGCTTGGTGGTTAGGTTACATAAAATGAGCATTGATGTGCCAATGAAGGTCTGGGTCTTTGCGGCCGCCAACCGCATCAATAAGCTACCTAGGGAGCTCCTGGACAGGTTCTGGGTGTTTAACCTAAGACCCTACACGAAAGAGGAGTACTTGCGGATTGTGAGTAACGTATTGGTTAAGCGTTATGGTAAGGATCCTGAGCTGGCCAGGTACATTGCTGAGAAAGTCAGTGAGTACTCACTGAGCGTTAGGGAGGCCGTGAGGTACGCTAAGATTTGCAACGATAAGCAGTGTGTTGATGAAATCTACGAGTCACTAGTTAGATATGTGGTTAGACCGAAGACCAACTTAGCGATGTAAGTTAAACCCACTTAAGTTAAAATTTAAAAATCATTTTATTTCAACCTAACTTATGAGACTGTTACTGTTATTCATAGTAGCGCTTGTGCCGATGCTGTTAGTGTGGGGATACTTCACGATACTTAACCTAGGTGCGCAAACAGCTCAAAGTCTAGGAGTGAACTCAACACAGTACTGGTACTTAGTTAATGAATGGGGGCATGGGTTGAGCTGGCTGATAGCCATCACTGCAATACTGCTGTTCATCTACCTAGCATTACTGGTATTAATGATACCCAGGAGGTGGTGTACATGCTAATTCTACTTGATTGCGACGGAACAATAGAGACCGGCAATCCACCTGGGCCAGTTAAGTTATCCGATTTGCATTTCCTGATTGCCTTGGGTGTTCGTGTAGTTATTGTGAGCGAGAGCGCTAATTGCGCTAACCTGCCTTTCGAGCACATCATTGTTCCTGGCAATAGGCTCCAGGCGTTGCTAAACGCAAAGGCGAAGTACCCCGGCTTAAGGTGCATCTACGTTAGCGATAACCCAGGCGACGATGTTAATGCGCAGAGGGCTGGGTGCGAATACATGCACCCAAGCGAATTCCCAAACAGATTCGGAGTAAAACAAACAAGACCAACAGATGTGGTTAAGGAACTTAGTGAGGAAAGAGGAAAAAGGTGATTCTAATCTCGTAGAGATTCTGAAAAAAGACGCTACGGGTAATACTTTACAATTCACAATGAGATATAGCTAGGGTTAAAATTTAAAAACCAGTTTATTTTAACCTAACTTAGTGAGCGAGAATGAGCGAGCTTGAGAAATTCAAGAAGTGTATGAGTGAGGAGTGTTTCAGGTGGGCAATAGCCGCATGCATGGAGATTAAGCGTGACTACTGGCATTGCTACAGTGAGTGTCTAGGCATCAGTGCAGTTAGGCACGAAATAACCGAGGACAACTGCCATGAACTATGCACTGAGGAAGTCTTGAGAAAGCACAACTTCTCAACGCAAGCAATAAAGGAGTGTCTCATAATATAGCAAGCACTATCGTTAGCCTGTTTCATATTTTACAATGAAGTACGGCCAGTATATTAACCGCTTTGGTGGAAACATCTCGCTCAGTTTCTCCAAGTCAGCTAAGTTAGGGTTGCGCTTCTTAGCTTCCTCAACCACGTAGATTACGTTCACGCACCTGGTAGTCCCCACGAAGTTAAGCAATCAACTGCTAGTTAAAAGCCTTACGGGTTTGAGCTTGGTGGGGTGGTTGGGGCAGGACGCCGGGGTCAGACCACCTCTTAGACCGTCCTCGGAGGCCTCTCGCCTGCCCCGCCACCCCAAAAAGGATGGGGTGGGTTAATTTTTAAGTTTTTGCTTAAGACCTTGCCATGTCTATACAGCGAAGTAACATGTTAATCCTTGAGTCGTTAATGAGTTTGCAAAGAGGTATTTCCTCGTTAAAGAGAGCTTCGTAGAATGTCTCAAGGTAGAGTAGCATGTAGAACGTGGGTATGTTAACCCTTATACTACGTTTACCACGGCAACCACCGCATGGCTTGCAGTCGATTTTAATGAATTTACGCTTCATAATGCGCCCTATGACTTTAGGTACCTCATTAGCTATTGTTTTCGCTATTACTTTGATGTCTTTCGGCTTCAACTCTTCACCCATATTAATCAACCTTGCGTATTGCGGCATTTTAAATTTTCTCCGTAAATTTGAAGTCTTCCAACTTGTAGTTTAGTCTTTCGAGTAGTGTCTTAACTGTCTCAATTGCTTTTGGTAGGGTTTGTATTGTTGAAACTACGCTGATCCTAAGCGTAACGCTTGATCTTGGTTCGTTTGATTGTTCGTTGAAATCAACCACATTAACCTTAAACCATATGGTTATTAAAAAATCGCTGGTGTATATTAGTAACTTACGAGATGTTGCGGAGTATATGAATGGTAAGTTCATGGATTCGACTGTCTCAACTAGCTTATTAATGAAAATCCTCCTCTCCACTACATCTCCATCTAGCACTACTTTAACATACATAGTGTCCACTATGAATCACCCCGTGCACAAGTTCCACATATTTTCCTAAACGCATCCTCTATGTTCCTGCATTCGTAGTCGCCACATGTCCAGGAGTCAAGGACTTCCGCGTGATTGGGGTCGATTACCTTGAACCTCTTTATCACAGCATTCGTTGGGTATATGCCCCTCCTAGCTTCGTCAATTACTGTTGGCCCGTGGCCATAGGGTGATGGTGTATCATACCTAGCGTAGATTACCACGTATTCGCCTGTGCTACCCAAAACATATGTTAATCTTGCGCCAACGACCTCTCTTTGCACTATTTCTGTATCTTCAAACGTCTCCCCTTCGCCTGGGAGGTAGATGTCTGCTGTAGTAAACCTATAACTTTCAATTGGTTCTCCATACGCGCCCCAGAATTCGTTGCATTTGCCTGCCGTGAAGACGTCAACTTTCTCAAGACAATTGTTGATGGTGAACGACAGACAGAAGTTCCTCTTCTCCACCTCGCCTTGGCAGTAAGTACCAAACCCCTTCTTTATCTCTAGATTCAAGTCCCCGAAGTACACTGGATAGCACCCACGCATCATGCTCCCTCACCTGTCACATTAGGGCTTCCATATTGGACTCCATATTCGTAGTGGTGCAACCGTTATCCCGTATTTCATTGCACTACGTGTGAGGTACCCTAGGAATCTTTTCATCACATTGAAGGTATTGAGGGGTGCGATTATTGATAAGTATGCAATGTCATCCTTATTAGGGAATGTTTCGTCAAATGTTAACCAGATTATTGCCTTGGTGCATGCGTACAATACGACTTTTTTCTCCATCATATACTCTGCAGGTTCGCAGGTGAAGCCATCATCTTCATTATGAAGTGTGTTGATGACGTCTGTTATTATGTTACTGAGAAAGTCAATATACTTGAATTTTACATCTTCGGTATCTTCAATTTTCAATCCGGGAATAAACCGTTTGAGATCGTAAGCATCGACGACAAGCCCACAGCTTATCCCAATTACGTCTAACCTTGCCATCTCTTTAAGACACTCCTTAAGGGCCATCATGCTCTCCCACCGTTTAACGTTGCTACTAGCTGGTTTATAAGTGTTACTTTAGCATAATATTTATAAATCCCTCTAGTGTTTGGCTAATATGCCAAAGAAGATTGGGGAGGATATGGTGTTGATCTCTGTGCACCTGCCCAGGCAGATGGTTGAGGAGCTTAATGAGCTTGTGAGGAGGGGCGCATTCCCATCCAGGAGCGAGGCCATACGGATAGCCATAAGGGACTTGCTAATCAGGGAGAGGGGGAGTAGGTGATTGATGTGGGTGTGTTGAAGATTGTGTTTAGCAGGAAGTTTAGTAGGGAGGAGTTGTATTATTATGCTGAGTATTATGGTGGTATTGATGCAGTTAAGGCGGTTGAGCAATTATTTAATACTCTTAAGTCTAAGAGTGCTACTGTGATTGGCGTAAAGGATCCATGCCGTGTGGTTTGTACTCCTGAGAGGTGCTTCAACCATGGCCCTTGTAGGTATGTTTATTTGAACGGCATGTTATGGGAGCTTCATAACGATGATAAGTTTGAGCTCAACATCACCGTCTACACAGATAGTACATCATT
>WYEB01000379.1_pt1 | contig 16129 bp, 13 predicted proteins | sample 6343061 | NCBI WGS metagenome assembly WYEB01 (sample SAMN13812332, study PRJNA600296) | hot springs metagenome | biome: ENVO:00000051; feature: ENVO:00002007; isolation source: sediment sample from Evening Primrose shelf | place: USA: Yellowstone National Park, Evening Primrose Hot Spring ... | reverse complement strand
CTGACCTCCTCCCCTCGTGGAGCTCGATTGCCAGCGGCTCAAGCTCCTTAGCCACCCTCTCGCTCCTGCCGGTCCTAGGGTCCTTCAGCTTCACCCCGGCGCTGTCCCTTGAGATCCACCACCCCTCCTCGATTCGCCTCCTAAGCTCCTCTTCGTCGTTGATGACCATTTGTTATCACCAGGCTGAAGCCGCGGCGTCCGAGGCCTATAACTATTGGTTCACCTGGTTAACCCATCCTGCGCTATGGGCAGGCGGCTGGGGAGTGCCCAGCTGGGCTCCAGGCAGCGCCATCGTATGGCCCAGCTTGCGGCCTCCCGCAAGGGGCTGAGGCGACACGTCGCTGGGCAGTGCCCAGGAGGGCCCCGAGGGCGTTGTCCAGGGGCTGCCCAGCTCGACACCCAGCTGTACGGCTACTCATTAATGAAATCAGGGAACCTCTGCATGGAATGGTTGGAACTGTGCCATCATGTGGTGCAGCTCAAAGCCTCCCTTAAACACATCATTTACGTCGCCTCTCATATTCACGCTCTAGAAGCTTCCTGGGAGACGTATCTACTTTGATTGTTGCTGTATACCGATGCGACGGGTTTACGATAGGTCTTTTAGTAACCTTCTGACGTCGCCTCCATAGCGTTTTTTAAGCTCTTTCGTCAACTCGCTGATCTTCTCTTCTATAAGGTCGAACAGGTCTATTTCTGTGCTCACACGAATTATGTCTTCTACGACTGCGTCGTAGTATTCGGGGCTACCGAAAAACGTCTTAAATAAGTCTCGGCCGACCAGTAGGTACTCTCGCGGGTTCAAGCCCCACGACCGGAGGGTTGACTCGGCAACAGTGAAGGCCCTTTTACCATAAGTGAGAACCAGAAACGGCTTACACCCCTGTTCTTCAGCTTCACGCGCGTGCTCTATGAACCTTTCGACTATGTCCTTGTTTATGTCGGCCGGGCCGGACTTGACCGAGAGGCATGTCATCGCGAATTTTTTACCGTTCAGCTCAAACCCCCGTTCTAATACTATATCCCACCAACATATCCACTCTCGCCTACTGACACGTTTAACAGCCGCCCCTGAGCAACCTGGGTAGTCTTTGCCTTTCTTGCCGCCCAGCAAATCTCTTAGATAGGCCTCTATCACGTTACCGAAGCTCGTCCCCAGCGACCTCTCGACACGCCTGTACACAAACAGCTCAGCTACTTCTTCCATCGTGCTCAGACCTAACGCCGCGACCATATAGGGGTTTAACCCACCTTCCTCAATCAAATGGTTCACATTTATCTCCTTGACTAGCTCTCTAGCCCTTTTCATAAAGCTACGTATATGCTGCAGTGCTGCCTGCCGCCTCTCTTCGTACACCCAAATTCACCGACTATTTTACGTTACGTCTTACACATTAAAAGGGGCCCACGCAAAATTAATATAGTGGAGATGCAAGTAGGAATACATGCAGAGGCGCATGCAGTGGACAGGCAACTCAGCGAGTCTCGTGTGTGGGGACGTGGATATACCACTATACCTGCCATAGTTAGGAGGATATTGGACTTGAAGGTTGGAGACGCTGTTGGATGGTTCATAACAGATGAGGGTGACATAGTCGTAAGGAAGGTGGAGAGGGGTGGTAAACGCCTCAAATAGTCTGGGCTATGACACTCTAAAGACTGCTATATGGGCCTTCATAGACAGCTTCAATGGGAGAGCAGAGTTCAGCATGGGTGATGCACGTGCGTACCTCTCAATGCTCACGGACATAGGGGTCTTGGAGAGGGGCCTCGACTACGTCTCGGCTCTAGCCTCGGCGCTGAAGCATGCCGAGGAAGTACGTAGGGCCCGTGGGTTTCCAGGCATCATTGAGGACTACAGGGCCACCTATAGCAAGTGGCTCGAATCACCCCGAGAAAAGCTGAAGGATAAGGCGCTGAGGGTGCCGGTGTATAAGTACACGGCCAATATCTCTACAGACAGCGAACTAGCTGTGATCTCCCTGTTTACTGGTGCATTCGGGCTAGACCTAGGGTTCGAGATGGCTGGGTTCAGGGTGGTTGCAGCACTCGATATCTCCGAAGAGTCCTACAAAAACCTAAAGGCCAATAGGCCCAAGATACCGTTTCTACTAGGTGATATAAAGAAGTTCTCGACCAAAGACATTCTCCGGGAGGCTGGGGTCAAGCCCGGGGAAGTAGACGTCGTCACAGGGGGCCCGCCCTGCCAGCCCTTCAGCCCAGCGGGTAAGAGGCAGTCCCTAGGAGATCCACGGGCCGCCCCGCTCATGGAGTTCATAAGGGTAGTCAAAGAGGCCAAGCCCAAGGTATTTATAATGGAGGAGGTTCCCGGCATACTCAGTGCAAGGATAAAACACGTCCCAATAAAGGAGCGCGGCAAGAGGCCCCTATCCCCCGAGGAGGAGCCCGGCTCTGCGTGGAAGGTGGTTGTTGAGGAGCTGAAGAGAACTGGGTATATAATAGCGTGGAAAGTCCTCAACGCGGCCGACTATGGAACTCCCCAGGAGAGGGAGCGTGTAATAGTGATTGGTGTGAGGCCCGATTTATCTGTAAGGCCCCGCATTCCCGACCCCACGCACTCACGGAGGCCCGGCGGCCTAGTGAAGAGGGCTCCATGGCTCACCCTATTAGAGGCGGCCTCCGACATAGGAGACCACATAGGCTACCTACCCCTACCACCCAAGTACGCTGAGTACATAAAGTACGTGCCACCTGGGGGCAACTGGCGGCAGATCCCAGACGAGCTAAAGCCCGAGGCCATGGGAGGGGCATACTCCGCTGGCGGGGGCAGGATGGGGTTCTACAGACGCCTCGCGTGGTTCGAGCCCGCGCCCACACTGGTCACCTCCCCTGCGATGAAGGCGACAATGATGGTGCACCCATGGGAGGACAGACCCCTGAGCGTCAGGGAGTACCTCAGGATACAGGGGTTCCCGGACGACTGGAAGGTAGTAATCCCCGTGCAAGACGCCTACAGGCTCTTCGGCGAAGCAGTACCAGTGCCACTGGCCAGAGCCATCGCCGAGACTGTAAAGTCCCTCATCCTAGGGGCTAACTCAAGGTGAACGCATAGCGCCATATCTCTTCGTCGGCAAATTAGGGTTCCGGATCTTTAAAGCAGGTGTATATGGCAGTAATACCGCCCAAGGAGCTGGTAAAGAACCACGAACACGTCATTTTCAAGCTCATATGTATGCTATCACGAGCGACTCTTTAGATATACCTTTGCACAGGCGGAGGCGTATTCTGGTAGGCTGTTCAACGAGGTGGCGAGGTACTTAAAGAGTTAAATAGCGTTGCCGCACTAGACGTCAGGTATTGTCCACGTCAATCTCTTAGGAATATCATCACTGTTATTATCTCCGACGGACATTGCATTGACATAACTAGTGTTGCTGGAGTCTTGAACTACCCCTCAGATATCAACCTGAGGTACTGCCGCTTTCTCTTAATAGATGGAATAGAGTCTTTAGGGCAGAGGGGGTACGTGGTATATCCATTTGAGTTTAAGATATAATCTCGAAGGGGTACCCAATAAAATAAGGGTAATTGTCGAGTCCTATGCTTCCTCGCTCAAGAGGGTTGCAACGCTTTTAGAGCCCCCTATTGTACTCGCTGAGATCGGGTTAGAAGGCCTTTCAGCAGACCTTATAGAGGGATTGGAGAGGTTCTATAGTGGAGACTATGAGGGCTTCTATAAAGTTCTTTAGGAAAATCGCCGAGAGGTTGAGAAACTATGTAAGAGAGAAGCCTATGTTCGGGAGTAAAAGAGACTAAACCCCTTCATGATTATCTCTCGAAGATGTTCCGGCTAATAAGCAATTTCGGCGAGCACGCCAATACGCGTGGGTCGGTCTATGAGGCTGAACTTAGTATGGAGGTGTGCCTCTCAGCTGTTAAATACATGGTACGGTACCTACATTCAGAGTCACCGGGTGCCACGAGTGGTAGAGTGCCCTGAATCCGGCACACTCGTCCAGGAGATAAGTAGGCGCGTTATTGCATGGGAGAAGGAGAACTGGCTGCCCTACCCCTGGAGGGTGGAGAGAACCCCGTACAAGGTGCTTATAGCAGAGGTACTCCTCAAGAGAACCACTAGGCAGGCCGTCTCTAGGGAGTTCCCCCGGTTCATAGAGAAGTTCCCCAGCATAGAGGCTATATACGTAGCCCCCTTAGAACAGGTCGCAGAGGCCCTTAAGCACCTGGGGCTTTACTGGCAGAGGGCCCGGCAACTAAAAGAGCTGGCAAAAGTGATAGTAGAAAAATACGGGGGCAAAATACCAGACGACTGGGGTGCTCTCGCAGAACTCCCGGGTGTGGGTGTGTATATAGCTGGTGCAGTGCTGAGTTTTGGGTATGGGAAGAAGGCCCCTGTCCTGGACTCTAATGTCACTAGGTTGCTAAACAGGCTCACGGGAAGAAAAGCCAGGAAGACCGAGAAATACCTAGACTTCCTACGGCTACTACTACCCGACAGGGAAGTCGACTACTTCAACTATGGTATTATAGACCTCGGCGCTATAGTATGCCACTACCGGCAGCCACTCTGTAACAGGTGTCCATTAAGAGACCTCTGTGTAACGTATAACGTTGCCAACAATGCTCGACGTGCAGAGTGCTTGGACAAAGCCTATAATGGGCTGCTAGGTTATACCTAACAATTATGCTAAGCACCTTTAACGGGTTGCCTAAGTGGGTAGTAGCTGAACTCTTCAAAGCCAGATAAATTTGGTAGTACTTGTTTTGAACTGCCCGCTGCCGTTTAGGCTTGATATATATGATATTCAAGTATTTGCATATCGCGGGTGCGTCTCTCAGGCTTGAGTTATTCTATAATTATGTAGGGAGTTAGAACTCTCTAGACATACCTTGTGTTATCATAGAGGGATCTCCTATGACGGGCTTAGGACAAGGATAAGGGGGCTGAGGTGACAGAGAGAACATCCATCTGCGCTACCTAAAAATGACCTGATGGTAGCTGTCGTGTCTTAAAAACTCTGGACTCTAAAAGGCCTGTGGGAAGGAACCATGGCGGCGGTGTTTGCGAGTAGGGAGGAGGAAATGATGAAGAAGATCACAGAGAAGGCAATGAAGGCCCTGGCGGCCTCTCCGCCCTGCAAAGACCTCCCCGATGAGTTGAAGAAGTACGTGATAGAGGCGTGCAGGAGATGTGTAAGGCAGGTATCCATAGCTGAAGCTGATCCAGGTGAGGTGCAGAACTGCCTGTTTGAGGAGCTGGCAAATATGTATTTTGGAGGCATCTCGAAGAAGATGCTCGAGCAGCTTAAGCAGTGCCTGGATGTCGTGTTAGAGAAGCTGTTAAAGGCCTGTAGTGGCTATGAGGACGAGGCCTGGTGACCCAGGGCCGCGCTCTCAACCCCTGAGGCCTTTGCCCAGCCCTTAGCCGCGCTATCAGCTCGTCCTCCGCCCTACGACCATCCCCTTCGCCAACGTGGACTAGGCGTCTGAGGCTATGTCTTTGTCTGTTGCAGACAAGCACGCCTGACAAGGGCACAGGGGAAGGGGGGCAAAGCCCTCCCCTTACTCCCCCTGTCCGCCAGACGCTCAGGACCCCGTGCAGCTGGGTCCCGCTCCATCATATGGCCCAGCCTGCAGCGGCTCGCAGGTGCCCCACAGGGGGCTGGCGGTGTCTGAGGGACACGTCGCCAGCCGCAGCCCCAGCCAGTTCACGTAATCCGGCTGTCAATGTCTGAGGGCTGCAGGCACGGACGCGCAGCCCTTCCAGGAGGGTCACAACCGCGGACAACGTTAATGTCCGCTTTAAGGCTTTAATGTCTGCTCAGGGCTTTTCGCTGTCCGCTTAATTCCTGGGCGTCCGACCTAAGGGCTTTGGGCATGGCCTGTCGCGTCCCCCAGGCCCACGGCAGGGCGCCTAGGCCCTCTGAGCGTCAGGTCACGTGGGGCTTATGAGGCCCAGCTGCACTTTTCCACACAAGGTTGTGTAGAAAAGGCCAAGGACGGCGTGAGCCTAGGAGACCTCTGTGGCCTGCCCTCCTGAGGCCGCGCGCTCCCTCAGCCTCTCGGCAAGCCTAGAGAGCCTGCCCGCCAGCCCCTCAAGCCTCCCCGCTAGGTCTGGGCTCGCCTGGCCGCCGTCAAGCTTTGCCTCAATGGCGGCTACTAGGCCCTCCAGGTACTCAAGCTCCCTGCCGCCCTCCAGGAGGCCCCTGAAGGTGAGGCCTAGGTCCTCGTGCGTGCTGGAGACCTCCGTGTAGGCCTCGGGGCCGAGGTAGCACTTCCTGAGCCTCTTGAGGACCCTGCCGTCAGGGGCCCTCTCGTAGCCGAGGTAGTGGACCGCGTAGTAGTAGACGTGGCCGTTCCTCCTGTGCCTCTCAATGTAGCTTACTGGCTGGCCGCACCTGGGGCAGACCACCATGCGTCTGCTGGGCTGGGCCTCCAAGCGCCTCGCCCAGGAGCAGGGAGGGCTGCCAGGGCTTAAAGGCGTTTCTACGCAACTTTGTGTAGAAAAGTGCTTAAGATGCAGGTAAGGGCCTGCGGCCCCCTGCCCAACGCGACCTCAGCAACATCAGCTTTTCCACGCAAATCTGTGTAGAAGACATAGAGGCTTCAGCTGGGGACCTTAATTGCGTCAAGGTGACGGCTGTTAAGCCTACCATGCAGCGACTGTCGCGTCATCGCGCCTCTTGGCCCCAAGGTCCTATGGCCTCGAGCTGCCGGAGGCCTAATTCATTGTAAACTGGGGAGTTAACGAGAGGGTTTGCAGGATCTAACTGATGAGGCCCGAGCGCCCTAGAGGCGGAGCCTACGCAGGGCCTTAGCCGAAGAACTCCTCAAGGATCTTCCTGACCCTCCCCTTCGTGTCTGACGGCGAGACGGTTGTGCAGTTTCTCGAGCCCATCATATAGGTCTTGTGCAGCGCCTAAGCCTGCCTTCAGTCACGGTTAGTTACAATAAAACTAATTAAACGGTTTGGACAGAGTTTAACTGTGGACACTAAAGAGGTCAGCGCTAAGAGGGCTGCTGTTGAGGCCTCCGGGGGTTGTAGCCACAGGAAGTTTAGCAAAGAGTCTATTGACAAACTAAATGAAATAAGTAGCCTTCATGACAACATAAAGAAGGAGATCAAGGGCCTGCTCGAGAGCCAGGGGCTCAGGTGCAATGAAGAGTTCCCCCTAGAGGCCGACTATAACGGCCCTAAGCTTAAGGGCAGAATAGACATAGCGTGCGAAGGGCCTGTTGACCTAATAGTTGAGGTCAAGTCGTCAAAGGTAGGTGATGGCAGGTTAGCCGATATCTACCAGGCGCTAATATATGGCGACATGTGGAGAAGGGCTCGCGGTAAAACGCCGCAAATCGTGCTCGTTTACCGACGCGGCCTAGAGGGCGTTAAAGGGGCTGAGAAAGAGGTCGAGTTAGACCTGGGGCCTTTGAATGATCGTGAGCGTTTGAAGGTTCGTCTGCCCAGCAAGTACATTTACATCAAGCTAAACGTAGACCTTAATGTAGAGGGCCTTGCGAAGGAGCTTGGAACGCAGGGCTACGTGCTGAGCAGGGACTGCGAGTTCTGCGTGAACGAGGAGTGCCCGCTGAGGAGGGCTAGGCCTGCTCAGCTATGAACACTACGTATGTATTTCCGCCGCGGGGCCCAACCCTTCTATGTATATCAAGCGTGAACCTCTTCTCCTCGAACTGGCCCCAGACCTCACCTATCGCCTCCCTGATAGCGTTTAGCAGCCCGGCGTTCTCCTCATGAAATATCAGGACCTTCCTCCTGACGTGCTTAGTTCTCAGCAGGAACCCCCTGAACATATTTATGTAAATATTGATGACAAATTCCCTTTCTTGTTTATAACAACTCGTCGACAAACCTGAGAGCCACCTATTGGTTAACCAGGCCGACCATTACCTTTGACAGTACGCTGGCCCTGAGCCAGGCCCAGTAGAAGAAGACGAGAGCTCCATGTACTTAATTCCATCAATAAACGGTGATCGGTAATCAGCGTGTAGCCTCTTGTAGTACCCGATATAAAGGGGCCAACTATTACATGATCGTCCTCATTGATTAGGCCATCGATGACCTCTATGTGCTTTCTGCCCCAGTGCCTGACCAGCTGCCTGCTGGACACTAATGAGCCTCCCAAAGTGGCTAAGGTGGACAGCATGTTAAAATAAAGTTATGTGCTATGTTAACTTACAGTCAACCCACGGCTCATCGATCAGCCCGGCATACTTCAATAGGCACAACGCGGACCACTTACTGATCTTCAGCTCCTGAGCCAGCGGTGATAGGTCACAGGTCCTAGAGCTAATGCTTCTCTCCATAAGTACGCAGCCGTAGCATCCATCAACGCACTGTGGCAGATGATAGGGCCATATGTATTGAATATTAGTATTTATCATTTCTTTTAATTTTTTTACATCAACATTAGTCCTCTGCTGGAATTTATTTAAGATCTCATCCTCTATGTGCTTCCTTATATGCCATGCGTAAAGGTACCTAAATAATGATCTTGGAGGCTTAAAGTGGTCCTCCAAATATCCTTTGACAAAATTGTCAACTTGAGAAAGCACCACGTTTTGGTTGTCTGGATTGTTTTGACTAAGTAGAATATTTCTATACGGGGACAGCAGGCTCTGCTCTAATTGCCACCTAACTTCACAGGCGTCCTCGCTCTCTTGAGATGTTTCGTAAGATATTAGTTTCCTGAGCACAGCCTTGATATCATTTAATTTCAGTTGGTCGCTGCTCCCGTCAACTAGCCTGTCGCGGTAAATAGCGTAGGAGTACGGCTCTCTGCTAATTACGTATACGTTCAAGTCAAACCTATCGCCAGGAATTATCTCAAAGAGATTCTCATGATAAACATTCTCTCGGAAGCCGCTATTCGCTAGAACCTCCTTAAGTCTGTTGTCTTGCTCGATGTCTTGCCCCCAATGTGTGTCTACCTCAACCCTTATGAACTCTGTATAGTCCGTAATGCCTGTCAACGCTGTTAAAGCCTTCATAAGTAGATGCGATACCCCGTGGAGACCATAGGCGAGGGCGAAGACGGATAGTATTTTGCTAACCTCGTCCTCATGATCCTGCAACAATTTCTTTACGTAGTCGCATTCTGATCCTGAGGAAAGCAACTCATCCATCACCCCGGCTACTACATCACTGATGGTATAATTTGACCCCGAACCGTTGTTATCGTTGCTTACTTTAGCGTTAATGGAATCGTATAACTCTGTTATCATTCTAACAGATGGTGAATATATTATTATCTTTTTACCATACAGTGTAGTCTTGGTGAAAAGTCCTATCGGTTTATAGCTACAACTCTCGTAGTTTTTGTCTCTGGTTTCTTTTATGAATTGCGCTATCGCTGATATCACCTCCTCATTTAAAAGCAATTTGAAGAGGGCGTCACGCCTTTTAGCCCATAGCCAATCAACGAGCTTAATTGCTTTATCCCATGTAAAGTCTTTTATTGAGAACTTCACGACACCTGTGTTAAGTATTTTATCTTGGGGTAACGTAATAACTTCTTTTGCAGGTCTAAATGATTTGATTTCCCGCTCACCTAACCTTTTTGATACTACTTCGTAAGGGCTTTTGGGCATATCCATAGGATACGAGATTATGACAGGACTTATGAAGTTAATATGATATGGCCACCATCCATTTTGCCATATTAAGCAGTCGTGCGTGTACTTCTCGCACCTAACTGTTATCTGAGAGCCGACGTGTATGTGTTCTAAGTCACCTCTACACAGTTCCAGCATACTGTTGGGATACCTGGAACATTCGAGACTTTCAAGCGTGATTAAGGGGAACGACCTTAAGAACACCTTAACATGGCTAAGCGAAGAGACGTATAGCTCTGCACTAGCCGAGTGAACGCTACCTCCAGGAGTTTCGATATCAACCTCATAACTAATCCTTTCCTGATCTTTCTGACCTCTAACAATGCCCGTAAGTCTGTCTTTAATGTATTTATCAATTATAATGAAGGAAAATAGCCAGCAGGGATCCCCTTTCTCTTCATTACCATGTTTGAATTTGTCTCTACATCTGGTTCTATCCTGCCACCCGGCTTCCGTCTTGAGTTTAGACGGAGAGCGTATTATCAACAGGTAAGCGTTTTCAGCCTCGCTCCTTTCCTTGAGGCAATCATCTTTGATGCAGGTTGTAACACCGCTAAGCACGGCTGCATTAATGTCTCTCATGCCAACAGTTCCATAGTTCCTATTGAAAGTGAAGAGTATAGGATAGATATCAACGCCCGAGCGATTCTTGCCTTCCGAATTTTCACTATTATTGTTGCGGCTCCATGTAGCTAGAGCATTCCGAAGCGCGTCATATCTTATTCTTACCGCATAAGTGCCGAGGCTTGAGATAGGTACCTCTAAATCTTTTTCTGCGCCGTCACCAGAAACAACCTTAAATGCCGCGACTTCACTGCCTTTGATGTAGAGTTTTACACTACTAGCTTCCTTACTAATTACTAATGTACCAAGAAATGCTTTTTCGTAATAGAACGCCGGAAATGAGAACTCTAAGCCCATAGTTCATGACACCTCATAATGTGTAAATGGTACATTGCGAAGTACATAATCTCTGTTTACATTCCTTAGTACCTTGCCTTTTAACTTTATCTTGCTACCGCTAATCTCAACTTCGTCGAAAACAAGCAAGCATCCACTGCCTGGCTCGGAATAAGATACTGGATGGGGCATTGGCATACCCAGTAGTAGTGCCATTATGTCATCGTATGATGTGGTAGGCCTATCGCTATGCGGCCCTGAAGATAAACATATTTCATCAGATGCTATTATGGTACTTAAAATCGCTTGCTCAGCTCCTTCAATAGCACTCTTAGCTGCTTCTAATGATTCTTTTAGATAATTTGATTTGTTAATTTCAATTATTTTATTAGTTATTTTTCTGAAACTTTCATTAACACTATGAAGTACATCATAAATATTAGTTGCATATTCGTGAAGGTATTTAGATATAGAAAGTCTTCCTCTAGATTCAGAAGGCCGCTCAACATATCTTCTCAAATGTCTGACCCTCTTTTGTAATTCCTCTATTTCTTTTATTTCTTCTTTAGCGTATTCCTGCCCTAGTCCTATTTCTTCTAGTAGATAATCCTTTACATCTTCAAGCCTTTCTGGTATAGCCATTAGGTTTTCAACTATTACTTTATTAAGTAATAACGTAGCTGGTATTATCCCTCTTGGCTTGTTTATCTCTTCATCACGAGAGAGCATGTGTTCGTACCTTTCACGGTTCTCAACCAGCTTTTTGATATTATCTAATATTTCATTAATTTTTTTATCATCATTATCTAAATAAAGTTTTAATAATGCCTGGAATAATGCCTGGACGATGGGGTCGTCAATGGAGTGTTTCAAGCCTATTGTATTGATGATCGCCTTATCAAAGTATATCAGGGCCATGTATCTCGCTAAGGTCTCAGTATCAGGTTCAGGGCTATAACTTGGCCTGCTCAGATTATAGAGGCTCCTTATGGCCTCCATTTCATCTATTAGCATTATGTCCTTACCAACATTTCTAGCAAACACGGCGCCAAACGCCGTCCTGAAAGACCATTTGTCCCTGCCGCTCCTGCCGACCCTTTGGACGAAGCTCTCGCCAGAGGGCGGAGCACCATATTGCAAAACAACGGCAACCCCTGGTATGTTTACTCCCAGCTCAAGGGTCGACGTAGCTATTACCAGGTTCCAATTATCTTTACTGCTAAGGATATTTTCGATTTTTTGTCTATATTTCTTTTCGAGATCGGCATGGTGTTGTAGTACGTAGTATTCGTAGTCTTCGTCGCACTCGCCACTACCATCCTTTGGTTTGCAGATCCAGCATCTAGACCCTTTGCTACTTGCGCTCCCGTATCTCGAGGCGGCCTTATATACATCGTAAGCAAAGTTTTCAGCTTCTTCAACGATGCCAGGACTTTGTTGCCTTTGTTGTGGATCAAGCATCTTTTGCATATAATGTATATAGCTTTCTACATCATTCCACTTGTAGTAAAGCTGTAAATGAGAGTACCTGGCAAACAGCTGGTATGACTCGCCTGTGTCCTGCTTCAGATTTAGATAAGTCAATAGTCTCTCTACATATTTGTGACCTATGTTATACGGACACGCGTCTTGCTTAGTTTGACGAAGAAGAGGACTGACCAGTAACTTGTCTGCGTGGAAGCAGTCTTCTGATAGTCTTGACCTGATGAAGTCTTTAAAGGTATCTCGTAGTGTTTCCCTGCTATCCATGAAAGCTATCGCGTGTAACCTATGCCCTAGACCTTTGCCCACCGCTGCTGTCCATATAGTTGTGGTAGCTAAGGCCTCAATGAAAGGCGTCCTAGAGGCGCCCATGGGTTCTGGGAAGTATACAGCTGTCACGTACAGCCTCTTTCGTTTTGAGCTACCTATTTTATCATAATAAGATTCAAAAATTATATTCTCTTTATCTTGGCTACTCCCTTCATAAGCCTTTTTGATCCAATCCCTGAGCAGCAACTCGTAAGGCGGAGCTGAAGAACCTGAGGAATCACTGGTGGCCTTGGTGACCTTCGCCAAGTCAATTCCTCCTAGCTGCCTTGTACTCATACCTTGCTTAAGCACCTCCCTATCGCTCATGGTCGCGCTTGACAATATGATGTCAAGCTTCCTCTCCTGTATTAACTTCTTGAAGTCTTCGTACAAATCGACGTTGCCTGAGAACCCTCCCCCTATTTTCTTCAATAATAACGCTATCAATAGTAGTCGCAGAAGCAGGAAGTGTACAAAGTCGCTCCTCTTCTTATCGTTCATGAACACGTGGGCCTCGTCAATAACTATTGTGTTAAGTGAGGCTGCGAGATCGATGACCCAGTCCGACCCTTCACGGATATGTTTAGAAAGCATGGAGTCGTTCGTTATGACAATAGCGGGCTTCTTTAGTTCTTCTACTTCCTTACGTTCATGAATCCATTCAATATCTTCTTCCCGTCCATCATTCCATTTAATAACTAGCTTTCCCTCGTTATTATATTCAAGATAGCCCTCCCTGTTTTCATTGCGAAGCTCTATTTCAATGCCGCCTCTAAACGGTTGCCCCTTTACTTCTCCACTTGGACTGTCCCCATCAAGTATGTAAACGTGGATAGTTTTATTGCTAATTTTTCTGTTTATATTATACATAAACCCTATAAAACGTTGCAATTGTTGTCTGGCAAGCGCCTTAGTCGGGTATATTATAACAGCTGCTCCGTTGTTGTCGATCAATAACTTGAACGCCAGATATGTCATAAATATCTCCGTCTTGCCCGAGGCGGTTGGGGCTGAGATAACTACGATCTTTGGCCTATCAAATAGACTGAACATCTTATCAAGCATAACAAACTGATACTCGTGAAGCCTTTCAATTTCAATACTTTTTAGCGCACCAATTATAACATCTACGGCATTTGAATAATGGTCGCCCAGCTTTTGTGTTACGGACTTCTTGAAGTTATTATCATCATTATCGTCATCTAGGTTCCTATTATATTCGGGTAAAGGCTCCTCCAGGAATGGCAGGACATAAGCCTCTAGGACCCTCCGTAATGACAGCTCAAAGCCGCTAGTAAATGGCAACGGCGCCTCGTACCTTAGCAACTTAATTAGCTCGCCATGGGCTGTCTTGAAACATAATCCTTTTCTTTTCCAATCCCATACTAACTTCCTTATTTTTTCAACATATTGGGGGTAAAGCTGCCTCGGTACTAGCTTTTCGAGGTAATCGTATAGCTTATCAAGTATATCAAAATGCATATATACATTGTCGATGCTATTTAACTCTATTACAGACTTACCTGACAGAACGTCATCTAAACGCTCCTGCGCCCTTTTGTCAGCACAAGGCATGTCTATCAGTAGCCTCCTTTCAACGAGAATGTCGATGAGCTTTCTAATCTTGTCCACAAAGCCATCTACGTCGTTGAGGCCGAACTTGTTTAGCAGCACGTCACTCTCGACAAGCATGGCGTACAGGACGTCGACTATGGTCATCTGCGCGTCTACGTTATGCCTGACAGAGGACCCGTGCTTAGCTACATAGTAGCCGCCATCGCTTTCCGTTGTGCAGATGCCCCCCAGCCTCATCAAGCAGATTTCGTGCTTCACTAACGACTGATATATATCGATTATGTCGTCCTCTTCAAGTCCTAGCTCCTTCTTAACCTCATCATAGAAACTTAGCTGTGTTGACGTCTTTTGCCCCCCGTTCTGCCACTTATTTCAATTTCCTGAGGTCGCAAATAAAGCTTAACTACAGAGGCTTCGGTACCATCCTTGACGTAAGGCCCTCGCGCCAAGGCATGCCCACAGCGTCCGCCCCCTACAACGTCTCGCCCTCGTGAAGGGGTGGGAGGGCCTCGCGTGAAGACGCCAAGCGGCGCCCTGATACGCCTGTCGCTAGGGCCTTGTTAACTGGGGGGTTAACGAGCTTAGGGTTATAAGGGCCTAAACAATGAGGCCTGGTGACCCCAGGGCTGCGCTCTCAACCCCTGAGGCCTTAGCCCAGCCCTTAGCCCTAGCGGCCTTATCGATTATGCTGGGCTCACCAGGGGTTAGGCAGGGCGGCGAAGATTTCAGAGGCGTCGACCTCCTTGCCGTAGACGTCCTTCAGCGCCTTCTCATAGGCCTCCCGGGCCTTGTCGCGGCAGAAGAACTTAATGAAGGCGGCCGACAGGGGGACCTTGACCTCCCTGCCGTCCTGGGTCCTTATAGTAGTTGCGAAGCCTTCAAGCCCCTTGGCCATGGCCAGCTTGGCTATGGCGTCGCAGTCGCCCCCTAGCCCGTACTTAGCTATATGTCTGGCCAGCTTTGCAGCTGGGCTCGCTATCAGCCCTGGGAAGTCAACCCACTCAAGGTAGGACCTGAGGCGCTCCTCAAGGCGCTCGTAGAGCAGGGACTTCCAGGAGCCTCTGAGGCTTGAGGTTCGCTCCTTGTACCTTTCAAGTCTGCGGAGCGCCTCTGAAATAGCCTGGTCTTCCGGGCGCCCCTCTAGCCTGTACTCAGTGTAGAACTCCAGAAGCTTCTTGTACTCATCATAACTGCTCACAGTGCTGTCCACTATCTCCTTGAAGTCCCTGAGGAGCTCATGCTCATAGATCCTCGTAGAGATCTTAAGCCTGTAGTTATCAAAGGGGGAGCGCTTCCTTCTGTTAGTCAATATCTCCGCGTTAAACTAGCGGCCAAGGGCTCTATTATTTCTTCCGCTCTCAAAACCCTAGAGATAGATTTCCAGGCCTTCAGCACTCGTCTCATAATGTGATAGGGGCGCTCTAAGGAATTATCTTGCTTTACTTTAACGTTTTAGACGCGCTCAGCCCCTGTAAACTATGACTGCCCGTGGCAGACTATGAGCGCTCCCCCTCAGAAGAGGTCTACGAGGTCGCCACGCAGGTTGAGTGCCTGCTCAAGGACTCAAAGGTCCCCTGGCCTCAGTTAGTGGCTGTCGTGAGGTACGCCTGCAGGTACCTGCGTGATCATGGCAGGTTCGACATCGCTGACAAGGTGGCCCTTGAGGCCGTGATAAGGGGTTCCCCAGTGTTCAAGGAGGCGGCGCCCTACGCCAAGGAGCTGGCGGAGGCCGTCTACAAGGCCTGCGGGCAGGGGCAGTCGCCTGAGCTGAAGCCCTGCGCGGCGAGCCCCAGCTGGGGCCTTAGCGAGCGTTTACCCTTAAGTGAAGAGGTTGAGATGACGGCTGCGCGGCTCGCAACGGAATACCTCGTGAAGATGGGCTACTCCGTAGCCATGAAGTACAGGAGGGGGCCTGGGCCCTACGACATGGTCGTCTCCAAGGACGGCGAGCGATATACGGTGGAGGTGAAGGGCAGGAGGCTGCCAAAGGGCAGGTGGGACGAGAGGCTGTGCGAGAGCATATCGTTCACTGAGAACGAGGTGCAGTACCTTGATAGCAGACGGGACCGGCACATCATCTGCATAGTATACATAGGCAACGAGGGCCAGCGCGAGGTGAACTGCGTGACGCCCGACGAGTTCGAGAAGAGGTGGGAAAGGGTCCATGACGTTAACGCGGAGAGGGAGGGCAGGTACGTGTTCCGCGGCAGGGGCTGCGGGCGTGAGGCCGAGGACCTTGACGAGTAAGCTTATG
>WYEB01000377.1_pt1 | contig 16257 bp, 26 predicted proteins | sample 6343061 | NCBI WGS metagenome assembly WYEB01 (sample SAMN13812332, study PRJNA600296) | hot springs metagenome | biome: ENVO:00000051; feature: ENVO:00002007; isolation source: sediment sample from Evening Primrose shelf | place: USA: Yellowstone National Park, Evening Primrose Hot Spring ... | reverse complement strand
AAACTTCTCAATACCAGGCAGTACACTCTTAATTGCCTGAAGGACAACTGTACCAGGAACCTCAACATACTCTGGGCTGGCAACACGGTAGAGCCAGTATTCCCCATGCCACTCCCTAATAGCCGCAACCCAACCACTCGGGACATGAAGGGCACCATCAATACTCTTGAAGCGCTTAATAACACTACTATTCACAAAAACATTCCCAAGACCCCTAACCCTCAGGTAGTACCTACCCCAGTACTCATCCTTGTCAAAACCCTCCAACCTCCTCCTCAACTCCCCCATGGTTAAGGTTTCGGGAGTTTCAAGGCTCAAAGCCTGGGGCATACAGGATAGGCTCAGGAGGCAGGGTAATTAGGGTAAACCATACCCAATAACTTAGGCGTTTTTAATGCGTTTAACAACCTCCACACCATTAAGTTACTGCTTTAGTGATCTTTATTTCGTATGCTTCTCTTACTATTGCTCCTCCTTTTCTCAACTCGTCCACGGCCTTTTCGAATAAGCCATCCTTGGCTTCATAGATTAACAGTGCCATTGCTAGGTCTTCGCACACGGTGTACGAGTATGTTAGGACTAGGTTTAGGTTCAGTTCAGCAAGCCTTGAAGTCAACCTAGCAAGAGTACCAGACCTATTCGGCAGGGCAATGAGGAACATGAAAACACCACCAGGCGAAGCCAAAATACTCCTATAAACCTGCCCAAAAACATTACTAACCTCACCAACAACCCTACTTAAACTACCCCCCCCCCTTACCGGGTATTGGTTTGGGTTGCCCATGTTTTAGTAATACTTGTGAGTTATTTAAATGCTTTTCGCATACTGCCGTGAGGTAGTGGTGTATAGGGTTGTTGTTTTATTGGTTTGAGTTACTTTGCTGCTTTAACTAAGTAAGTCCCCTTACACCCCTCCTAGCCTTCCGTGTTTAGTTGCGTAGTGGCTTGGTTCCTTTTCCCACGGCTTGAGTATAATGCCATATATGTTGATGCTTATTTCAGTTTGATGTTGAGGGTTCTTATGGTATCCTGCACCTTGGTGAAGTCTACGTTAATGGCCTTTGCAATGTTCATTGGGAGGACTTTGACTTTATCCCTTAACCTCACCCTCATTGTTAATTACTGGCATTGATTGATACTTCACAGTCATTAACAACCCCAATCAAGTTTGCCCAATACCTTGATAAGGGACAAACCTCGTCCTTTAGGGCAGGGAGGGGGTCAGGTAAATGCGCATCAACAGTCCATTAGCAAGCCTAAGCCCTCCCACCCACCACCCTAACCTCCTGCCCAACCCCACTCCCCCTCCTCCTCCCCCTCTCCTTGGTTAATAGGTCTCTTACGGCTACCCTAATTGCCTCACTCCTGGATGGGAATAAACCACTTTTGGCTAGTTCATCAAGCTCCTCAAGCATCCGCCTCGGTATGTGAACGGAGATAAGCATCATCCTCACCCCAGACTTAGACCTCGGCATCAACAACAAGCAAAACAACACACTTTTAAATATTACCCATATACTCCTCGAGTTCTATTCCCTTCCCTGGTTGTATTTCTACTTTGTATGCTTTTTTGGAGTGGTTTGTCATTCTCATCTTCTTGATAATCAACCACCTCCTAACCTCCTTGGCTTCCGTCACATTATCCATCCACATGTGGATAATGCCGTCTGCAATGTGCTCTAGCCCGAAGCCGAAGCTCATTTCGGTTGTTGGTGCGTATTGGCTTGTTAGGAGTGCAGTAATATTCTGCCTGTACAATGCCTGCCTAAGCCTGTAGCTAAAAGCCCTAGCCATTGCTGGTTTATCAGCCCAGAAGGCAGTCATTGAATCAACAATAAGCCTACTCGGTTCACTGGGCCTACCCTCCTCAAAGCCAAGAAGCTCATACGCCTTAGCCACACCTGCCTCAAGAACCTCAATGCTAAGAGCCCTGCTTGGCTTCCTCGGCATATCCTCACTGGCCTTAAGCATTTCACGGTACTGCCTATAAAGCCCAAAGAGGTCAATGACCACTAGGCTAACCTCACCTGGCTTAACACTAACACGCCCACTCAAGGCATCAACTAGGTTCACTGGCCTATAATCCATGAACCTCATGTTGAATTGACCACCCTGCCTAACCACATCACGGAAACTGGACTCCGTAGTCACGTAGATAACTGGCTCACCACCTTGAAGGCCAGCCCAGGCAAAGTGCATGGCTAGGATGCTTTTCCCAACACCAGGCTCACCAGTGGCTAGTACCCAAGTGCCCCTTGGTGCCCCACCCTCGAGAGCGGTATCAAGGGCCTCAATCCCAAAGGGCTCCCTCGTAATTGTTTGGGTTGTTTGGGTTGCATTTTGAGCCATGAGGTTAATGGGTTTGGGGATTAATTAGTTTGCGAGGTTTTTGAGGATAAGAGTTCAGCAAGGTAAACCCCAAGCCAATAATCAACCTCCTCCCTTGACATTAACCATGGTGTCATTACATTGCGCACGCACTCACTGAACATTGGTTCATTTTCAATGCAATACTTTATTATGCTAAACACCTCACGCCTTGCCCGTTGCCTGAAGGGTATGAAAAGTATCCCCAAGGGGTAGTAGTATCAAAAACTCAACCCACCAATTGAAAAACAGTGCTATGAATATGAATGCTATAAGAAGCCCAAAGTACATGTAAAGGAGTACGTAGAACCAATCAACGATTGCAAGACCCTTTTCCACATCATGGCTCATACCCACCACCCTCAATTATCCTTAGGGCATCCCTAGCCAGCTCATTATTCATTGAAGTGGCAATCCTCTCGATTTCCTTGGCCAATGCCTCACAATCCCCTGGGGCCCAACCTGTTATACAGTCAATATACTCCTTGAAGCGCCTCTTCAAGGTTTGGGTTAGGCTAGTGGGCATCGGGTTAGGGTAGGAATCAGGTTAAAATTAGGAGAGTGGGGGGTTTTAGGCTTCCTACGGAGCATTATGAGTACTGTCACCAGCACTGCCTCAACAGCATACATCGCAATTCCTGGGGGGTCGATATGAACGGCAAGGAAATGCCATCCTACACCACCACCTACGCCACTAGCGATTCCCCCCACTATTCCCGTAAGGAGTTTTGTTTTGAGTGCCCAGCTGGGCATCCAGTTGTGAGGCATGCACCCCTCAAATAAGCTTTACTAATTAAGAACAATCCCAGCCTCTGCCTGTATTAGTGGGGCAATATTCCTCGCAATATAATCCCTAACCCTACCATCATATGAGGGAAGGCTAGTCCTAACACCATCAATGACAAGCGCATTGGGGAGTGGCCTAAGCCTACTAGGCTCAACCTTGATTACAGTACTCAGGACTGGGCCATTCCTGGTACTGGCTATGAACCTCCTGTGGAACTCAGCATTAGTGGCTAGGATTACCACAAAGGCAGTGTGAGGCTCAGTGAAGGCAGTGGGCTTAATATCGAAAAGCATCCTATTCCCATTGTACAACATTGTGATTGTTGGGAATATTACAAAGGTCTTGAAGAGCTCAAGAAGGCTCTGCCTATTCTCAATATCACTGAAGCCTTGTGTAATGGCAATAATATTAATCCCAAGGTTCCTAGCCACCCTAACAGCCTCCTCGAACAGGCTATTCTCAATCCTCATGAAGTAATGCGCCTCATCAACAACTACAATACTTGGCTTGACTACCCTACCCCTGGCAATAATGGCTAGGAGTGCATACACGTATGCCACCGCTTCAGGTAGGCTAACACCACTGAGGTCAATACTAATACTCCCATTAAGCCTGCCAAGAAGCCAAGCCTTCAAGAGCCCGTGAGTCCTAGTAGCCCAGAGGAGATTATTGAAGAAGCGAACCCTCCTAACAACAGCCTTCCTAGCATTCTCATCATCCATACTCCTATACTCATGCTCACTAACACAAGCAATTAACTCAGGTATAGAGTGGGCTGGGTACCATGATGACTTACTCTTAGCAATACCATCTGGCTGTTCCTCACTGAAACAATTCCCAACAATCATCTGCTGTGCTGGAGTCCAGGGATTATCCATTTCCGAGTATGTTGCCTCAATGGATTGCGTAATAACATCAATCATGTCGTCTGGCCTAATGAACTCGAGTGGGTTGATTGGGAATGGCCCGTGGTATCTAGTATAGCCACGGTAATTGCCTAGGTAGTCCACAATGAGGAGGCGTTCCTCTGGCTTGGCATTAATCATTGCCTTGATTAGGGTAGTCTTCCCAGTACCAGGAGCCCCAATGATTATTGCATGGCTCTCATTAGCCTTGAGCATGCTTATTAGGTCGCCTGGCTCCACAATTCAACCCCACCTCCTACGTACTAGTTCTAGGATTATATCACTTACCTTCCTAACCCCATCACTCCACTCCCTGTACTCAACCTCCCTCCTAGCCTGCATGTCACCAGCATACCTAATCGCCAAATCCCTCCTCAGGCTCGTGAGGGCGTGCACCACTCGGCTATATGGTAGTGTTATCAAGCCATCGTAGGTGTGGGTTATGAGCCTCCTCATGTCACTATCCGATATCGGGAGAGCCTTGTTCACTATAACATAGGTGGCAATCCTCCTCTTAACAATCTTCGCAACACCCTCAACAAGGCTCAAGGCATCATTAACCTCGTGAACATGCACATCACCCCACTCACCAATAATGAAGACAATGTCAGAAAGCCCAATAAGGCTCCATGCAAGTGGCCTGAAGGCGCTTGAGGGTAGGTCGATTAGGACAACCCTAACCCTCAACCCATGCCTACCCTCCTTTGCCTCTTGGAGCATTGTAATGAGCCTAACAACCCTATCCTGAATGTACCTCACAACAGCGTCAGGGTTCTTATTGAAGACACTCACTAGTTCTGGGAGCCCCCAGTTGATTGCATCAATGTTGAGGCACCCTGGGCCAATTACCCTAAGCTTCTCACGTTGAACAGGGCTAACCTGTGTACCACCCTTAACATCGAGAATATAATCATAAAGCCCAGTGCTGACACACATGCCCCCATCACTGAAGCCAACACCAAGGAGCTTACTTAATGTGGCATTAACACCATAACCAGCATCAATAACCCCAACATCCTCACCAGCTGGCATCCTCTGGCTCGTGAGCCATGCAACATTAGCCGTGATAGTACTGCTCCCTACGCCACCCTTCCCACTCCCCATGAAGAGTGCAACCACTGGCCCATTCTCCATGAGCCAACCCTCACTGTAGTGTTAATTAGGCTAAAGACGGCGCCCTTGCTGGGCGCCCCAGCCCGCTCCGAGTCGGGAACACCCCCAAACCCGACCTCGGGCAAGATAGGCTCTTGAAGCCACCTAATTAGCACTAGCCCATACAATCACTAATGCCCTCAAGTTACAATCCCAAAACTCCCCTGGCCCTTGCCCTGGCACTAGCAGTAGTTGATGGCATTGAAACGTATGTAGGGGTTATTCTCATGGGTGGTGTTGAGGTTGGGTTATTAACCAAGGCATTCATAAGCCACTATGGTGCAATTGGACTGGTGGCTGATGACCTCCTCACTATTACCATTGCCACAATATTCTACCTCATGGCAAGGCAAGGTGGGGTTATTGGACTCATAGGCTTAACAACACTTAACATGGCAAATGGCCTGAGGATTGCCATCGTAGCCTCAAACGCCTTCACCCTAATAACTGGCAACACAATCATCCCACTAGTAGTGGCATGCGGTGTAATTATTGGCATTGCCCTCAATACTCCATTAATCCTGAGGCTAATTAAGGATAGCCAGTTATTAACACATGGCCCAGGTACAGGCCTCAAAACCACAAGTTGAGTGCGGGCAAGGGCTATACGACTTCATAATCCCCAAACTATACAGGGCACAGAGGTTAATCATAGTGTCACCATGGCTTAGCCCAGAGACTGCCAAGTTGATTATAAGCCTCGTGAACCACGGTACCAAGGTACACTTGATTACAACAGGTGACTTCACTAACAGGAGCCATGCCTCAGCAATGAGGCTACTTGGGGCAAGCCAAGGCTCAAGGGGTGGTGTATTAGCCACTGGCATCCTACTAACCATCATAAGCATCGCCTTCACTGTACTATCACCAATAGCCCTAATCCTACTACCCCCAGGAGCGTGGCTAATATACAAGGGCTTGAGGGGTACCTCAAGGCAGGTTCACACTAACCTCACGATAAGGGTAATAGCTAATCTCCACGCTAAGGCAATAATCATACCTGAGGATGGATTGGTTGGTATTGGTAGTGCGAACTTAACATCGCATGGGCTTCACAGTAACATTGAATGCTGGGCTTGGGTTAGGGACAGTGAACTAGCCTCAAGGCTCTTGAAGTTATTCCAAGCATAACTCACTTCTAGTGAGGAAGGCAAAAAAGGAGGATTTTGATTTTTATTTGAACCCCAGGCCCGATTAGCCTACGCTTATCTGAAGCACCTTACCACTATTATAGAACACTAGTATGGTAGTCACATCACTACAACCGCCAGTGGAGCTTGGCTTGAATGTGAAGCTAGCTGACTTACCATTCTGCACAACCCACGGTGGCGTTGTTGAACCACTTTTACCAGCAATGTAAACTGCTGATAGGCTACAGGTTGATGAGGATGAGCCACTACTGTAGCCTGGTGTGGTACCCACAGTGGCGACTACTCCTGTTGGGGAGTCTAGGACTATGCCAGCTATTGTAATCTTACCACCCTGTGCACTGACAGTCAGTAGTAGTGAGCCATCGCTTGCCAGTGAGGCTGAGCCTGTGGCAGTGCCCACTGCGCTTAGTGCGCTTGTTGACCTCAGGTAGATCATTACTGCTATTACCACTACCAGTACTATCACTATTATTGCTATTATCATCTCACTCATTGTTTGGCCTTTTCTAGCTTTAGGCTGTAGTAGGCGCCTAGCTTGTTTTAGGCTCGCCATACGCTTCAGGAAGCCATTACCCTGAGGGGGTAATTAGGGCACTCTCATTCAACCCATGATTGGTATAATGGCTGTTTTACCACTATTGTAGAAGATTATTGCTTGGCTCACGCTGGCGCAGTCACTGCTTGTGCTTGGTGGGTTGGAGGGGGAGGGGTTGCCTTGCCCCCTGGCCATTCTGAACCCGGGGGATGCTATTACCTTAATGGGGCTGGATGATTGCGCAGTGAATATGAAGCTTGCTGATTGACCGTTTTGGAGTACCCAGGGTGGGGTTAGGGGGCCTGAGGCACCGTTAATATAGACTCCACTTAACCTACAGGTTTGGTAAAATGAACCAATATAACCTGGCGTAGTGCCAATTGTCGTAACAACCCCATTACTGTTTAATAGTACTATACCCATAATCTTAACAGCCCCACCACTCGCTATCACTGTTAATGTGAGAGAATCGCCTGGGCCTGTTGCACCACTGCCTGTGAGGGTCGCAATAGCATTCATCGCACCCATTGTCCTCGTGTAGAGCATTACCGCCACTGCTACTACCAGGGCTATTACAACAACGGCTACAATCATCCACGACATTGACTGCCCCCTCCTTACCCTCGGCATGTTCCTCAATACAGGTGGGGATGTAATTAGCGTGTTCCCATTAAGGCTATTAGGTATGCTGATGCTGTGTGCCTATCTAACCCATGCCTCCTCATTAACTCATCATGTGCCTTCGAGCTTGTTGTCCCCCTTGGGTTCACGTAGCTAACATTAATTGAGTATAGTGGTGCCTTCATGGCAATCTTCTCAATGATAGTGCTCCTGAAGGCAGATACCTTGTAATTATAATTCTCATGACCCCTATCACCATTCCTAACCCACATTAGTCTCAGCTTCCCGATAATCCCTGGGTTCTCAAGGTATAGTACCCTAACACCATTATTACGGGCATAGTTAAGCAGTTCGTGAATCCTCATGCCAATGATGCTCCAAGCCCTACCCCTCGGGAAGCCCCTTGAGGCAACCTCACGGTACCAGAAAGTCCTAGTAGTAACAAGATTACCCTCCCCATCAGTGATTGCAAGGTTAATCCTATCAACATTAACATCAACCCCACCCTGAAGGCCCCCATTATTCTCAAGGTAACGTGCCATGATTTTATAATAGGCAGGCAATGGCACTGTCAAGTGGACACCACCACGAACCCACAATTCCCCACCCCTAACACCATAATCCCTAATCACAATCCTACCCATGTACTCAACCCCATAATCAAGAACACTATCCAGAACCAACCTAAAAGCCCCCGACACATTCGGCCTCAAAACAACCCTATCATAAGAACCATCATACCCAATCACCGACACATGGAACTCATAATTCGGCTTCAAGGCAATACTACCAACTTTCCTCGTCAATTTACTAGGCTGGAACATCAACCAGTCAGATAATTCAACACTCTTGAAGTCAAGCCCAAGCACCCTACAGGACTTGTAAGCACCCATTACGAGGACAACAGCACCATCAGCATAGTCACTTTGCGGTATGACATTATAAGCAATCCTATGATATGCCCTCTCCCAACCAATCCTACTCCTTGGGAGTGCCTCCTGTTGTTTGGCAGTATCAAGAACCCTGTGTACTGCCATTCTGAATATCCAAGCTGTTGATAGTAATTCCCCAGCCACCTTACCGCTTACATTGAAGGGTAATTGAATGGTTATGTAACTCACGGGGGAATTGAAACACAAGCTTTATAAGCCTAACCTTAACAATTTTAATTGATTACCCCAAGCTTCCGAGACCCGTAGGGCTGGGAACCCCTGGCGACAGGTGGGGAGCTACTGCGGTGAGGGGGCCTGGGGCGACCGTCGAGAAGGAGACGGTGGGTTGGCCTCAATACCCCGCCGCCTCTGGAGGGACGGACACTGGCGTGGGGGTTCTTCCTCACTATACTCCAATTCACCCCGTGATTGGTATTATTAACTCCCTTCCATTATTATAGGTTACCACCACCTGACTCACACTGGCGCAATCACTGAGTATGAAGACTAGTGATTGCCCGTTCTTGAGAACCCATGGTGGCGTTAATGATGCTTGAGTATTATTAATGAATACTCCAGTTAGCCTGCATGCCCCACCTTGTGGTGTTATGCCCGTGATCCTGTAGGTAATGCCGAATGCCATTACTGTTACCTTGAGTATATTGCCTTGGCTCGTGGCATTGCCCACTAGGACTGGTAAGAGGGTTGTTATTCTGCCTGTTACCATTAGGTAGAGGGTTAATACTGTCGAGTAAAGTATGATTACTGCCATGATGATGAGTGTTGCCAAGGGTTTTGGTTGGGTTCCCCTAGGCATTCTTAACCACTTGTTGAGCAGGTTTTGCCTTAGCCTTAAGCCTAGCCTTAGCCCTCAATACCCTCTCCCTATTCACAATAATGCCATTATTAGTGTATAGGCTTATAGTGGCAGTGAATTCACCATTAGTAAACCACCTAGGCCAAATGTCCACATCAATAATGAGCCTACGACCACTATGGCTAGTACTCCTAATGCCCATACCAGCCACCATGAGTCTAAGCCTCTTGTATAAGCCATCACCAAGACCACTCCCATGCCCCCTAACCCTAACCTGAACCCTCTTAGGCTTCTGAATACGGGTTAGAATACCTTGAAGGGTAGCCTCAACCTGGCTAAGGGGAACGATAACATTCACGGGCTTGGCTAGTCGAATACTGCAAAGCCAACAACCCTCAAGCCATGAAGCCTCAAGGAGAGCCCTAAGACCCTCATAATTATTCCAAGGCTCAGGGAACTCGACAAGGTACCAATATGGAGTCCCAGTATAAGCTATGGAAACTGGGGATAAAACCCTAATACTCCTCTCCCCAGCCCTAGGCCCAGTGAGGACAAGCCACCTCACAAGCCAACCACCACTCTATTAATTAATTAGATTATTACTGAAGCACAACACCAATCCCAATAACCTTAAAGGCGTTGTGAAGGTCACGAACACTAACCTGACACGCCCTACGCCAAGGCAACCTATCAACCCTTTTCGGCTTTGGCATCGGCAGGACTGGGATTATGAGGGCAACATGCTCATAGTGGCAGTAATAACCCGAGTCCAACCCATCCCTAACAGGGTCATACTTAGCCCTACCAATATTCCTAATAACAAGCGTGAACCCCCTACCCCACCAGTCCTGAACAACACTAACACCATCCTCACCACACGGTATATAACGCCCAACATGGCACATTCCAGGCTCAGGAACCCCCTGGACTGTTGGAGGCCTGCCTGAACCAGGCTTGGAAGCCACCACTACCCCACTGTTGCTGGCCACTACTATAGCCCCCCTCGGTGATAATACTGACTGGCTGAGCGGTGACTCCACGGTACTCCAGCCAAACCTGCCTAATAGCCTCATAATCCTCAAAATTCTGACTAGCCTTAATTAGCGCATTCGCCAACTCCTCAGGGTAAGGCCTAGCCTCGAAGGGAGGCTCCTCAACACAGGGCTCCTGGTTAGGACACCATTTTAGGCCTCTTGGCCACCAGACCCTTTTAGCCTTCTTATTAACCATGAGGACTATGATAATGTTCCTATTCACAATGCTCTCAACATTTGTAATACCCATACTACTCAACCTCTCAATCAGGTTCTCCCTACTGTCAGTGTGGTAAGTTGTGAAGCCACCGTGCCCACTCAGGATAGCCAGAACCCAAGCCCTAGCGTCCTCGGGTGATAGAACCTCGTTCACTGTTAGGTACTGGGCGCCGACCCTCATACTGTATGCAATCAAGTCTGCCTTTGTAATCTCCCTGACGCCAAGCCCAGTGGCACTCCTAGTATTCAAGGGGACTTCACTGCGTATTGGGATTGGCTGGTACTCATCAACGTCCTGAATGAAGGCGACCCTCTCATCAGGTGGGAGAGTATTAGCCAAAGCCGCTGTTAGTGTGGTTTTGCCTGAACCCATTTCCCCAATAGCCAGTAACGCAAGCTTCCTACCGTTCTCAACCCAATTCGGGTCGCCTGTGGTGGCTACTAGGAGCTTGGCGGCTAGTGCTGGTGTTATTGAGCCCAGGGCTATTAGCTTGGGCAGTGTCCAGTATGATGATGGGTGCTTTCTAAATGCCACAGTGTACTTGCTGATTGGGTCGGCTAGCATTGTTATCCTGAGCCTCAGGTCAGTGTAGGTCGCCATCCCAGCTGGGGCATAGCTCGTGACAGGCGTCCTCGTTAGCTCGCTTGACCTGTCGAGAATATACTCGTTGAAGGTTGGTGGTTGTTCACTATCAGTGGTTGTTGATTGTTTGAATATTGAGAATAATGAGAATAAGCCCCTTTTCGGCTCGTCATCACGGTTTGGGCACTGGTTCGGTTCGATGATTAGTGGGTGGTATGCGTCACCGTAGTGGCCACCCCTCACATAAACCTTCGCACTCCCATCAGGCCCAGGGCTATCAACAACAATATCGTTGAATACCTCACTCCTCAATAGTGGGTCTAGGACACCGAAGCCAAGGTACCACCTCTTGAAAACCCTAGCCAACTCCTCAGCAACCTCATTCCTATCAGCCCTCTTAAGCCCCCTTAATAGGCGATGCGGTACAGCCTTTAGGATTGTCTTAGGCCTAGTGAGCTTCGGGAGGGGCATACCCTGGCTAAGCATGCCTAGTAGCTTATCCCAGTCAGCACAAGCGATAATATCAGGGTAATTCAAGTCATCATGCATCCTGAACTCGAAGCCACCAGGCGTCTTCAAGGCGAATAACCTAGTCCTAATGTCAAAGGACTCAAGTATCGCAACCTCCTCACCAACACCTGAAGTGTACGTGTTGAACCTGTAGTCCCTTGCAAACGGCATTAGGGTTTTGAGAATTAGGTATTAATTAGCTTGGATTATTAGGTGATTAATAACACGCTATGGAGCATGAACCAGGCCACAATACCGAGGATTCCACCAAGCAATGCGCCTAGCCTCCAGTCCTGAATAATCATACCCCCAGCCAGGCCACTCCCAATAGCCGAGTAGAATGCACCCTGAGGCATACCAAGCAGGAATGGTACCGAGACTGGAACCTGCATGAGTGAGGAATAGTTAATAATCCTGGCTAGATAACCCATAAGCCCAATACTGAACGCTCCACCAACGCCAACAGTCATAGCCCCAAACATAATGCCCTGGGTGACAGTCCTCTGCACAGCACCAATGAACTCACTCACAAGCACATTACTCCAACCAACGAAGAGCGGCGTGCCAGTCGCCTTAGCCTCACGCCAGAGTGGGATTAAATCGTGTTCAATTGGGCTTAGGTCACGGACAGGAGTTGGGTTAGGCTTAGTGAGTAACTCATTGAAGCTCGTCATGACTCTGATTGGTAGTGATGCCCTAAGCCTCAGGTCGTAGGTTATGCTCGGTAGTTTGAACAAGCCGTAGATTAAGAGTGGGAGTGCCGTGGCCAGGTACCCATCAACGAACATTAGTGCCAGGAACCCAGCCACTGCGCCTGCGATAATGCCGATGATGTCAGTGTCATCAATTACGAAGTAGTGTGTCCTGGGCATGAAGAGGAGTCCAACAATCCCCATTAACCCCATTATTATCATACCGCTGAAGCCGAGTATCCCAATACTAGCCATCATTGTCATCATTACCACGGTGACTAGGACAACATTGAACATTTCCCCAATTAACCCAGCATCCGTAGTAAGCCTCCTCCTAACCTCACTGAAGAGTTGTTGGAAGTAAGCCTCAATTGACGCCCCACCCTCAATGTCCCTGGCAACCTTAAGCAGGTAAGCCTGCCTGACAAGCCTACCATAAGTCCTAGCATTAGGCGTGTAGGCTATGATATCCGCAAACCTCCTAAGCCTACGTAGGCCCCTAGTAGCCTCCCTCCAACCAACCAAAGGCGCCTTCAACGTGAATACTAAGTCCTCGACTCTCTGCCCAAGTAGTATGTCAGGTAGCCTTATCCTTACCCTCACCGCCAATCACCATGTTGATTAACTCGGCAAGCCATGGTTCAACACCCTGCCTAGCCTCAATAAGCAGTGCCGTGAGTAGCCTAGCCTGGCAGTCCTCAGGCACGTTAGCCTTCCTTAGGAGCTCCACAAGCTTCTCGCCACTCAACCCATTAATACTAATTGCGCTTGCTATTGTCAGTAAGCCTTGAGGCGCCCTGAGTGTACCCAGTATTGCGCTCTTTAGGTCAAGCCCAGTGTACTGGTAGTTGAGGAGTAGGTAGAGGGCCTTAAGGTACTCGAGTGGGCTTGGGGCACTTGGCTTAGCTGGCTGGCTCACTGGCTTGGTTGGCTCAAGCGTGCCCAATAGCCTCTTCGCATCCTCAACCCTCTCTATAAACGACATGAGTGGGTTAGGCATGCTAGGCTAATTAGCCTGACTAAGCCAGGAGGCATTAATGAGTGCAGTCAGTGAGACAGTAATCGGGGTAATAATAGTGGTAATGGCGGCTGTGGTACTTGGGGTAGTGTTCTACATTCTAACAGGCTACCAGACTGGCTTCACCCACCAGCTTGAGGCAGTCACAACACTCGTGGCTGGCGTTGAGACTGAGCCTAACACGTGGATTGTTGAGGTTGTGTGGACTTACAAGCCAGTTATCAAGGGGTTCATTACGAGTGATGGTAGGTTTATTAGTGTTGATAGTGGGCAGGTTAGCCTACTCCAGTGTGGGTTGGGTTATGCCCCTGCGCCTTACAGGTATTGTATCTATAGGCTTGAGGGTGTTTCTAAGGAGCCTGTTGAGGTGGTTGGGTAATGGCTATTGAGGCTCCCCTAATCCTAGCATTCATTGGGATTATATTCGCTGGGGTGATTGGCTTCATGATATTCATGGTTAGTGCCCAGCAGGCGATAGGCTGGGCTAATGCCATTAGGGCTTATACCCCACCTGAGATTAATGGAACGTACTACTGCCCTGGGGGTACTGTAATCAACCCCTACATTAATGCATCTGGCTTGTACCAGTGTGGCCCATGCCTAATCTACATTTACCAGAACGCCACTGCCCACCTCTCATGCCCAAGGTGATTGAGGATGAGGGTTGTTGTAAAGCCGAACGAGGCTGAGGGTAAGGTGCTTGTTATCGTTGAGTTGAGCCTCGTGGAGTACCTTGAGGCTAGGCGTGGTGCCGATATTGTGTATCGATGCACCTCAGGTAGGGTGGCTTCACCCCTGGCTAGGTTCATCGGGGAGTCAATAGCCTACTTGAGGCTTATTCGCCGTTGTGGTTCAGTCTAGGATGCTTAAACCCAGTTCCTCTGGTTTGTAACTCTTGAGCTTGTTCCCAATCCTCACTATTAATACTATAGTATAATACCCAGTGTCAGGGTCGTAGTAGTCATTGCCATCCTCAATGCTAACCCTGACTAGCATTGCCCCAATGCCCCTTAGCCTCTCCTCAATGAGCCTCCTGTTAGCCTCAACCCTAGCCAAAGCCTCGTTCTTGGGTAGTAGCACCACTGGCTTAAGCATGATTATACTAATGGAGAGAGGCTAATTAGGGGGATTGGTACCTGGCTCATATGATTGGGAGTGTAACCTTCCAGCTTGGGAATGCGACTAATTCATCGCAAATCGTGAGTAGTGCGTTAAGCTACTTTGACCCATTCTTCACTGCAATAATGCTCTTCCTTGGCATAGCCTTCTGGGCAAGCCTACTGTTCTTAATATATTATGGTATTGAGGCCTTCGCCCACCCAACACCCTTTGGAAGGTCAGCTAGGCTAGCGTCAATGTACGACCACGTTAAGAGCGTGGTATGGAGCATTATTGCAATATACCTCGTGGTTGCTGTAATAGCATTCGCAGTGAACCAGGCTAGTGCGGCGGCTGGTGCTGGGACTACTGTCAATGCTGGGCAATTATTCTACTACGTCTTCGTTGAGCCCATTGTGAATGGCTTCAAGTTATTCTTCGGGGTTACTAAGTGAGTGGCCCAATTGCCACAGTGGGTAGGCTGGCCATTGTGGCCAAGTGTACCCTTATTAAACCCAGTATTGCCTAATACCCATGGAGAAGAAGTTGTTGAAGGTTCGCCTTAGGAGTGAGATATGGCGTGCAGTCCACTTCGAGGCATTATCTAGGGGTGTCCCTGTGGGTATTATTATTGAGGATGCTATTGAACTGTACCTAGCCTTGAGCCAAGGCAATGCAACCCTCAACCTTAAGGATGGCACCACATTGCGCCTCAAGACAATTAAACCCACTATAATACCCAGTAAGCCAGCCACAGAACCACCACCTGAACCTGTGAGGACTCAAACTGTGCCCACTAATGCGGATGCACCAAGCTTCATTAAGGACAACCCATGGCTCGCAATAATTGCAAGGAAGGGTTAGTGAGGGTAAGGTATTTAAGACTGGAGCCTGCTAGACTACTTGGACTAAACTGCCTCTAAACTACTAACCCCAAACCCCCTTGGCCAAGGGGAACCTGACCCAATGATGCTGTCCTATGTTAAGGGGCAATAATACAATTAGCAAGTCCTCACGGGCAAACGTCTTCTCCCACTCTCCCACGGGGGTGGGGGTACCCCTGAGTTAGAGTACACCATTAACCAGTGCCATACCACCTTGGAGCAGTACCATTGAGGGCTTATGGTTCTCTCACTCTGGGGGTAGGGGGGTCTGGTGGGAGAGTGGGAGAAGACAATTAACCATGCCAGCAATCAAATAGCACACGGTGCATTAACACAGGATTGAGGCAAGCCACCAATAATTGCCAAATGTTCACCAAGCTTCTCCTACCCGATATTGTTAATTATAAAACTCGGGTGGGGGAATCCATGCGGCGATTAGGTGTTTGCCAAACCCATGAGGAGCCCTCACGATGTTTACTAAACCACCAGCCAGTGCCCCCTTCATTTTGCAATTGACACATATACCATCAGAATAATGGTTCTGGAAGTGTAAAGTATATTGAATTGTTGAATGAATCCTTTGTGAGAATACCGTATCTATCGAGAATAACCTTCCCAACCCTCACGGTCTTTACAACATTACCCTCAGTAACATCCTTTGCGAGCAACCTAACAACAATACCAACATCGTGAAGAGCCTTCTTAGCACTGGTGGGGTAGGTGCTCTCACCATAGAACGGTTCATTAATTGAGGGGGACTCATGGCTTATCAGAATAATCTTGAGGTTACCCATTGCCCAAGCCTCCATAAGCCTGTGGACAATGATTTGGATAAGCATGCTAACCCTAACCGTGTCAGGAAGCCCACCAGTGGCCTTACTGTACTCAGCCATGTAATTCATCCTAACACCACCAAGGCTATCAATGATTAATGTCGTTGGGTTCTTGAAGC
>WYEB01000376.1_pt1 | contig 16263 bp, 14 predicted proteins | sample 6343061 | NCBI WGS metagenome assembly WYEB01 (sample SAMN13812332, study PRJNA600296) | hot springs metagenome | biome: ENVO:00000051; feature: ENVO:00002007; isolation source: sediment sample from Evening Primrose shelf | place: USA: Yellowstone National Park, Evening Primrose Hot Spring ... | reverse complement strand
TGTCTGCTGGCAAACTTGTCACCGAGCTCAGGTATCCTGAGGTCCCTGACCCTCACCTTCACAAGCTTATTTCTCTCGAGGGTCTGGGTAACAACTACCATGTCCACGACGCCCTTCTCGCCGTAGCGGAGCTGCACGCTGGTGTCCCTCCTCATCAGCGCCCCTGGAGTCATGACCCTCTCCTCACCCAGGAACCTCGGCGGGCTCTCCCGCCCTACCAGAACGTCGCCTCCGGCGACCTCAACCTCGGGCTCTATTATTCCGTCAGGCCCTAGCTTAGTGTAGTACTGATCGCCCTTGTGGTCGTAGAGCTTTGGCGAGGGGACTGTTATCCTGTCAGTAAGGCCGCCAGGGTACTCGTTCTCCTGGGCCACGTAGACCCTGAAGAAGTGGGCCCTCGCAAGGCCGTAATCGACGCTTGTCTTATTCATTATCAGCGCGTCCTCCATGTTATAGCCCATAAAAGTCATGATAGCTACAACGAAGTTCTGCCCTGAGGGCCTATCATTATAACCTATCAGGTCTAAGGACCTCGACTGGACTATCGGCTTCTGCGGGTAGTGCAGCAGGTAGGCGTGGCTGTCCATTCTAAGCTGGTAGTTAAGGGCGTAAAGGCCTAGCGCCTGCTTGGCCATGGCTGCCTGGTAGGTGTTCCTTGGGCTCTGGTTGTGCTCAAGATAAGGTATGATTGAAGTGACGACGCTGAATATGCCCGGAGGCCAGAGCTCAAGGTGTGTGTGCTCAGGGGTCAGCTCCTCAGGCGTCTCAGCGATGTAGGCGTTCTCCTCCTCGTCAGGGTCCAGGAACTCTATTACTCCCATCTTGACAAGGTCCCAGAAGGAAAGCTCGCCAGCCTCGAGGCGATTAACCAGGTCCTTCGTGAGCTTCGGCGTGCCGCCCTCAACCACTATGACAGGCCTCATCAGCCTGCCCTCGTCAGTGTTGATGTAGACCTCCTTGGACTCGCCCTGCTCAAGGTACGCCACGCTCACCTCAAAGCTTATCTCGCCTCTCCTCCTGCGGGACCTTATGGTCTCCGCTAGCGACCTGCCGTCCTGGACGTAGCCTATTGGCCTGCCGTTAAGGAACACCTTAGCCATGCTGATGTACTTGGAGGAGGCATCGGGCTCCCCTGAGGTCATCCCCTTAATTGCATCGTCTATCGGTATCACGCCAAGGCTGTACAGGAGCCTCTCGACGGGCTCCTCGTCAATGCCAACTGATATGTAGGCAGTCATGGCCAGGTTCTTAACGAGGCCGCAGTTTATGCCCTCAGGCGTCTCAAATGGGCAGAGCCTGCCCCACTGCGTGCCATGAAGGTCTCTTGCCTCGAAGTTCGACTGGCCCCTGCTAAGGGGCGAGATGACTCTGCGAAGGTGACTCAGGAGGCTCATCCAGTTCGTCCTGTCGAGGGCCTGGCTGACGCCGGTCCTGTTGCCTGTCCAGTTGCCTGTGGCCAGCGCCGCCCTGACCCTCTCCGTAACTATATCAGGCCTGACCAGGACGTCAAGGCTCTTTATCTTCTTGTGCTGGCTTATGTACTCCTCGAGCTGGCTTGACATAGTGTTGACAAGCTGCTGGAAGGCGTCCCTGAATATCTCAGCTATCAGGTCCCCTGCCAGCCTGAGCCTCTTGTTGGCCAGGTGGTCCTTATCGTCCTCGGGCCTCTTGCCGAGGTAGAGCTGAAGGACCCTGTTAGCCATCTCGCCCAGGAAGTAGGCCTTGATCTTCCTGTCGGAGGGCCTCGTGCCCAGGTGAGGCAGGAACTGGGTGTCTATGAACTCCTCAGCCCTCTGTATCCTTATCTCCTTAGGCTGCCCAGAGGCTATCCTGTTGCCCAGGAACTCAAGGGCGTCCTCCTGAGTCTTAATGGAGGCGGAGACCTTCTCAAAGCTGGGCAGGAGCTCCCTCTGTATATCGGGGTCAGGCGACACCGCGGCCGCTATGTCCGCGTCCTTCTCAAGGCCGAGCGCCTTCATCATTACGACGAAGGGTATCCTGTAGTTCAGTCTGCTCATGCTTATCTCGAGTGACCCATCGCTCATCCTGTCAACTATTACCTGCCTCCTAAGGCCAAGGACCGTGGATACGGTCTTAGCGCTATGAGTTATCTTAGCGGTGCTGGCCGTTGAAACGCCCACTATGATCCTGTTTACCGCTAGGTCCTCCTGGGCCACCACGACCCTCTCGCTGCCATTTATTATGAAGTAGCCTCCTGGGTCCCTGGGGTCCTCTCCATGCCTTATGAGCTCCTCCTCGCTGAGCTTAGAGAGGGGGTCCGCCACTGACTTTATCATAATGGGGAAGTCCGCTACCTTGACCTCCTGATGATCGACCTCCGTGTTGTTCTCGATAAGCGTCATCTCTAGGTAAAGGGGGGCTGAGTAAGTGAAGTTCCTCAGCCTGGCCTCAAGCGGCGTCACGCTCGGGAACTGCCTGACGTTACGGTCGGCCTCCTTGACCTGCGGTATCCCTACACGGACCTTTCCGAAGACTACCTTCACGTCAGGGCCTATCGCCTGCTCAGCCCCCTTCTTAGCCAGCTTGTAAGCAGGCCTTACCTCCTTAAAGGAGTCGACGATCTTCTGAATCCTCTCGCTTACGAACGCGTTGTAAGAGTCTAGGTGCTGCCTGGCAAGGCCTGTCTCCTTAATGAACTGCTTGAAGACAGTCCATAGGTCATCCTTTGTGATATTATTGGACGACAACTTCTTTTCCCCTCAATAAGCAACCACTATCCTATAAACCTTGTACTTGCCTGCCGTCGGCGAGTCCCTCTCTATCTCAACTATGTCGCCTGGCTTTCCCCCTAGCAGCCTCACGACAGGGTCGTTGACGCTAATACGCGGCAGCTGCCAAGGCTTCAAATTAAGCCTATTGAGGACTTCCACTGCCTCCTCAAGGCCCAGCAAGCGGTGCTTTGGCACCAGGAAGTGACCAAGTATCCTCTCGTCAGGTTGCCTCCCAGCTGGCAAGCCTTCTCTAACACCCCTCAGGGAGCCGGTAGTACCCTGAGGTTTTCTAGTTAACTGATCTATTGACCGAATTGAAGCGTAAAGAGTCCGTGTAAACTATAACTTAGTCTATGACATAGCTCGGCCTAGTAACGCGATGAACCTGTAGCCGACCGATGTTGGCGGGCCCGCCGGGATTCGAACCCGGGACTTCCGCCCGCGTTGGCCAGGGCACGCGGCCTACGGGTTAAAAGCCCGCCGCTCTGTCCTGACTGAGCTACGGGCCCCTCAAGGGGAACTGGCCGCTGGGATCAAAAGGCTTTCACTCGGTGACCTCAATACCCATGTACGCGAGCCACTCCGTAAACACTTCAACGGCCCTGTCAACGTCCATGTAGCCGGCTCTCCTTATGATGTCCCTCAGGACCTCCCTCCCTATGCTGTCATCCTTTATAGAGCTGAATATCTCCTTGAAGGGCTCCACGTCATCACTTAACTCCTTTATCAGCGCCCTTAACCTCTTACCCCTTAGCTCGACGGACCTTCTGCCCTCCTCCGTCACCACCAGGTCGCCGCCCTCTCGCCTCATCAGCCCAAGGACCACGGCAGCCTCAACCGCGTGTGGCAACAGGTCCATATCAACGTCAAGCAGCTCGTCTAGCTTGGAGGAGTCCACCCTGCCTCCGAGCGAGGCCACATACTTCACGAGCCCCAGCACCTGGTCAACGGTTACAGGAGGTACCAGTCTCACCCCTAAGTCCCGTCCACAGACAGAACTATCGAGAACGAGCTTTTTAGCTTTAGCCTGCCGTCCTTCGTGTAATGAACGCCTATATTAACAGGAACCTGTACCTCGTGATCTTATAGGCTTATTTATCCCAGCTTCCTTTCTCTAAATAGAGAGGGCGAGAATATGGGGAGTAAGCTCTCAATAATAGCCTTTTCTGGAACCGAGGACAAGTTCATACCTCTTGGCGTCGTATCTCAGGCGGCTGCAGCCCTGGGCTTTGAGGTCAGGATATTTGTGACTGGGTGGGCCATGCTGAGGCTCCTTAAGAAGGCCGCTCAGCCCACGTGGCCGAAGGAGTTTGAGCCTATGGTGCCTGCCTTGATGAACGGCATGAAGTCTATTAACGCGCCCAGCTGGGTCGACATGATCAAGCAGGCCAAGGCCATGGGGGCCAAGGTCTACGTCTGCAGCATGATGGCGCAGGCCATGGGGCTTAAGAAGGAGGACTTCGACCCTGAGCTGGTTGATGACGTAGTGGGAGTTACAACGTTCCTCCAGGAGGCTGAGGGAGGCCAGATCCTCTTCATCTGAAGGTGGGCTGATGGTCAACGCCAGGAGGAAGGTAGTGATAGTGGGCGGTGGGGCCGGCGGGCTGATACTGGCCAACTCGCTCGCGGCCAGGGGCGAGTACGACGTAACGCTGATCAACGACACACCCTATCATTACTACTGGCCCCAGCTGCTCCAGATAGCATTCAGGAGTGACGACAGGCAGCTGAGGAGGCCTATAGACTCACTGGTCAGGAAGGGCGTCAACCTGCTCATTGAGAGGGCTGAGACCGTTAACCTCCAGGAGAGGAAGGTGGTCCTGGCCTCGGGCCGCGAGCTCACGTACGACTTCGTGGTCATCGCGCCTGGGCTGACCATAGATCACAGCGCAGTAAAGGGGAACGACAAGCTCGTCGAGCAGTTCGGCGACTTCCACTCGACGCCTGAGAACGCCTGGAAGGTCTACTCCACCCTAAGGAACTTCAAGAAGGGCAGGCTAGTAATAGCTGTCGCCGACCCGCGCCATCGCTGTCCTCCCTCTCCCTATGAGGGCGCCCTCCTGGCCGACGAGGCGCTGAGGACCTATGGCGTAAGGGATAACGTCAATATAACCATGGCAGTCCCCTACCCGAGGGCCTACCCTGCTGAGACCTTTAACGAGGTCCTGGAGCCCGTGCTCAAGGAGAGGGGAATAGAGGTTGAGACCTTCTTCACCGTTGACTCAGTGGACCTTGATAACAAGAAGCTGATAGCCTTAGAGGGAGGCGAAATGCCCTTTGACGCAGCCATCATAGTGCCCATGCATAAGGGGCCCAAGCTTAAGGTCATCCCTGAGGACGTCAAGGACGAGGACGGGTTCGTAAAGGCGGACAAGCTCACCAACCAGGTGGCGGGCTTTGACGACGCCTTTGCAATAGGCGACGCCTCGACCTCCACAAACGCCAGGACAGGCGTCACTGCCCACCTGCAGGCCAAGGTGGTTGAGAGGAGACTCAGGGGCGAGGTCGCTGTCAACACCGGCAGGACCAACTGTCCTACAGAGCTGGGCCTTGGGCTCGGCACGTTCGTGATAAGCGACTTCAAGTACCCGGCGGTTAAGCTGCCTCCCATGAGGGTCTTCTACATCATGAAGAGGTTCTTCGCAGACGCCTACTGGGACATAGTCAAGTACCCCGAGTTCTGGGACCCAATATTTGACACCTACTTTGACGCCACGTCGCCTGAGAGGCTCTGGCAGATATTCAAGTGAGGTGAGGTAAATGGCTTCAGAGGCCGAGAGGCAGGCCGAGGCCCTTCAGAGGCTGATGGACCTACTTAGCACCTTAAACGAGCTGCTGAGCGATGAGGAGCTGCTCAGGACCGCCTCGAAGCTCATAATGACGCCCGAGCTCTTCATGCTGCTTGAGAGGTTGCCCCAGATAGTACCGCTCCTTGAGAGGCTCACAAGGCCTGAGACGCTGAAGCTCTTAGAGTCGTTCCTAGAGGTCCTCTCGAAGATGAACGTGCAAGCCATAGCGCCGGCCCTGGAGGCCCTCGCAAAGCCGCCGACGACCGCGCCGACGCTGAGTCAACTCCTCGCTCAGCTCGGGGACCCAGCGGTCCTCAGGGGCCTCTCTGCGATGCTAGCTCTAGCCAAGGCGCTAGGGGGCTCCTCTTAAGACAAGGCCTTTTCGAGGTCTCTCCTAAAAAAGACTATAGCTTTCTTTACCCTTTTACCTGGTATTCAATGACCTTGATGGAACTAGCTTTATATACAACTAAAGGCCAGCCTATTCGGTGTCGCCCTTGCCGAAGGAGGTGCTGGTCCTAGGCGGCGGCGTGGGTGGCTACGTTGCGGCGAAAAGGCTAGCCGAGGGCTTCAGGAAGCACGGCGTGGACGCGAAGGTGACTATAATAGAGAAGTCCACATATCACTACATGCCTCCCCTCTTCTTTGACGTGGCCCTTGGTTACGCCAGGCCTGAGGAGACCAGGGCGCCTATACAGAACATGATGAAGTACGGGATAAATGTAGTGATTGATGAAGCCCAGTCCATAGACGCTGCCAACAGGGCCGTGGTAGGCGCAAGGGGTAAGTACAGTTATGACTACCTTGTCGTGGCACTAGGCGTCGACTATGGCTGGAGCGCTTACCCAGGCCTTGACAAGGAGGGCGTTCACAACTTTGACCTAGAGGGCGCCATTAAAATGAAGGAGGCCCTGAACCAGGTCAAGGATGGTCAGAACATAACGATCCTCGTCCCTGAGGTACCCTACAGGTGTGGCATATACCCCTATGAGGCTGCAACGGCCATCTCTGCCTTCTTCAGGGCCCGTAACAAAAATGTAGGCGTCAGGCTGATAGACCCCTTGCCAGCCCCTGCCTCTCCGCTAGGTCCTTCCATATCTAGGTTCCTGCTCGAGGAGTTTGAGGAGCATGGCGTTGAGTACCACCCCAACTCCAAGTTCAGGGAGGTCGACCCCCAGAAGAAGGCCGTCGTGACCTCAGACGGCGAGTTCAAGTACGACCTGCTCGTGAAGGTGCCTCCGTCCAGGCTGCCCAAGGCGTTGGCCTCCAGCGAGGGCTTTGCCTGGAAGCAGGACAGCAGGTGGACCCCAGTGCTGCCTAACACCAGGCACCCCCAGTACGATGACGTTTACCTTGTCGGTGAGCACGCCTTGCCTCCGCTAGGGATTGGCCTCGCGGGCGTCTTCGTAGAGTCGCTGGCTGTAACGGCCGCCACCAACATACTTGGCGACTCAATTGGCGGCTTCGGACCCGCCTTCGCCCCAAGCCCCGTATCATGCGTTGGCTACGCCGGCGAGAGGGGCTGGGCAGGTACCTGCGAGCTGCCCTTTGACCCCAGCAAGGGCACCTATGCCATGAAGTGCTACTTCACCGGGGTCTACAGCATAGGCAGGCTCCTCAAGCAGGCCTTCTACCACGGGTGGATAGATGGACTGACTTTCTGATTGAGGTGAGAAGGGATGGCACAGAGCCCTGAGGCATCAAAGGCTGAGGCCAAGGCGCCCCTGCCCCCAGCTCCAGAGGTCCCGCCTGAAGTCCAGGCCCAGGCGCTAGCCCAGCTACTTGACGCCATAGTCGGCCTCAAGAAGAGCGGCCTCCTCGGCCTCCTCTCCTACATAGCTGATAAGGCCGACGAGTCCTTCCTCGCGGCAGCCACGGACCCGGCCCTCATGAGGCTCCTGGCGGTGCTGGCCTCGCTTCAGAGGGGCATAACTAAGGTGGACGCTGACGACCTCTCAAGGGCCCAGAACAACCTGGAGGACCTGACCTCCTGCGCCTTCAAGGCGCTCGGAAGCGTTGACCTTAGCCAGCCGCGCAGGATTGGCCTCTTCGGACTTCTGAATAAGCTGAACGACCCAGACATATCCCAGGGGCTTGGAATACTGCTCGACATAGCTAAGGGCCTGGGTTCCTGCGTGAGGGCTAAGTCCAAGTCCTAACGTCGGCTATTATGTGAGCATTTTTATATATCGTTTAACTTAGCTTTTTGGGACCTGATATGACAGGCGGCGAAGCTGAAAGGCTCTATGGTAGAGCCTGGAAGCCATCAGGGCGCCTTTTGGTCGCCCTGGCTCTCCTGGCTGTTTTGATCGCGGTCTTTGCCGGTCCCCTTAAGTCCCTCAGCGTCTCAGCCGAGGCGCTTCCGTCCATCAAGCCCGCCTTTGTGGCCTTCAGCCACTGGGGGATCAACGCAACTTACCTAGCAGCTTATCCTGGCGCCTCCTTCATGCCCTTAACCATAACCCTCCTCTACGAGGGCCCCGTGACGCTGTACAATGTTAACGTCACGCTGAACGTTAGCTACCCCCTGTCATTGGTTCAGGGCGAGCCGACGCCCAGTCTTCAGGTCCCCGAGCTTCAGCCGGGACAAGAGTTAACGATGCTTGGACTCTTCAACGTTAGTGGACAGGCCTCACCAGGGATCTACAACGAGACCCTTAACGTGACCTACGCTGCTGAGGTTCAGACGCCTCTAGGGGCTGAGACTATTAAGGGCAGCTCCTCTGTGCGCTTCAGCGTCGCCATTACCGGTTACTCAAGCCTCGAGGTTGAGGGCTTCAGGACGGTTCCCCCTCTAATTTATGCAGGCATGCAGGCCGCTGAGCTGGTAGTGTACATAGCTAACAAGGGCACCTCGCTGGCCTCCAATATAACGGCCACCCTTAACGTAAGCTCCCCGTTGTACCCGCTGTACCCAGGCTCTAACGTTGTAAGGATCCCCTACCTGCCGCCAGGCCACACTGTTAACCTGACCTTCCCGCTTGGGCTCAGCAACGTCACAAAGTTAGCATCCACGAGCTTTGGCAACTACGAGGTCCCTGAGCCATACAACGTAACTCTTGACCTGATTCTAACCGGAAATGGGCTCAGGTACGTGGTCCCGCTCACGCTTTACGTAGCCCCTTCGGCCTACTTTGTCCTAGTCGCCAGCTCCTATCCACACGTGACTCCAGGCTCCTCAGACTTCTACGTAACGGTTACCCTTGGCAACGTTGGGACCTCCAAGGCCAGGTTTGTGACAGTGACTCTTCTGCCTAACCCTGTCTTCACCCCCTACATATCGTCCAGCGAGAACCCTGTCATAGCGCTCTCGCTCTGGAACTGCAGCCTGGGTGACGTAAATGCTGGGGCGGAAGCCAACGCGACCTTCGTGTTGTCTGTCAGTTCCGCCATAAAGCCCGGGACGTATTACCTGCCCCTCCTGGTCAGCTGGCTTCAGCCGCCGACCATGCAGCCCATGCATGAGGTGATAATGGTGCCTATCAGCGTCTCGCCCTCTTTTAGCTTTACCTCGCTTCTGACGCCGTCACTCCTGACATCGTCAGGTACAACAACGTTGTACCTAGTGGCGGCAATTGTTGTTATAATAATAGTAGTCATGGCCGCCTTAGGGAGGAGGCGGTCTTGACCGCCTCACGCGATCCAAGGATAAGGCCTTAATGTTATATTGGGCGTCCTAACCCTAGTCAGCCTCATGACCAGCTACGTTGAGGCCATGGTAGTGCCGTCGCTCCCCCACATAGAGTCAGCCCTCTCAGCCACCAATGAGGAGGCCGCCTGGATAGTCTCGGCTTACTTAGTGGTGGGCGCGGCCATAGCGCCGCTCTTTGGCAAGATGGGTGACGTCTACGGTAAGCGGAGGCTTTACCTCATCTCCTTAGCGCTTTACTCGGTGGCAGTGCTCATGGCCGGCTTCATCCCCAACGTGTACTACCTGATAGCTGCGAGGGCTGTCCAGGGCTTCGGCTTTGCCCTCTTCCCCTTAGGCCTGGCCATAGTCACTGACGTGTTTCCTAGAGAAAGAGTCGCTGTAGCTCAAGGCATACTGAGCGCCACGTTCGCAATAGGCATGACCGTAGGCATGATAGCAGGGGCCTATATTGAGGAATACCTTGGCTGGAGGGCCATGTTCCATACAGCCTTTGTCATATCGATCATCATGCTGGTCCTGGCGTCGGTGCTCCTCTGGAGCCCATCCCCGGTGGCCAGGGAGAGCATAGATTTCCTCAGTACGGTGCTCCTCGCGTCAGCGACTACCTCAATACTGGCGTACCTGACCGAGGCCCCCTATAGGGGCTGGCTGTCGCTCAGCCAGCTCTCGCTGCTCGTGGCCGGCTTCGCGTTGTTCGGGGGCTTCATAGCTTACGGCTCCAGGTCAACAAGGGTCCTGATAAGGTTTGACCTGCTGAAGAGGAGGAACGTGATGGTTGCTAACCTGCTAGGCCTCCTCTCAGGTGTAATAATGTTCCTCCTCTTCATGGGAGTCGTCTATTATGCTGAGGAGCTCCCACCCTACGGCCTCGGGTTATCCGTTATAAGCGCCGCCATGACGCTGTTGCCGGCCACTCTCGCGATGATATTCATAGCCCCCTTAGTCGGCGCCGTCACCTCAAGCCTGGGGCCGAGGCCTGTTCTCATATATGGCTCCCTGGTCTCAGCCCTGGGGTTTTACCTCTTCGTGTGGGACAGGACTAGCCCTACAGCCCTTGTCCTCGACTCCTTCGTGGCAGGCGTTGGCGTGGTTTCAACGACTATACCAATAGTTAACATGGTCGCTGTCTCGATGCCCCCCGATAGCGTTAGCGTGGGGCTAGGCTTCAACACCATGGTTAGGTTCCTAGGGGCTTCGGTAGGCCCTGTCCTTGCCGCGACCCTCCTGACCGACTACAGGGCCTACGCCGAATATGTAATCCCGTACCTGGGCACGCTCACGTTCACAGAAGGAGGTCCACAGGCCTTTAACATGATATTCTACATAGGGTCGGCCATATCGATCGTGATGGTGATAATATCGCTGTTCACAAAGAACTATAGGGCCCGTGGCAGCACCGCTGTAATGCTCTAGGCGGCTCGCTCTAAGTACTACCCGCGCCTTATTCCTTTTACGTGCCTCGGTCCGTAGGCCTTGGGGTATAGATAATATACGCTGACAAGCACGTACTAGCCGGGCTCGCCTCGAGGGGAAGGCAGGCGGAGGTCGAGAAAACAGAGGAAGCCTCGTGGAATTCCAAGCTCTTGGGGGTTTCAAGGTTTCACGCTAGACTTCAGTACATTGTGGCCTCTTACCTTAAGGAGAAGGGCTACAGTGTGGACGTAGAACGTTGCGTCGATGGCATACACCACGCTGACGTCTATGCTGATAACGGTAAGGAGACTGTGATCGTTGAGGTCGAGACAGGCTACGTCCCCCCTATTTTCATAGAGCGCGCCGAGGAGTACCTGTGGGCGAGGACCATAGTCAAGACAATAAAGTATGCCTGTCTAGCCAGCGAGTTCTACATAGCGACCCCCTCATACGTGAAAATGGCTGTGCCCTCTATACTTTTGGAACCTACCGACAGCTATGACGAAGTTTTGAACGCCTCAAGGCTCGTAGGCCTTTACTTCGGGGAGAGGTGGGCCGAGGAGACCCTCAAGAGAGTTCACGAGTGCAGGCTTACGGGCCTCATGTTAGTGAACATCTCCAGGAGGGGGGTCAAGGTGCTGAAAGGGCGTGAACTTGAGGCCCTGACAACCTTTAATGTCTAGCCTAGCGCTTTAAGTTCGGAAGTCAAAGAAGTCGGAGAGTACTTGGGTCCTGTCCTTCTCTCTAACGGCCCTGAGCTCGCTCAGCTGACTCCGTCGGAGGAGATATCAGGAAGACTATCTTATGCACTGTCAGCTCCACTACCTTCTTTATCCCCCTCTGGCCCGGCACGTACCGCGACTTAACTATGTTGGCTTCCTCGAGCTTCCTTATCTGGCTGCTGACGTTCGCCTTGCTCTGGTTCACCTGCGTAGCTATGTCCTCTAGGTCTGCCGCCCCCTTCTGCAGGATCGCTAATATGCTGGCCCTGCTCTCACTGGCCAGGGCCGAGGAAACTTTAGCTATATGATGAGGACCTATAACGTAGAGCGTATCACCCCTGGCATAAATCCCCTCCTTCGTGGGTATGCTCTCTTCCATATCTATTTTCCCCTCCCCCTTTTCAGTTCCCTATGCCTTTTAATTATGCAGAGTTAATATTTCTTTGTATCCCATACGATAATAAGACTTGACTTGATAGCTAAGGTTATTTATTACTACAAAGTCATTAGGGTTCCTGCCCAACAGTAAGGCGCCGTGTTAACGTTACCTGAGAGGCTAGAGGCCGTCGACATCAATGACGTGAGGCTACTCGAGCTCATGCTAAAGCTTCACAGAAGGTATTCCTTCATACCCCTTAGCGTCCTCGAGGGCACCCCTAAGGGCATAGCTAACCTCAGCTCAGTACTCGCGAAGCTGTTGGACCTTGGTCTGGTCAGGTCCAGGGTAGGACCTGAGTACATGTACCAGATAACGTTCAGGGGCCTTGACATAATTGCCATTGCCGAGCTGACCAGGAGAGGCGTGCTGGCCAAGGTGGGGGACGTCATAGGGGTAGGCAAGGAGAGCGAGGTATACCTCGCCTGGACGCCAGCTGGGACCCCGGTAGCCCTGAAGCTTCACAGGGAGGGGGCCAGGAGCTTCAGGGACCTCAAGAGGAGCAGGAAATATAGAAGGCTCGAGGGAAGGCAGCTCTGGATTGATGTAGCTATCGAGGCGGCCTCTAGGGAGTTCATAGCCCTCGTGAGCGTCTCAAGGGCAGGGGGGCTAGTGCCGAGGCCTGTTGATAGAGCCCTTCACGCAGTTGTGACAGCTTACCTCGATGGGGTAGAGCTCGAGAAAGCGAGGGGGCTATCTACGGAGGAGGCCTCTAAGGTGCTCGATGACGTGGTGTTGACCGTGAGGTCGGCCTTGACGGTAGCCAGGATAGTCCACGGTGATCTTAGCCCTTACAACGTACTGGTCTTGAGGCAGGAAGGCTCGGTTTCAGGATATGTAATAGACTGGCCTCAGTATGTAAGCGCGGAGGACCCCGCTGCTAAGGAGGCGCTGGTCAAGGACCTGAAGAGGCTAGCAACGTATTTCAATAAAAGCTTTGGCCTCAACATAAGCGCGGAGGACCTACTAAGGAAGGTGCAGGGGGAAGGGTAACTTAATGTCCTCAGGTCTCCAACGCCTTTACATGGGTGTTGACATTGAGTCGGGCAGCCCTGAGACCCCCGAGAGGGCCAGGTACTCTGCAGCTATCGTGGACCAGGACCTGAGACTTGTCCTGAAGGCCCAGGGAGTCTCACTGGCTGGTGTCGTAAGGCTCTGCTGGGAGAGGAGACCCAACGTCATAGCCGTTGACAACGTCTTTGAGCTGGCCCCTGGGGGCTCAGCCGAGGGCCTAGCCAAGTTCCTGTCGCTTCTGCCCCCAGGGACCCAGCTGGTCCAGGTGACGGCCACGGAGGAAGGCTTTGTCGACATACGCGAGGCGGCCAAAAGGGCAGGACTCGACGTAGGTGGCCAGAAGCCCAGCTCAGCCAAGACGGCTTTCATAGCCGCTGCGATAGCGGCCAGGGGCGGAGGCCAGAGAGTTGGCTTCAGCAGGGAAAAGACTTACATATTTGTAACGAGGGGTCGCGGCGTGCACAGCGGCGGGTGGAGCCAGTCAAGGTACCAGAGAAGAGTTAGGGCTTCAGTTAAGATAGCGGCGGAGAAGGTCAAGGAGAAGTTAGAACAGGCTAACCTGGACTATGACGTCTATTATAGGACCAGCGAGGGAGGCATCGAGTCTGCTACGTTCATCGTTTACGCCCCGAGGGAGAGACTGATTGGACTTGTCAGGCCACACAGAGGGGTGGACTACACGATAAGGGTTGAGACCAGGTATGAAGGGGAACTGGTGTTTGGCAACGATAAGGACTCTCTGAACATGAGACCTGTAATAGTCGGTATTGACGCAGGCATGACAACAGGCTTGGCAGTGCTGGACTTCGAAGGCAAGGTGCTACACCTGGGAAGCTATAAGGAGGTCGACAGGGGCGAGATAATAAGCGTCGTCTCGAAGCTCGGCAGGCCGGTGTTGGTCGCCACTGACGTTAAGGACCCCCCTGACCTAGTTAAGAAGCTGGCCGCGCAGCTCGGGGCGCAGCTTTACCTGCCTGATTATGACTTATTGGTCGCCGAGAAAGAGGACCTCTCCTCAAGAGCTGCTGAGGGCTCTGAGCTGAGGCCCAGGACGCCGCATGAGCGTGACTCCTTGGCTGCAGCCTACAGGGCCTACCTTGACTTTAAGTCAAAGCTGTCCCAGGTCGAGAGCTACCTCTCCTCCATGGACATAGACGTAGACATTGACGAGGTTAAGGCTGATGTAATAAAGGGCCTGACGATAGCTGAGGCCGTAGAGAGACAGATAGAGAGGCTGATGAGCGCAGCCCCAGCAGGACAGGTCCAGGGGCCGCAGCCTGAAAGACGTGAACAACCCAAGGAGTGTGACACCTCTAAATATGAGCTGCTTGAGGCCCAGAAGGTGGCGCTGGAGAAGCAGGTCCAGGAGCTTAGGGCAGGCCTTGACAACGCTGAGAGGGAGCTTGAGGAGCTCAGGAAGAGGCTTAAGGTTGAGCTCCTGAGAGATCCCGAGGTAGCCAAGCTCAAGGCGGAGGCTGAGAAGGCCAAGGCACTTCTGGCCGAGGCCCTGAAGCGCTCTGAGGTCCTCGAGGCTCAGCTTGAGGACCTCAGAGGAGCCCTTGCCCTCCTGCGGTCAGGGGAATTCCTCGTGGCCCGGAGGCTCAGCGAGCTTAAGGTCCAGGAACTGAGGCGGAGTGAGGCCGCTTTGGGCGAGCTGACAGCAAATGAAATTGTCGTGCTTGACAGCTGGGTCCAGTTTGAGCAGGAAGCCGTAGACAGGCTGGCGAAGGCCAAAGTGGCCGCGGTTGTCGTGACTGATGTCTCATCCCCCCTAGCCAACGCCCTTAGGTCAAGGGGGATACCAACGCTCCAGGCCTCTAAGTATAGGGTTATCGAAGCCGGTGGCCTAACGCTTGTTGAAGCCAGGGTCCTCAAGGACGCTGAGGTAGAGAGCTCAAAACTTAGGTCGAAGGCCTCTGACTACCTCCTTGAGAAACTGCTTAAGGAGTACAGGCTCTCGAGATCTATGACGAGCAAGAGCAGAGACGTTAATGAGGCTAACCGAGGCTAGATTATTTAGAACGCCCTTGTAAAACACTCGTCGTACATTGCTAGCTATAAGCCCTAGGCCTCAGAACAGCTGCACAGCGCCAGCCAGGAACCTCTCCGTCAACTGAGGCAGCTTGGACAGGTATTCGTCAACTATCGATGCAATCTCCGCTTTTGCGTTACTGGATACGCTGACCCCTCTCTCCATCAGGAGGGAGACGTCAGCTATGAGCGGGTCGTCTATGGGTCTGCCTATCTGGCCCAGGAGCCTGACGTAAACCTCCCTTACGTTCGGGACCTTGGCGTAAATCAGCTGGGCCAGCTCGGTCGCGACCACGTTGTATATCTTGCCTATGTGGTTAACGGGGTTCTTCCCTGCAGCGGCCTCAAGGCTCATAGGCCTCATAGGGGTTATCAACCCGTTCACCCTGTTGCCCCTGCCAGTGGCCCCGTCGTCCCCGTGCTCAGCGCTGGTACCCGTCACCGTTATGTAGAATACCTCCTCCTCAGGTATGTCCCCGTTATTCACGTAAACCCTCACGTCATAGTTAGGAGCTATCTTAGAGGCCACGCCCAGGACCTTCTCCTTTATCTCCTCCTTGACGCTCATGTACTCGTCTCTGTCCCTCACGAACCTACTGACTATGGCGTTAGCAACCGTTATGTCTATAACGTTGCCGTGCCTGAGCCCCATGACCTTAACGTCCTCGCCTGACGCCGGGACCCTTGACTTAAACTCAGGGCTGTTCAGCGTGCGCTCAGCCTCTATCACAAGCCTCTCGAGCGTAGTCAGGGGCGCAAAGCCAGCCCCAAAGCTCGTGTCGTTAGCCCTATGTGACGCTGACCTGGACTCAAATATCCCCCTGAGGTCTGCGCTGCCCTTGCCTATCTTATAGTCAACCACGAGGTGGGTCTCAGGGTCGAGGAACCTAAGACTCCGCTTGACCCATTCCTTTACGGCCTTAAGTATAATCCTGCCTACAGGCACCTCCTCAACGCCTGAGGAGGTACGTACCTCCGTCGTGGCCCTCCCAGATACTATGATGTAAATGGGCTGAAGCACTTCACCACCTCCCCACCTAGGCGCTGCCTGGCCGCCTACCAGGAGGACCTTGTCAAGGTTGTGATGCATTATGGTGCCGAACCTCTCGCGGTAGTAGATGCTCAGCTGCCTGCTTGCCTCCTCAGCGACCGCGTCACTTATGTAATCAGGGTGACCAAGGCCCTTCCTCTCAACGAGCTCCACCTGGCCCTCCTCAACCGCTGGCTGCTGCAGCTCCCTGACCACTATGTTCCTGGGCACCTTGCATCACACCACGAGGCCCCTGATGTGCCTGGCTTTTTAAATATACCCCCAATGGGCTGAACTACGTCAAGGTCTTGCGCCCCTCATTGACTCGCGGATCCTCTTCTTAACGTCCTCAGGGAGCGTCAGGTCCTCCCTGCTTATCTCGGCTGGCTCAAGTATTACTAGGCCCCTGCCATCAACTATGTCTATGTAGTGTACCTTAAGGTC
>WYEB01000375.1_pt1 | contig 16273 bp, 35 predicted proteins | sample 6343061 | NCBI WGS metagenome assembly WYEB01 (sample SAMN13812332, study PRJNA600296) | hot springs metagenome | biome: ENVO:00000051; feature: ENVO:00002007; isolation source: sediment sample from Evening Primrose shelf | place: USA: Yellowstone National Park, Evening Primrose Hot Spring ... | reverse complement strand
CTTGCGAAATCCTCCAAAGCCTCTACATACTTTTTATACTCAGCATATATGTTGCTAAGCATCTATATCAGCCTTCTCACAACACCTATCGTGAAAGCTATGAGAGAAGATGCGATGAATATGTTAAGCATCATGACGAGATAAGGAGCCATCGTCTGGAAATAGCTTATCACATAAGGAGATATAGCCATGAAAGACTGACCGATCATTATTATTGTTGGGATGGTGACTCCAAGCGTGATCAATCCTCGAGCGAAAGACGGTGTGAAAACTGAGACAGCCTCAACAATTCCTTTACCAATCTTCTTAGCAGTTGTCTCAGGCATCTTATCACCTCCTCCGCTGTTTGTAATACTGATTATCTTATGAGACGCTTCGAGACTCCTATGACGAGAGAGACAATCATTATTGTTACTCCAAGCTGTATAGCGAGAGTCAGGAAAGGTATCAGCCCTGCGAATGTTGATAGAAATACTGGGAATAGAGATGCCAATGCCACAACCGTTGAGCCAATGGAAAGAACAGCTATGCTTAGAGACGTAAGTCCTCGGCTGATGTCGAAAGCTCTCTTCTCAACCTCTTCTCCTATCTCACCCATTTTTCCAAGGATCCTTTTTCCCGTCTCAGCAATTCTAGTCACATACTCCTCAGCCATCACTCACCACCTTTCTCAGTCTTTTTAACAGCTTTTCTGATTGAGACGCCTGAGATTATTAATCTTAATATCAACGCCACTATCATAAGCTGGATAATCGTTGGTAGCAAGCCTATTATCATTGACACCATCTGATTGATCATACCTGCGATCTGAGACAGGTCTAGACTCATAGCATCCCCATATAAATATTTTTCATAAGAATATATTCACTACTCCTTCTTGAACAGCCTCACAAACAGTGAGATGCCTACAACAGCGATCATTATCCATATCATCATGTTCATCATGCTAGTAATCTGATTCATAATGTCCTCCCACACATCATAATACTCAACAGTAACATCCGTAATCAGATAGCCGATGAAGACGTCAGTAGAAGGCACATACACGTTTGAAGGATAAGCAGTAATCTTAAGACTTGTGAGAGGAGACTCAAGCGATGTACTGCCGAGCTGAATGCTGTCAGCAGACCATTTAATAGTGTTATTCTCCTGCTCAACAACAAGAGTATGAAACTCTCCATAGTCAGTTGATGGAGCAGTTGATAATGTAACAGAAGCACCGTGAATATCATTACCATTAGGATCTTTACATGTCTCTCCATCCTTATAGAACACCACTCCAACACTCACGCTACCTGTCACACCTCTCTCCCATATCACAAAGAATTTTACTGTTATCCTAGTCTTGAAGCCGGGCTTATGCTCAATCCTTGGCGAAAGCATTGGAGGAGCACTTGACTGAGCCCATTTCCCGGCTCCCCAAATAGTCTGACCGCTGTATGTTATTGAGAATATCGAGTGGTCTCCCCAGTTGTACTGCCCAGCGTTATACATGTTCTGAAAATCTTTCTGAGAAATGCTGTATATAGTCTTCCATCCCATCAGGCGGTCACCTTCACAGCCTTTATAGATGCCCTGAGATCTTTTATCTCAGCTTTTCTACCGACCTCTTCAACAACAAACTTCTTAGGAGGATTCACGTTTTCACCCATTATATATTTTAGTATGTCAAAATATATGCATCGGCTCATCTCAGAGACGCCTCCAGTATAGATCTCACCATCTGAATCGTCTCGATAGAAGACAGCTTGAATACTGATGAGAACGTGTACACAAGAATGATTATGGATATAGATAATGCTACGGCTCTGCTTATTATCCTGAGCATCTCCTCAATCTCATCCATCAAGTATCACCCAGCCATATAGATATTCTCATTGGATGGTAATATTTAGCAAGCTCAATACCTTGCGAAACAATCTCGCTCCTCTCATCATCAGACATTGAGAGGGCATAGACAACAGCCTCACGAAGAGCCAGAGGACTGTAGTCGTAGGCATAATAATACATGTTGAGCTCAGGCATGAAAACCTTCTCAATAGTGTCGTAAGAGAATTTCACACCTATTATATGCTCGTTGAAAGGAGCGTCAGAAGAGACTACTGGAGTGCCCACAGCCATAGCCTCTACCGGTGGCATCCCAAAGCCTTCGGCTCTCGACGTCCACACGAAAAGTTTTGAACATTTTATCAGCTTAAGAAGATCTTTCTCTGATAAGGATCCTGATTTAATAGCTATCACATTTTTAAACCTCCAGTTCGACACAGCGATACATCTGACATCTTTTAACCTTTCACACAGCAGATCATACATGTCCAAGCCTTTCCTAGGGATCTTAGGAGGATAAATTATCTGGTCAGAACCTACCGTGATAATATACTCGCCGTATTTAGAGTGAAGATCTCTACAGTCCTCATTTCTGACCTGAACAGCAGTATCAACATCAATAGGGCGAGGAATATAGCCGAAAACCTTCACACCATGCTCAGCATAAAGCTTGACCTGATGAGGAAGAGTAGCATACACACATGCGTCATCAAGCTTCTTAACATCGAGATGCTCAAGACTGAGAGGAGTGTCTCCCCAGAAAACTATTTTGTCAGCCATGACCCTAGCTCTCTCTAAGAATCCTGCCTTGGTCATGAGGATTGTGTCTCCGAGAAGGATGATCTTGTAGTCTCTTGCGTATGAGAGAGGATTCCACATGTTCAGGATCTTAACGTCTCTATATCCTACTGATCTGAAGCCTTTCTCAAGGAGAGAAGCGATCTTTCTGAAGCTGAAGCCTATGAGGTCGGCTCCTAAAATCATTTTTCATCAAAAAATAATATTGTTTAGAAAAAATATTATCTCTTACGCTTCTTGTAGAGAGCGTATAAAAGACTTACAGATGCTAGAATAGGTATCAGAGAGAGAGCCACAGCAATCGCAGAGGCTGAGTATGAGTCTGTCACAGGGATATATGCTGAGCCTACGAGATCCTGCCCTGAGTATATGTCAGCCTGAACATAGTATGAGTCGGATCCTCCAAGCCCTTTCGCCAGATAATCCCTATAACAGAAGTCTATGTCGAAACATGATTCTCCGATACATATGTTGTTTGTAGAGCATCTATCAACATAGGAGTCGAAAGGCTTAGGCTCGAAAGCGTCTGTATATGTTATGATGCCAGAGCCTAGCAGAGTGTCTCCGAGATACACATCTACCTCAGCATATCTCTCTACTTCAGTCATTCACTACCCCTTGCCAAGAGACCTATCAGAACACCTATGACAGCTAATGCCACTACCACGCCTATGACAGGGATCAGGTTTTGAAGCTGAAGAACTGCTGGAGCGGTGGGCTGACCATATGTTATCGTGGTGCTGTATTGTGTTGCGAGACATGGATTAGCTACTAACAGACATGCAGATATGTTGAGCGTGAGAGTGAACTGACCAGTTGCAAGACCTAGGTCAGGGATCACCACGTCATAGACTTTGTGAAGCGTTGAGGTGTTCGCAGGGAGAGTAGTCTGCTCAGTAACAAGCGTTGCAAGACCTGTGCCCGTAGGCGTCGGGTAGTAGAGACCTATCCCTATGTTGAGACCTGTATCGCTAGTAGGTGCTGGAGACACGTTATAGTCAAACTCTATATGTAGAGTGTCTCCCGGCTTGACGGAGGTCGGCTTTATAACCACGTTAGATATCGATGAGACATAGTTCACGACATTAACAGTTAAAGTGGCTGTGGCATCAACAGCTCCTGTTGAAGTGTTCACAACCTCATAAGTATATGTGTATTGACCTTCTGACGTGGGGGCTTTGAAGCTTAGAGTGAGATGAGCCTGAGCTCCCGGGTCTAGCTGAACAGTAACAGACTTGGCAACAACATTATTGTCAGCATCTTTAAGCTGGACATATACTCCTCCCGAAGCGTCTCCATCGTTCTGAACACCTACAGATGCATCTACCTGTCCTCCTGATGGCACGGTTGCACTTGATAGATAATAGACTAGTTTGAAGTGTGCAGGCATCTTACCACCGTTTATATTATTATGCTAAAAAGAGTTATATTTACCGCCTCTTTTTCTCAGCCCTCTTCTCTACAAAACTTCTTCTGAACTCGTATCCTGCCAATCCTCCTATTATCCCTGCGATCGTTGATAGGATCGCACCGTCGATTCGTGTCGTGAGGAGATTCACAACCTCGATGACGACTAGACCTATTATAGCTGTTATCTTGACAAGATCAGAAGAGTTCATCCTCTCACCGCCTCAATCACATCCTTTATAGGCTTGTAATGGAAAAGAGTTATACGTCTATTAACATTGTCAATATGATAAGCAAGAACCTCATAGTTGCATCCTACGACAAGCCTCTCACCCTCGTGGTTATAAACTAGACACTTAAGATCCTCAGACTTGCTGGGGTCGTGAATAATAACAGTCACCTTAGGCTCGAGCGGGACAAGAGTCTCGTTATAAGTATATCCTTGATAGTTAGAAGCCCAATCTCTGAACCTAGGGACGATATAAGGTATGGGAGGAGACATGACAACTCTGCCTCTCACAGTCCACATAGGCACAGGACGTGGAGGTCTCACCTCGATGTTTCCAAGTCTCAGCATCGTCTCAGAGAAGATCTCATGGTTAGATCTGAAGACAGGCTCCATATAGAATAGAATAGAATACAGCACATCACGATATTTAGAGCGGTCGATCGTGTCGTAAAGCTCTCGCCAAAAGCTTTCATAGTCTCTGAATATCATCTCTATATAAGGCTTCGGAAGATTATGTCTCTCAAGCACAATCCTTATGTTTCCTAGGAAAAGCTCGTATGATATGCTCATCGATACAGTCTCTCTCTTAGTCTCAACAAGATGAGAAGTTGCTATACGCTCCTGCTCAATATTCTTCACTCTGTTCATTACGTTCTGAAGAGCAAGATAGAAGGTGAGAGGAACAATCTTGCCCTGTTTATATGCCTCAAGCTCGTTCTGAAGCTCCTTTACGGCTCTTCTAAGCTCAGAGATCTGTCTCCTAAGATTTCTTATAATCATATCCTTATTCTTAGACCTGAGGATCTTGTCATACTCTTCTTTCTTAACAACAACATAGCCTAACTCGGCAAGCTCACGCTCGTACTGAGAGATGAGCGTGTCAATAATATCGCTCTTCTTCTTAGGAATAAGCTGTTCCTCTTCCAAATGAGCAATAAAATCATATATAGACTCGTAGTCGTCAAGACCTTGTAGATGTGCACACCAGTCGAAAGTCTCAGGATCCACTCCCCACTCGTCGAAACGTTCGAGAATATGTTTTATCAGAGACACAACAGCCTTAGGAGGAAACCTCTGAGACTTGATACATTTAGACACTACACGGTCGTAAAGCTTCTCAGCTTCTTCTCTTAAGAACTCTTCTTTCTCCGACAAGTTCCTTCAGCCTCTTCTTAAGCTCCTCCCACTCCTTCTTAGCCTTGCTGTATTCAATCTGAAGCTCCTCGATCTCAGGAGGAGGAGGATCCTCACGTCTAGACATTTAACCACCCGAGAATAATATATGCTCATCAAAATATATTCATCACATCAGAAGAAGAAAAAGAAAGAGATATAAAAAAAAGAAAATTATTTAAAAAAAGACTGTTTATAGAGATGCTTAGGCAGGTGCAGTCGCTGGAACAGGCTTAGTCCTTTTAACATACTCAGACTTAGCCTTGGAGAAGACGCCGATTATCTCAGGATAGACAACATCCTTATACACGTCGTACCATGCACCAAGCTTGTCCATAGCCTGTTTTCTCTTCTCAACATACTCTTTATCTGTGCTTGTAGCATAAGTCTTTATTCTATCTGTATAGCTTCCAGCCCATTTCTCAAGTTGTGTCTTAGCCTTGTTGATATAGTTCTCTACAACTGATTTGGCGAGGTCAGCGGATGCCACTACGCCTGTTACAAGCAGTCTCCTGCTTTTTCTTCTTGCCATCTATCTCACCTCGTTAGATGTGTTATTCTTTGAAGAGTCCTGTGAACAGTCTTATGAAGAGCGGTAGGATGGCTAATACTATCACTACTGGTAGCAACTGCATTATCATGTTCACTATCGCACTAAAGTCAAATGGAGATGCCATATCCGGGTCTCACCATTAATGATATTCGCTAGGAGGTATTTATATCACTAGTCTCTTTCTCAGTCTTCTCCTCAGATGATCTTACGATCTTTATCTGAGGCTTCTCAGAAGGCTGAGACGTTAGAGAGACCTGCTGAGGCTGAGAGAGAGACGGCTGGAAGGATCTTGTCAGCGTCTGTGTCAGCATAGACATGACCATGTTCATAAGAGGAGTAAGAGCTTTAAGCATCTGAGCCTTGGCTACCGTGATCTCCTTCTCAGCCTCAGACTCCGCACCTGTGATCTGCGCACCAGTATATGCCTGAACAAGCGGTGTCGAGAGAACTTGTGAGAGACCTATCAACATGCTGAACAGAACCTGACCAAGCCTCTCAACAAGCTTCATAGTCGTTAGAAGCGTCTTAAGATCGATGTGAGAGAATGCTGTGTAGTCGAGATAGAAGTTTAGAGCATCAATTATTATGTCCGTGAATTTTCCTCCCATAACGTCTTGATAAGCCTTCAGCCTGTTATATAGCTCAGGATCCTTCCTAGCGATAAGCCCTAGGAGACGTCCAGCCTCCATAACCTCGGCTTGGGCATCACTCTTCTTCTTTCTCTTCTCCTCCTTCTCCTCCGCCACCGTATCTAGCCTCCAGCTCTTTCTTCATCTCCTCACAGAGAATCTTGTCTCTACATCTTATTCTGTATATCAGGTCTATCGCGTCAGGCTCGTCCGCCGGCGACACGTCTATCTTCTCAAGGTCGAGAGAGATCCCTATGCTCTGAAACACATCTTTTATCTGCTCCATCACGGTCTTCTGCATCTCAACGAAATATGAAAGGTCGAAGCCCATCTTCTCACCATGTTCATAATATCATATATAGAATATATTTAACAGGCTCCCCTGAAAATGATTCAAAGAAAAACTATTGTTCGAACAGGCTCTTCTGATCAGGAGAGGAAGTCTCTCTCGCTCCTCAGTCTCTTCTGACAATAATATTTAAAAGCTTTTTAACAGAAATATAATTCAATGGAGAAGTTTTATGAGCCAGAGAGAAGCAGAGTATATGAAAATCATCAATAGAATAAACAGACGCGTGGACAATAGATACAGACTTATATACCGCAAGACAACGATGTCAGGCGTATATATATACATCTACGAGGTTGATGGAGGAGAAGAGAAGAAGAACTACGTGATGAAAGTATATGACGGATGGAAAGTGTATAGCAGAGCGATAAGCGAGGAGGAGAAAGAGAAGCTTATTAAACAGCTTAAAAGATCAGAATATAGATTATTCAACAAGATACTTATGAGAAGCCCTCTCCTAAAAGAATAAGCTAAAAATCAATAATTTTTTTCTCTTTCAATAATTTTTTATATCTCATGATGCTCATAGGATTAACACCGTATCTTTTTGCAACATCTTTCTGAAAGACGTTTCTGCCGAGCATCTTGTATGCCAGATAGACCAACGTCGCTGTCTTAACCTGAAGTGTGGCGTGTAGAAGATCCTTTTCCTCAAGCTGTTCAACAATTTTGACAACATCATCAGGCTCACCCATCGATCTGGCATATACAGATGGTTTAGATACAGATACGAATGATATGCCTAGCTTGTTAGCAAGATGTCTCATAGCCTTATGGACGCTCGAATCCTGCACATCAAATATTTTGAGAGGATCCCTCATGATGGCTGATAGATAGAGAAGAGCGAGAGCACCCTCATAGTCGTCTGGAGACATCACAGCCCAGTATCTATTCTTCAACTGTTGAAGAAGATTCAAAGCTGTAGGCACATGCTCAGTCAAGCCATACTCTTTTGCGAGTATAGGAATCAGCTTTTCAACAGCTTTGTATCTCATCGCATCACCATGAGATAAAAAGAGATAGAAAGCTTATAAAATTTTTATATGAGAAAAACAGTTTCTATAGTTGAGGATGAGAGATTTGGATGAGGATGTCGTGATTAAAATTAATACAATTTTGTATATAAAAAGAGGAATGCCTCTGAAGGTCGAGCATACAGCCCTTAGCATAGACGATCCTGAGGAGAACAAAGTTTTGATCGTCAGATACAGACATCCGCACTACATAGTTTTGAATAAAGAATGGTTTTACATGGCTGTTCATGAGGCTGTTGGAAAGATCATGGATACGGGGGAGGAGAAGAAGCTTTACAAAGCAGAGCTTCACTACCCGAACAAAGTTATAGCTATATACTTTGATCAGGATCTTGACATTGTTGCTGTTGATGAAGACTAGGTGAGAAAGATGATTAGAAGACTGATAGAGAAGATCAGAAGAAGATACAGAAAGATCTATGAGGACGAAGATATATACGTGATAGAATACAGAGAGAAGAATAAAGATCCTCTCTACATAATAATGCTGAAGAAACCATTGATCATAAGACTAGACATAGAAAAAGAAGAGTGAAAAAGAAAAAAGAAATTATGTTTTTTATCACGATATATCTAATATGTTAAGCTTCTCATCTAAATATAGAACTACCGTGAAGCCATCATACGCTAATATTACCCTATATATGTCCACAAACTCGCCTGTTTCTTTATTGTACGCTTTGGCTTTCCTAATGATCATGTAGTTGGGCGGATTAATAATGTAGAAATAATGTGTTTTCTCTGCTTTTCCAATGATATACTCAGCAGAATCAATAGTTTCCTCTATCACTTCATGATCAATAGCAACCTGATATATTCCTAAAATTTTCATTATTTTCTGGAAAACACTATGTATCTCCTCATTCATCTTATTCACCAATTATGTCTTTTCTCTTCACCAATATTTTATAGTCTAATATTCTGTATCTGTCTTTGCATCTCTCTAGCTTCAGCTCCAAGACTGGCAGTCTCATCTTTCTGTTTTTCACATAGAAATATGCGTCTATGATCAGGTATCCAAAGTCGTCAAAGAATACTGGATCTTTCTCACTCTCTATAAACTCATAGTCTATACCTGTGCCTCTTAAGTTTTCATCTAAATAATCTATAACCTCATTGATTATTCTTAGATATTCCTTCTCAAACTCTTCTTCACAACTCATTTACCTCACCATTCGAGTATATATATTGTTAGGAAGCTTATAAATATAATGCTGAAGAAAAGATCAGAATTTGTAAATGATGAGAAAAAGAAGAGAGAAAAAAGATCTGAAAGAAGAAAGAAGAGAGAAAAAGAAGAAGAAAAGAAAAAAAGAAAATTGTTTTAAGAGATTATTACTTCGGGATTTCTACTTCTAAATGTTTCCAACCCTCACTAGTAAGGATGAAGAACGTGTCTGTATTAGTTATCTGAGGATTTTTATCTCTATATCTCTTTACCACTACAGTCGGTATTGTGAAAGGAATCACTAGTATTTTCTCCCTCCATAAACACTCTTCAGGTCGTGATGATTCAAGTGTCACCATTACAGCTTTGCCATATATCACTTCAACCTCTTCATTGTACGTATATAGATATCCGCAACCGCCCGTCCTTCCTTCTACTCTTAATAGCAACAGATACTTCATTTCTATCTCGTTAGCTTTTTCGACCAGCTTTTTGATCTCTTCAGGAGTTATTCTTTCTATCTCCATTTCCTCACCCTCCTTCCGCCCGACCAGAGTCGGTGCGGGAGGGAGAGGAAAAACATATAAAAAAATAAATTGATTTTATCATTGATCTTACTCTCTCTTTTTTACTTCAACTTCTTTTATTTTCAGAATCAATATAAGATCTATCTTTCCTATCTGTATATTAACTCTTTCCATTCTGAGAAAGATCTTATAACTCTCACATTTGATTTCATCAGTAGCATCTTCAAATGACACATAACTGCCGTCCTCATAGATCTTCTGGCTAATAACGTATGGATATTCATCGAAAAGATATTCGCACTCACTATGAGCAACCTGTTCCGCTCTGAAACGAATATCTGTTACATAGTCCTCGACATCGAGCAACTTTTCTTTTAGATATTCTAGCTCAAACTTTATGCTTTTAGCTATTCTTTCATTTCTTTCAATCTCTTCAACTATCTCACTCATTTACCTCACCATTGTCAATATAATTTATTTTAGGAAGCTTATAAATATAATGCTGAAGAAAAGATCAGAATTTGTAAATGATGAGAGAAAAAGCTATTTCGAGAAACGATATAAACCTGCAGTCTTTCTTTCTCTATCAAGATCCTTCTTAATCTGATCACTATGCTGATTATTCATCTTCAAAATCTCTAATGCTTTTCTCAGACAATTATTAAAGCTTCTGTCTCCGCACCAGTTTAAAAACTCCTCATAAAGCTCTCTCCTAATGTCTCTTTTGACATAATGCATCTTGTTATACTTAGTCTTGTATTTCAGCAGATACACCTCATGGATACACGAGGTGTATGAGACTTAAAAATGTTACTCGTAGATCATGAGAGAACTCTCAGATACACCTCTTGGATACACGAGGTGTATTTAGAGAAAGCCTCAGCAGATATACCTCTTATATATAAGAGGTATATGTAAAGATCTACTTTAAAACTCGCCTGAAGAAATACAAGAGGTGAATTCACCTCTTGTATGTAAAGATCGCTGGAAAGAGTTATTGAAAAGATCGCTGGAAATGATCATATTCCACCAGATCTTTCAAAAAATTAATGATCGCTGGAAAGATCGCTGGAAATTTGATGGTATACCATCAAACTCTCAGCGATCGTCATAAGATCTCTCTCAGCCAGAATCCTCTATCTCAGACTTTTTTTGAAACAGTTCGTCAGGGAGATCATTGATGGTATACCATGACTTCCACCATCAGAGACCATTGAAGGTCACCATCAGGTAGAATATGATCATTACATCGGACAGGAGGGTTCAATATCCCCCCCACCATAAAATCCTCTACACCTATATGAGACTATGCTCCTCTAGAAAGGAGGTTTTTATGGAGGGTTAGAGAGATAGACCTCCAGTTTTTAAAAATCATAATGAAAATTCTGAAGAAAACCCCCCTCATAACGTGAAAAAAATATAGAAAAAGAAAAAGAAGAAAAAAAGATCTTATTTATTTAGATAGAGCTGAGATCTCAGCTTTTCTACTCTGCATCATTTCGAATAATTTGATTTTCGTATATCTGCTGAATCTTAGATAGTATATCAATGCTGTACTAACGTCCTCCCAGCCGACTCCGAAATCGAGATTTCCGCTTAGAGAATATTCTAGTGGAACTCCTAACTCTGCTAATATCGATATATGTGATCTTCGCATGTCGTGAGGTTTAAGTGTGAAACTAAGTTTTAATAGCTTTGAAACTTTCTTCAGTAAATCGCTATACCAATCTCTAAACTCGCCTACCGTTCTGATATTCGTTATGCTCTTAACTATATTTCCTCTCTCTTTTCGATATTTTAAGAATAGCTGATAAAGCTCCTCATCAAGCCACCTCAGATCTGTTGTCCACGTTTTATTTGTTTTACTCTCATAAACCTTAAGAATCGGAGGCTCAAAGTTCTCCCATCTAAGACCTACTAACGAACTCTTAGCATCATCAAGATCAACACTATAAATATCTTTATATTTAAGCTCTAAAGTGCTCCAGCCCTCACGTGCTCCTGTAGTAACATGTAACCAAATTATAACGATCTCTTCTTCTTTAAGCTCTCCTTTTCGATATAGCTCCTTCAACCTGAGAAAGTCTTCATAATAGATACAAGTCGTCTTAGGAATAACATGATGCTTTTCTGCTCCAACCTTACCCTCCAGCCAACTCCTAAAGTGAGGAATCCTCCTAAGGATTTTAATCTTAACACGTCTCTCTCTAGGATCTGGATAAAGCTCCTCTAATGCTTTGATAAGCAGTTCTTTCGTCCAGTAGTCTGGATTCGAAACCTCACCTTTATTAGCAAGATACTGCATAATTCTCTCAACCTCTCTAATCGTCTGAAGTTTCTCTCTCTCTGAATAGAAACTTGGAAAGCCGGGCTTCTGAGTCATACGCTCAATATCTTTCTCCCAAAACTCTTTGATGATGCTAGACTGCATAGGATCTACTATCCTCTGTCTCGATGTTACGTTTAATATGTCAGACTCGACGATATTGATAAGCTCAGAAGGAGTGATCTGTATTGTCTCAATTTTTTTCGTCTTAGGATTAGTGATGACGACCTCGTTTTTCTCTTTAACTTTCTGCATAGCTTTATACAGAGAAGTCTTATCAACACCGATCATATCAGCTAAAACGTTCAGCCCAATATTCATTTTCTCGTTGAGATAGTAAATTGTTGCAAACTCTTTAATATCCTCGATATAAGGACGCCCGTAATTCGCCAGAGACTTATATTGACGCTTGAGCTGACTTACTCTATCAGCTATTTGCTTAACGATTTTCTCTAACGCCTGAGGGATTAATTCACTACTCGAAGCCACCATAACGCACCTTCTCCAGAGATATAATTGGTTGAGGGGGTATTTAAGCTTTTCTACGCCTGATGATCTATGAGACCACTCTGGTGGGACAGAACATGAAAGATCTATATTTTCAGAGAGAACAATCATCAGAAACAGCTTAAAAACCTAGATCAACACGCCAGAATAATATTTATAAACTTCCTAACAATATTTTATACTCGAATGGTGAGATAAATGAGTGAAGAGGAAATAAAACAAAAAATAAAAGAGTTTGAAGAAAAACTAGAGCTACCAGCTGAGAGCAGAGCATATATGTATGTTGCTGTTGTTACTGACGCAACGTCTGCAGAACAGGAAGACTTTGGAGGAAAGGTGGCAGAGTATCTGCAGAGAGACAAAGAAGCATGGAAAAGAATACTTTATCGAGCACTTCAGCATTTATACAGTAAGCTAATGGATGGTGCCGATATAGACGTTATTTACATAAAAGATAAGAAACAAATTGAGATAAGAACAAAAAGATCAATATTAGGCGTCTATGGAGATAAAATAATATTCAGAAGATGGAAAGGAGGAGATCCGTTAGACTTGCCAAATGTTGATGAATTCAGAATGAAAATAATAACTTCAAAGATGCCAGAGAAACACGCTCCTTACGTAGTAGAAACACTAGTGCTGTTGTTTCAATGTTTGTCACAAACTTTATATCACAAAGGATGTTTCAGCACTACTGCTGACTATATTCATAATCTTACACAAGAAGAAGAGACACAAGAAGAAACTCAACAAGAACAACAGTAATCTCTTTAAACAATTTCTTTTTTTCTTCTTTCTTTTTCTTCTCGATCTTTTTTATTTGATCATTTTTCTTACACGTATCGTCTTTCATACATTTTGTAATATGTTCTGTATAATGCTTCTAACGAGTAGTTGAAGAAGTGGAACAACGGCATTTTTTGAGGCAGATAGTTAGGATGATAACATATGCAGTTCTTAATAGATTTGAAGATCTCTCTTCTCAAATTCTCAACTTCTAGCGATGTAGAAAATATTTCTTCATGAAGCTTATTAATGTTTATCGCAATATCTTCTGCATATTCATCTATAAAATCATCTATATAACCATGAAAATCATAATACATTGATCCAAAGAATCGTATTATATTCATAAGATAATAAGCTTCAAGATAATCCTTCGGAAGCTTTATCAAAGCCTCAATGCTTCTCCCTCTCCTTCTGATAATAACCTCTGCATAATCAGGATACTGGCTAGGCTCTTTATCCTCCACATATATATTTTCGACACTATGTTTCTCTAAAAACTCCCAAAGCCTCCAAAGAGGCTGATTAACATCAAATTTATAATGACCAACAACCTCTGACACGACTCTTCTCACCTCACCTCGTAGTAATCTTCTTTTTCTCAGCCACGATCTCGTACAGCTTTTTGAGAGAAAGATTAAACAATGATTTGTTGAGTATCTCCTGAGAAGCATTTTTCACACAGCTTTTTCCAACCGCTGTGTAAAACTCTCTCACCTCTTCAATCGGTATGGGACTGATTTTTCTTGAAGGAGGCATCTTGTCTTTAAAAGATTCTATATCCTCCTGAAGATGCTTAGCCCAGTCGCTTATTATAAAAACCATGTCGAAATGAAGAGTGTTATACGCTTTGGAGAACGTGTCCATAAAATCAACAAACTCGTTAGATTTGAACATGTGTTCTGGAAGTATCAGCACAGCCTGAAGATATTTGACAGGCTCACCATAGAAATGTGTCTCATCAGTATGTATATCAACCTCTATGTAATACGGGTCATAACTTGTCTTCAAATCATGTATAACAACCTTATTAACATTTTTGCTTTCAAGATAAAACCAGAGGCTTCCAAGCGACACATTGATATTAATTGATAAACGACCTACATACTCGCCCATGTAAACACCATCCACATATAATATTTCACATAGAAACATAAAAATCATGCGTATATACTATCAGCTGTTCTCCAAAGCTTTATAGAGCTAGGTATTTTGATGCGATATGTCTTTTCTATCTTGACTCTCGCACCGCATCTATTACATCTGCCTCTGACAATTATCTTCTTAACATCACCATCGATATATACCTCAGCCTCTACATCGATGATCTCTCCAACAGAACATACTGGGCATCTCACCATGTCTTTCCACCTCCCACGACCATCACAGCCACGAGGAATATTGTTATCGCCACGAGAAATATTATCACGAACGCCACCAAACTAAACATTATTCTCATGCTCAGCCTAGCCATCTCACCAACTCTATACTCTATGCTCCCGTCTTTGATGTTGTATATAGCATCGACATCCATAAGAGCATAGATTAGGAATATTAATGACACGCCTATCATCGCAAGAAAAAGTGCCGAGACTATTATAAAAATCTTCTCGTTAGGAGACACATGCTTCACCATCTGATAAAAAGAGTTAGAAAGTATATAAATATATATATAGGATATATAGATGGGAGAGCCATGAGGAAGAGAGCGATATGCCCTAGGTGCGGATGGACAGCTAGACTTGTTGAGGAGAGATGCTTCTCAGATAGATGCGTAGAAAAGTATATATGTACAAGATGTCTATTCGAGTTCACGATAGAGGTGAAGAGATGAAGAAGCTTATAAGAAGAGTATTGTATATATCAGCATCAGCAGGGCTTCTGGTCGCGTCGCTGAACTACATCTTGTCAGACTGCGTATGTATAAAGTATTGGTTCGAGAAGTATATCGAGATGCCTATTCTGATAATCATATCTCTAGCATCGTTGATAGAAGCGTGGAGAGAATATATAGAGGAGGTCAGAGAGAAAAAAGAGACTGTTTAAGAAGAACTGCTTCTTCTTCTCATCCACCTAGTAAGACAATCATTTATCTCTCTCTTCACATCCTCATCATCGTTAAAGTCTGGAATGTTCAGACCTATCTCATATCTCTCTCCGTCGTCAGCATAGAAGTAGAGCCTCACATCCTCCTCATATGCAAACGCTGATGAGCATGAGTCTGCTTTTCTCAGAAGCTCTATGATGATGTTCTTCACATCTTCACGCCTCATATGATCACCTTATAACGTTATGCCAGTCCTCTCCCCCTCATAAACATATTTAAGACCGTGCTTCAGCCTGTAAACCTTTATACACAGAGGACATACATCTCTTATAAACTCTTTAGTGTTCTCATCGTATAAAGTCTTCAGCTCAGGCTTGTTCTTCACAACCACACACTCGTCGTATAATCCTAATAGACATACATATTTGTTGTCATTCTTCTTCTTCTTTCTAAGCATTAACCACCACCTCAGCCTTGTAAGGGTTCGTCTTTTTAGATGCAAGTCTTTTTATAGCCTCATCAACATATTCCTCGACAAGCTTTCTATGTCTCTTCAACATATGATCCTCAGGAAAAACATTATCATACTCTTTCTCACACAAGAGACATACGAATCTTGTCAATCCCTTAAGCTCGACCAGACATTGAATATCCATCTCTATAACAGCCTCAATAATTCCTAAGGCGAACATCCTTCTAGCCAGAGACGATCCTATCCTAGCCATTATTCCACGAATGGCACTTCTCCCCACGTGATAGAGAGCCTCGACCTCGCTCGGAGACAGTCTGTTGCTTAGATAGTCATGCAGAGCATTAAGGTAGTGGTCTTTACACACAAGCTTCTTAAGAACCATCATACGGGCGATCCTCCTGAGATCCTTCTTCAGGTCGTTGCTCATGATCTCACAGCCTC
>WYEB01000374.1_pt1 | contig 16287 bp, 19 predicted proteins | sample 6343061 | NCBI WGS metagenome assembly WYEB01 (sample SAMN13812332, study PRJNA600296) | hot springs metagenome | biome: ENVO:00000051; feature: ENVO:00002007; isolation source: sediment sample from Evening Primrose shelf | place: USA: Yellowstone National Park, Evening Primrose Hot Spring ... | reverse complement strand
AATAATGCACCAAATACCTGGTTTGTAATCCATGTTGGTAATTGTGCAGAACATTGCAATGGACCTGGATTTAATATTTGAGATGGAGAAGAAATTTGAATATTTTCTTGCCCATTTGTTGCATTAAAATATGTAGTAGAAGAATACTTTCCAAATACATAACTTGTTGCTTGTAATGGATCATAATATAAATCATCAATGTAATGTTGGCATTCTAAATACATACAATCAAGAGGTGTTATAGAAAATCCTTCATATTGACATTGACTAGAAGATCCACCATATAATTGTAATACTACACTACATGGAACAGCATTTGAACAGACATAATATCCAGGACTTGCTTGTACAATTCCATTTCCTATATCTTCATACTTTGTACAAAACTCTATTGGATTTGAACAATCGCTTGAACAATCAGAAACTGCCTGTTGTATTTGTGTATTTGATATTTGGCTAATCTTTGATGATTGTTGCTGGAATAGTTTAATTACAACAACTGCTACCACTAGCATTATTATTATTACAAATATTAGCTCTACGGCCATATCTATACCTCTTCTTTTCATAATTAAGGATAAATATTTTATTCTTTATAAATATTTTAGTAGTATATAATAAATTCCATATCTCTTTCATTCCCTAATCTTTCTATTAATTTCCTATCAATATCAATAGCACTCTTATTTGAATTTATTGCCAAAGTTCTATCATCAATATAATTGCTTTTTCTTATAACAATACTTCTATCATTTGTTAACAATAGTCTTTTTGAACCATATGCAATTATATCATCTATTAAATCATCAACTTTAATTACAATCTTTATTTTTCCTTCATTTAATAGATGATCCTTAAGATCTTCTGGTAAATCTTTTACAGAGTAATTTGCACTTATACCAATTATACAATCCCCTCTTTCAGTTAAGTAATTGTCCTTAGTAATTTCTAAAGTACTTTTATGTGTTGCTTTTATTAATTTATTTCCTTTAGCTTTTATTACTAATTTCATTTAAGTAATTTAATATCTCTCTTGTAATATTTCTATTTAAATATTTATCAAATCCTTCATATTGGAATATGTGATGTAAATCTATTAAATAATATTGGTTATCTCTTAATAATAGATCAAATCCAAATATTTGTAAGTCACATTTTTTCATAATTTTATATCCAATATCTATTATTTCTTCATCCAATTTATATTGTCTTCCATATCCACCTTGACTAATATTTGCCTTAAAACTATTTTTATTAATTCTTTCCATTGCACCAATTGGTTTTCCTACGAAAATTATCCTTATATCTTTTTCATATGGTATATATTTTTGAAATATTAAATGTTTTATGTTTATTCTTTTCTCCAATAAGTATTTTTCCAAAAAATCATATAGTTCTTTTTCATTATCTATTTTATGTACAAATTCTCCCCTATGAACAAACTGATGCTTTACTACCATTGGAAATCCTATCTTATTTATTACATATTCTATGTTATCTATTGAATATATTTTCACAAATTCTGGAATCTTTATATATTTATTAAGAATACTATAAAATAGAGTTTTTGATATTATAGATTCTTTAACATGTATAGTATTTATTACTTCTTTTCCATTTTGTTTAAGGTATTTTGCTAGAAAATGTATATCTGATAAAAAATTTGATCCAACGAAAAAGTAATATATATCATAATTCAATATTTTTTCATTATATGGAAATATATTGTCCTTTTCTACATCAATAATGCTGATATTATTATAATTTTTTATTTCCTCCTTCAACTTTTGTATTCTATAATCTTCTAAATCAGTTTTTGTAAATATAGCCACTCTACCCATTCCTAATATCTAAAAGGTAAGGTTATAAGTTTTTTATAAAAATTAAATAAATGGCAAAATCTACTAAGAAGTCTAAATCTAAAAAATCTTCTAAAGTTAATAAACCTAAAAAAGGTTTAAGGGAATTATCAGAAATTGATATAACAAAACATTATTTAGTACCAAAACATATAATATTATCTGAAGAAGAAAAGAAAGAATTATTAGAAAAGTATAAAGTATCTTTATTAGATTTACCAAAGATCAAAATCTCAGATCCAGCATTAAAGAATCTAAACGCTAAGCCGGGAGATATTGTTAAGATTATAAGAAATAATCCATGGATTGGTGAAGAAGTATATTATAGAGTTGTTGTTGAGGATTAAGCTTATAAGGATATCATATATATAAATAAAAAGTGGCTAATAATAATGTAGATAATTATATCTTGTTCTATAAATATCTAGAGGAAAATGATCTCTTAGGAGTACAACTTAGGTCTTTTGAATATTTCGTTGATGTAGAAATGACAAAGATTGGAAGGGAATTGGGGACATTTTCTCCAAGATTATTGGCACCAGGATTAAGAGATTTACAATTTAAAATAGAAAAATTGTGGTTGGGGAAGGCAGATTTTATGGAAAAGGAAGGGGTTTCTAGATTAATATATCCAATAGAAGCTAGAATAAGAGGACTTACATATGCTGGAACAATATTTATGGAATTTTCTGTATATGAAAATGAAACATTTAAGAGTAAATATCAAGTATCTATTGGTAGATTGCCAATAATGGTTAGATCAAAGTATTGTAATACATATGGATTATCTGAAGAAGAATTAATAAGAATTGGAGAAGATCCGACAGATAGAGGTGGATATTTTATTATTAATGGAAATGAAAAATTAATTATATTATCTGAAGAACTTGCTACAAACAAATTCTATGTTCAAAGAGAATCTGGTTCTATAAAATATAGCGGATATCTATTATCAGAATCTTTAACCCAATTAAAGGCTCATAGAATGGAGATGACAAAAGATGGTTTATTATACTTATCATTTGAGAAATATAAAAAGGTTCCTTTGATACCTTTAGTAAGGGCTCTAGGTTTAGAGAAGGATGTTGAAATAAATCAATTAATTTCTGAAGGGGATGATTTTGAAGAAGTATATATCAATTTATTGGAATTCCAAAATATAAAAACTTCTGAAGATGCAATAGCATATTTGGCTGATAAATTAAAATTAACAGGATCTCCAGAAGTTAAAAAAGAAAAATTATTATCAATATTAGATAATTTATTATTACCAAATATTGGGACATCTCCAAATGATAGATTATTAAAAGCTTATAATTTATTGAAGATGGCAAGAAAGTTATTATTATTGGCTCATGAAAAAATTGATGAAGATATAAAAGATCACTTTGCAAATAAAATAGTTAGAACACCTGGAGAATTAATGAGAGAATATTTCTTAGTTACTTTAAGAACATTAATGACTGATGCAATGTATCAATATGAAAGATTAGTGAAAAGAGGGAAAATGCCTTCATATACATCTATATTTAGATCAAAAATATTTACTGAAAGATTTGAAAATGTAATGGCTATTGGAAAATGGACAAGGAATAGAACTGGAATTTCACAAGCTTTAGATAGAACAAACAAAATTTCTGTTTTATCTCATTTAACAAGGGTTGTTTCTTCAATATCTAGTGAAGCTGAATTATTAGAAGCAAGAATGGCTCATGGTACTCATTGGGGTAGATTAGATTTAATAGAAACACCCGAAGGTCATGAAACTGGATTAAGAAAAAATGAAACAATATTATCAAAAATAAGTTTTGAAGAGGTTGATAAAGATGAATTAATTAGGAAATTAGAAGATATAGGATTAAGGCCAATAGTTAAAAATATTTCCGATATAAAAAATAAAAATGGGGTATGAGGTTTATATAGATAGTATTTTTGTTGGATATGTCGATGATGTTAATAAATTTATTGAAGAATTTAAGGAAAAGAGAAGAAAGGGTATTATTCCATATTTTGTAAATATACATTTTGATGAAACAAGAAATGTTATAGAAATATTAACAAGAAAAGGAAGGATTTTAAGACCCTTAATTGTTGTAAAGGATGGAAAACCATTATTAACAAAGGAGCATATTGAAAAATTAAAGAGAGGGGAAATAAAATGGTCTGATTTAGAAAAAGAAGGTATAATTGAATGGGTTGATCCTGCTGAAGAAGAAAATTTAAATGTTGCATTATATCCTGAAGATATAAAGGAAAATACAACTCATTTAGAATTGTCTTCTTTAGTAATATTTAGTATAGCTACATCTTTGGTTCCATTTTCAAATAGAAATCAATCTGCAAGATTAAATAGAGGTGTTAGACCCCAGAGACAGGCTCATGCTATATATTCGTTAAACTTCCATAATAGATTTGATACTGATATATCAATTTTATATTATCCGCAATACCCGATTACCAGAACATTTTCTTTTGATATATTTAAGGACGATTATGCGATAGGACAAAATGTAATTGTTGCTGTAATGACACAAGAAGGATATAATATTGAAGATGCAGTTATCATGAATAAAGGTTCAATAGATAGGGGTTTATTTAGATCTGTATATTTCAGATCTTATGAAATAGAAAGATTAAGATATTCTGGAGGATTACAAGATGAAATTACAATTCCAGATCCATCTGTAGAATTATATAGAGGAAAGGATAAATATAAAAATTTAGAAGAAGATGGAATTGTTGGTGTTGAATCATTTGTAAAATCAGAAGAAGTTCTTGTTGGTAGAATATCACCTCCGAGATTTATTGGTTTAACTTCTGAATCTATTGCGACAGGTTTGAGAAAAAAGGATTCTTCATTAACTACTGGTAGTGGGGAAGAAGGATGGGTAGATAGGGTTGTAATAACAGAATCTGATGATGGTAATTTGCTTGTTAGGATAAAATTAAGAGATTTAAGGATTCCAGAACTTGGAGATAAATTTTCTGTAAGACATGGACAGAAAGGTGTTTTGGGAATGATTGTTGATCCATCAGATATGCCATGGTCATCCTCAGGTCTTGTTCCAGATATAATATTCTCTCCTGCCGGAATTCCTTCAAGAGAAACTGTTGGTTTGTTATTGGAATTACTTGCTGGAAAGGTTGGAAGTTTGAATGGAAGATATGTTGATGGAACCCCATGGTATGGAGAAAGTGAAGAAAAATTAAGGAAAGAATTATTATCTTTAGGATTTAGAGAAGATGGAACAGAAACATTATATAATCCTTTAACTGGAGATGAATTTAAAGTTAAAATATTTATTGGGAGCATTTATTACTTAAGATTAAAGCATATGGCAAAGAATAAATTACAGGCTAGAGCAACAGGTCCTGTTACATTATTAACAAGACAACCAACAGAAGGTAAATCAAAGAAAGGTGGTTTGAAATTTAGTGAAATGGAACATGAAGTTCTTGCTGCTCATGGTTCTTCTATATTATTAAGAGAAATGTATTCTTCTGATGATACAACTGTTTATGTTTGTGAAAAATGTGGTTCTCTTGCTGTTGAAGATAATATAAGAAATAGGGTTTACTGTCCTGTTTGTGGTGAAACTGAAAAAATATCAAAAGTTAAGATCTCTTATGCATTCTATTTATTATTAAATGAATTAATATCTCTTGGAATTTGGCCTAGACTTAAGTTGAATTATAAGTTCTGATGATGAATGATATATTTTTCAAAAGAATTTCCGAAATTCAATATTCTCTATTAAGTCCAGATGCAATAAGAAAAATGTCTGTAGCAAAAATAATTGTATCAGAGTTATATGATGAAGATGGAACTCCGATAAGGGGTGGATTAATGGATTTAAGATTGGGAGTAGTAGATCCAAGTTATGTATGCGAAACATGTGGAAAAACTGCAGGAAAATGCTTAGGTCATTTTGGTCATATTGAACTAGCAAGACCAGTATTACATCCAGAATTTTTGCCAATTGTCAAAGAATTAATAAATGCTGTTTGCCATAATTGTGGTCATGTAAAATTAACTAAAGAAGAAAGAGAATTTGCATTGAATAGGATAGAAAAGTATAGAAATTCAAAAAGATGGAATAGATTATATAAATTTATATTTAAGTTTGTATATTCTAAAGCTAAAAAGAGATCAAAATGTCCTGTATGTGGATATGAAAATCCAAAAGTTGAATTTAGGAAACCATTCTATTTCTATGTTAAGGATAAGGAAAATGAAAGAAGGATGTATCCTGTTGAAATTAGAGCAATATTTGAAAAAATACCAAATGAAGATCTACCATTAATTGGATTTGATCCATCATTTTCTAGACCAGAATGGATGATATTAACAGTTTTACCTGTACCTCCAGTAACAATGAGACCATCAATAGTTTTAGAAACGGGTGAAAGAGCAGAAGATGACTTAACTCATAAATTAGTTGATATTGTAAGAACAAATCAAAGATTAAAAGAGGATATAACAACAGGAGCTCCGCAAGTTATTGTAGATGATATATATACTTTATTACAATACCATATATTTACGTATTTTAATAATACTTTACCATATGTCCCGAAGGCTCAACAGAGATCTGGAAAGCCATTAAAATCATTAGTTGAAAGAATTTCTGGAAAAGAAGGAATAATTAGAAGATATTTGCTCGGAAAAAGAATAAATTATAGTTCAAGGGCAGTTATTACTCCAGATACAAAGATAAAGCCAAATGAAGTTGGAATACCATTATATGTTGCAAAAACATTAACAGTTCCTGAAAGAGTTACTGAATGGAATATTGAAAAAATGAAGGAATATATATTGAATGGACCTGAAAAATATCCAGGTGCAAATTATGTAATATCACCAGATGGAAGAAAAAGAGTAATTACTGAAGAAAATAAAGAAACACTTGCTTCAATGATTGCGCCAGGATGGATTGTTGAAAGACATTTAATGGATGGAGATATTGTATTATTATTAAGATATCCTTCTTTACACAGATTATCAATGATGGGACATTATGCCAAAATACTTCCAGGAAATACTTTTAGAATAAATCCAATAATATGTAGACCTTATAATGCGGATTTTGATGGAGATGAAATGAATGTCTTCTTACCAAGAAGCGAGGAAGCAAGAGCAGAAACAGAATTTTTAGCAGAAATATCAAATAATTATATTACTCCAAGATATGGAGACTTTATTGTTGGTATGATTCAAGAAATGATAACAGGATTATATCTAATAACACAAGATGATGTAAAAATACCAATTAACCAGGCTGCACAGTTAGTATATATGTCAAATGCTAATGATAAGGATTTAGATAAATTATCTAATATTATTAAAAAAGCAAAAGAGGAAGGTAGGGATTATTTAACCGGAAAAGAAGTTGCTTCTGTATTTTTACCAGATGACTTTAATTTTGAAAATGATAAAATAAAGATAGAAAATGGAATGATAATTAAAGGATATCTTGATTCAAGTTTAATAAAGGCAGAAAAAGGTAGATTATTTGTTGTATTATATAAATTATATGGAAAAGAATATACAACAGATTTGTTACAGAAATATAGTCTGTTGGGAATATACTATCAATATAATTTAGGAATTTCAATGTCTATTTCAGATTTTGATTTACCAGAAGAGGCAAAAGAGGAAATAAGAAAGATAATAGATGATACACAAAAAGTAGTAGATGATTTATATAAACAATATACTGAAGGAACACTTGAAAGGCTTGCTGGTAGAAGTTTACAGGAAACATATGAATTAAAATCTATGCAAGTGATATATGATAGTGTTACAAAAATACAGGATGTTCTAAGAAAATATATGAAAAAGGATACAGGCACATATATTATGTCTGTAACTGGTGCAAGAGGTGATTGGCAGAATGCTGTTAGAATGGCTGGATCTTTAGGATTTCAAGCATTTAGAGGAAGTTTTATAAATTTTGGTTATAAAGGAAGGAATTTATCAATATTTGAAAGGAATATATATCATCCAAAATATCATGGTTGGGTAATAAGTTCTTTTAGAGATGGATTAAAACCATGGGAAATGTTCTTCCATGCATTACCTGGCAGAGACTCTTTAATGGATACTGCAATAAGAACAGCTCAATCCGGATATTTCTATAGAAGATTGGTATTAAGTTTATATGATCTACATGTAAATGATGATTTAACTGTTAGAGATGCTTATAATAGGATTATACAGTTTGTCTATGGAGGGGATGGTGTTGCAGTACATAAATCAATAAACGGAAAATTAGATGTAAATTTACTGGCCCAAATTTTAAAACCTTATGTGGAAAATAATAAAAATGGAACTACCAGAAAAAATAAAAAAGGATCTAGAAAAAATAGAAGATGAAAAATTAAGAAAAGCTGTAGAAGACTTTTCATATAAATTTATAGTAGATCCTGGTGAACCTGTTGGTATAGTTGCTGCTCAATCAATTGCAGAACCAACTACACAAATGATATTAAGATCATTCCACTTTGTAGGTATATCTGCTCAGCAGGTTTCCTTAGGTTTACCTAGAATTACAGAAATTACTGATGCAAAAAAGAAAATGAAGCGTAGATATATGACAATAAGGTTATTGGATGAGTATAAAAATGATCTAAATGTAGCTCAAAATGTTGCAAAAAAGATAAAGGAATTATTATTGGAGGATTTATTATTATCAATAACATTGGATGTATTCGAAAATAAGATAATAATTATTTTGGATAAAGAAAAATTGAAAAAAGAAGAATTAACTTTTGATGAAGTATTTAGAATATTAAAAAAGAAAATAAAGAAATATAAGGTTGAGAATAATAAACAAAAAATATATATAACCGCTCCAAAATTATCTGCAAGGGAATTATATTTACTTAAAGAAATGGTAAAGAAAATACTAATAAAGGGAATAAAAGGAATTAAGGATGTAACTATACAGAAAGAAGATAATGAATATGTAATATATACTATCGGATCTAACTTATTGGAAATTATGAAAATACCAGAAGTAGATTATACAAAAGTATATACAAATGATCTAAGAGAAATAGAAAGAGTTTTGGGAATAGAAGCTACTAGAGCTGCAATATTACAGGAATTAGTTAGATTATATGAAAACCAGGGTCTTAGCGTAAATGTAAGGCATTTTATGCTAGTGGCAGATATGTTGACATGGTATGGTACATATTTAGGTATTAATAGATATGGTTTACATGCAGAAAAAGAATCTACATTATCAAAAGCAGCATTTGAAACTCCAGTTTCTATATTTGTTAGATCTTCAATAATGGGGCAATCTGATAAAGTATTAAGTGGAATAGATAATTCTATAATGAATCAACCAATATACTTAGGTACAGGTTTATATGATATATATTTTGTAGGAAACAAAAAGGATGATAAGGAATAAAAATATTTTTTATATAGATAAATTTTATGGTAACATTTGATGATTTAAGAAAGAGAATTGTTGATGAGAAAAGTATAATTATTGGATATAATAGAACTTTGAAAATGATCAAAAGAGGAAAAGTAGAAAAAATATTTTTAGCAAAGAATGCTCCTGAAAATATAAAAAAGGATATAGAATACTATCAGAAGTTGGGAAATTTTGAAGTAGAAGTATTGAATTATTCGAATGAGGAAGTTGGTTTGTTATTGAAAAAGCCATTTAAAATTTCTGTTATATCTATATTAAAGAATGGCTAATGGATTATTTGCTGCTAAAAAATTAATTGAAAATAGAAAAAAATTTAGATGGAGTAAGAAAGACTGGAAGAGAAGAATATTAAAATTAAAAGAGAAATATGATCCTTTGGAAGAAAGTCCAATGGCATCTGGAATTGTATTAGAAAAAGTACAGATTGAAAAAAGGCAACCATATTCTGGAATGATAAAATGTGTGAAAGTACAATTAAAGAAAAATGGTAAAATTGTTACAGCCTTTGCTCCTGGTGATAAGGCAATAAAATATATTGATGAGCATGATGATGTATTAATAGTTGGAATAGGTGGACCAAAAGGAAGAACTATAGGTTCAATACCTGGAGTAAGATATAAAGTAATATTAGTAAATGGACAACCTTTGGAATTATTAAGAAAGGGTAAGATAGAAAAAGCTAGAAGATAGTTTTTATTTTTGAATATATGATAGGGAAAATAGTTGTTATTTTCTAATAACAAAAACAATGTTTATATGATTTTATTACATAAAAAATAAATGGTATATGACTTATTGATATCTATAGTTTATTATATTGGTTTTTTAGTATTGGGTGGCATAATAGGTTATTTTGTTGGGTGGATAGCATATAAAGTATTGGACTGGCTATTTGCAAAATATATAAAGATAGGGAATTTATATGAAAAATTAAAATCAACATTTAGTAAAATGCCAGAGATAAATGTAGCAGTTCTATTATCATATTTAGTTGGAATAATATTGGGAATAGTGGTATTTAATAGTGTATTATCATTGATGCCAAACTTATTAACAACAACCCAATATTATAATATATCCAATATATTGCAATTGACAATGACAGTTTCTTCAACATTATTATTGATATCAATAGTTGTATTAATAATAGCAGCAGGTATAATATTTTCCATATTCTTCACATCATACCTATATATACTAATTGAAGGATATAATGAATATGTAGCAGAATTATTGAAACTATTGCTATTCTTAGGATTTGTATGGATAATAACATATTATTCTTTAGAATTATTAGGATTTCAATATACATTATTTGATAATATAATAGGTGTATTTGTAATATTATCAATTGGATTAATTGTAATGAGGTATATAACAGAAAATATAAGTGAAAATGCATATTATAAAAATATAAAACCATTTATCCAAGTATTTATATATTCGATATTTGTTATATCATCTCTATCAGTATTAACTGTTGGATATTCAAATATTTCAGCAAATGTAGAGAGCATATTTGCATGGGGTTTTGTAGTATTATTTGTACTAACACTAATACCAGTATTAGTTAAAGCAATAAGAGAATCAGAATAATTTTTTAATTTATTCTTTAATATTATTTTTAATGGTAAATAATATTGATGATTTAAAATTTCTTGGAAGATGGAAATATGAAATAGATGTAGAAGATGAAACTCTAAGGGCATTTATGAATTTAAGGCCATATATTGTTCCAAAGACAAATGGTAGATATCAAAATAGAAGATTTGGAAGAAAAAACATACCAATTATAGAGAGATTAATTGGTAGATTAATGACTCCAGGTCATTATGGTGGAAAACATAAGTTTACATCATATTATGCTTCTGGAGAATATTATAAAGTATTAAAAATATTGATAAAAGCATTTGAAATAATTGAAAAGGAAACAAAACAAAATCCAATAAAGGTATTAACAAAAGCGATAGAAAATGCTGCTCCAAGAGAAGAAATAACAAATATAGAAATGGGTGGTGCAAGATATCCAAAGGCGGTAGATATTTCACCTTTAAGAAGAATTGATCTTGCTATAAGGCACATTGTTTGGGGGGCATATCATAGTTCTAGAAATAAAAAAGATATGGCAAGCGCATTGGCAAAAGAAATAATAGATGCGTATAAAAATTCAGTAGAATCATTTGCAATACAAAAGAAATTGGAGTTAGAAAGATTGGCTTCGTCCTCTAGATGATTTATAAATCATAAAAGTAATTTTTTATTTTATGAACCCGCGGAGTCTAGTACCAAAAAAGGTTTTCTTTACTTCTGGTATAGGTGTAGCAGATGATCCACTGTTAAGTTTTGAATATGCACTGAGAGATGCAAAAATAGAGAAGTTTAATTTAGTCCCAGTATCTAGTATAGCACCACCGAATTTAAAAATTATAGATATAGATGAGGGATTAAAGTACCTAAAAGCAGGTCAGATTGTATTTTGTGTTTTAGCAAGATTTACATCAAATGAAGAAGGAAAAGAAATATTTTCATCAGTTGGAGTAGCATTGCCTAAAGATAAAAAATATAATGGATATTTTACAGAATATCATGGATATTATACTGGAAAGGAAGAAGGATATGCAAAAAATATGGCAAAGAATATGCTAAAGTCTATGTATAATATAGAAATAGATAAGGAATTTGAAATATTTAAAAAAGCTACTGTAAAGGATTATACGACTGTTGTATCTGCTGCAGTTTTTATTTTATAATTTTTATTAAAGTTTTCCAAATATTATTCAAATATTCTTTGATATATTTCTTTTAATTGGTTTGGAACTACATGTGTATATATTTGTGTAATATTTAATGAACTATGTCCCAGTATTTCTTGTATAAATCTTATATCAACACCTTTCGATAATAATGTTGTTGCAAGAGAATGTCTCAACACATGTGGAGTTACTTTTTTACTTATTCCAGCTTTTTTTGCAGTATTCTTTATAATTCTTTCCACCTGTCTTGATGATAATGGAAATATATTTTCAGTATTTATCTTATTTATATAATCCTTTAATTCATTCAATAATTCTTTTGGTACTGGTACTATTCTTTCTTTTCCTCCTTTTCCATATACTTTTACAAAACCTTCTTCAAAAATTATGTCATTCTTTTTTATTTTTATTAATTCAGAAACTCTTACTCCCGTATAAAATAAAAATTTAATAATTAGTTTATCTCTATAATTTTCAGCATTTTCTAATAATTTATTTAATTCATCATATGTAATAAATTTTGGCAATCTTTTATCAACTTTTGGTGCTTTTATTTGCTTTGCTAAATTTTCATTATCCAAAAATTTTAAAAATGAAGATATAGCTCTAACATATAATCTTAATGAATTTGAATCTAATTTTTTCTTAACTTTTAATTCAGCCAAAAATTTTAGAACTAAATTCTTATCTAATGAACTATTAATAGATTTTATATCTGTAATAATTATTCCATTATTTATTAGAAATTCAAAAAACTTCTTTATTGTACTAGAATACGTTTTTATTGTATTCTTAGATTTTCCCTGTATTTCCAACCATACTTTATATTCTTCAATAATTTCATTCATTTATATTTCAAAAACTTTGTAATATAAAAATTTTAAATCATAAAAATATTATAATTTTATCCCTACCTGCCATGCACTGGGGATATATGAACTAGTTCCTCCAGGTAGGGAAGAATAATGATGTGGTTGGCTTGAAACTGAAAAATGATGAATACGGCTACGCTGATAATTGGTTTTCCATAATATCCTTAGCTTTAGAAGAATATTTTCCATATTTTTCAGAATATTCATTAAATATTTTGTAAAGTACTTCTTTATCATAACCATATTTTTTCATTAAAGAAGATAGTATTTTTATGTCTTTACAATCTTTTTCCTCATTTCTCTTTAAATAAGTAAATATTTTATCTACAAACAAATATTCCATTTTAGCAATATATAATTTTATTTTCTTTTTTCCCAGATTTAATTCTATTTCATTATATGGTACTTCTCTATCTTTGAATAATATACTTATACTTGGACCATCTTTATATTTGATTTCAATTCCATCATATCCAAATATTTTTCCCTCTTTAATTGGTAAAGATGGTAACTTACTGTATATTATTCCTTTTGTATCTATCTTTTTATTTTCATTTATTATAAAATCTATATCTTTAGTTTTTCTATCATAATTTATATTATAATAATTTGCATATGCAGCTACAGCTATACCACCTATTAATACTGGTTTTATATCATCAAGTATTTCTAATATACTTTCAAGGTTTCTTATTGTAGCTCTATCAGTTAATTTATAACTATCCTGTGGCGACATATATAAAAATAAGTAAATAAAAATTTATAAATATTACTACTAGAGTATCTACTAAAAGATAAACTATTATATTTTCAATATTATTTATAAGAGAAAGTTTCTACTTTGATATCAAAATCAAAAATTTATAATAATGATCATTTATGTAAAAAAGAGAATATTTAGTCTTATTCTTTAATATTTAGTCTTTCTTTTAATGTTATAGATCTTCTGTTTGTGATTTTCAATAGATCTTTTATTGTATCTTTTGTTGGTATTCCAGTATTTAGTGATAATTTTACTAAGTTTTGGTATGCTTTGGTTAATAATATCTTTATATTTTCTTTTGTTGGGAATGAAATCTCTATTGTTAGAGATATTGCTTTTCTGAATCCAGATCTTAATTGATTTATGTATTCTTCTAAAGGTGTTGATAATATATCATATGTATATAATGTTTTTCCATCATATACTGCTAATAATTTTATTTTTACAGGTATTGGAGTTATATTGAATTTCTGTAATAATGATACCAATTCAATATCAACCTTTTGACCTTTCTTTGCTACTAAAGCATCTTCGATTATAACAATTTTTCCATTTTCAACCTTTGTTTTTATATTATATTTCTTTAATTCAGTTAATACAGGACCTGGTGTTAAATTTGTAGGTCCGGCTCTAATTATTACATCTTCCTCCAATATATCTCCTTCCTTAGCAGATCTATAACTTTTATTTTCTTCTAATATTTTGTTTAATAAGAATGGATTTATTTCTTCTTTTGGTAATATTAATAAAACTGTAATTCTTTTATTTTCTTCAATTATATCTATCATCTTTTTAATATTTTGATCGTTAATTTTTTCCAAAGCTTTAATAAAAAGATTCTTTTTAACAACTTTTACATCAATATTCATTTCCTTTAATTTTTTTCTAATTACTTGCAAAGCATCTGTAGGAATGTCCATTATATTTGCTATTCCAATTATTTTAGAATTAGATAATTTAGAATATAAGTCATTTGCATATAATATTTTTTGTTGGGATACCATTTTACATTATTTTTATTGAATCACTCATTGTTAGCTTTATATAAGCATTCTTTATACTATTTTTATTTCCAGGAATTCTATTAACAAAATATTCTAGTACATGATTTGCATTTTCCAATATATCTTCATATTTCATATCTTCACTTCCAATTGGTATGCCAATGGTTTTATTATTCTTCACAACAATCCTAACCATATTTTGTAATCTATTATAAATTGATTTTAATAAATCTGGGTTTGCATTATCTGGAATTATCATTCCATATTTTGGATTTGGCATTTTATTTTTTGTAGATAAATATTTACCTAAATATCTTCCTACATCTGACATAGTTGATGCTTGTGCTACGAAAATATAATATCTTCTAACTAATTTTTTTGCTTCTCTCTTATTTTCAGCTATTTCTTTTATTTTATCTCTGACTAATACAAAATCAAATATCTCCTTTGCTGGTTTTTCTAATTCAGGTCCAACAATTGCAGCAATTTTTATTTTCTTTCCCCTACCCTTAGGTAATTCAATATATTCTGTAAATCTATTTTCACTTTTATTTAAATCATATTCTTTCTTTAAATTAATTATTATTTCTACTGTTTGTTTAAATCTTCTCTTTTTTGATTTTTCTATGAGTGATTGTATATTTTTAACATCCATAGAAAAAAGAAATATGGAATATATTTAAAAATTATTTTTTAATAAATAGCTCTATTATATCCTTTATTGATTTTTTAGATGAGAAGTATTTCCTTATATAATGTCTTATAATTAGAAAAATTATAATAATTGATATAGCTATTCCAGATATTAAGCCAATAAAAAAACTTAAAATATCAAACATATTATTTTAATATATTATCATACAATCCCTGATCTACTTCTTTTATTAATTCTTTTGGATTCCTATTATTTACTGTTAATCCCAAAGATAATGCTGTCCCTAGAACCATTTTTACTGCAGATTTTAAATTATTAGTATTTAAATCTTTCATCTTCATTTTTGCAACCTTTATTATTTGTTCCATTGTAACATTTCCAACTACTTCATCTGGTTTTGTCCTTTTTGCAATTTCTATATTTGCTTCTCTCTTTAATAATGAAGATGTTGGTGGTAATCCTACCTCTATTTCATATTTTCTTGTTTCTGTATCTACTACTATTTTTACAGGTACTTGTAAGCCTTTAAATTCTTTTGTAGCTTCATTTATCTTACTTATTACTTCTCCAATGTTTAGTTTTAGTTGACTCAATTTTGGTCCTATATTTGGTCCTGGTTTAGCATTTCCACCCTCTACTAATAATTCTATAACTTCCTTGCCCATATAGATTTGTTTTTAAAATATATTTTAAAGATTATATAGATGGGTATAATTGAGAGTATAAAGGAAATGAAGGAAGTATATGAAACAGCCAGTAAACCCAGTTGGGATGAAGTAAAGAAATTAGTTTATGTTACATTATTATTCTTTGCATTAGTTGCGGCTATTGTATTACCTATATTTATAAGTTTACAGTATAGTATAATGATATGCCAATATACGCCATAGTTGTAACAGCTGGAAGAGAAGAGCTTGTAGCAGATATTTT
>WYEB01000373.1_pt1 | contig 16289 bp, 14 predicted proteins | sample 6343061 | NCBI WGS metagenome assembly WYEB01 (sample SAMN13812332, study PRJNA600296) | hot springs metagenome | biome: ENVO:00000051; feature: ENVO:00002007; isolation source: sediment sample from Evening Primrose shelf | place: USA: Yellowstone National Park, Evening Primrose Hot Spring ... | reverse complement strand
ACCGGCTACTTCGACGAGCTCACTGTTAAATCAAGCTTGAAAATCTTTAACGTAGATCCCCAGCCTGTACGTAAGGATGATTACAACGCTTACTGGAAAAACACGGATTTTGGCTCTGCGCCTAGCTTTTATACACTCTGTTTCTCGAGAACTATGACTATTCGCGTCATAGTCACAGGGTTGCCGTCTAATATCAAAGTCTCAATATACGCAGGCTCTTTAAAATTAGGTGACATAGCTTCTGGGTCTCAAGCCACTTTTCAGCTGAAAGAGGGAACCTATGCATTGAGACTGGAGCCTACTACGTATGACATTAGCGGACAGGTTAGATATAGGCTAAAGAATCCAACGATCACAGTTTCGTCCTCTTCTGATGTCACGTTTGAGTATGTAAAGGAGGTACAAGTGTTTATCCAGAAGTCGGCTGGCTTTAGCCGTGTAAGGATAGATGGAAACTGGTATGACCTTCCAGCCCAGCTCTGGCTGGTAGCTGGCCAACACGAGTTGTACGCGGAGCCAACTGTTACATTGCAGTCAAGTAGCGATTCTAGAACAGTGTATAAGTTTTCTAGGTGGCTTGTCGGCGCGGCTGCCTACTATTCTAACCCTCAAACCATACAGATAAGCGACCCTGTCACGGTTACAGCTGAATACACGACAAGGAAAGAATACTGGGTCAGCATTAGAACTCGTTATAGTTCTCCAGTTGAGGGGTTCTACGGCGAGAGCGAGGTATTGCGCGTCAGTGAACCGTCTGAGAAGGTCGAAGGGGACGTAAAATACGTTTTTCTTGGCTGGTTCAGTCAGGGGGGCCTGTATACAAAGAGCAATGAGCTCATGGTTACAGTTAGCGGTCCTGTCTTGCTTGAGTCTAGATGGGACAAGTACTATAAAGTTACCGTTTCATGCAAGCCCTCAGCGGCATGCAAGGCTGAAGAGTACTGGTACAAGGAAGGTTCCACATTCGACCCTGCCACGTATCGCGTGGAGGATATTGTATACAGCGGCTCTGATACGAGGTACGTTTTCCAGGGCTGGAGTACTGGCATGCAGGTTGTCAGCTCGCCGTTAACAGTGTACAAGCTGTATAAGACCCAGTACAGAGTGAGGGTGGAGCCTGGCGAAGGCGGGGCGTTTGTTGAGGAGGGTGAATGGGTGGATGAAGGCTTAACCGTGACTGTGAGGGTTGAGAGTACCAGGTTCGGCTTCCCGGTCCAGACAGTGCTGACGGGCTTCACCGCTGAGGGCGGAAGCATAGAGTCTCTTGACGCGACGCAGGGGTGGGCACGCGTGAAGGTCAACGCGCCAACAATAGTCTACGTGAAGTGGGGGAAAGATTATACGCCCCTCTATGCGCTTCTAGCAGTAATCGCAGTCGTAACTGTAGTCTCTGTGGCGTTCCTATTTAGGGGTGGTCTCTCAGCCCCGATAGGTAGAGTCTTGGCAACTCTGAGGAAGGAGGAGCGGGCTAAGCCCCCCACCGTGCAATCAGAAGCCGCTGCTCCGCAAGCTGGAACGCGGGTCGTGAGCTTGGAGTACTTGGAGGGCGAGCTTGCGAGGCTGGTTGAGGAGACTAAGAGGTACAGGGATTACCTCGAGAAGCTGGAGACAGCTAAGGCTGAGGGAAAGGTTGCAGAGCCTGCATACGGGGAGCTGAAGAAGGAGTACACCGAGAAGCTCGCCAAGCTTGAAGAGGAAATAAGGGAGCTACAGGAAGCTAAGAAGAAAATGGAAGAGCAAAAGTGAATGCAACGTTGAATTTAGCAGAGAGACTGCTGGGGAATTAGCTTACCTTTGTCTGTAGCTTCTTCTTTAATAATTCCTCGATTTTCGCCTTATAATCCTCCTTTAGAGCTTGGTATGCGTTATCAGAGATTTTACCTGAAAGCTTAAGCTCAACAAGCTTGGCCAAGTACTCCTCGTACTGTTTCAATTCCTCCTCTAATGAAGTTCCAGTTGGGGGCACATTAGTCTTCACAGCGCGCGCTTCGCGAAAACCTGGAGTGGCACTGGGGATACACGATAGGCGGTGCATGGCAGCCGAGCGCGGGCGTGCAAGCGATGAACATCGTTTCCTACTCGCTGCTAAGTACAGCGCCACCCACCACTGTAAGGAACTACTTCGTTAACCTTGAAAGGGAAAGCCAAAATTCCGACGGCGGGATCGGGTGGTATAAGGTTGGAGCATCTACACTTTGGAGCACGTACTTTACCGTAAAAGCGCTGAGGGCGCTTAACTCCCTAAATGTTATTAGCATACAGGCAGTACTTAGCTATGTTAAACAACATCTCGCAGAATACAAATTATTGGCACCAGAGGATCTGTACTTACCGCGCGCTTTTAACAGTGAGGTTAAGGGGTCTCTACTCCTTGTCCTCGTCTGGTCTTCCAGCATGGCACACCCTACAGTCTATAGCGGTGCGAATGTTGACAACATAGAGATACACCTACTGGATAGGGACGAGGCGAGGACTCAGACAAGGGGGGAGCACTTCGAGCTCCACTACCTACTCATAGTCAGCAACCAGCCCAACAACTACACCTGGATAAACGAAGCAGTAGAAAGAGCCAAGCCAATAATAGAACTAATAGACAAGGGGAATACCCCTGAGACAGCTTCAGCTCTGCAAGAGATGCCTTCACAGTCTCCTAGCGCGCGCGCTCACCGCTACCACCAACCCTAACCATGATCCTACCCCACTTACCGACGAAAAGATCTAAGGATTCAACGCCGAGAATGCTTAAAGCGCGCGAGGTGGCTGAGGCACTACCGGCGGCGCGCGCTAGAACAGAGAGAGGCTAAAGAAAACGCGGGATCCATCAAGGAAATATCTTTGCTCATTTTTCTGTAACAGTCGGTCAACTGGTTCTCTGGGACGCGGTTGGTGGGCATCGTTGGGGGTGAGCTGGGCATATTTTAATAGTTGCTACTTTATAGCAGTGCAGCATGTTTGCTTGTGATAAGCATGAGGTTTAATGAGCTTAGAGGAAAGGTTAAGATAGGGTTCAGCGTGGATAGAAACAGGTACATAATAGGTAAACTGGATAATGTTCCTGGATTTTCTAACGAAGTTTTCGCGGTTATTAAAGATAAAAATGAGGTCACCGCTATTTTTCAAGAGGGAGCTGACTTACAAGTCATTTGCGGAGAAAAGTTTTTCAGAATAATAACTTTTGAAGCGAGGCTTCCATTTGAGCTAACAGGTTTTCTTTCCTATGTCTCTACGCTCTTAGCAAATGAAGATATACCCATTTTTGTTATTTCTACCTACTCCACTGACCATTTACTTGTTAGGGAAGAGCACCTGGATAAAGCGGTAAAGGTTTTGCAGAAGAATGGCTTTGTTTTGACGCAAGGACACTAAGCTTAACTTTAGTTTCTGTAAAGCAGCGTTCAGGCGCGCGAATGGTCGTGCTGCAGGTAGGTTATATTGCCCCTACTAACTTGAGTAGTATTGGTATTACTGTTGCTCCCCATATTGTGAGTATGATGCCTATTGTCCACTTAAAGTTGCTGTACATCTCTTTTCTGAGCTGTGCTATATCTGTCCTTAGTTGACTTATTTCTACCCTTAGCTGTGCCATTTCGTTTCTTAGGTCTTTTATGTCCTCTTTTCTGGCCACATCTGGGAGGATGGAGTTTAGAATGTAGAGTCTGACTTCTGGGTCGGATGCAATGATATCGGCGAGTCGGATTTTTAGTTTTTTGTTTGCTTCTAATTCCTCTAAGAATCTCTCTGCTAGGGAGGACTGCATATGTCTCTATGTATGTGTGTCGACTTGGTATATAAACTCTGTCTAGGCTTGTTCCTCTGCTAGTTTTTTGGCTTGGTTTTCGGCTGTTTTTCTGAGTTCGCTTATCTGTGACTCTATGTCTTCTGTTCCCGTGATGACTGTCTTGGATAGTAGTTTGACTGGTTCGGGAGCCGCGTGGTTGCCCTTTTTCTGAGCTTTACTGGTCTTTTTATTTCCTGTTTTTTGTTGTTTTTGGGTTTAGAATTTTGTCTTACTGGTCGACCCAGAGTAAATGTCCACCTCTAGGTAGGGAAAATGTGTTAACAGTCCTTTAGGCTTTTCTAGTTTGTGGATCCTTGGTTATCTTTATGCATATGTTTTTTTGTGTTTCTGGGGGCTTCTGTTTGGATAGGTAACGGGGTTGGCTAGTTTTTGTTGTTGCAGGGCTGGTTGCACATTTCTTCTAGTGTTATGAGTTGTGTGTCTGGGTCTGGTGTGAATGTGAAGCCGCTTCTTGAATATATGTAGTAGACTTCTTTTCTCTCGTTTTTCTTCCAGTCGAATTCTTGGGCTTTGGCTTCTAGCTGTCTTAGGACTTGTTTGTCTACTGGCTTGTTTGTCCATTTTGCCTCCATGAAGTATGCTGTTTTGGTTTTCTCGTCTATTGCTACGCCGTCTATTTCTGTTTCGCCTTTCCACCATTTTCCAATCCTTATTGCTGGGACTGTATGGGAGAAGTGTTCAAGGGCGATTTCCTCGAATACTTGGGATACGTATTGGTCTAGGTTTTCTTTTAGCCTCTGGGCTACCCTTTCTACTTCTCCTAGTTCGAGTATGTAGAGGTTGGGCCTTACAAACTTGAGCCAGAAGCGTATGAAATTGTCCTTTATGATGTATGTTGCTCTTCCACGTCTCCCCTCCTCTAGGAGTGGGTATCTCTTCTCGACTAGGTCTAGTAGTGCCTCGAGGGTCCTGATGTATCTTGGCAACTCGTTTGTAGGGATTCCGCTCTTGGAGGCTATCTCGCCGAGGGTCGTGGCACCAGACGCCATCGCCTCGAGTATGGCCGTGTATCGTAGTGGCTCTCGTGTCTCGGTGGAGAGTAGGAAGTATGGTTCCTCGTGGAGTGGGCCGCTTGGCTCCAGTATGTTGCGTTTTATGTTGTCGATTAGTGTCTTTGATGTGTCTATGTGTGATAGATAGGCGGGTGTGCCTCCATAGACGGCGTAAGCCCGGATCTTGTCCTCGCAGGGCCAGCTCTTCATAAACTCTTTTGCACACTTGAAAGTGAATGGTTTTAGTTTGAGTTGTCCAGTTCGGCGACCAAAGATGGGAGAAGATGATGATAGCGCTGTTTTCTCGATTACTCCTATAGAGGAGCCGCTCAAGACAAGAAAAATGTTGGAGTTTCTGAGAAAGTTGTCCCAGGCTGACTGTAGCTCCATCAAGAAGGATGGGTCGCTCTCGGCGAGTCTCTGGAACTCGTCTACAATGAAAATTGTTCTTTCCCTGCTGCTTTCCTGAGCCATGTACCTGAACAAGTCTTTGTAGGTGAGGAACATTGGAGGGTACACGCTTAGCTGGTCTGCTATGGCTTCTGAGAAATCTTGGAGGATGTTTCCGAGCCTTGAAACCACGAAGTATACTCCTTTTTTGCCTTCGAGGAATTTCCTCAATAGGAAGGTTTTGCCAACTCTTCTACGTCCGTAGATTATTATTAGTTCAGCCCGGTTAGAGAGGTACCTCTCTTCTAGGAATTGTAGTTCTCTTTCCCTATTTATGAATATATTCATCATGTTTATGATCATTATGAACGTGTTCATATAGTTTTCTGATGACACGAACGCTTGGGAAAAAATTATCCACAGACTGAATCATACAAAAGGTAGGTTGTCTCAGGGTGGCTGGGGGTTTACTAGACATTAGCCTTGGCACATAGCTTTGAAACAGGTTGTGCTTCTGAGGTTAGGTGGTACGGGGTTAACTTTATTACCATAATGATAGTTAGACTATTTATAGTTAGTATAATCCGATTTAGTGATTTAGAAAGGTTTAGAAACACAGGTAGGTGGGTTCTTGATTATGGCAGGAGGAAGGTGAGGAAGAGCTTTTTTGTTAGGAGCTCCGTAGAGTATGATAAGTACTATTTTGTGGGCAGGGGCGGGTTCATATACGAGGAAGACTCTGTTTTGAGCTATGAGGCGTTTAAGCGGGAGGTTGTTCAGAGCTTGGAGAGAGACGAGGCTGTGGTTGTTGATGAAGTGCAGCGATTGCCGGGAGAATTTTTTGACTTGCTTCACAGGCTGGGTGTGAGGGGGAGGCTTGTAGCTGTCTCTTCGACACTGTGGTTGGCTAGGGAGCTAATCGGGAAGCGCTCGCCTGTTCTTGGCCTATTCTCTGACTTTAGAATGGGCTTAATAGACGAGGTAGACATTTTGATGAACCTGAGGGACAAGATAGGCGACAAGAAAAAGTTGGTAGAGTACTCTATCTTTTTGAGAGAGCCGTGGCTTGTCCCCGTTTGGGAAAGCGCTGGAGATTTTTTTAGAGCCCTTCCAGGAACGGTGAGGCTAACTGTTCCCTCGCTTATTGGGGAAATTTTTACGGAGGAAGAGAGGATGTATACACGTGTATACGACGGCATACTAAAAGCTGTAGCCGATGGAAGGCAGGTGTCGACCGAGATAGCTTCACAGCTATACTCGCACAGGTTGATCCCGGCACAGGACCCGAGCTTGGTGCATCCTTACCTAAAGATCCTCGCGGATATAGGGTTGCTTGAGAAAGTTAAGATTTATGGGAAAAACAAGTACTATTATAGGCACGCTTCCCCGGTGATAGACTACTATTATTATCTCGATGCGAAGTATGGTATAAGTGAGAGAGATATCCAGGAGGCCCAGGCCTTAAAGGTGCTGGCCGAGAAAATACCTCTCTATGCCGAAAGGTTCGTCGCAAGATTGTTGTCGAGAAAGATGGGGCTTTGGCCCGAGAAGATTGTCGAAAAGGACTATGAAGTAGATATAGCGCTTACGGATTTCCAGAAACTAGTAGCCGTAGTCGAGGTAAAGTGGAAAGAGAACATCTCAAGAGGCGAGTTGAGAAACATAGAGGAGAAGCTATCAAGATTTCCATGCAAAAGAATTCTCTTTGTACCAAACAGGGAGGATCTGCCCCGAGAGTCAGAAAGAGTCGAGGTATGGGACGTGGAAAGTGTCATCTCTACTGATACCCAGAAGTAAAAAGTTCCTCAGATCGAAAATTCAAAAGCCTTGTCTCCACTTGCTGTGATGTCTCAAAGAACCTCTTTAGGTAAGCGCCTAAAAATCGTGTGATAAGACAACTCACAGTATTGATTTAACTTAACTTGTCCCGAAGCTATGAGGTATTTTAAAACTAGTTGGTCTGTAAGTTTTTCAGGCTCAAATCCTTGTGCTACGATTAATTCCTTTAAAGACTTCTGGGCACACGGCTCGGCGTGGAACACTGAGCTGGCATAAGTCCTTCATTGTAGTCAGCCTTAGAGTCTTCAAGATCCTCCTCCGCCATAGAAATCCAGTCCAGCGCCTTTCTGTTCACATGAATTGACCACTACCAGTCTCTTAATCAAAACCAAATTTAAGGCAATAATAAACATTTAGCAACTATTATTGTGCTAGGACGGGGTAGCAAGCTTGTCTAGCGGCTTTGCAAAAGCATTCTTTATTATTATCTCGATTTTTGCTTTAGGTTTGCGGCAATGTTAAGGGTAACGTTTATAACTACGGGGGGAGTTAGTTACTAACAGGGGGAGTAGTAAAATGTACTTTGACATTGCTCCGAAGGAGAAAAGAGAGGATCTTTTCGATAGAGAAAGGGAGTTAGCGGAAATTGCAGCGGCGTTAAAGCTGAAGGAGAGACTGATTGTGGTTTATGGTGTAAGGAGAATTGGGAAGACGAGCGTGATCAGAGTTTCCTTGAAAGGGTTTCCTCATGTTCTGCTCGATGTGAGGCAACTGTATTTTAGTGAAAACAATGTGTCAATGCAACTTTTAGTCAGATACATTTTGGAGGGGTTTAAGGCGCAAATGAGGACAGGTGAAAAGCTATATCAGAGCATGAAGGATGCCTTAGGTAGGATTAGGGGCCTGACACTCGGGGAGTTCGGGATAGAGATTGAGCCAGGAGCCAAGGTATCTCTCGCGGATGTTCTGTTGAGAGTTAATGACTGGTGTGAGGAAAGGGGTGAGAGGTTTATCTTTGCGTTTGATGAGGCTCAGTACTTGAGGTTTTCAAACGTGAGATATGATGGGATAATTGCTTGGGCAGTTGACAACCTAAAAAATCTGAGTTTCCTTCTTTCCGGGAGCGAGGTAGGAGTGCTGAAAGAGTTTCTCAAGGTAGATAGGCCTACAGCCCCTCTTTATGGAAGGTACATGAGGGAAGTATACTTGGATAGGTTTTCCAAAGATACGAGTAGAGATTTCTTGTACGCTGGTTTTAGTGAGCTTGGTATCGAACCTAACCCGGGTGAGGTGGAAGAGGTTATAGATTCTTTGGACGGGATTGTTGGGTGGCTTACTCTTTACGGCTACATGAGGGGTATAAGGAGATTTACGCATAAAGATGCACTTGAAAAAGTTTTCGAGGAAGGGTCTAAGTTAGTGTTGGAGGAACTGGACAAGGTTATCTCTCAATCACGTAAGAGGTACTTAGCCATATTACGGGCTATAGCTCATGGCTCTAACTCTTGGAGTGAAATAAAAGCCTATGTGACGGTTAAAACTGGATACATCCCGGATAGTAGGCTTAAAGAACTCCTAAAAAACTTGATGAGATACGGGTATCTCGAAAAAACTGGCGATGTGTATCAAATACCGGATCCTGTTGTGAGACGTGCTGTTACATAAGAAAGTTCAACCTTTCAAAAGTTCACATCGCACCTCTACTGCGAGATGTTGACAATTCTTATTCTTGTCCAGAAGCATGAATTATTTTTATATCTCTAAGTTTGATTATATCTTTTCGAGGTGATACGGCGTGAAGAAGTATAAGTGTGCGATCTGCGGGAAAGAGGTCGAGACACTGCTCTTTGCCGAGCACAAGGAGCTAGGTGGCGTGTGGGTTTGTAGAGACTGCTGGGAGAAGCTGTACGAGAAGAACAAGCTCGTGAGTGGGGCTGGGGAGTCTTCTAGCTGTTGTGGCGGCTAGCTATACTTAAATATTTTTATGGGTTTCTTGTGGTATGCTTTTGGAGAAGCTTGAAGCTGTTTCGAGGCTTATTGGCAATACGCCTGTCGTAGGGCTAGATGTAGGCCCTGGAAAAGTCTACGTCAAGCTTGAATACATGAACCCTACGGGTAGCCACAAGGACAGGATCGCGTATTACATGTTGCGTGAAGCTGTTTCCCGGGGACTACTTAAGGAAAGCGACAAGGTTGTGGAGGCTTCAAGCGGCAACACGGCTATAAGTGTTAGCTGGGTCTGCAACCTTCTCGGCCTAAAGCCCGTGATATTTACTGAAGACACTGTTTCTAGGGGCAAGCTTGCCCTACTGCGGGGGCTTGGTGCAGAGATCCACTTGGTTCCCCGTAGGCCATACGGGGATCCTGAGCACTACATTAATGTGGCTAGGAGGTTTGCCGAGGAAAATGGCCTTGTCTTCCTAAACCAGTACGACAATGAAGCAAACTGGCGTGCACACTACGAGACTACTGGCCCCGAAATACGTAGGCAGGTCGAGAGCTTCGACGCATTTGTTATGGGGGTAGGGACTGGCGGTACTATTGTCGGGGTCGGTAAATATCTCCGCGAAAATGTGCCAGGCGTGAGGATAATAGGCGTGGCGCCGAGCGGGTCTCCTCTGCTTGGCGGCAGCTTAGGCGACAATATTGAGGGTCTTGCCTCCACGCTTGTCTCGGGGATTTTTTGGAGGCATGGCTCGGTTGTCGACGAGTTGGTGGGTGTCTCGCTTGAAGAGGCGATTAGCGGCGTTAGGGAACTAATGTCTAGGGGTATTCTGGCAGGGCCCTCGAGCGGTGCAAACTTCTATGTTGCTACTAGGTATGCGATGCGTGGGCTTAGAGTAGTGACTTTGGCTGCTGACTCTATTCTGCGGTATCCAGAGGTAATAGAGAAACTATAGGAGGTATTTTCTTTGTTTTAGTATGCCCCCAGTTGTCCAGTTGCTTTAAGATTTTTCTCTACTAGGTACAGTGCAAGTAGTCCCAGCGACAAGTATGCGGAGATTTCTAGAACGTATAGGGCCCACTCTATACTTGGAGGGAAAATTGTTGGAGTGCCTAGGGCATAGTGTCTTAGTAGGTCTGCTGTGTAGGTAAATGGCAGTGGGTAAGCTATTAGCCTTAGTGGTTCTGGAAGCGTGGTTACTGGGAAGAATATTCCGCATATCCCGAGGATCAGGAATTGGAGTATGTTTGTGAGGGGTCCCACGTTTTTGTATTTGAATACGGCTGCCCCGTATAGGAGGCCGAAGCCGAGGGATGCAACGAGTCCAGACAGTAGTGTGACGAGGGTTAAGATTGGATTTAGGAGGATTATGTTTATGCCGAAGAGAAAAACAAAGAATACAAACGAATATATGACTGATAGGGTGAGCGAGAAGAGCCTCGTAAATATGTTTCTCGAGAAGAGGATTGCCCTGCTGGCATTTGTTAGGAGGAGGAACTCTAGGGTGCCGGTCTGTTGCTCCCTCCTAATAGCCATGCCGAAGGTCCAGAGGCCCGACGATACGATGTCCCAGAGTACCATCGCCCAAAGGAAAGAGTTCAGTATTAAGGGGTCGCGCCACTGTTCCTGTGGCAGGAATAGAAGCATGGGGACAATTATCATGATTAGCCATGCAGGGGTCGTAATTATGTCTGAGATTAGCCATGCAATGTATCTAAAGTAGGTCTTAAACCCAATGGTTGCCGCTGCTTCTATTTCGAGTAGTAGCGCTTGTATGGATCTGGCCTTAATATTTTGAGAGCTCCCCTCTTTTCCTTGCCTCATTCTCCCACCTCTGGTAAATAGTCTTGCCGAAGGTTAGGTAGAGGAAGGCCAGCAGAACCATTACGAGTATCCTATCGCCTACTGAGAGTTGGCCTGAACTTGCGCCTATTAGTGTCTTGGTGATTATTGATACGTGGGTGGTTGGCAATAGCTGTGCTACTGCCTGGACAATCCTGGGAAAAATCTCTAATGGGTAGTAGAAGCCCGAGAGCATCGATATGAAGGCGTTTATGGTGCTTGACACGGCGTATACCTCTTTGAACCTTATAGTTAGTGCCGCTATTACCAGCCCGAGGCCGGCTAGGGGTATCAGCCCTATAAAGACTACAAGGAAAATCAAGAAGACGGTCAAGTAGTCGTAGCCCACGATGGCTGTTGCGAGTACTATAGATATGTCGACTGCGAAGACTATGACCATCAAGATGCTCCAGGCGAGGGCATGAAGCATCCATGTCAAGACGGGGCTGTTCGGAGTCAAGTAGTGCAGTTCAAATGTTCCGATGAGCTGTTCCTCCCTTATAATAGAAGAGGCGTTTTCAATCATCACCATGCTTGCAATCATTAGGACTCCCCCAACGACAAAATATGCTAGTGGCGTGGCTACACCCGTGTTTGCCTGGAAGTTCGAAAATGATTTTTCTCCTGCCAACGCGTAGCCGACACCAAGGTATAGGCCACTCATACCGAAAGGCATGAAGAGTACTAGTAGCAAGCTCCCAATGTATCTAGACATTATTTTTAGCTCCTTGGCGAGTATTCCCAGCGCGAGGGAGAAGATTGGGAACCTAGCTTTTTTCTGCAAGTCTCTCACCCGTATAGTACACAAACACATCCTCGAGGGTTGGTTCAAGGTTTCTAAGGCTCCTGATCTTTAAGTCGCTATTTGCTAGCATGGCTATGATCCTGTCTAGAACCTCATCACCGCTGTAAATAATCCGAATAAGCGAGCTGTAGCCTGAACCATTATTTTCCTGCAAGGACACTGCTTCGACCCCACCAATATCTTTCAGCCCCGCCTCAAGCTTTCTGTAGTTTCCGGAGACCTCTAGCTCCACTACCCGTTTGCCTGAGACCTTTTCTTTTAGCTCTCTCGGAGTCCCAATAGCGATGATCCTGCCCTTGTTTATTATTGCGACCCTGTCTGAGAGATATTCAGCCTCAAACATGTTATGCGTGGTCAGCAGAATAGTTTTTCCCTGTTTCTTTAGCTCGAGGACAACCTCTCTTACCTTCCTGGCAGAATTCGGGTCGAGCCCAATGGTAGGCTCGTCCAAGAACAGGATGGGAGGGTCGTGGAGAAGGGCACGTGCAATGTTGAGCTTTGACTTCATCCCTGTACTATATTCCTCGACAAGCCTGTCGGCATCGCCTGCAAGATCCAGCATGTTAAATAGCTCGTTGATTCTTTTCTCTGCATAGTCACGCTGGAGGTGGTAGAGCCTCGCAAAGTACATGAGGTTCTCTCTCCCCGTAAGCTTCCAGTAAAACCCCCTGTCACTGTACAAGCTGACTCCTATGCTCTCCCTAACCATCTTTGCCTCGGTGACAACGTTAAACCCGTTGACCCAGGCTTCGCCAGAGTCAGGTAAAAGTAGCGTGCTCAGTATCTTTATTGTTGTAGTTTTTCCAGCCCCATTCGGTCCGAGAAGCCCAAAGATCTCTCCGAAATTGATGTAGAAACTTACATCGTTTACTGCAACTATCTCCCTCTGTTTTCCGCGGAAAAGTATCCCACCTTCACGTGTCCTGAAGATTTTCCTTAGGTTGCGGGCCTCTACAGCATAGCTACCCATACAGACTCTAAAAATCTCGAGTGTGGCGATATATAAATTTTACTTTATACATTGTACCCTAAGCGAAATAATGCTCAAAAAAAGGAAACTCAAAGGGGTAACCTTTAAGAGTTTCCAGCAGGAAGTCTCTCCCCAAGATATCGATGGCAAAGATCATCCTAGAGCCCGAGGGAAAAAGAATTCCAGCCCATAGGGGCCAGACACTACTCCAAGTCCTCAGAGACTCCGGCGTCGTTCTCGAATCCCTCTGTGGAGGCTTCGGGGCATGCGGCAAAGACAAGGTATTGATAGTAAGGGGACAGGAATCTCTGAATCCTCTCACGAGGAGCGAGGAAAAGTTTCTAACCTTAGACGAAGCCAGGAAGGGATACAGGCTGGCCTGCCAGGCAAGGATCATCGAAGACGGAGACATCGTCGTATTTGTTCCCCCGGAAAGCAGGGCCAGACCCACACAGAGAAAGATTGTCAGTGAAGGATACATGAGAAACGTTACGTTAGACCCATTTGTTAAAAAGATAAAGGTTGTTCTCAGAGCTCCTAGCTTAGAGGATCCTAGAAGCGACTACGAGAGACTAGTAGACACGCTAAGAAAGGTGCTAGAGACAGACGACGTGAAGGCTTCCCTGGACGTCTTAAGGGATTTACCCGACAAAGCAAGAAACAGCAACTGGAGCCTATCCCTCGTGCTCTGGGGCAACGAGATAGTTTCGATAGAAGAGACAACAAGCCAGCGACCCGTCTACGGGCTGGCCGTAGACATAGGCACCTCGAAGATTGTTGTTCACCTCGTAAACCTTGAAAATGGCAAGATTGAGAGAGTAGCCTTCGCTGAGAACCCCCAGCTTAGCTATGGAGAAGACATAATGTCGAGGATGTCCTATGCAAACATCGGCCCCGAGAATTTGCAACGGCTACACAGGCTTTTGATAGACGCAATAAATAGCCTAATCGAGGAAGTAGTCTCAGAGGCAGGTGTTTCCAGCGAGGACATATACGAGGCAGTAATCGTTGGCAACACGGCTATGCACCACTTTTTCCTTGGCCTGCCCACCCGCTACCTGTCCTCCTCTCCGTTTACACCCGTAGTCACTAGGAGCTATAGTCTTGAAGCTCGGGAAGCCGGCCTGAAGATAAACAGGCGTGGAAAGGTAACTGTCCTGCCAGTGATAGCAGGCTATGTTGGGGCAGACGCAGTTGCAGACGCCCTCGCAATAGGTCTCATCGAAAAAAGCGAAAACATTCTCCTCGTGGACATAGGAACAAACACAGAGATATTTGCAGGAAATGCTGAGGACTATGTAGCTTGCTCCACGCCATCTGGACCAGCCCTAGAAGGGGGACACATAACTTTCGGGATGAAGGCTGTTGAGGGGGCGATAGGAAGGGTAACAATCGATGAGAGTGGAGACGTAGAATACAAAACCATAAACAATGCCCCTCCGAGCGGCATATGCGGCTCTGGAATTATAGACGCTGTGGCCCAGCTATTCCTGCGGGGCATAATAGATAGGCGTGGAAAATTTGTCGAGGGATCGGCAACTGAGAGACTTATCAGAGACGAAAAGGGCCGAGGATATGTAATTGCGTGGAGCAACGAGACAAGCATTGGGAAAAACATAGTGTTGTGGGAAAAGGACATTAGCGAGTTCCTGCTTGCAAAGGCCGCGATATATGCGGGAATATCGATAGCATTAAAGAGAAGAAAACTGGATCCAGAAAGCCTTAGCGAGGTTCTCATAGCCGGCTCCTTCGGCTACCACATAGACCCATTCCACGCGAAGGTTGTCGGGATGATCCCAGACGTAGAGCTGGAAAAGATAAAATTCGTTGGGAACACGGCGATAGCTGGCGCTGATCTAGCACTACTTTCGAGAAAGGCACGCGAAGAAGCAGAAATAATTGCCAAGCGAGCAAGATACTTCGAGCTCTCCCTGGATCCCCTCTTCAACAAAGAATTCGCTTACGCGTTGCAACTGCCTCATCGGGAACTGGAAAGATTCCCAAGCATAGCCGAAATAGTTGCAAGAAAGGATTTGTGAGGTCTCATCGAGATGGAAAAAACTTTATATAGGTAAAGCATATCGGTTACTGATATGCACATATTCATGGGTAGATTTGCGAAAAATCCTCTCACGTTAACAATCCTATCCCTACTACGGAGACGTCCCATGACAGGAATCGAGATAATCGAAGAAATAGAAGCAATGACGCTTGGCTTCTGGAAGCCATCTCCTGGAGCCGTATATCCAACACTAAAGCTCCTAGAAAAGAACGGGCTTGTGAGGCACGAGGAGAAGGGATGGCAAAAGGTCTACTATTTGACAGACAAGGGAAGACTAGAGCTTGAAAAGATGTGCATGCCTGGGCAACCTGAGACATTGGAGGATGTCTTGAGTATAATAGAGGGCTACGTTGAATACCTAAAGGAGTCAGGTTTGGCACTGAAGGCATCGGCCGAGTCAAGAGAAAAACTAAAGAAAATAGTTGAAGAACTTGCTAAGCTTTCGTCTTCTGCACAGTAACGATAAATATATTAATATCGGTAAACGATAGGGGCTGATTAACATGTGGACGCTTAAAAACAAAAACAGATTTGCGGCCATAGCCGCTGCCGTGCTTCTCGTAATCTCCGTCTCGACTTTTTCCCAACCGGTGACTAAGGGTACCCTCGGGAGCAAGGTCGTTGTCTTTACCTTGGAAGGCATCAATGTATTGGACAGTAGCTATCCCGCCGGCGTTGTACAGGTAACAGTCTCGTATTTCGGAACATATACCTTGCTAGGCTCATCCATGCAACTAAAGATTACCTGCGGCAACTCCACGTATACAACGGACTCCGTGAGCTTGGGTTCCTGGCGTCCATCAACACAGAAAATTGCTACGTTCACAGTGGACACAAGCAGGCTTAGTTCCAATTGCCAGAGCGAAATAGTTATTTCCTGGAGCGACTCGTGGGACGATTCCCTAAAAATGAATACAGGATACGGTGGGACAACATCTCTAGACACGACTCTCACGGCTTGCTGGGGAGAACAGCTACAGGTCTCCCTGAATCCACAGCCCACGTATTTGTCCTCTGTTAACCCTGTCTTCCTAACGGTCGTGAACAGTGGACGAAGTAGCGTTGACAATTTAGTGATTACGATTATTCCCCAAGGCTCCCTAATGCTTAACACGTCGATACCCACGATACTAGAGGTTGGCCGGCTAGACCCCGGCATGAAAAAGAGCCTGCCCCTACAAATTATTCCTCAGAGCAACTTTCCATCTCTAGCAGTAACACTCAGCTACACTGACTGTATGGGAAACAAGAAGACATCTTCCCTCCAAGTGCCATTCTATGCAACAACAGGCCAAAGCATACTCGTAGTCCCCGAGCCGTCTGTCCTCTCTTCGGGCCAGGCCTCCAACGTCAACCTAAAGGTGATAAATGCTGGAAACGTTCCAATAAAGAACCTTAACATTATACTGAGCCTCCAAAAAAGCCCGCTAAGCATTTCTCCGGCAATGCTCAGCATCGGTGATCTCCGGCCAGGAGAAGTAAAAACAATCCCAATATCTGTGTCTGTCCCAACGACGGCCTCAAGCAGCGAGACTGTCTCGTACCAGGCCCTATACACGGTTGAAGGCGGCGGAGTCGTAAATACGGCTGGAACATTTTCCTTCTATATTGCACAAACCTCTAGGGTCACAATAACTTCGACAGACATTGTGCCGCAGAGCCCGCAGGTAGGGGGAAACGTCATTGTCGCAGTGGGACTCATAAA
>WYEB01000372.1_pt1 | contig 16315 bp, 12 predicted proteins | sample 6343061 | NCBI WGS metagenome assembly WYEB01 (sample SAMN13812332, study PRJNA600296) | hot springs metagenome | biome: ENVO:00000051; feature: ENVO:00002007; isolation source: sediment sample from Evening Primrose shelf | place: USA: Yellowstone National Park, Evening Primrose Hot Spring ... | reverse complement strand
CCAAATCCTTAACGGGTTGCATGTTGTCAAGGGGCTCCACCAAAACCTCCTCTCCCAAGTCTTTTATGGCGGTTTTGCACGCAAGGATGGGCTTTTGGTTTGCCTTTACTCCACAGGTTCCACATATACCAGCCCTGCACATACTCCTAAAGGAGATGGTTGGGTCATACTCCTCTTTGATGTGAAAGAGGACATCCAAGAGGGTTTGCCCGGGCTCTGTAGGAACAACAAACTCCTTTATGACAAAATCATCGTTCCTGTAGAGTTTTAGTCTTACCAGCATGAAGATAAATTTAGGCTAGAGGATGGGTTTTAATATTCTTATTTCGCCCCTTGTGATTTCCAGATAGCCCTCCCTTTCCAGTTCCTTCAAAAGCCTTGAGACCACCTCTCGGGCAGTGCCAATATCCCTTGCGATCTCTTCATGGGTAGCCTTAATCACATTGCCTTTGGCGTTGTTTTTTATGTATTCCACCAGTCTACGGTCTACCCTTTTGGATATTAGCTCGTTAAGCACAAGAAAGAGCCCATACACATTCTTCACCACCATATCTAAAACAAAGTTCCTCCAGTAGGAGTATTTTTCAAAAAGGTAGTTGGCTTTTTCTGCGGGGATCACATAACCCAGCACATCCTCCTCACAGACCGCGTAGGCAGGATAGGGGGTTTTCTTTAAAACCGAGAGGTTTGTAAGTATGCAGGTCTCACCCCTGCCAATTCTGTACAGAAAGATCTCCCTGCCGTTCTCTGCGGTGAAATAGACCTTAACGCTTCCCTCCAAAACTATAGGTACTAACTCACACACCGCACCCGGGTAGCCTATCATGGTTCCCTTTTTTAGACTGACCGGTTGGGAGAAGGAAACTAAATCTTCCTTAAAGTTTTTCTCTGCATAGGGGAAAAGCTTTTCTAGCCCTACCTCTTTCATTAGGATAAAAATATAGAGCCCCCCGAGGGGGCCTGGCAATGGGCCTTATTGCTTTTCTACAATTACCGACTTAAGGGGAGCTACCGCTTGCAGGAACTCCTGTTGTTCTCTGGAGGGAACTTTGAACTTATCCAAAACCTCCTTGGTGATCTTCACAAACCTATCCCAGTCTTCCTCCGTTATGCCCAAACCCTCGTGGCTGGTTTTCATATCCCTTCCTGTGTATATACATGGTCCTCCTGTGGCGGAGCAGACGAAGTCAGTAAGATGGGCTATTAGTCTTCTTTTGCTATCGTTGCTAAGCCCCTTAAAGTATACTCCCAGCTTCTTGTCCGTTACGAGCCTAACCGCCAGCTCATTAACCACTGCGGATATGGCATCGTAGCCGCCGAGCCTCTCATACAGGCTCTTTTCCTTAGCCTGTGCATATACGGGTGCGGACAGCATACCCGCCAAAAGCAAGCCAGAGATTAAAGCTCTCTTCATGGCAACACCTCCCAAAAGGATTTGCTTTTTATGTTAGGGCTTTTGGGCTTTTTGTTCAGTGATTAAATCACTCTCAATAGGTGGCCGTTTTCCTTTAACCACTGGTGGTGCTTCTGGTAATCGGGCATCAACACTTTTACCTTTGTCCAAAAGCTCTTGCTGTGGTTTTTCTCCTCTAAGTGGACGAGCTCATGGACTACCACATAGTCTATAACCGAAAGAGGTGCCATGATGAGCCTCCAAGAGAAGTTAAGATTATTGCCCGAGCAGGAGCCCCATCTCCTTTGTGCATCTGTTATTCTTATCCTTCCATATTTCAAGCCTGCTTTTTTTGCGTAAAACTCTACCCTTTGGGAGATTTTCTCTAAAGCGGCCTCTTTATACCAAGCTATAAAGACCTCTCTGGCATAGGGTAGGAACTTTTTGGAAAGAAAAAAGCCGTTTTCAAACCTTATTGGTTCCTCTTGGTTTTCCACTATGTATAGCTTGTAGAACCTGCCAAGATACAAAAAGCTTTCACCATTAACAAACTCTTTTTTGCCCGCCTTTGGATCCCGAGAGAGAACCTCCTTTATTTTGCTTTCTATCCACCTTTTGTGCTTTAGGACCACCTCCATAATCTTCTCGTCGCTAACCTTCAAAGGTGCCTTAACTATCAGCCTGCCATCCTCTGTGATCTGCAGAGCTATGGTCTTTCTATCTGTCCTTATAATCTTGTAAATCTCAGGTTGCATTTGTTTTTCTCCCAAATATATGGTAGGCAAGCTCCATTATTCTTTGGGCTATTTCGCCTCTCTTTTCCTTCAAAAGTTTCCTTTGTGCTCCTTTGGACAACAAAACGTTGTTCATTATATAACTTCTAACCCGCTTTATCCTGTTGTAATTTTCCCAAAAATCCTCCATCGTAATCTCTCTCTCAAGTATGCTAAGCACATCTCTTGTTAAGTCCAAAAGAAGACCTATGTCCTCCTCCGTTAGGTTCTCAATGGGCTCTTTGCCAAAAAGGGACATCTTAAGCACTCCAAAAAATGGCATTTCCTTTTTCGGGTCTAAGCCAAAGGTGTTTTCTGCCTCCCTTCCTTTCTTCATATCTTCTCTTAGTTTTTCAAGCTCTCTGACTATCTCTTCCCAATTCTCTCGGTATTCTCCCAAAACTCTTTTTAACCTGTCGGAAAATCTTTCATAAAACTCTGGGTCTTCCTCGTAGTGTTTTTCAATGTGTTCCAAAATAGCATACTCCAACTCCTGTGCCTTTGCCTTTAGAGGCTTTTCCTTTAGCTTTTCTAAAAAGGCATCATCAAAAAGGGGAGTGGGAGGAACCTTGGGGTCTATGCCCTGCGATAATAGATGCTCCTCTACGATCTCCCTTATCTTTTTGCTGGCATCCTTTAGGCTCAGCTTGTCATCCCTGTATCGGTTTCTTGCAGATTCCTTTATGTAGCCAAGAATTTTTAGGTCAGAGACATACCTCAAAGCCCTTGGGTCTGGCAGAACCGCATCCAGAGCCCTGCTGAACTTTCTAAATAGAGTTATAAACTCATCCTTTGTCTTTTCATCCACCAAAAGGTCAACGCATTCATCTATGTCTTGCCTCCAATTGGGAATCCCATGCTTTTTAAAAAACTCCTCTATTGCACGATGCGAAGCTTTTAGGTCGTCAAGGCTTTTACTTTTGTTTTTTACCACTTGGGTGATCTCCTGTATATCTTCGTTGGCGTATATGGCAAGGGCTTCCTCTAAGTGTTTTAGAACTCCCACATAATCCACCACAAAGCCACAGCTTTTGTTTTTGTTATAAACTCTATTGACCCTTGCGATCGCCTGCAAAAGGTTGTGGCCTTTAAGGATGTTATCAAGATACATCACCTGCTCAATGGGTGCATCAAAGCCAGTTATAAGCATGTTATTAACCACAAGGATACCCACATCACCAGTTAGCCCATCTTGGGTGACTGTTCCAAAGGGTAGTTTAAAGCTTGCTATGTTCTTTTTGTGTTCATTTTCGTCGGTGTATTCCCTTTTGTAAATATTTGGGTCGTCGTTAGGAGATGCGGAGATCACCACAGCAACCTTTAGCCTCTTTAGGGTCTCAAGGTCTAAGTTTGTTCCTTTTTCCTCAAGCTCTTTTATTTTCTCCTTTAGGGCTAACTCAAGGGCATGTTTATACCTAATTGCTGCAAGGCGGGAAACTGCCACCACCTGTGCTTTAAGCCCGTTTGGGAAAACATGGGTTATGTAATGCTCTATCATATCCTTAGCCTTGTCCCTTATTACCTGCTCCGTCTCAAGGTATGCCCTCCACGTGTATTTACCGAGAATAAGCCTTCTTTCATCTTCAGAAATCTCCTTAAACACATCCTCAAACTTTCTATTGGCAGACTCTTCGTCGGAAATTTCCGCACCGTGCACCCTTCCCTCGTACACTATCTCAACGGTTACGCCATCCTCTACCGCCTGCCTTATGCTGTATTTGTCTATGTAATCTCCAAAGGTCTTTTCTGTCTTTTCTATGGGCGTGCCCGTAAAGGCAATCTTTACTGCGTTGGGTAGGGCACGTCTCAGGTTGGCACCCAAAAGCTTATATTGGCTCCGATGGGCTTCGTCAATCATAACCAAGATATTGGGAGATTCGTTAAGCACAGGAAACGGGACCTTTAGCTCCCTCTCTTGGAATTTATGCACCAAGCCCATAACAAGGTCTGGGGTGTTTGTTCTTAAAAGCTCCTTTAAATGTTCCACGCTTTTTGCAACATGGACAGTAAAGCCCACACCCTTTGAAACGCCCTCAAGTTGCCTTTCTAAATCCTTTCTGTCGGTAATAAAAACAACCTTGTATTTCCTCAGTTCCTCGTCGTGGAACATAGCCCTAACCACATACATCATAGTCAAAGACTTTCCGGAACCTTGCGTATGCCAAACTATTCCGCCCTTTTCTTCTGGAGTTTTTCCCTTCTTTATACGCTCTATGATCTTTTTTACCGCCCTGTATTGCTGGTATCGTGGAACTACCTTAATGTTATCTTTAAAGATACGTCGGGTGAAAAATTCAAAGAAGCTGGAAATTTCCTAGAAAAGAGCCTTGGCAAGGAGGGGGCTTATAATACCACCAAACATCATCAACAAGGCAGGTGGAGGAAAGGGATTACCTTACTTGCTTACTTTTATGGCTACGCTATAGGCTACAGCTTTTTCAGGAAGTCTCAAATATGGGGGTAATTCCTCACCCGACGTATACTAATCCCCCAACAGCTTTATTATAAATTCAATGGGAAACTTTGCAAATCTACCACTCAAAACCTCCTTGTATGGATAATCCTCTCCCAAGGGTACGCAGGCATACTCCTTTTCAGTTCCAACAAAGCAGTAGGTGGTGGGCTTTACGCTTCCCATAAGGGCGTCTGCTTCACCCCTGCCTATCCTTCCCCTTATCTTAAAGTTAACCTGTTCCTTTTCCCTCAAAAAGTGTTCTGTGAGCACCAAAGCATAAACAGGGATTATTGTGGGCATGTTTTCTAAAGTAGAAGGTAGCCCACCTTCTATGAAGCTTTTAAGCTCGTTTGTTTTATCCTGATTGTGGTCTTCTAATATTTCTTTTAACTCCTCAAAAAGCTTTTTTATCTTTCCCCTCTTCTCGTTATCAAAGTGGTAGCGCACCTGCTGTTTTTCAAAAAGAATGTATGGATGGTAGTATTCAAACTCTTTTTTAAAATCAATCTGCACTACGCTTACAAAAATGGCGGAAAGAAGGGTGTTGTATAGCTTTTCCACTTTATCCTTCTTTTCCTTGTCTTCCACAAAGGGAATGATGTTTTCCAGAAAGCTTAAAAAGCCTTCCATATTTGCTACTTCATGGGGTATGTATCTGGTGGCGTATTGGGTTGGCAGTGGGACAAGCACCTTTTCTTTGCCACTTTTTACAAACTGTTCCACTATGCCAAAAACAACTTTGTCCAAAAGAAGCTTTTGATTTAGCGTATGCTTTGTTATCATAAGCCTAAGGATCTGCTCGTCCGCCTCGGGTTCATACTCCAATATTCTTTCAATTGATGAATCCCACTGTGGATAGATGGGGTATACAAAGTGAATTTCCTTTGGGTTTTTCTCCGTTTCTTCGTCTCCCCTCGCCCTTGAGATGGCTTGGAGCATCTCCACCAAGTTGGACTCAATACCAAAGTCCATAATGATGGCGTATATCTTGTTTATGGGTTTGTGAGGTCTTGAAAGGTCTATGCCCCTTGAGAGGGCGGAGGTAGAAAGGATAATATCCTCGTTTCCTTGGTTTATCCTCTCTTGGCTTTTGCGGGAGTCTGCGGTGGCTACCAAACAGCTATAACCCTCATCCTCAAGGCGGGTTTTTAACATTGCTAAAAGTTCTTTACTTTGCAAGAACAGGAAGGCGGTTTGATTGTGTTTGTCTTTAAAGGTGTGTTTTATGTACCCTACTATTCTGTTTACCAGTTCCTCTTTGGCTTCTCCAACCTTTTTAACTTCATCCACAAAAAGGAATTTCCTTTTTACTATTATTTTTGGAGAAGGATAGCCATGCTTTGCACGAACACTGACCTCTATATCTTTATGCTTAAAGTCCTCCTCCTCTTTAAAATCTACAATAACCAAAGATTCAGGCACGACCTTAAACTCTCCATACTCTTCAAGCAACTTTTTTAGTATTGCGGGCGAATAGCCGTTGGCATCAAAAAGATATAGGTTTGCCCTTCCGCCTTTTTGTTTAACCTTTTCTAAAAAGTTGAACATTTCCTCAATGGCATAAAGTCCGTTGCTGTGTCCTAAAAACTCATCCAGGATGATGTGGAAGGTGTATTGGTCTGTTATACGTCTGGAAGCAAGTTCTTTTAAGTGCTCCGAAGTAGCCTTTCCAAACTGACTTTCCACCAATGCCTGTTGTGTGCAAAGGGCCCATATGATGTCTTTTTTACCTATCAAATTTAGTATCTGCTCTACTGTTCTCTTTAAGATGCCACTGTTAGCACTTAAATTTCTGTAGGTGTCTCCTATGTTTTCTACATGCCTACCTTTGCTGTCTTGTCTTTTTTCATAGACCAAACCTATGCTTTTGTTAGAGTGCTTTAGATATTCAAAAACCTTTATATATTCTTTATCCCGTGGATCTATGCCTTTCCCACTTCCTTCCAAGACGTCCTTTAAATCTTTTAGCTTTTTATACTCTCTGTCCACCAATACCTTACGGGTTGCCATGTAAAGGACTATGTGCTTTCCCTCTTGCATAAGGATGCGGTTTCTGGTTTGGGTGGTCTTTCCCGAGCCCGCAGAGTGTAAAAGGCAAAGGGCTTTTATGTCTTGTGTTTTTGAAAAGAAATCATCCAGCTCTTTCCCCACATGTTTTCTTGTCTCCGCTATCTTCCCCGGCTCTATAATTTCTTCAATGTTTTCTCTTTTTTGCATTTCTTCTTTGAGTCTTTCTATTTCCTTTGGCACCTCCTCTAAAAGCCTTTCCCTTCTTGCCCTACTTTCTGCCACCGCCTGCGAGTATTCCCAGTCTATTTGCTTGATCTTTTCATAAAGCTGTCTAACCCTTTCCCTGTAAGGAGAAAGGTCTTCTCCGTTCCAATAGAACCTCGCAGAAAAGGGCTCCGCCAACGGATAAAATAGGGAAAGACTAACCTCCCGCACATCTTTAGGCTTTTCTTCACACAGGTAATCCACCCCGTAAGAGATCACCTGAAGAAAACCTTTTAGCTCTGGGTTTGCAGTTTTCAAAGACAAGAGTTCTTCCTCCATTTCCAAAAGGCTCAAGACGAACCTTTCAAAGCCCACCTCTCCCAAGGACACATTCACCGGCAAGCCATAAACCCTGTAGGGAATAACCCCTTCCCCTTTATCCAGCAGAGTCCTTATGTCTCCCTCCGCACCCCCAAGCTTAAAATCCACCACATACAGAACTCCATCCGCTATAAACAGCAGGTCCGCGTTGATATAGATGCCTGCAATCTGACTACCCTCTCCCAGTTGATACTTTATAAACCTTATATCTTTTATATCTCTAAAGCCCTTTCCGTATAAGGAGCCCTCGTAATAGCCAAGCAAAAACAAAAAAAGCAAGGTGTTTTTATCAGTTTGTCCCAATCCCAAATTTTTAAGCTCCTGCGGAGGGTTTCCCAATTCAAAGGGCACCAATCCTTTAAGTTGTTCCCACACAAAAGCAAGCTCCTCTAACTCATTACTGAGGAACTTGGATTTTATCTCTTCAAACCCACTCTCTTTAAAGCTTTCGTAATCCTCCACCCTGCCCTTCAAAAAGCCCAACTTAAAGGCAAACTCAAAAACGTTCCCCAAAACTTCAACCACTGAAGTCACCATAATATGTTTTTATAACACAGGTTAAAGATGTCAACTTTTAGCATCCATAAGCTGTGGTGGTTAATGGTTGGGACCTGAAGCAGTTCTGATACGCTTAGAAATATGAAAACGATACAGGTAATAGAAGAAATACTAAGCAAAGTTTTTAAGCGGCACGGGTTTCCTTTAAGCCTAAAATAAGAACAGTAAGAGAGTTTCTACTTCACAAAGGTTATGAGGTAAGCATAGAAACCATCAGAGAATGGTTCCATGCAGTGGGTATTTGAGTCTATGTGGATGAGGCAAGGACAAAAAGTAATGGATAGGACTTACTACCTATGGCTTGCGGTAGACGAGAAAGGTTTGCCTGTTTTTGCGCATCTTTCAAGAAGAAGGGACGCCTGGACCACTAAATTGGTTCTTTAAAACACATAATGTAAAGGAATGTGCCACTGACTTGGTATATGAGTGCAGTTAAAGGGATTGCAATGAAATGGCTACATGAGACTTTTGGGAAGAGGAATGTGGTAGGAAGGTTCTAGAATAGGTTTCCTTGGAATGCTAAGTATGAAACCATCTATAGATGGTTAGCCTCCTTTATCGTCATTTATACCATCATGGAGCTAAAAAGTTGACATCCTCGTCGTTTGGTAGCATAAAGCAGAAGATTGGTTCAAGCTTTAAGTTGCTGAGGGAGGATTTAGCAAGGAAAGCATCCCTCGCTTGTGCTATTCTCTGGAACTTCTGGATGCTTGCAACTTATTTAATTTTTTTGTTATTTCTGTCTGGTATCTTGCACTATAGCTACGCTTAAGGGCTATGGTAGCTTTTTAGAACAGTCTCAAACAAAAGTTGACATCTTCAGACCTAAACTCTGCCATCAACATTTTGAAAAAAAGGCCTGACCTGAGCCAAAATCAGGTCGTAGGGGTGGGCCGCTCCGAACTACGCATGTGGAGACAACGGTCCCCTATGAAGCATGGGGCCCTCACTTCTATAAGTGAGGGAGGAGACCACTTTAGCTTTCAACAGACAAAAGCAGTTCTGGATTTAACACAAACTCATCCTCTTTGCGAATTTTTTCTATAAACTCCACAAGATTTACAACCTCATATCTCTCACGAATAAGCATGAAGAACTTCAAAAACTGAAGCTTCTCCCTCTGCGTTCCCTTCTCCTTGAGTTCTCCAAAGGCCTGCAAGGCATCTATCCTATTGCTTTTTGCCAGTCTTTGGGCAAGGGCAAAATTTACTGGCATGGAAAACTCCTCAAAGTAGATGTCCCGCAAAACTTCATAAACCTTCTGGCTTTCCTTTGTCCCTCTCAGAAAATACCTAAGCATCCTCACATCGTCCATAAGCTTTTCTTTCACTACTCCCTTTTTGAGGGTTTTAAGCGACAGCTCTTCTACCAACTCCGCCTCCTCTTCACAGACCGCCTCCACTGCACTATCGTCCCAGAGTTCCTCATACTCTAACTCCCTTAGCACTCCTTTTAGGTTTGGCTGGATGTAGAGAACCTCCTCCTCCAGTGGGCTGGCAATTAGTCTGCTGAACGCATCCTTCATTCCTTTTCCCGCCAGATATCCCACATAGCCTATGTCCCATAGCCCAGGACGCCCCGCCCTTCCCGCCATTTGCAAAAACTCCCGCTTGGTAAGAGGTCTTCCCGCCTTTTGTAGCTGGCAAAACACAACGCTTTTGGCTGGGAAATTCACTCCCACCGCCAAAGCATCTGAAGACACCACCGCCTTTATCAGCTGGCTCCTGAAAAGCATCTCCACAAAGACCCTCTCCTTGTATTTCATGTCTCCAAAGTAAAGCCCAACTCCATGCTTTGCTGCGGATAAAAGGAATGTGTTTGTTATGTTCAGCCTTTTGGCAATATCCTTTGCCCTCTCCCACTCCTCCTTTGTGGGCACCGCCTTTAAAGACCTAAACAGTTTTTTCAGTCTCTGCACAATCTCTACCGCCAAAGACCTGCTGAAGACAAAAAATATGGCTGGGAGATAGTCCAGAAGACCTTTGCTTAGCTGCAAAGGAGTATGCACAAACTCTATCTTCACAGGGCGGTTCTTTACCTTGATAACATACATCTCTCTCCCACTTAGCAGTTTCAAAATCTCTATGCCCTTGTCGGTGATGGTGGCAGAAAGAAGCAAAAGGGAAGAACTGGGATGGGTTTTGCGGATGCCTAAAGCGTATGCTCGGGATCTGTCTGGTTCTTGGAACATGTAATGGACTTCGTCTATGATTACCCTCTGGTCTGGAAGTTTAGAGAACTCCGAGGTGTATATCTCCTGCGTCATGCAAAGAACCTTTGCCTTTTCGTTTAGCCTCACGTCTCCCGTTAAAAGCCCCACATCAAGCCCCGCCCTTTTGAGTTCCAGCCACCTTTCGTTTGAAAGAGACTTTGTAGGTGCGGTAAAGATTATCCTGTTGGCGGGTTTTTGCCCAGCCCAGATATAGCTTGCTACACTTTTGCCTGCTCCTGTGGGGGCGACGATGATGAGGTTGTCATATTGGCCTGCCTCCAATTGCCACGGAAGGGGGTTTATTTCTTTACCGTAGAGGTTGGCTGAAATAAACATGATTTTAAAGCGGGCAAGGGCCCGCAGGGATTACTTCAAGAACAGATACAGGTCTGCCACCTCTTTGTGGGAAAGGGCTATAGGAGACCTCATGAGAGGTATTATCAACATCTTATCCGTCTCAGAGTCCACTTTAAACAGTATCCTCTCGTGCATAGAGAAAGGCTTTATATCCCTCTGCCCTTGCAGGTAGCTTGACAACATCTCAAGAAGCTTTTCCCTCGCCTGCATGTGTATCACACCCATAACAGTTTCCACATCGTAGATTATGTGGTCTTCCGTCCAGCGGTAAAACCTTGCAACCCTGCCCTCATCCACAAAACGCACCTCCATCTGCGAATACGCCCGTATGTATCTCAAAAACGAATACAGCTCCTGCATATTAAAACCTATCCTACCACGCTTGATCTCATTGCTCTTTGTCCTGCCCTCCGCTACCAAATAAAGAAGTGCCTTGTCTTGAGTTTCAGGAACCCTCCAGAAAAATTTGGGGTCCTTACTCGCATCACCATACCACACAAGGAAAAACTCGTTTATCTCCCCATCCACAAGCAAAGACAAATGCTTGTAAAGTTCCCACATGGTGGCTGGATGTATCAACAAACTACCGTTATAAGGAAGAACCTTTACTTTTTGCTTTGCATTCTGCCCATCCTCAGAGGTCTCCATGTCCTCTTGTAGGTAAAAGGGCGTTGTGGTTGCTACCGTCAGTCTCTGCCTCCAATACCTCGGGGCAGGCACGGGCAGCAGATAAAACTGCTGCACTTCTGCAGGATACAACTCAAACTCTAAGGCAATTTTTCCATGCCTTAGAACTAAAGGTTTGGCTGAAAACCTCTCTGGTACAACAGCTGTTTTCTGCATGTTCACCTCCTTTTCTTTAATATTTTACTTGCTTTCCCCAAGAAGTCTCCACCCTCCATAAGGTGGAGGTGAATTGTGGTATGATAAGGATTGATGACTAAGGCGGAGAAAATAAAACAAACGCTTAAAGAAACCAGAGAAAGGAGAAAGAACCTTAGACCTGTGGTTTATCAACTCAAAATCCAAAATCTTTCAAGGGTTAGGGAAGAGAAACTTAACAGGGTATTTTTAGAGGCAAAGTGGTTGTATAACTGGTTCGTGGCAGACACAAACAGGTTGAACATTCCCACAAAGGAAATTAAAGAAGTGGAAATAAAGGTAGGAGACAAGTTTGAGAAGAGAGAAATAAAGCTTTTAGGTTCTCAACTAAAGCAGGCGGTTCAGGAGAGGGTAAAAAACAACCTAAAGGCGTTAAAGGGTCTAAAGGAAAAGGGCTATAAGGTAGGAAAACTAAAGTTCAAAAAGGCGGTATCCTCCATAAATCTAAAACAGTATAAGGTTAGCTTTGATATAGATTTTGAAAGGAACAAAGTCAGAATTCAGGGACTTGGATGGTTTAGGGTATTGGGCTTACATCAAGTTCCACGAGATTGTGAGATTGCAAACGCACAGCTTATAAAAAAGCCAAGCGGTTATTATGTTTATCTGACCTGCTATGTCAAAAAGGAACATTTTGAGAGAGATAAGGTAAAAGACGCCGTAGGTATAGATTTTGGAGTAGCAAACAAACTAACGCTATCTAATGGTTTATCCATTGATTTTGAAGTGAAGGAGAGTAAGAGGCTAAAGAAACTACAAAAAGAGTTGGCAAGGAAGAAGAAGGGTTCAAAAAACAGGGAAAAGGTGCTAAAGAAACTTCAAAGGGAGTATGAAAGGCTAACAAACATAAGGAGAGATATTCACAACAAGCTTTTGGCATTTTTCAGGCATTATGGAGTAGTTGTCTATCAGGATGATGACATAAAGGCGTGGCACGAAGGGTGGTTTGGTTCTCAAGTCCAATACGCAGGAATAGGAATGCTAAAGGCAAGGTTGAGGAACAGCCTTGCGACTATTCCTGTGGGACGATTTGAGGCCACCACCCAAGAGTGCTGCGTTTGCGGCTGGAGACAAAAACTCAATCTTTCCGATCGTATTTATCACTGTCCTGTCTGTGGAAGCGTCTTAGACAGAGACCTAAACTCTGCCATCAACATTTTGAAAAAAGGGCTTGACCTGAGCCCAAATCAGGTCGTAGGGGTGGGCCGCCCCGAACTTACGCCTGTGGAGAGGACGCTGGTTGCCAAGATATTGGGTTCAAATCCCTATATCAAGGCAACTGTCCTCGTTGAAGCAGGAAGCCCTCACTTGTAGAAGTGAGGGAGGGGCCACTTGAGAAAATCCAAAAGTTCACTAAAATATTTAACACCATGGGTGTCGTTAGGGTAGAAGAAGGAAACCAAGTGTGGGTTGCAAGTGTTGATATGCTTCTTAGGGTCATTCCCGCTGAAGGGAGTGTATCTCTTTTGCTTACAGGAAGAGGTGTAAAGGCAAGCGATGTGTTTGGAGCGTCAAATTTGATTAGGTTTGTGGGTGGATGCTTGGCTGCAGGTTATGGAATGGCGGACTTTACTGCGGAGGTGGTATCCAAAACAAAGGTAGAACCCGAGAGGATACGGATAGAGAAGGAGGGTATGGAGGGAGACAGGGCGTTTATACCGTTGAACCCTGAGGAGTTTATCTACATCGGGAAGATGACTGCGAAAACGGTAAACTTCACAAAGTGTCAGATAGAGTTCAATAGAAACAAGTTTGAGTTTGAGTTCACGGACCGAGGGCTTTTTGTGGCACTTGAGGATAGCTCAGGCAAGAGAGAGGAAGCCTTTCTGTATGACAGGTCGCAGATATTTAGATTTTTTGTAAGCATGCTTGCCAGTGCCTTCGGCAGAGAAAGGGTGGTTCAGCAGGTAGGATTGGTGGACAAGAGTTTGACAGTAGGAGAAAAGGTTGAGATAAAGGATGATACTAAAAAGCTTTTTGATGTAGTGGTAAGGCGTCCCGATGGGACTACCGCAAAGGAGACAAAAACCATAGAAGAGTGGGTAAAGCGGATAAGGGAAAACGCTAAAAAGGCAGGCAAGTCCGCCAACGCAATGGTAAAAGCATTCCTAAGACAAGCTAACATCCCTTTTGACAGTAAGGTATTTATCAGACTAAAGGACCTTGAGGTAAGACTTCCCCCTCACTGGGCACTCGGCATCTACGAAATCTACGAAAAACACTTTTAATACAACATACCCAAAAGATTATCTACTTCCCCTTTTGTAGAGTAAGACTGAAGCTGTTCTAAAAATCCTTTATTGGGACCGTTCCCCAGCCTCTAAGGGAACTAACCTACTCCTCACCCTATCCCACACCCCTTCTACCAACACGGGCTTCAGAGGGGAAGGGTCTCTTGGTAAGACCTTTCCGGGAATAAGGAGGAGATGGCAAAGATTGAGGATAGGATTGCTAAGCTTAAGAAGGAGACAAGAGGGAAGAAAAAAATACGAGAAGAACAAGCTGAGAGTAGGTTGAAAAGATTAAGGAAGCAGTTAAAGCTATTGCTTAGGTATTTGTAGGACTACGGGAAGAACAAGCCAGCTACCCAACAAACTGCTAACCACAAGATGGAGCAGTTGAGGGATCCCACTCAGGTGGGACAAAAAACTGGCGAGTTCTTTCCGTAGCCCCTGCCTTCTTCTGGCTTGAGAGTTTTAAAGACTTCTCTACCCTAAAGGGTAGTGGTCCTCTTAGGGGATGTGGTCAGGACTTCTCTCTTTGGTCTGGTTCGCAAGCCAGACCAAGGCTGGACACTCACACGTGGATACTTTGGCACCACTTGAATAGCCAAAGACGGCCAGCTTGTGTATGTGGCAGTCAAAGGAAAGGAAAGCTGGGTAATCTCCGAACGCTGGGTGGAAGGCAAATTCAAAGCCATAACACCAGAAGAAGAACTGCCCACCAAAGTAAGCTACTTCGTAGGTAATGACCCTTCCAAAATAAAACCCTTGGGGTCGCTGGCCCCGATTTTCATCTTAAAGCGTCCAAAAGTCTCAGTTTAACCACAGCGGATATGTGAAAGGTTTGAGGAAGGTCATCCACCAAATAAACGCTTTCAACGGCGTAGCCCAAAGAAGTCAAGGTATGTAAGTCCCTTGCTAAGGTGGTAGGTTCAGAGGATTTGTAGATTATCCTTGCTGGTTTGTTTTGGCTTATGAAAGTCTTGTCCAGTTTTGAAAGTCCTTCCTTGGGCGGGTCTAAAACTAAAAGGTCTATAACCTCTCCCATATGAGACTTGAGAGTTTCTACCGCTTTTTCGTGGGCAAAGGAGACCTTAGAAATTTGGTTTATCTTAGCGTTGTAAATGGCATCCCTGACCGCACTTTGATTTGCGTCAGACCCAAAAAGAACATCACAACTTTCCGAAAGCCAAAAACTAAAAAGCCCCACACCGCAGTGAAGTTCAAGAACCCTTTTTACCTTCTCTCCCTCAGCTACCAATTTGGGAAACTCCTCATAGAGGGTGTAATTTACCTGAAAGAAGGAATCACTACTTACCCTAAGGAGAAACTTTCCACTTCTGAAGTAGGTAAATTCCCTTCCTACAGACGAAGTCTTCACGGGCTTCCCCTTGGAAAGAACATAGCTTCCCACATTTACCACCTCTCTGGGCAAAAGACTTTCTTTGATGTTTTTTAGTTTCTGCCCTTCTACAGCAGACGTGCCCACTAACTTCAAGAGATACTCGTCTTCATAAGGCGAGTAGATAACATGAATTTCCTGAAGGCCTTCCACCGCTTTGGCAATTTCCTTCAGGGAGGGTATTAGTTGATTTATTCTCGGATGTGCCAAAAGACACTCCTCAACAGGAACCAAGTCTTTGCTTTTCCATGCAAAAAAGCCAATCCGCCTATCTTTTACCTTGAACTGAACCCGTGTTCTATAACCAAACTCTTCTTTGGAGGCAAGTATTCCGCTGACAGAATTTAACTTTATCTTCCCAACCAGCTCAAAAGTTTCCAATAGAATGTCCGCTTTTGCCATTAGTTGACGGTCATACTCTATATGCTGAAGTTGGCACCCACCACACTGCATGTAATACCTACAGGGTGAATGCCTGCGACCCTCTCCCTCTATCTTTACCTTCTTTACTACTGCCTCCGTGTATATCCTCGTCTCCTTTAGAACATCTACCTCCACTAACTCCTTAGGTGCTGCATACCGGACAAGAAACTTCCTACCCTTAACCTCTCCAACTCCATACCCGCCATAAACAAGCTTTTGAACAACAAGTTCCATTTGAGTGAGTGAATTATAAAATACCTCCTACCTCGGGTGAGAAATTCAGGAAAGCTGGAAAAATCCTTTGAAAAAAAGCCCTTAGTGGGCATAGGTTTATGATACCCTCAAATCCCACCAAGGAGGTGCAACAATGAATCGCCTTAATAGTTTAATAGTTTATACCAGCAAGTCCTTCTGTCCATCTCTGTAGTCTTATCAGACTGTGAAAAACAAGTGAGAGGGTGTCAACTTTTCAGGTTCATGGTCGTATAAATGACGATAAAGGAGACTAACCATCTACAAATAGCAATTGTGTATACTGCTTGAAGGGCTTTTCCTACTGTATGGAACCATTCTCTGATGGCTTCTTATGCTTACCTTATAACCTTCGTTAGGCTTACAGAAAATCTATGCCGTTTAAAAACTTTGTTTTTCTAAGCGTATCAGAACTGCTTCAGGTCCCAACCATTAACCACCACAGCTTATGGATGCCAAAAGTTGACCTCTTCGTTCGGGTTGTTGGCGTTCAATATGTTTCTATTTCTTATGTCAATAGATTTCCTGAGTATTTCAAGCCCCTGAGAAACTATCCCTAATGTCCCTCCAAACATGGCTTACCTTTTAATATCGTCTCCTTCGAAAGAAAGTTTAAACCCAAAAGCCCTGAAGTTCTTTTAGCTTTTTTACGGGGTCTTGGCTCTTCATCAAGCTTGTGCCTATCAAAAAGGCATCCGCACCAAGGTTTTCAAACTCAAGCACCTGCTCCCTTGTTTCTATTCCACTCTCCACCACCACAAACTTGGCACCGAGTTCCTTAAGTTTTGGCA
>WYEB01000368.1_pt1 | contig 16369 bp, 14 predicted proteins | sample 6343061 | NCBI WGS metagenome assembly WYEB01 (sample SAMN13812332, study PRJNA600296) | hot springs metagenome | biome: ENVO:00000051; feature: ENVO:00002007; isolation source: sediment sample from Evening Primrose shelf | place: USA: Yellowstone National Park, Evening Primrose Hot Spring ... | reverse complement strand
CGAAGCCGCCTCCGGCCTCAAGGAACCCCCTCGCTACCGCCTCGTTCCCCATGAGCAGCTGAACGGTCCCAGGGGCCCCAAGCAGCCTATACAATAGGCGTTTCCCGCCATAGAATCCCCAGCGGGGATTAACTTTCTTCCTAAGTATGAGCGATGGGCCCAATGGCCCTCCAAGGGCCCTGACCTCAGCTGGTCTCCCCTGCCCTTAAGGACCAGGCCTTCAGTCGTAAAACGGCGGGCCCCCAGGGCCTGAAGGTGCCTGGCTTGCTGGTAGGGGTCGTGAGCGACTCCCATGACGACGTGGCCTCCGTGAGGAAGGTCGCGGAGTTCCTTCATAGGTCAGGGGTCGAGGCCGTGATACACCTGGGCGACATCATCGCCCCCTTCACCCTAAGGGAGCTCGCTAAGGGCGTAGGGGTGCCCATAGAGGGGGTCTTCGGCAACAACGACTGCGAGCTTGAGCTCCTGCTCGAGACCGCAAGGGATGTCAACGCCAGGATTTCATCATGGCCCAGGATAATACAGCTTGGGGGTAGGAGGCTGCTCCTCATGCACGGGAAGGGCTCAGCCGAGGTGACGGTTGAGGTGGCCCACGCCCTGGCCGAGTCGGGCAGGTTCGACGGGGTCCTCTACGGCCACACCCACAGGGAGGAGCTGAGCTACGTGAGGGGCGTCCTCGTACTCAACCCCGGCCCCATATCCTCAGCCCTCGGAGGCCCCAGGCTGGCCCTGCTCGACACTGAGACCATGGCGGCTAAGCTCGTGAGATTATGAAGGCCTGCGAGCCCCTGAGGCTCAGCCGTTCCCTCCTTGAGGCCCTTAGCAGGCAGGCCTCGGCCTCAGGGCATGAGGTGGTGGGCTTCCTGCTCGGGGTCGGCTGCAGGGCCTTGGTGGCGTTTCCCATGGAGAACTTAGCGCCTTCATCCGTGGAGTTCCTGGCCAACCCCCTTGACGTCGTTGCGGCCCACAACCTGGCGGAGGCGCTGGGCCTTGAGCTGATAGCGCTTTACCACAGCCACCCCTTCGGGCCGGCGGCGCCCAGCTCCAAGGACGTTGAGGGGATGAAGTGGTGGCCCATGACCTGGCTGATAGTCTCAGCTCAGGGGGCAAGGGCCTGGAGGCTCGCGGAGGGGAAAGCCGTTGAGGTACCTATCGAGCTCGTGGCCTGAGCCCAGGGACCCTTGAGCGTTGCCGGCCGGGCTCAAACCGCTCGCCCGGGCAAGGCCTCCACGGCAGCCGTCATCGGCTAGAGGAACTTCAGCCCCAGCGAGTAGCCTCCCTTGGAGACCATGTAGAGGAAGGCGAGGGCCAGTATCATGACCGGCAGGGCGGCCACGAGGGCCATGGCGGCCAGGAGGCCCCACCTGATTATTGACTGCTCTATGGCGGTTAGGGCGTAAATGGTCACCGTCTGGGCGCCGACGGGCGGGAAGCTGAAGTTGTAGGGCGTGCTCGCGAGTATCAGGGGGTAGACCAGGAGGTGCCAGGCGAATATCAGGGAGACCAGGAAGACGCTGAGGAGAGCTGGCCTTGACAGGGGCATTATGATCCTCGTCATCTTGCCCCTTATGTTGAAGAGGTCCGCCAGCTCCTCGTAGGCCTTAGGCATGTCGATGTAGAAGCCGTGCATCGCCCACACAGCGAAGGTGGCGGTGAATATGGGTGAGGCCAACATGAGGGCCCACCAAGTGTTGAGGAGGTCAATCCTGCTGAACCATATGTAGAGGGGCACAACGTAGGACATGGAGGGCAGCGTGTAGAGGAATATAGAGAGGGTCAGGAGCCACCTGCCCGCCCTCCCCCTGGCGATCTCATATGCCGCGGGGGCTGAGAACAGGACCGTCAGGAGCCCCACGCCCACGCTCACGACGACGCTGCTTATCATGTACGGCACGCTCCCCCTGATGGCCTGGTCGAAGTAGGAGGCCGTGAAGGCCACGGGCACCAGAACGGGGGGCCTCCTGAAGTCGAGCACGTCTGGCCTGAAGGCCACGAGGAACATCCAGTAGACGGGCATCAGGTTGGCGAAGACGAGCAGGGCCCCCAGGAGAACCATGAGGGCCTTGAAGGCCCCGTCAGGCATGTGAAGCCTTACGCTCGGCAGCAGGGGCCTCTGGGCCCTCATCACGGCGAGCAGGAGGAGGGCCGGCGCCAGGGCCAGGGCTGAGAGGACCGCAGCTATCAGGGCGCCTGCGGGGAAGCTACCCATCTCGAATATTGCGTTGTAGACCAGTATCGCCAGGTTCGTCGTGGTGAAGCCGGGCCCTCCCATGGTCATGACGTAGGGTATGTCGAAGTTGCCCAGCCCAAGGGCGAACTGGAGGAGGAACAAGATAACTATGGCCTTGCTCGCCATGGGTATCGCCACCTCGCCGTAGTACCTAGAGAGGCCGAGGCCGTCCATCAGGGCGTTCTCCTTCACCTCCCTCGGTATGGACCTGAGGGCGGAGTATATCATCAGGAAGGAGAAGGGCGCGGAGGCCCAGACGCTGACCATGGTTATCGTCAGCATCGCCGTGGAGGGCTGGTAGAGCGGGTCAAAGGGTATGTGGAGGAAGTACGTGAACCAGCCGTAGCCCTCGCCGTACAGGCTTATGACCCACATGAGGGCGGCCGACGTGAAGGGGACAGTGTAGGGGAGCATCAGGAGGAGCGAGAGCGGTGTCCTCAGCCTCTCGGAGAGCGAGTCGACTATAATGGCCTCTACGAGGCCTATGAGCGTCGCGCCCAGGGCCTGCCCCACGGCCAGGAGGAAGGTGTTGTAAAATATGAGGCCGAGGTAGGGGCGTATGGCTGTGAGCAGCGTGAGGGCCGACCTCAGGCCGAACCCCATGTAGGCGAAGGTAGCTAGGAACGGCGCTAGGCCGAAGACCACTATGTAGGCAGCGTATGGAAGCGAGTACCTTGCCCTCAAGCCTGCCTAGGCGCTCGCAACGCCATTACATATTAAAGGTTACGGCTTCATCCTGTTGAACGTTCAACAAGCCGTTAAGGGGTTGGGGAAGAAGAGAGCTAGGCGAGCTGAGTTGAACAGGGGCGTCCTGGTCACTGCGGTGGTGGTTGTTGTAGTCGTGGCCGCGGTGGCCGGGTGGCTGGCCTACTACAGGGCGTCCGCGGGCCAGAGGCTCGTGGTGGTCACCTATAATGACATAGAGCCCGTGATCCAGCTGGCCGCCGAGGAGTTCGAGACCTCGCACCCTGGCGTCAAGGTGGTAGTGGTCTCCTTCCCCTGGAGCTCCTACATCAATAACGAGCTGACGGTCCTTGAGGCCAAGAGCCCGCAGTACGACGTAGTGACGTTCACGCCTACCTCGTCTCAGCTACTGGCCCCCTACCTCGTGCCCCTTGACATGAGCTACTTCAACCAGAGCGACATAATATGGGACCAGGAGGCCTTCGGGGGGCTGTACAGGCTCAGCAACGGCAGCACCGAGGTCATAGGCGTCGCGATCCAGACCTGGGTGGAGCTGCTGGTCTATAACGCGACGCTCTTCAACAACGCAACCCTTCAGCAGGAGTTCTACAGCGAGTACCACATCAGCCTCAACCCGTGGACGTGGCAGAACTGGACCGCCGTGATCGACGCCGACAAGTTTCTCGTGGGCAAGGGGCTTGTAAAGTATGGCTTCCTAGTTGAGGACGAGCCCCAGCACGAGCTCATAGACACCTACCCGGCCATCTTCGAGTGGTTCTACATGCACAACTCAACCCTGAGCTGCGGCAACCCTGCCGGGCTGCCGGGCTATGGCACGATGTTCATGGGCTGCATACCGAGCTGGTGGCGCTACCCGTTCCCTCCGCCCAGCTTCAACAGCACCGCCGGGGTGCAGGCCCTTGAGGTGCTAAGGGAGCTGGTGGCCTACGAGCCCTCCCCCTCGGTCATGCCCATAGGTTACACGGCGCTAAGCCAGCTTATCGAGGGCGGCTCCGTGGCGGGGGCCGTGGCGTGGGCCAACGACATAATGGGCCTCAACTCCAGCGTCGCCTCACAGCTCCTCATGGCCCCCCTGCCTGGCGGCTACGGGGAGCCCGGCTCTACGTTCCTTGGAATAAGTAAGTACTCCCAGCACAAGAGGCTGGCCCTGGAGTTCCTCCAGTTCGTGCTGTCGCCCCAGTTCCAGGAGAAGGCCTTCTACCTAGAGGGCTCCCTTCCCATATCTAAGGAGGCCTACGCTGAGATAATGTCGAACTCCTCCCTGCCGGCCTACGAGAGGGAGTGGCTGAGGGCCATACTCATAGCGAACGAGAACGCCACGGCGACGCCGCCGACTGTGCCTCAGACCTACCCCTACCTGATACCGTCGTTCAACGGGCCCGTCTTCTCGTGGCTTCAGAACCCCACGCAGGACCCAGGCCAGCTCCTCGCCTCTATAGCCGCCCAGTGGGTCAGGTACCTCTCGGAGGGAAGCTAGGCTGAACTTAGAGGAGGTTCAGGCAGAGAAGGACAGGGTTAGGAGGGCCGTCTGGGACCTCCTCGAGAGGAGCGGCGTTGCCGCGCCCCCGAGGCCGGTCCACGGCAGGATACCCAACTTCATAGGGGCTGAGAGGGCGGCCAGGAGGCTGGCCGAGGCTAAGGAGTTCAGGGAGGCCAGGGTGATCAAGGTCAACCCTGACTCGCCCCAGAGGCCCCTGAGGGAGCTGGCCCTAAGGCTCGGGAAGGTAGTCCTGGTGCCGACGCCGAGGCTGAGGGGGCAGTTCTATCTTCTCGAGCCAGGCAGGGTCGACCCTGTCGAGGCATCAAGGATATCGGGCTTCACCAGGCTCGGCGAGGTCATCGACGTGGAGTCGGCGCCCCGCATAGACCTGGTCGTGGCCGGCTCAGTGGCCGTCACGCTTGACGGCGCGAGGGTTGGCAAGGGGGAGGGCTTCAGCGAGCTTGAGTACGCCATGCTCAGGGAGGTCGGCAAGGTCAACGACGACACGCCGATAGCCACTACTGTCCACGACCTCCAGGTGGTCGACAGGATACCCTCGCTCCCCTTCGACGTGCCGGTCGACATAATAGCCACGCCCACAAGGCTCCACTACGTTAACCCCAGGAGGCCACGCCCGCCGGGCCTGCTGCTGGAGTTCCTGACGAAGGAGAAGGTCGAGAGGACCCCATACCTCAGGAACTACCTGCTGAGGACTGGCAGGTACAACCTGGTCGGCAGGCCTCGGGGCCTCTGAGGAAAGGCCCTTTTTGCCCGCCCCCAGCGGTCCCCGGGGCCTGAGATGCTCAGCCTAGAGGAGATCCTCTACACGTCGCTCGCCGCGGGCCTCCTCGTAGGCTTAGCGCTCTCAAGGGGGCCAGGCAAGGGCGTGAGGGCCGTTGACCTGATCTCCACTGCATCAATACTTGCCCTTGTGTTCTCCATGGGGCTCGTGGTGGGCTCCGAGCTCACCTCCATCAGGGGCCAGGCCATAACTATAGTAGTTGCATCAGTCGCCATAGCCGTTGTCCCCGGCCTGCTGGGGTCCCTCATAGCAGAGGCCCTGGTGAGAAGACATGAGGGAGGAGCTTAGGGCCGCCCTGAGGACGGTTCTCGCCTTCTCCCTGGGCATAGTCATAGGGGCCCTGGCCAGGCCTGAGCCCAGCGATGTGCTGCCCTATGCCTACCTCTTCCTCTACCTAGTGGTGGGCGCGGCCGGCGTCTATGTGGGCCTCTCCTGGAGGAAGCTGTTGGGGGCCGGGAGGAGGATAGCTGTCAGGGGCCTGGCCTTCACTGCCTCCGCTATAGCAGGCGATATAGTTGCTGGCCTCATCATAGCCGTCCCCCTGGGCCTGCCCCTCTGGCTGACCGTCGACGCTGCGCTCGGCTCCGGCTGGTACTCGTTCACCGGCCCGTTCCTGTCGCTCTTCAGCGCAGCCATGGGCGTCATTGGCTTCGTGGGCAACCAGCTCAGGGAGGACCTAACGCTGGCCCTCTTCCCGCTGCTGAAGGAGATCATAGGGGAGGGCTCAGTTGTGATGGGAGGGGCCACCTCAATGGACACCACCCTTGGCGTCATAACGAGGTACGCTGGGCCCGAGGTAGGCCTTGAGGGGATGGTGCAGGGCGTCCTGCTGACGCTCCTGATACCGGTCCTCCTGCCCGCCGTGGCTCACATGTGAGTTTAAGGCGCCTCCTCAGCTGCGCTGACGTTGACAGGACGCTGGTACATAGGTTATGACATGCCGCTGACGCCCGCCCTGCAGGTCCTCAGGCTGGCCTCCTAGACGGCGTTGGCCTGGGCGGCGTCCTCTGGCATGTCGTCGTGCTCCTCATCTACGACCAGCCCTGCTCCCCTGGGGTCGCGGTTTACGCCTAAGGCTTCAACAGGGCAGGAGGGACGGCACCCTCAGCGAGCACTGAGCTTTTAAATCACCTGAGGAGCCCCTGAGGTCAGACAACGCTAAGAAGCGCGGGCATCAGTGCCAGGGGTCGCCGCCTGCTCCCTGCGCCCTCGCCTCAATCACCTGCTTATTCATAGTCGAGCGCAGGGACTTCCCTAGCCCCAGGGCCCCAGCGGCGCCGTTGGCGTCATGGGCGGCTGTTAGACCTAACGGCGCGGGGCCCGCATTTTACGGCGCCTCCCAGGTGTAAGTTTTCATGGCACTTCTGACTTTGCGGGCTGGGCTGGCCTCTCCCGCCCTAAAGGGCGAGGCTTGCCTTTCACCTTTGTCACTAGGTTTAGACGCTCACGCCAAAAAAGTTAAAGAAAAGGGGCCTTTACTAAGGCGCTTAGCGTCCCTTTAGCCTTCATGCGATGAGCTCACGTTTATGAGCACCAGCTTCCCGGGCAGAGTGGAGCCGTAGCCGCTGGCGTTATAGTACACGGGGGTCAGGTCATTGAAGTATACGCTAACGTAATAGCCACGCGGCAGGTTGTTGGACACCGTAATTTCGTAAAATGCCCACCAGTTTTGGAAGGGATCGAGGACCCCCGCTATTAGATCCGCGAAGGCTGTTGCCCCCGGCTGGCCGAAATCCTTGCCCTCCATCACTGACGCTATGGCAGAGCCGAGGTCGATGCCTGCGCCCAAGGTGTTTATGATGGTCCCGTTAACGCTGTATGAGAGCTCATAAGAGAACTCTATGAAGTTACCGCCAGGCCTCACCGTAGCGTAATGCGTCAGGTTAGTGGCGTAGTCCTCCCAAATGACGGGCGCTGGCGTTTTTGGCAGCGGGCACGTGGAGTTAATGCCAGCCTCGAAGAAGTAGCTTGAGTTCTGCATGAGGACCTGTTGCTCGTAGGCCCACTCGCTCAGGTTGACGCACTTGTCGTAGGCCCACCAGCCATAGGTTGCAATGGTCGTCTGGTGATAGACATTCGCGATCCTAGCCTCCGTCGGCTGGAGGCTGAGGTACCAGGCTACTGGCCTGCCGAAGACGCTCACCTCAGTCCAGTTGACCAGCGCGCCCTGGCCAACTATGTAGAGCTGGCTTACGTCATCATGACCCGGTGGGATGCTGACACCTGCCGCGGTGTTGGTTATGAGGGTCGTGTAGTTGAGCGCAGGCCCCATTACTGGGGAAAGCATCCTGACGGCCTGTAATAGATTTCCTGACTCGGCAACTCTTAGAGCGGCCTCGAACTCGCTACCAGAAAACGTGACGGAGTCCACGGTGGCAGGGAATCCAAATGGCACTATATTCACAATTGCGACGCCTTCATAAAAGGAAGTGATGAGAGGACTGGGCTGCGCTAAGGCAACGACGAGGCTTATGGGTGCCATGCCCGTGTCGTTGGGGTACCAAGCAATTACGTGAGGCGTAACGTAGAAGGGCGGTGAGAGAGCTGACGCCTTACCTGAGCCCCTCGCGGTCGCCCCGCTGGCGTTCACAACGGTAATGAAGGGGCGGCCCATCACAGCGTTTACTACTATGCCCCAGCCTCCGCTCAGCGGGAGGCTGAGGTTAATGGGCCTGTAGAAGGGCTGGGCCACGAGCTCAACGCTGCCGTTAGGCAGAGGTATGTAGTATGAGACCCATATGATTATCGATGGCTCAAAGACGCCTATGGCGACCCTGCCATAGGCGCGTATCCAGTCCTCGGCCCAGCCGAGCAGCTTGCCCGGGCCTATCACAGCCTGGAGCCCCGTCCCGTTGTAGATAGGTATGAACTCGGTCCCGTTGGGGGTTGGCGCCCAGGCCCACACGGAGAAGGAGGCGTTAGTTAGCCAGACCAGCATGCCGTAGCTTCCTATCGCGTAAGCCCTTATTATTACATCCCTCCAGTAGAGCAGGCCAGGCGAGTAAAGCCAAACGAGTAGTGAGGCCGAGACAATGATGATAAGGGCGAGGGCCAGGGCCCTCTTGGTCCTCAAGAGCGCCGCACCTGGAGCCACTTTGTACTTTTATGTATGCTTTTTTAAAAGTTTGCAGCCCTCAGGGTCGCCTGATGACGTTATGATGACCTTTACACACCAGCGCCAACGCTTAAGCCCTAGCCAAACGGAGGAGCCCCAGCGGCGGCAGAGCCACAGGCGCCGCAGGTAAAAGCCGATGCCAACCATTACAGCCGTCCACCTCATGTACCCGCCTCTCGTCGAACAGCCCAGCTGAGTAAAATGAGGCCGCCCACACTAGTACGGTTGGCGTGCCATAGCCAGCTGGAAGGCCAGGCGAGCGTGAGCCATGGCTGCTGCGCGCCGTGTAGGAAGCAGTTCAGCGCCGGCATATTTATGGGGCCGACGCTAAAGGCCGCAAAGCTGATGCCACCCCCTACGCCTGCCGCCAGGGCGTGCGCTGCCGAGGTCCTCTGGAACTCGCCTCTATCTCGCCCTCAGGGGCTAAGTTATGTTATAGGTTCTCGCCCTGGTATGAGCCCCTGTAGAGGCTGGCAGGGGGCGACTCGAGCCTTATGAAGACAAGCTGGGCCACCCTCGCACCCTGGGCTATGGTGACGCCGTGGGGGTTCAACACCGTCATCAGCGACTCGCCCCTGCCCGAGTAGCCTGGGTCCCAGACGGCGCACGATATGCTGACCCCCATCCTGAGCAGGGTGCTCCTGGGGAAGCACAGGCCTACTGCGTCAGGGGGGACGCTAACGACGTCCATGAACCTTATCTTGTAGGCGCCTGGCTGGAGCCTGTAGAGGCCGTCAGCTGGCCTCACCGGCCTGACGTCCGGGAGCCTCCTGGAGCCCTGCGTGAGGAGGCCCTCGTTCAGGAACTCGAAGACCTCGCCCAGCCTCAGGTCAACGCCCGCCGGCTGGACCTGCTCGTCCAGGGACCCGGCAACGTATGTCCTGGCCACGTGTCCTGGGACGGCCAAGCCCTGCACCTGGGATACCTCAGGGCACAAGCCTAAAGAAGCGAAGAGGCGGCTTAGGATGAGATGACCTCATAGCCCTCTATACCTTCTTAGCCGTGTGAACGCCGTCCATAACAGGCTCGATGCCTCTATAAGCATGCCCGACGTCAGCCCTAGCTGTCTGCCCCCTAATGTCCATAGAGTGCAACTAATGCGAGCAACGTCGCCGCCAGCACCAGTGATTCTGCTAGGGAACCGAAGCCGATCCTCCTTATCCTAGTCCTCAGCTCCCTGTCGATCTTGCCCTCGTCAAGTGCGTGAATAGCCCTTATGCTGGGCTCTATGAGGGGCATAGCAAAGTACCAGCTAAGGCGGATGACGGCTAACGCGGCCAGGGGGGTCATAACCGTGAACCACAGCGCGCTGGATAACCAGGGTTTAACGCTTCTAAAGGGCAGCTTGCCCTCAACGTAAACTGCTGAGAAGGCGTGATAGGCTACCCATGTTAAGGCTATGTAAAGCACGGCTATCGATATAGCTCCACCCATCAGGGCGTAGAATGGCAGGTAAGTTGAGGCGATGAGCGCTGTGCCGGCAACATTAGCTAGGGCGCTCCTGCCCCTGCCCCTGGTCACCTCGACCATGAATAACGCCAGCAGTATTGCTGGTATGACTAACCAAGCCGGCGGCCTTGGGTAAAGTAGGTACGCGTAAGGCGCTACGTTAACCGTGAAGATCGCGTAGTCCGTTGACCTGGGCCTTGACACTAACCTTATATGAACCCTGGTCAGGCTAGTAACGTTAAGTGCAAACAAGCCAGCCACCAGGATCAGCCTAACAATGTCTATCAGGCCCAGGACCAGTACGGTGACCAGGGACGCCACGTATGAAGTTATCAGCGTCGAGATAGCGCCTGTATCAAAGTGAGTCCTTCGCCCGACGCCAGCAGTCTGCACATGGCCAGCAGATCCTTGGGGCTTTAACGTTACCATGGGCGTCGGCCGGCGCCAGCGACTGACGGGGAATTAAACGCCTCAGTCATGATAGACGAAGGCATACTTGACGTCGGCTGGCATCCCGTCAACTGAGCACCTGCCTCCCCTGCACCTCACCGCGGCCCTGAGGCCGTCGTCGTAGTATGGGTACTCAACATCGACGACCTTGAAGGCGTGGAACTCTACCGGGCTGAAGAGGCCCTCGGGCACGCGGTCAACGTCAACCGCTAACATTGGTATGACCGAGTTCTCCCTAACCAGCAGCGGGAACTTGTCGAGGGAGTCGTAGGTTATGGTTACCCACCTGCCCCCTTCGTAGGTGGTCCCCGCAAACATGTCGACCCACTTACCCTGGGGCAGGTAGACGGCCCTCCCCGCGGCCCCCTCCTCAACGATAGGCGCCACCAGCAGGCTTGAGCCCAGGTAGAACTCGTCGTCCACCTCGTAGACGTTGGGGTCATCGGGGTGCTCGAGGGGCAGGGGCCTCACAAGCGGCACCCTCTCCTCTATGGACCTCCAGGCCTCAGAGTAGATGTAGGGCAGAAGCCTGTACCTCAGCCTGAGCGCCGCCAGGGTCTCCCTGGGCGAGTACTTCCACGGCTCCCTGTCAGTGACCCCGTGGGCCCTGACGTGGCTTACCATAATGCCCGCCTGGAGGAACCTCAGGTAGAGCTCGTCGCTTGGCCTCCCTATGAAGCCGCCCACGTCGAAGGAGGCGAAGAAGGCGCCGCTCGCGTGGTACGACAGCAGCCCCCTTATGGCCTGCCTCAGGCCCTCCCAGCTGGACGGCACGTCGCCTCCCCAGTTGAGCGGGTACTGCCAGACGCCAGTGCTGCCTGACCTGCCCCACACTATGCCGTAGCCCTTGGCCTCAAGGGTTGCCTCGTAGACGGCCCTCATGTAGAGCACAGGGTAGTAGTTGTGGGCCTGCTCGCCGCTCATGCCGTTCCTGAAGTCAGCCTCCTCGGGCACGGCCTCGCCGTAGTCCGCCTTTATGACGTCAGCGTAGGGGAGCACGAGGTCCTTGAGGGCCTGCTTGAAGGCGTTGAAGCCCTCAGGGTCTGTAAGGTCAACCAGGCCAGCCCCCTCCCTCCTCTGGCAGTCCGCCGCCGGGGTCGCCAGGCCCCCAAGCTTCGACTTGACCATGTACCTCTCAAGCCTTGACCAGAGCCTCGTGCCAGGCTCTATGTACGGGTTTATCCAGAGCGATAGCCTGAAGCCCAGCCTGTGCAGCTCCTCGACCATCCCCTTGGGGTCAGGGAAGGCGCTTGTGTCCCACTCGAAGTCTACGGTGTCGCACCTGTACTTCCTCCAGTTCCCCTCCCACGGCGGGTCTATGTGGATCACGTCAGCCGGGTACCCCCTCGCCCTGAGCTCCCTGGCGACGCTGAGGACCTCGTCCTGGGTGTTGTAGGCGCACTTGCTCTGCCAGAAGCCGAAGCTCCACTTGGGCGGGGGCGCCTTGGGGGCGCCCGTGAGCTGGTAGAGGGCCTTCAGAATTTCCTTGGGCGTCCCGAGGATTATGTAGAGGTCAAGGGGCTCCCTGGTCACTATCAGGAGCCTGTCGTAGGAGGCCTTGCCGAGGTCGAAGTAGACCGGGGAGTAGGTGTTTACCAGAATTCCCCAGCCCCTCGGGGACCATATGAACGGCACGGGCACGTAGGTCGCGTAGCTCGGCGTTGAGGGCACGTCGCCTGCCCACGTTATGAACTCCTGCCCCCTCTTGTTAACGTGCCCGAAGTGCTCCCCCAGGCCGTAGATCGGCTCCCCTGGCCTCAGGGAGACGGCGAAGGAGCTGCAGAGCCTGCCGTCAGAGCACGTCAGCTTGCCCGTAACTATGGTGCGGTAGTTGGTCCAGGGCTCCGTCCTAGGGGGACCTATGAAGAGGGGGTCGACGAAGGGCCTGTTGGCCCCCCACGAGGTCTCAGGCCCTGACGGGTCCCACTCCTCAAAGACTACCCTGTTGGCCTTCCTCACGGTGACCCTGGGGTACAGGGAGACCCTGTAGTCGCCCAGGCTGAGCTCCTGGGGGAGCCGCTCGCCTGCCGGGGACTCGGTGACCCTTATCACGTTCTCGAGGGGCTTAGAGAAGCACAGCCTTCCCGAGTCCGAGTAGACGCAGCCGTCGTGGAAGATCCTGTTGGAGGAGGGGGTGAAGCTCAGGGCCCTGAACTTACTCTCATCAAACCTGAACGTGACCAAGCGGCTCGCCCAGGCCAGGGTGCCAGGAGGTCATAATTAGGCGTTAGCCCTGCCACTACCCCTGCATTGACCTCCTGCAGGCCAGCTGGGCCCTCGGCGGTTGAAGTGAGCCCGAAGAGGCCTGGGCCCAGCCGAGGTCGCGGCCCTCTGCCCACGGGAATCCCTCAGCGCAGCCCTCACAGGGCTTTAGAGAGGGGTTGACGCAGTAGGTCGCAGGAGGGGGCTTGAACTCTAGGGACTGGATGGTGTCGCTGATACCGTTCAACATAGCCATGGGCCCGCTGTCGACGCTCGTGACCCTTCAGATCTACGACCTGAGGGGAGGGGCTGTGAGCGTCAGCTACGCCATGTCGGCCGGCACGGCGGCGTCCATATTGGCGTCCATACTGTGGGGCTTCGCGCTGGACAGGTATGACAGGAAGAAGGTGCTGCTAGTCGGCGTCCTGGGCACCTTCCTGTCCATAGCGGCCCTCTCCTTCGCAAGCTCAACGGCCCAGGTCACAGCTTACTACGCCGCGGCGGCCCTCTTCTCTTCAGCCGTTGGCATGGCCGTAAGCATACTGATAATGGACACCATAGAGAAGTCCAGGTGGAGCCTGGCCTACGCCAGGTACAACATGATCTCCTCGGTGGGCTACCTGGCAGGCGACGTGGGGGCCGCCGCTCTCTCAGGGCTCCTCCACATAACTACCATAGACGAGATCATGGCCGCCCTGACGGCTGCCTCAGCGGCCTGGGCCCTCTGGGCCGTGCCCAGGTCAGTCATCACGTTTGAGAGGGAGTCGCTGCTTCACGTCATTGAGGCCTTCCTGCTCAGGCTCAGGCTGGTGCCCACGCTCTTCCTGAGGCTGCCCTCGAGAACTACCTTCAAGCCCCTCAGGCTCCTTAAGCTGGGCAGGAGCCCCGCGGCCTACGTGCCCACGCTCTTCCTGGCCATCACGGTCTTCTACATATCTTCAGGGATCTTCAACACGGTCTACCCCTACGGGCTCAGGGCGCTCGGACTCAGCGGCACCGAGGTCTTCATAGTGATCTCAGCCGGCATGGCCTTCCAGGCCCTGGGCTATGAGCTGGCTCCAAGGCTCATGTCCCGCTGGGGTAGCAAGGCCAGGGCGGCCTTCAACGCCCTTGTGATCAGGGGGTCCTCATATGTCGGCATAGGGCTGGCCACCAGCCTAGGGGGAACCCAGGCCTACCTCCTCGGCACCGGGCTCACCCTCTACCCCCTGGCCGCAGGCATAGCCTTCGCGACCTTCTACACGGCCTCCAACGTGATGGTCTTCGAGGTCCTCAAGGGGACGAGGGAGGGAAGGGGGCTGGGGCTCTACAGCACGCTGAGCGGCTCCGCCTACTTCGCGGGCTCCCTGGCCTCAGGCTTCATGGCGGAGTCCATAGGCTACGGCTACACCTACGTCATAGCTGGCCTCCTGCTCGGGGGCTCGGCCTACATGTTCAGGGAACTGGAGAACATGGCTTAGGGTCAGAGAAGAGCGCTCCGGCCATCGCTCAGCCCGAATGAGACCTTCCTCATCCCCAAGGCCTCCCTGCGGCAGGTAGCTTAATGCTTTCTCATCACGTGCCGCCCGGCTACCTGAGGCCGAGGGCCCTCGCCACAATGTAGTAAGTCATGCACTTGGACCAGGCCAGGAGGGCCCTTGCGTTAGCCCTCAGGGCGCCTCCGACCCTGGGCCTGGCCCTCCTCGGGGGAGGCTCATAGGTCACCTCGCATACCCTGGCGCCCCTGAGCTTCATGGCTACCAGCAGCTCGCAGCCGAAGGTCTCGCCGAGCCTCAGGCCGTAGTCCTTGAGCAGGCCCCTCCTGAAGGCCCTGAAGTTGGAGAAGAGGTCGCTTACGCCCAGCAGCCTCCCGAGGGTCAGGGAGGCCAGGACCTCAGCGGGCCTGGGGAGCCGCCTCCTCGATGCAACAACAACGTCGCACCCCATGAGGTCAAGCGACGCAGCGAGGGCCCTCACGAGCTCGGGCGGGTTCTCGAGGTCGGCGTCGATCGTAACCACGATGTCCCCCCTGGCGGCTCTCACCCCCTCGAGGAGGCAGGCGCTCTGGCTCCCCCTCGGTATCTCTATGACCCTGTCGGCCAGGCGCCTTGCTACCTCAGGGGTGCCGTCCGTGCTGCCACCGTCCGAGACGATGACCTCATGCTCAGCGCTCCCCAGGGAGGCCCTGAGCCTCATGATGAGCTCAGGGACGTTCTCGGCCTCGTTGAGCGTCGCCGTCACTACGCTAACTGTTACCAAGCGCTCCCTCAGGCTATGTGCGGACCGGGGCTTAAGGGAAGAGGCAGCCCATGGAAGCCCAGCGGGAGCGAAGGCACCCGAGGCCCAGCGGGCCCTGACCTCCGCCCTTGAAGGCCGCCGCTGTCTTGGCCTTCGCCTCAGGCCCCACCGCGGCGTGAGGCCTGGGCGCAGGTCGAGGTGGGCCTGTGCATGTAGTTGGGTAATACTGGGCCCAGGTCCGGCGGCGTAGCTGCCCCTCCGGCCAGGGGGCTCTTTTATAAGGTATTACCCATGCTATAACCTTGACGAGAGGGGCTGAAGCCTACGCGCGCAGTGTACGACGTGCTGGAGGGGCTAGCGAAGTCGCTGGTCGGCCTCGGCGGCGGGGGGAGGGCCAGGTACACAGTGCTGAGGCTGACTGACGTCCTAGGGCTCAGCGAGGAGAGGGGGGAGGCGCCCGTTGACCTCTACGAGAGGGCCTCGAGGCCCCTGATACCGAGGTCGGCCCCCTCCAGAGAAGCCCTCAGGGGAGTAGTGCACATAGGGGTCGACTCGAGCAGCAGGGCCCTCTCCACGCCGGCCGCTGACGTCGCCATAGCAGCCGCGAGCATCTCAGGCCCAGGGCCCGTGGAGCTCTGCGACTACCCCTCACTCTACCCCTACCTATCCTGCGAGGGAGGAGGGGAGCCGCCCTTCGCCTACGTCATACCCCACGGCCCCCTTGACGTCCTGGAGGCCCCGGGCGTCACGGTGGTCTCAGCAGACCCCTCCCAGCTCTCTGGGGCCTTCGTCAACGGCGTCATGGACTACGCAAGGCTCGCCCTTGAGAGGTGGGCCCTCACGGGCCCAGCCCTCCTGGCCTCAAGGGCCTACGGCTCCCTTGGCAGGAGGCCTGTCGTCCTCCTCGACGGGCCCGTCTTCATAGCCCAGGGGAAGGGGGTGAGCGAGTTCATGGCTGAGAGGTACAGGGCCGTATCAAGGCTGGAGGCCGAGGGCTTCCCGGTCATAGGCGTCGCCAAGAGGGTCGAGAGGAGCTACCTGCTCTCCAGCTCCCCCAGGTTCGCCTCGCTCGTTGAGGGCTGCGGCGTGAGGGCCCAGGGGGTCACTGACACCATGCTCCTCCAGCAGCTCGCCTCCTCAGGCTGCTCGGAGGTCGTGCCAGGGAGGGCCTACGCGACTCCCAAGGTCATCGTCAGGGCCAACGGCCTGACAAAGGTCGTTGAGTACGTCCTCATAGTGCCCAGCCCCTGGCAGAGGCCGGGCGTCAGGTCGAGGGTCTACAGGCTCGAGTACTCCGAGAGGACCCTTGAGATCCTTAGGGAGTGGGGCCTCGACCCGCTCCAGGCCTTCCTGGGGGACAGTGTCTCGAGGCAGAGCCTTGAGCCCGTCACCGTGGCGGCCAGCGACAGGAGGGCGAAGATGATCACCAACGCCCTAAAAGGGCTGCTCGCCAAGAGCGTCCTGGGCCTGGGCGGCCGCCTGGGTTACGAGACTGAGCTTGAGGAGAGGGGGGCTGAATGACCGAGGAAAAGGGGGGCCCTGAGGAGGCCTTCCTCCTGAGGGTCAAGGGCGCTGAGGACCAGGTGGAGAAGCTTGACAGGATGCTCAGGGAGGCCTACGAAGTAGCTAAGTCCATAGGCAAGGTCGTGGGCAGGGTCTCCCGCTACGGGGAGGTCAAGGTGGGGGAGAACGCCAGGATACAGCTCAACATAGACCCCA
>WYEB01000365.1_pt1 | contig 16428 bp, 15 predicted proteins | sample 6343061 | NCBI WGS metagenome assembly WYEB01 (sample SAMN13812332, study PRJNA600296) | hot springs metagenome | biome: ENVO:00000051; feature: ENVO:00002007; isolation source: sediment sample from Evening Primrose shelf | place: USA: Yellowstone National Park, Evening Primrose Hot Spring ... | reverse complement strand
AATCCTACTAAAAAACCTGAGAATACTGATAGAATCATCTGTATAAAAGAGATCTCGACCATCGTATTATCAAAAAAATTAATCTCTCCATCAGTTTATAAATATTTTTAATAGTTTAATATTGATACGTTAAGTATCATATGGAGATTGCGAATGAGCATATTTATAGATGATGATGTTCTTAAAAGACTTATTTATGAAGATATTCATTTCATAGATCTGACTACTCAAGTCTTGGAAACATCAGATCTAGACGGTGTGGCGAGAGTATTCTTCAGAGAGCCTGGCGTGGTCGCCTGTAGTGAGGAGGCTGCCAGAATATATAAGATCCTTGGTGCGGATGTGAGACATATTGTTAAAAGTGGTGTAGAGGTTAAGGCCGGTCAGAAGATTCTAGAGGCTTTTGGAAAAGCATCTTCACTACATCTTGCTTGGAGAGTTGCTCAGACACTTCTCTAATATGCCAGTGATGTGGCGACTTATACCAGGAGAATGATTGAGAAAGCTAGAAAAGTTAATCCTAGAATCATTATTGGAACAACCGGGAATCATTATTGGAACAACCGGACAGCCTCCTCCAGGCACGAGACCTTTTTATCTGAAGGCTGTTTTAGTAGGTGGAGAAGTTGTTCATAGACAGTCTCTCTCCGACACAATATTGATATTTGATAATCATCTTAATTTTATTGAGAAGCCTAGAGTGAGAAATGCTGTTGAGAGAGCATTAAAAAGATCTGGAGGGAGATGTGTTGGTGTTGAAGTGAGAAGTCTTGAAGAAGCTGTTGAGGCAGTATATTCAGGAGCGTGCTACATACAGTTTGAAAAAGTCTCTCCAAAAGATCTTGAGAAAATAGTCAGAGAGATCAGAAAGATCAGCGATAAAATCATTGTCGGAGCAGGAGGAGGCATAACATTAGAAAACATTGAGAAGTACGCAACCACAGGAGTAGATATGATAGTGACATCAGCACTATATAGAGCAAAACCTATAGATGTGACAACAATTATTGAAAAAGTCTGATCAAGATTATTATAGATAGAAGACACATTAAAACCTTGATCATATGACACGATTTAAAGACTTATGCGCATCCTCTAGAATTTAATATTAAGCTGTATACTGATAATATGTTGTAAAATGTCTCTACAGATTGACAAGTCGAGAAAATTTATCGGTTTCATCTCTCTGATAGTTGCAACTATTCTCTGGGGAACAAGTTTTGTATATATAAAGCTGTCAATTTATTTAATAGATCCTTTCACATATGTTTTTATCAGAAGTTTCTTAGCCACAATATTTCTTCTTCCCCCACTTTTTTATAAGATTATACGGAAGAGACTAGATCTTGAGAGTATCAGAGGAGGACTGGCTCTAGGTCTTGTATATTCAGGTGGACTATTGTTTCAGGGGGCCGGGACATATTATATAGATCCTTCCACAAGCGCTTTTATAACAGGTTTAAGCACTGTCTATGTACATATCTACTCAGCATTTATTAGGAAAAAATATGATATCATAGATCTTGTTGTTCTGTCAACAGCAGTCTCAGGTCTCTATATAATGATTAGACCATCAGGAGGCATAGGAATAGGCGAGATACTAGTCTTGTTAGGAAGTTTTCTATGGGCCCTAGAGATAATACTTGTATCAGTATACAATAGATCTAGCATAACAGAGTTTTTATTTGCAACATCTCTAGCCGGCACATTCTATGGGATCCCTCTGATAGATAGAGAGATAAAAATTGATACAGAGACCCTGATATATCTAATCTATCTAGCACTGGTATGCTCAGTAGCAGCAGTGCTCCTCCAGATATATGGACAAAGACATGTGTCAGAGAAGACGGCGGCAGTAATATTTCTTCTAGAGCCTGTGTTCGCAACAATATTCTCAATAGCAACAAGACTTGAAACAGCAGGTCTTCATAAAATAATTGGTGGAGGCCTGATCTTGACATCATTATATCTCAGCATATTATCAGAATACAGAGAATAATGAAACCTTAGAATTTTATAGCATATATAGGGCCTTTCGAGAAGGCTGAGGTAGAGTTGAAGCCTCTGACAATATTTATAGGTAGAAATTCTGTTGGAAAATCTTTTCTTCTCTATCTTCTTTGGACCCTAGCCTCTGCAGAGCCTGCTTTTGAAGATGTTAAAAGTGGTTGGAAGATTTTTACTCAAATTGGCGAGAAGATCCTTAAGAAGGTTGCCGAAGGAGTGACGCCTGTAGAAGAGTTTTCTCGGGCTGTTAAAGTTTTTCATGGTACCATATTTAAGGAAGCTGTGAGGCTAGGTCTTGAAGAAAGGCTTAAATATGTTTTCAGTGAAGAGCCGAAGAGGCTTATCAAAGTCTTTCAATTCTATAAGAGATCTTCAGAATAGCCTAGTCTAACAAGCTTCTCATCAGAAAGTCTATTTCAATTCTATAAGAGATCTTCAGTGATCATAAGAGCTAGACAGAGTCTGTCATCTAAAGCTGACTTTCAATTCTATAATAGACCTTCAAAAGCCGCGACAAAAGAAGACACGATACAGATAGAGCTTTCAATTCTATAAAAGATCTTCCGATCCGTCATATAGAATCTATCCTGATACTTTTTCTTTTTTGGATCCTTTTTCACCATATTGGTTCTTTCTCATCGCCGAGAATCATCTATAACAGATCTACGGCTCAAATAATATTATTTTTAAAGAATTTTAAAAATATTACTAATCATGTGTACTGAAAACTTGTATATGTCTCAGATCTTCATGTGTCTGTGTCAAATTTTCAAGGCTTGGCTCGGAGACTTTCTATATATTTCCACAGAGGTATTTGTAAAATTTATTTTGTTTTTATTATCTCTATTTCTCCGAGGCCTATTCCTCTTCCTCTTCCTATTCCTAGATGATTTGCTAGTGCAAGTGTTTTTTCTGCTATTCTTTTTATCTTTGGGTGATTGATTTTGATTATTATGTATCCTATGAATCCTCTTGTCTCTCTAAGTTTTCCATGTTCGTCTCTTCCTACGGCTATTGTGACTGGTCTGATTTTATAGTCTATTATTTCTGTGAATATATTTGCTAATAATGATGTTTTGAATATGTAGAGACTGTCTTCATCGTTTGGATATGTGAATCTTTTTTCTGGAGGCATTATTTTGTTCCAAAGTTTCATTGAGTATCCTATTAATGCTCCTGGCATTGGTAGTAAAAGATTTGAGACAGGGATCTTCTTATACTTAGGCTTCTCAGCCAGTGACGGTGGGATCATTATTTTCGGCGATAAGATGACTGGCGTGTGAAAACGAATCAATATTTTATCAGATAGATCAATACTCAAAGAATCTATCTCGCCGACAACCTCAACATCTTTAACAATAATCCTCAGAGGAATCCTCTCAGAGCCGAACTCAAGATCATAAATAGAAGAAGGTTTTACAGAGAGAACATCATTAATAACATCATGAGAAGAGACAAAAGAGATCCTTCCAACAAGTCTTCTCCCAGAAAGAATAACAGGAGGATTATAGACACCACCCCTCCCAACAGAATAGATCCTTCTCACATCATCAACATACCTAAGATTAGAAATAAAAAAAGGCTTATACTTATCACGAGAAGAAGAAAGCCTCTTAACAACATCACCAAAAACCCCACGATCAACAAAAAACTTTATAATCTTAGAAGAAAGAGGAGGAGAAACAAAAGATCTTTCAGCAACAACCTCCAAATTAACATTAACAAGAACATTAGGATATCTAGAATCTATCTTACCACCATCTCTATCAGACATGTGTACCATAATATTAATTTAGAAATAGAACTTATTTAAAAAGATCTGGATGCATCAACAGGTGTCGTCATATATCAAATAAATTATCCACCTGACATAAACTTCTAAAATATATATGCAAAGCTATAGGAAGGCTAAATAATATAAAAGTTACATCAGCGCAGATCTAACTTCCTCACCATTCGGAGGGACTACCGCTCATCATAAATCTCTATATTAAGTTTATTTTAAAACATCATAAAAATTTTGTTAAAAACCATTAATGGAAAGTCTGAGTTAATAATCATGGAGAGAATATTTTAATGCCCAAAAGATCCTTAGATATTATTTGTATATTATGGAACTACTTTCTAACATGGTTGATTCAGGATCTCTTGAGATTACTGGGAATGAGATGTATATTCGGAGGCAGATGAAGCATATGCTCTCTCAATGTTATACGTCTTTACTCTAACTAATCCTAGACCTATACCTCTAGATCTACCGACACCTAAGTACGTTGCTAACGCGAGTAGTTTATCATATATCTTAAGAAGTTTATTGCTTATACACTCATAGGATACCCAACCTCTAAAACCTTTGGCGACTCTTAAATTTCCCTTTTCATCTTTACCGATTACTACTGATGTAGGTCTCAGCCTATAATCAATTTCGACTAATATTATATCTGATAACCTGCCTAATTTATAGGCTTGCCAATCATCAGCCTCCGGATTCGGAATCCTCTCTTCAGGACTTACAACGGAGTTCCAAAGCCTCAGTAAATATGAAAATATTAATGATGGTTGTGGAATTAGCCTATATCTCTCGGGTAATAATCTAGATTTATGTTTAAGTGTTGGTGGTAGCATGTATTTAGAGGTAAGTATTGTAGGCGTTATAAAGTCGATCCTAAAGAACCTACTGAGTCCTAAACTTAAATCCTTAACTTCTATAATATCGAGAGAATCTATGTTAATCCTAAACTTACCATACGGGGTATCATAAACTCCCTCTAAAGATGATAGCTCATCAATTAAGCTATATTCAGTGGATATTAAAGATAAGTAAGCGATTAAAGGAGTACCGCCAACAGCGGTGAGAGGAGATCCGCTGACATTATAACTGATTAATGGACGATCATTAAGAAATAAAGGACTAATACTTAAAGGCTTGAAAGGCATTGATGATTTACTTAACACACTAATTTTACCACCTCTAGTTTCGACAATAAACTTAACAATTTTAGAACTAAGTGGAGGCAGGATAACATCAGATAGTGGGACAACTATAAATCGACAGCTAATTAGATATGACATAAAACATCAACCATCTTAAAGCTATGATATATATAATGTAAGAAAATATCATAAAACCCAAATGTAATCTACACCTCCAACCCTTCTAAAACATATAAATCACATATAAATTACCTTATTACCGTCTACTTCTACTAGCTACAATCCCATCACAAAGATTTAATATACCTAAGGCAGCATCAATTATAAATCTCTGGTGCGGAGGTTTTCTAAGATTGAAAAGATATTCGCGTTTTAATGGTATTCCCGGCAAATCCTTGATCGTTGATGATTTCGTAAGAGTTTCGTAAGCGCTCTTTATGATTTTTTTAGATAACTCAGTCTTCATGATATATATAACCTCATTAAATAATTTTAACAATAGATCCTCCCAACAATCAGTGTGAACATTAAAATCGCGGTGTAAATCTTTTAATAAAAACTTTACTACATTAATTTGCGCATAATGATGTAGGAGTATCGGGATTACGACAATCAAGACATATATGTTTCCCTCGGTAAATCTCTCTAGATCTTTTAATAAGATATTGTTGAAAGTATCACTAATACTCTCAGCACTTAATTCGCTTAGTCCGGCTTTTCGACCAAGATATATAGAAAACTGTGTAGATAATATGTAATGATCAGTAAATTCTTTACATGCATCTTCACAATTTAACTGATAATCCTTATGAGCTTTACCTATATCATGTAAAAGTCCAGCTATAGCAATTAATTCATTTACTAGGGTTTCATCGACCTTGTAAATATTATGTATTTTTTTACTAAGACCCTTGCTTTCCCATCTATCTTTACAACATATCATCACATTTCTCAAATGATCAATTAAATACTCAGCCTTATTATCATCCTTAAATGCGTAACAGGCCATTATACAACTAATCCCTCATTTGAATAACATTTCTTATCTACAAGAAAAGTTAATGTAATATTTAAACCTTGATATTTTTTATACGCATTCCTGAGAACTTTTATATACCATCTAAGAAACTTTCCTGAATCACTGTTTCTTAGAACATTTTCATAATCAGAATCAGCTAATTTAACATCAATTATTTCATCAGAATCTTTCATAAAAACTATGTAAGGACCAAGTATACAGTCTCTTAAAACCAGCTTCTTAACTCTCTCAAAGTCGATCACAATACTCTTCTTCAGTAATTCAATGTATTTAACCCCAGCTATTTCATCAGGTTCTTCTATAACAATAGTTGTCAACAGCTCTCTAAGGAATGAGCCTCCGCTTTTTAGTAGAATATTTTCAATATCTTGCTGAGGTATTAGTAAAGGGTAGAGCAATGTTCTTAATAATCTCTTAGTTTCAATATCCTCACTTAATGTAATATTTTCCAGAAGCATACGATAACTATAGATTCCGTCAACATTGTAGGGCAATTTCCAAGATATTCTTTCTCCAAATTTGTTTACAAATTCGAGCATTTCCTGAGATGATGTATCTCTGACTATGAAAATATCTGCCTCTTTACAATTCAGATCTCTACAAATCCTTCCAGTTCTCTGAACCACAGAAAATGGGTTGCCACCATCTGTGATTAAATCATCAAAACTGATATTGACCCCAGCCTCGACTATACTTGTTGCAACTAATACCTTAACTTGATTAATCTTAGAGAAAACTTTCTCTTTATCTTCCATGGTTAATAAACTATGGATTAAAGCTATGTCGTCTCCTAAATCCTTACGTAGCTCTCGGTAGGTTTCAACAGCTTTCATTATGCTGTCACGAGCCACAAATACTCTCCTACCTGATAAAATTTTCTCCTTTACCTTCCCTATAATTTCAGCATCATTTATAATCTTGGTGTTCCATTTAATGTTTAGTACTGAAGCTTCATAATCTTTATCGCTAACTACAACATTATGTCTACTTGCTACAGCAGATCTACCGAGCTCTACCAATACAACATCATCTCCTAAACTATCATATATGCTTTTCACTAGTTTACTAGGGATCGTGGCGCTAGCTATTATTGTAGGAATTTTAGCGGAATTGGCTATTTCTAACATTGTTTTAAACGTTGTAAATATCTTTCTCCTAGATATTTCATTAAAGTCCTCAATTATAGCATGTACTTCATCTAGGAAAAGAGCTGAGACGTAAATTCTAGACCAAGGTATTGTATAATGTTTCTTATAACTATAGATCTCAGTGACAGGTATTCTAAACATATTAAATACAAGGGAGTCTAATGTAGTTATTATATATCGGGCGTCAAAGAGAGGTTCCTTCCTTAAAGACATACCTAACTCGTCTTCTATACCAAGATGCTCTCCCATCTGATAAGCAATTTCATCAATATCTATATCAACATCTTTTAAAGCTTTCCCGACAGCATTGAGTATCTCTCTTCTCCTCCCTCGCTCGTCCTTACATCTGTAATTATTAATAAAAGAATTAAGTAAAAGACATAGATATATATCCCTTACTATAGCTCTGAACGGCAGCGAATGTATAAACGAATAGCATGCTCCTTTTTTAATAAGTTCTGAAGCTATTAAAGGTGCTGAAATCGTCTTGCCATATCCTGTTGGCGCATTAATGACCAGTTTAGGAACTTCATATTTACTGGACTTAACTATTTCCAACACTTTTTCTATCAAAGGATTCAAGAAACTTTAACCTCTAATAATCCTTCATATATTTCTCTCCATAAATCTTCACTGCCGTATATAACTCTGAGAGCGTTTATAGTGGATTCAGAGGTGAGAGCTCTAAGAGCTTTATAGAGCTCCTGTAGATCCCCAATGCTGTAGTAAGTAATTATTGCTTTAGATAGATCCTCAATAAATGATCTAACAATTCTAGCCTCTCTGGTATCAGTGGCAGGATAATTAGATGTCAAATTGTAGATAGATCCTGCGATCCCCAGCCTAAAAATAGTCCTGGCCAGGCCTGTAAGATCTAATGCTTCAAAAGCTTTAAGCATAACTTTATTGCCACTCTTCATCGTCCTAACACTCTCAAGCACTAAACCAGTGGTCTCTCTAAGTTTAGAACCATAATTGAGTGCCATAGCTGATGCGACGCCGCATAACATAGTCAGACGCCCTCCTTCACCACTTACGACAGATGATATCACAGATTTAGCCGTTTCATGGATCTTCCTGAAGTCTATATATCCGGATATCGGTACATCAGGGTACGTATATATAATTTCTTCCTTCTTTCCTTCCCTAAGGCGATATGTCATTGCAATATGAGCTCCAACTATGGCTAAACCAAGCATGAATGATGCTACGCCTATATTCACTCTTCTTTGATAACTTAGAGAAACCTTAGGCATATATACTCTTATATGTTCGGCGAATTCTAACGATAAAGCTGGCGGTAGGGCTATGAATTCTATCTTACCGTGGGCAGCACTACATATGTAATCAACAGCCTTACACAATCCAAATAATTCTTGGTTGTCATTAGATGTTAGAATAAACGGTATATTCTCACAAATGTCGACTATCTTACCTCTTTTACTCTCACTCTTTTTCTTCTCTCTAAGCATGCTTATATATTCATTAGCTCTTTGACAAAGGTCGCCGAGATCTTCTTCTTTTGTCATCTCTATTCTGCTACCAATCAGGTAATGAGTAGCTACATTAGCGAACCAAGTGATTGTATAGTCTCTGTAAAGATTTACAGTGTTAAAGTCTATAACAATACCTTTAAATCTTTTAGCTATTTTCGGACACCTCTTATCACCTCCTTAGGTACAGGTATTTCAAATTCGTCAATCGAGATCAGAGCGCCTTCACCCTTGAGCTCTGAATGAATTTTCTTAAGTGGAATACAGTATTCCTCAGTCTCTGGCGATTTTATCGAAGTAAAGTTAATTTCTGAAAGTTTTGGCATATGCGATGTATAGGCTGTTTCTCCCGGGCAGTTTGCCACTCTAGTTGGGAAATAAAAGAACGTGTCAAAACTCTCTTTAATTCTTATAGCATTCTCTAATTTTTCTATAATTACATCTTCAACAACAACGATACTTTCTTTCCTTCCTAGTCTCACTATTCCGTAAACATAGTTTAATAGAGAGGGGTCAGAAATTATATAAAAGATGTAAATGTTTTCGTCTAGATAATGTGTAACTCCACGGACACCAATACTATAGAACATCTCATATTTATCCCAATGCTCCTTTCTCATATAAATTACTTGAAAGATTCTTTCAATATCTCTAGATCTAAAATGACCTTCTGCACCCGCTGAAGCATATATAACCTTACCAAGTAATCTCCTGGCTGGGCTATACAACTTTTCTCCGATTACATCGACCTCTAAACTAATAGACTTTCTCAAGTATGGATATGCTAGAGCCCCAACAAGTGTGGTTGGCGGCGGTAGCGGATATGCTGGTGCTGTAGTGCTTGCCTGAGGTTGATATACCGATATCCCATAAGGCGCCTTAAGTTTTATTAATACAGCGTATGTCACTTAGAAATCCCTTGCAACTTCTCTATTACAGTTATTAACGTCTCTATGAGTTCTGTTATAGTTGATGCCTTAACTACTTCCACCTTGAGATTATCTGGAATTTTTATGTTAAGTCCTTCATTATCCATATAAACTAAATGTATCCTCTCATTAACTTCTTTTAAAGCCTCTATATATTTTGAAGCTCTTGCAATAGTCTTGGATATGTAATCATCACCATTCACGTAAACTCTAGGTGCCGAGACCATGAATGGCACAGGATCTGATACAGCGCCGATTGCGCCTAAGACTTCAGATATCGGTAGATATCTAGCTTTTTTAGCACCAAAGTTTAGCCCTTCTACCAGCGCTTCAATAGCTTTAAATGCTAGTTTAATTCTCTTCCATTTATCTCCAACGAAAGTACCATTACTTCTCTTTCCTATTTTATCTATATCTACACCTACTGTAAGCATATAGATTGCTGAACCGCTCTCTATATTGAAAGGATTATGTGCTCCAGTTTCGAAATTGTATCGGACATGAAATTGAGACTCGAGAACTGCCTTTCCACTCTCTGTATCAGGTACTAAATAGCTGAACATCACAGCTGATGTTCTTCTGACTCCAAGTTCAGGAATTAAGAATCCTGTGAGATCCTCTACCACACAGCTTTCAATTAAACTATCATGATTCACATTACTTCCTTTACCCTCTGTTGAATGCTTTATAAATCCTCCTATACTTTCATATCTTTTGCACTGATCGCACACAGGTAAACCTAATCTTGAAGCCAGTTCCACTAACATTCTTTGATATCCATTAGCTATAGATTGACCTGAGATTGCTGGTACTGTCATAATTCTGTATATTAATTTTCCATTTTTTTCAACTCTCTTAAATACAGATACAGTTCTATGCCTAGTATAAGCACCTAAGGATTCTACCATATTTAGGGCCTCCACTTCTACTCTAAATCTAAACGCAATGGATGCGAACATATGATCACCTCTTCGTTTGATCTGATGATTCAGTTTTCTCTCTTGGGGAAGATCCCTCTTTCTCCTTTTCTTTCTCTTGTGACTCTCGTGATAATCCAGTTGTCAAAGCCTCAATAGCTATTCTTCTAGCTAGACTAGCTCCACGCCTGTTCACTTCATCAAGAAATTGCTTAATTTCTTCATCTGATGGTATCTTATTAAAACCTTTTCTAACTTCTGTTGACACATATCTCAAAGCTTCATAGAGGGCCATATATATTGTCTCGAGATCTGTTGCTCTAGCCAGCCTGTCTACCGGGCCGTACACCCTCTCCTTGACTAGGTAAGCTAAGAGTTCAACTATACCTGAGTATTTAGTACTCAAATCTTTCACCATATAATTTTTCACATAACCGTATATATCATCTTTTTATAAGTCTGAAGCGTGCTGTCATGTTTAAAAATTAGAAAGTAAACATGAAACCATATGAATATTTAAATGACATGAAAATTCTATAAATATTGGGGTGATTGGCATGACATCTGCATTCATACTCTTAGGATTTGACATAGGGCATGCTGTGTTAAGTATATTGAACTTCAAGCCGTCAGTAATTACGATCGTTGTAGCTACTATCAATGGTTCACTCGACCCGAGAACAGTTGCAGCATATTCAAGCTTGGAGCAATTAGCTACACTTAGCAGAATAAGGTCTAACAGATTAGACATTGAAATTTCTAATATAAATAGATCTGTGGGGGTTATCGGGGAAGAACTCATGAGATTAGCTCAAGAAAGTGTGCCAGTGATTGTTGATATAGGAGGCGGTATGAGGCTTCTCGTTCTTGAGACTCTATTAGCTATTCTATCTTTACCTAAGTGGCTTCAGGATTTAGTAAAGATCATAGCATATTTCGAAGGAACTAACAGATATGTAGAACTCGATTACAAGAATCTCATGAAGATTATCAGAGCATATAAATTACATAAGGAGAGTGCAGAAGAGCTTACATATATAGATAAGAAAATTCTTGAAATTTTAGATAAAAAGAGAAAAGCATCGCTAAAAGAGATACATGAAGAATTAATAAGACAGGGCATTACAACAAGTAAACAAAATGTTAATCGAATTTTAACGAAATTAGAAGATAAAGGATATGTTAGGAAGATTGAAAGAGGTATCTACGTAAAAGCAGTATTATGATCACTATTAGTTTACATTATCTGATGAATCTATTAATCTAATTCTGCTTTTAAATATTTTTCATCACACAGTTAATTCCAAAAACTTTATATAAAACATTCGTATAGTTTATTTAAACATCACGTCATTTCTACGTTAGAACTTTTCGATTTTGATTATATATTAAAATACTAGACGACGTTATCACGGAAATTTTAATAACACCTATGGAAACATGTTCTTAATTATATAAAAAGATCTTTGAGTTAATTTATTTTCAAGTTAAAATATATTAATTGCTATATTGTTTCAATTTCATTATAGATCTTCCTTGAACAATCAACATTGCCCAAGCCTCTTGTCCCGCTTTCAATTCTATAATAGATCTTCACTGTAGACTGTGTAAAAACTTGCAATATTCTTTCATGATATCTTTCAATTCTATAATAGATCTTCCATTTCCGCATCATCCTCTCTGAACTGTACAATGATGTTGATGCTTTCAATTCTATAATAGATCTTCATAAAGAGTTTTTACCAGTAGTTAGTCAGAACACAATCATCATTACTTTCAATTCTATAATAGATCTTCATTATAGCAATGGCTTTTCTAGAAGGAATATTCAATCTATGGTTCTTTCAATTCTATAATAGATCTTCGAGACAGTTCTCGAAAATCCTTAAAGAACTATATGAGTTTGTTCTTTCAATTCTATAATAGATCTTCACCTGAGTCTTCGAACTTGCCCTCTATATAGACGCTTAAAGTCTTTCAATTCTATAATAGATCTTCCAGACTCTGAGATCTACAACGCCTACGCCTACAACATTATTACTTTCAATTCTATAATAGATCTTCTAGAAGATAAGAATAAACAGAATGAGTTGGCGGAATATATAGCTTTCAATTCTATAATAGATCTTCAAGATTTTTTGCTCAGCTGATCTTGCCTTCACAAGCTTTCTTTCAATTCTATAATAGATCTTCCGCCTGCGAAATCATCAAAGATCCAGTCTTCTATTGTCGGCTTTCAATTCTATAATAGATCTTCTTTTATAGCCTCTGTGCCGAGGATCCCTCTGACAACTATCTTTCAATTCTATAATAGATCTTCAGGATCCAGATGAGGATCAAGACTTTCGTCGCAAGACTTAGAAGCTTTCAATTCTATAATAGATCTTCAAAAAGGTATGGCATTTGCTAAGCTGATGGCTGATCCTAAGAACTTTCAATTCTATAATAGATCTTCATGAATCATCTAAAGAAGAATCAGAAAAAGAACTGATAATATTCTTTCAATTCTATAATAGATCTTCCTCTTATCAACAAATCTGTTGATCAGGCTTCTCGCATACCTTTCAATTCTATAATAGATCTTCTAAGACTTATGTTGTTGAAAGAGGGATCTCTATGAAGGATATGCTTTCAATTCTATAATAGATCTTCCTCTGAACAACATCTGTGAGGATCTCGTCGAGCATCTCTCTCCTTTCAATTCTATAATAGATCTTCATAAATAGAAAGTTAGAGAAGGACTTGATGGATTGAGGACTTTCAATTCTATAATAGATCTTCAGTTTTCTACGAGAGGACTGGGAGGATCCCTGTGGTGGTGACCTTTCAATTCTATAATAGATCTTCACAGACGATAACTATATTAATTATTCCGTCATGGATATAAATGCTTTCAATTCTATAATAGATCTTCGGCCTCATATCGCTTATAGAATCTCTGTCAGGCGTCAGTCAGAGCTTTCAATTCTATAATAGATCTTCCTACATAGAATTCCTAAATTCAGATCATGGTTTAAGGGCTTTCAATTCTATAATAGATCTTCTAAGAAAGAAAAAAGGATTAGAGATAAAATGGATAAAAATCTTTCAATTCTATAATAGATCTTCAGGACAGATTGGATCGTGAGGGATCTTTTTTCATCGATCTTTTACTTTCAATTCTATAATAGATCTTCGGTCAGGAGACAGGTAGCTAGAAGCCTCAGGCGTGGAACTTTCAATTCTATAATAGATCTTCTTGTCTTATCTTCACTATTGTGAATCTTGATAGAAGCTCCTGCTTTCAATTCTATAATAGATCTTCGATTTAACAAACAACATTAGTGAAGAAAGATATATAATATTCTTTCAATTCTATAATAGATCTTCTTCTTCTCTTCATCTTGCTGTCAAATCTATCTGCAATATCGCTTTCAATTCTATAATAGATCTTCAGATGACGATGAGAGAGAGAAGACAGCTGAGATATCCATAGGATCAACTTTCAATTCTATAATAGATCTTCCTGAGAATGTTTATAGAAGAGATGAGAGAACAGATAGACAGTCCTTTCAATTCTATAATAGATCTTCTAGTCTGGAAACATGAACAGCAACATATCAAGTGTTAGCTTTCAATTCTATAATAGATCTTCCACATATATACGGCTTTCTGTTCATGTCAAACACTCTGAACTTTCAATTCTATAATAGATCTTCAGGGAGAAAGATCGGGCAATGGACATATCCGATAATAATGAACGCTTTCAATTCTATAATAGATCTTCTAACAAGATCTCCAAAAGACATACCCAGCTGTCTCAAAATGTTCTTTCAATTCTATAATAGATCTTCATCCTGCCACGATCTAGCACGATCCCTCTCAGGACAGGACCTTTCAATTCTATAATAGATCTTCATATGCAAGCATCACATGGACAGTTCCGTGGGACATTGGCTTTCAATTCTATAATAGATCTTCATTGTCAGAAGAAAAATTGATGAGATAAAAAGATTTTTGAGCTTTCAATTCTATAATAGATCTTCCGAATTCTTTAACAGCTTCAGCAAGATCTTCTCTATACGGTATTGACTTTCAATTCTATAATAGATCTTCAGCAAATTGGCAGAAATTTTATTAGATCTTAAGATTATTGAGCTTTCAATTCTATAATAGATCTTCAGATTAGCAAAATTGTTATCACCAATAGCTGATGAAATAATACTTTCAATTCTATAATAGATCTTCAAAATTGTGAGAGAGCTGAAGATCTGCACAGCTAAAAAATTCTTTCAATTCTATAATAGATCTTCATGGCATATTAAGAGAAACAAGTAAGGTAGTGGTTATACCGTCTTTCAATTCTATAATAGATCTTCATATCATAGTCTCAGCCTGTAGAAAACAACATAGTTTTGAGCTTTCAATTCTATAATAGATCTTCAGGATCTCCTCCCATGAAGTATATTACGCAGTCATCTCTGAACTTTCAATTCTATAATAGATCTTCAGAGGCATTGAAATATCTTCTAGATCTTCATGATGCATACTTTCAATTCTATAATAGATCTTCAATTTCTATTATCAAATCAAATTCAGGTATTTCATAAATGATTACTTTCAATTCTATAATAGATCTTCATTTCCTCAAGAGCAAGAGCTGATCGTCTTCGACATATATAACTTTCAATTCTATAATAGATCTTCTGACGTCCAGCTCGTCTCTAGCCTCTGAAGAGGGCTTCACCTTTCAATTCTATAATAGATCTTCATCATTACAGTCGCTGAGAGGTTGAGAATGAAGCCTTCAGACTTTCAATTCTATAATAGATCTTCTCGTCTTCATTATAATGCTTTTCCCAGCTCCGTTAGGACCATACTTTCAATTCTATAATAGATCTTCGTTGGAGAGACATTGGGCGATGCTGTTGAGACATTGAATATCTTTCAATTCTATAATAGATCTTCAAACAGCATCGTCAGGCTCTGATGTCGTGTTAAAAAGAAGCTTCTTTCAATTCTATAATAGATCTTCACAGTTTTCAAGAGCTTCAATGAGCCTGGTCGGATTGGGCTTTCAATTCTATAATAGATCTTCAAGCGAGATCCTTAGGAAGATGTCTGAGGCTTTATATAATGCTTTCAATTCTATAATAGATCTTCATATAGCTTCTCAAAAAGGTTTTTCATCACTTAATGATGTCATACTTTCAATTCTATAATAGATCTTCACGCTGTATTTCTTAAATCTCATCTGTCCTGTATGATATAACTTTCAATTCTATAATAGATCTTCCCGAATGCCAAAGAAGGGTCGAAAGATCATTAATATAGATGCTTTCAATTCTATAATAGATCTTCTGTGACATCTGGAGCATACACAGGCTACGGCTCGTGGATCTTTCAATTCTATAATAGATCTTCTCTTTTCAAAATCTTCTGAGGATCTTCATAAAGAGGTTTCTCACTTTCAATTCTATAATAGATCTTCTGAACTTTCAATATTTCACGTAGCTCTACTTCTTTAACGATCTTTCAATTCTATAATAGATCTTCTTTTTTGTCGAATTCCTCAATCTTATTTCTAGAGATCCTCTTTCAATTCTATAATAGATCTTCTGTTCTTGAACACACGATTGAGTCTCTGAGAAATCTTAAGAAGCCTTTCAATTCTATAATAGATCTTCTTAAGCTTATTCAACAAATCAGAGATGTTATAGCTCTTCCTTTCAATTCTATAATAGATCTTCACGACCGGTGTGATCGCTGAGAAGAGGACCGGGACGGAGAGCCTTTCAATTCTATAATAGATCTTCCTGTAGAATATCATGAGGCTGACATCATAGGTTTTACAGACTTTCAATTCTATAATAGATCTTCCAGAAAAAATAATTCGAGACATAAAGACACCACACGATGTACTTTCAATTCTATAATAGATCTTCGTTGTTAGAGAGGCTGTGGCGAAGACTGAGATGAAGA
>WYEB01000364.1_pt1 | contig 16437 bp, 13 predicted proteins | sample 6343061 | NCBI WGS metagenome assembly WYEB01 (sample SAMN13812332, study PRJNA600296) | hot springs metagenome | biome: ENVO:00000051; feature: ENVO:00002007; isolation source: sediment sample from Evening Primrose shelf | place: USA: Yellowstone National Park, Evening Primrose Hot Spring ... | reverse complement strand
AAATACATATAGGCCCCAACGAGGTAGGCCTCCGTCAACGGGTCAAGAGACACCCATAGCTCCCTAAAATACTCCTTACCCTTCTCCGTAACCAGGTACCCCTCCCTCCTCTTCTCAAGATACCCCTCCTCCACAAATCTCTCCAGAGACATCTCCACATCGCCAATCCCGAGCCCAACAGGCCTATACTGCGAGGGGTCACCATCAATCAGCTCCAACAAGGCATCCACCACGCGATACAAGTCCCCCTGACCAAATGAATTAACAGCCCCAACAGTGCCATCAATCCGCATACCCACCAGCCACTCACACAATTTTCAATCCATTCTCTCCTGGAACCGTCCCCCTAGAACATACTTCGCCATACCCCACTTATTTGTTTTTTGTCCCGCTACACGTAACCCAAACAAGCTTGACCCAGAAAAGCGACTCAAGAACAAAAACACATAATCCAAAACAAAAACAGAAAAGCCATAAAAACAAAGCTATCACACAGCATAATATCGTTATTATTTATGATAACAATGTTATCACAAGTATTTTAAACAGAGAAAAACAAAAATAACAAAGTTATACACAAACATAACAAAATTATCACAAGCAAATCCACAGACCTTAGAAAACAGCCTTGCGACTTCACCCTTCAATTCTTTCTTAGTTGCCTCCTTTCGGGACTAGCCTCATCATGGTTCAGAGCTGTAGCCCGCCTTCAATTCTTTCTTAGTTGCATCTTTGTCTGGTGCATTTGCACGACGACACCATGCCAAATCCTTCAATTCTTTCTGAGTTGCATCTATACAAATATCTTCTTCACGACTTCAGCCTTCAACTCGTCCTCCTTCAATTCTTTCTGAGTTGCATCAAAATGATTTTTTTCTCGTGTTTTTGACGTAAGAGAGAAAGCCTTCAATTCTTTCTGAGTTGCATCGAGCAATTTTCAAGGCAAATCCATGTGAGAACTGTGAGTTTCCCTTCAATTCTTTCTGAGTTGCATCAGTAGGTGGGACAAAGGGGTCGACTATGAAACGATATATCTCCCTTCAATTCTTTCTGAGTTGCATCCATGGGAATCGACCTGGGGAGGGAGGTGCTCGTAGCGTCGGTCCTTCAATTCTTTCTGAGTTGCATCCGAAATTTTTTACTCGGGCAGGGTTTATATGTTTAACGCTTTTTTCCTGCAAGAAGTCTGCAAAACTGCCCTAGCACTAAAATTTACACATTGGAAACTTCTGAAACTTCCCAATTGGGAAGCTTCCTGAAACACCCCGTTTGAGGTCGGGAAGTTTTCCCGTAAACCTAAATTTAAAATAGGCTTCCCGATGAGAAACTTCATAAACAACTTTTAGTTTGCACATAGGGAAATAGTTGACAAAAACTTATCCAGGTAAACATGGCAATGGTGACAGTGACCCTGCAAGAACAATTAGGAGTAGCTATGGCATGCTTGTCTGTTTTTCTCTGTTTTCTAGGCATGTGTAGATTTCTGCTAGTGCTTCTAGTGTTTGTCTGGGTGTTTTGCCTGCTTTTTGCCTGAATGCTTCGAATTCTTGGCGCGACACGGCTCCGCCCTCGAGGATCCTGGGGACGACGTGTCTATGTGGGAAGAGCTCGACGTATAGCTTCATTAGCTCTAGGGGGTCGGCGCCGTGGCGCCTAGCCGTGTCCTCGAACCTGAGGCACGGGTTAACGTTTGCGCTGCGGCTCCTGAACTCTGCAGGTATGTAGAGGCTCGCTATGACGGGCTGGAGCCCCCTCCTGACTACTAGTGCCTGGCCGTATGCGAGCTTTCCGAGGAGGCCGGCGTCCCTCCAGCCCGTGACTGTGGCCAGTGTCTCGAGGTTGTCTGGGTCGTTGGTCGCGAAGACCATGAGTGTGCCTGCGTCTGCGAGCTTCCTGGCTACCCTGGCGAGGCTGTGGCCAACGGCCCATATCGAGACGTTGTACTTCCTGAGCTCGTCCGCTATCCTGTTTGCGACCTCTGTGTCTCCCAGCCTGTCTGCCTCGTCTAGGACGATTATCCCGCTCCAGCCACCCCTCACGGCTGAGAAGTATGCCAGGTAGAGCGCCGATAGGCTGAAGATGTTCTTCGCTTCCTCAGGTAGCGGGCTGAGGTCGACCACTGTCCTACCCCTGGGCAGGTCGCCGTGGCCGAGGAGGGCCGGGTGGATGATGGGCCTAAGCCTCCTAATGAGGGCGCCGGCGGCCGCCCGCTCGTCCTCCTGCCTGGAAGAGGACAGTAGCTTCTCTACGTGGCTGTAGGAGTCCAAGAGTGTTCCGCTCTTCTGGAGAGCCATGTAAAGCGTGTAGGCGACTATTGGCGACGCCTTTTCCTTCCATGCTGCCTCTATAACGCCCAATATGACATTGTACGCGACGTCTACGCCCATAGCGAGGGGGTTAATGAATAGGTCTACCCCAGCCTCGAGGACCCTGTAGCCGTGCCTCTCGAGGAGCCTGTGCTCGCCCGTGACGTCCAATACGAGCACGTTCCAGCCCTCGAGCCTGCTAAGCAGGTAGTCTAGGAAGCTGCTCTTCCCAGTGCCAGGAGCCCCGATAATAGTCAAGCTGTTGTCCGAGCCCTCCCGAAGCCTCAGGCTGTAGCCGTGGAAAACAGGGATCTCCACTGCACCGCCAGCCTCGCCAGTATAGCCGCCAGAAACCAGGCCACGCGTAGCAATATCCACGTCCAGCGGCGTAAACACGTACAGCGGGTCAAGCCACGAAACCCTGGCAAGCAGGGGCGCCTTCAGCCTCGAAAACTTCCCGGCCAGCCCCCTGCTACCCTTCCCGAAGAGCACGGCGTAGCCCCTATACACAGAGCCATACAGCAGGGCACTAGAAACATACGGCTCAAAAGCGCTCGGCAACCCGTACCTATACGCCCTCTGAAGCCCCTCTTAGAACTTAGTAGCGTCACGCCTATACAGCACGAGACCCACGTGGCCCCTAAGCGGCACAGCAACAGGCACACGAAGCCTCAAAAAACGAGCCTCTGGAAACAAGGGCTCAACACGCCAAACCCTCCACCCAGCACCAACAGCAACCTCCTCAAAGACACCCGCATCCCTCTCCCCCACCCCTATCAGCAAGCCCCTACCAAAATTAGCCACACCAAGCCTCCTAACACCCGAGGCAAAAACAGGCCCAAGCCACATCTCGCCAGCAACAGCATCAACACCAAACCACACCGCCATACCAAAAACACAAGCAACAAAAATAAAACAAGAAAAACTCACAAATTCGAACAAAAGTCACCTTAAAAACATTCCAAAATATCCAGAAAAAATATCGACTCCCGCACGGGAATAAGGAATATGTAGCTTCTACTATTGCAACCAGCGCCACTAATCTATCAATGTTTGGCTTTTCCAGCCTAGTCAATCTCTCTTTGGAGCTTCTCAAAAAGATCCCCCTTTGGGTTTTGATGCCTTAAAGGCTTACGAAATCTACCTGCTTTCTGGCTACTCAATTGGCTTAGGCGGGCTCCTAACATACTACAGATTTGATTTAGAATTGATGACAATATTGGGAATTCTCAGAAAGAGACACCTAGTGACTAGGTTCTTGGGAACCACTAAAAAAGATGGGAGGGGTGCTATGCTACTCAAAGAAGAGACTGCTATATTGTCTCCTGCTGGCTTCAGCGTAGTGGGGGGTGCGGTCAAGCTCCCCATGGTTGCGAGGTTCGACGTGGATGACTTGAGAAGCTTGTTGAAGAGGGAAAGGGACAAGGAGCTTGAGAAGAACATGCTTGAAGCAATGAGGGCTTTCCAGAGCTACGACTTTGCTAAGTTCCGCGAAAAGAATGAAACCATAAATGAGATCATAGCAGAGAGGATCGCTAAGGAGACAAGGAGCTACTATAGGAGGAGCAAAAATGCAGAGGAAACGTTTGTCGCAGGGGGAACACTCGCCCACCCTAACAGCGGGCGCGCGCTGATGAAAACAAGAGAGCTATTTAGTCTTTAATGGTTTGTACTTCTTTATGTAACCCGTACTTGCATTAATAATGAAATTTATGCAAAAAATTTATCAATTACTAGAGCAAGAAAAGGTTGATAAAAATGACAGATAAACTGAGAGTCGGTTTTCTGGGAGCCGGTTTCGTTGCCAAGTTTCATGCAAAAGCATTCTCCATGGTTCGAGATGCTGTAATTACTGCCATATACTCCCGTACTTCGGAGAGCGCAAATTCGTTAGCTTCATACATTGAGAAATTAGGTTTAACTAGACCGAAAGTCTACACGAATCTTCAAGATTTTGTATCAGATAAAGACCTTGATGCAGTATGGGTTATGATTCCAAATAATTTAAGGGTCGAGGCAGTTAGAGCCATAGCTGAGGAAGTGATACAAGGCAGATCAAATCTCAGAGCTATAGCCATAGAAAAACCTCTCGCACGAAACGTGAAAGAAGCAAAAGAAATGATTACTTTAGTAGAGAAAGCAGGTTTATTGCACGGGTATCTAGAAAACCAGGTTTTCATGCCTTCAGTAACAAGAGGCAAAGAAGCAATATGGGAATTTGGCGCAAAATACTCTGGTAGACCATATTTGGCCAGAGCAGCAGAGGAACATTCTGGTCCTCATAGTGCATGGTTCTGGAAGCCAAGTATTTCTGGTGGTGGAGCCTTACTGGATATGGGATGCCATAGCATAGAAGCCTCACGATATTTACTAATGAATCCAAAGTTAGAGAAATCAGCTCTAAAGCCAAAAAATGTTTATGGAGAAATAGGCTTCTTGAAGTGGATTAAGAAAAACTATAGCGAGGAATTGAAAAAGAGATTTAGTATAGATTTCGATAAGGAACCGGCAGAAGATTATTCACTTATCATAGTAACTTATGAAGACGAGGAAGGAAACCTTGTTATTACGGAGGCTAGAACTTCATGGGCTTATGTGGGTGCAGGTCTTAGATTAACTTTTGAAGTTCTAGGTCCAGAGTATAGTTTAGCCATTAATACTCTTCAGCCTGAGTTATTCACATTTATGAGCAGAAACATTAAGATTCCCAGCTCTGAAATGTTTGTTGAGAAACAAAATGCAGACCAAGGTTTAATGCCTATAATCCCCGATGAGGCCATAACATATGGATACCAAGCGGAAGACGCATATATGGTTAAGTCTTTTCTAAGAAATGAATTACCCCTAGAGAACTGGTATGATGGATTGCTAATAACCCAATTGATGATGCATGGATATCTATCTGCAGAATTGAAGAGGAAAATCAATTTTGATCCACAAAAAGTAGAAGATTATATACCCAGTGTAGCACGTGAAATTCATAAACAATAACAGATTAATAAGGTTTTTTGTATTTTTTTTCGATTGGATAAAGCCCTAATCTCCTCAAAATCATGATTAATATATTTTTGTTGTAAGAAACAAATAAATATAACTTATGAACATAAATCATGTACAAAACATGACAACCCCTAAATCTTCGAAAAAAACGCTTTGGATCGCTGTTGTTGCAATCGTTGCAATCGTCTTAATTGCTGGAATTTATCTCTTTTACACCTCGAAACAAACCCCTGCTCCTGCGGGCGCTCCCACACCTACTAAGAAAATAATTGTAGGCTTCGATGTTGGAGCTTATGGTTGGCCATGGAGAACCCAACATATTCAAGACTTTATTCAATATGCCGAAATATATAAAGCAAAAGGGAATATCACCAACTATTACGTAGTTGCATCAGGTCCGGATGTTAGTGCTCAAATCTCTGATATAAGAGGTCTTATTCAAAAAGGAGTCAACGTTCTCATTATCAACCCTAACTCTTTAACGGGACTTAATCCAGTTATTGAAGAGGCACACAATGCTGGAATACTAGTATTGTCAACAGATCAGCCTATTGATAGCCCATATTCAATCAATGTGGTAATAAATCATACAGAGTGGTTCGCAGATATGACCAACTGGGTTTGCCAACAGCTTGGCGGTAAAGGCAATATTGTTATTGTTACGGGCATTCCTGGTCATCCAGCGAACGTTGCAAGAATGAAGGGTGCAGAGGCTGTCCTGCAAAAATATCCAGGATGCAAGGTTCTTGCTACTGTTGAGGGTGACTGGAGTTTTGACGTAGCATTAAAGAACATGTTGCCTATAATACAGACTTATCGAGGTAAAATTGACGCTATTCTAGAGCAAGACAGTCACTTCGTAGGTGTTTATAAAGCATTTGAAATGTCTGGTATTAAGCCAGGTGACCCAGATTTCCCCAAAATATGGACTACAGATTACACACTACAATCTTTAAAGCTATGGCTAAGCATAATTCAAGCTGATCCACAATTTAAGGGCTACATAAGGCTAAATACACCAGCCTATAGTGTTGATTCATTAAAGTTTGCTATCAGGCTAGCTCAAGGATGGCGCTTAAACATGAGCAATCCAAGAATTGAACAGGGAAAAACCTATGCCGGTATTACGATTTGGTTACCACTCCCGCCTGCTATAACGAATAACGATGTACCTAGATTGCTTGATCAGTACAAGTACATGGAAGATACTTATCAAATAGACTATGTAATTCCTGATGAAATTGTAGATCAGTATTTCTTGAAGCCATAGACAACAAAGATCACAAAAAAATATTTTTTCTTTTTTAATTGCATAAAGAGGTGCTCCTATCATGTCGGTCTCGTGGAAGATAGAAAATTTAGCAAAGAGCTTTGGACCAGTGAAAGCTGTAGAAAACTTTACTGTCTCTCTAGATTCAGGTAAAATCTATGGTTTGGTTGGAGGAAATGGAGCCGGCAAGAGTACTCTTGTAAAATTGATAACAGGCGTTCTAAAGCCTGATAAGGGTAGAATCCTAAAGGAAGGAAAAGAGATCAAGATAAACTCCCCAAAAGATGCTCGTAGGCACAGAATAGCAGCAGCATATCAAGAATTTAGTTTGGTTCCTGACTTACCTGTGATTAATAATATTTTTCTAAACATAGAACCAGCTAAATATGGCTTTATAAGTATTTCTAGATTGGTAGACAAAAGTACCGATTTTCTGCAGAAACTTGAGGTAGATGTTCCTTTAGATAAATTAGTTAGGGAGCTATCACCAACTGAGAAGCAAGTTGTCGAAATCTTGAAGGCACTAATTCTTGACCCCCAACTTTTGCTCTTAGATGAACCTACCAATTATCTTTCAGAGGAACAAAGAGATAAACTTTTTAAAATAATGATTGAAATGAAGAAAAATCTTGGGACAACAATAGTCTTTATATCTCATAGGCTTGAGGAAGTTTATCGTGTTTGTGAGCAAGCAATCGTAGTAAGGGACGGGAGAGTGGTGGGAATAAATGACCTTACAAAGACAAGCATGAATGAAATAATTAAGGCTATGATTGGCGAAGTTACAGAAAAACATCCAAAGTATAAGCCTACGAAAAAAAGTGAGGTAGAAAGGGAAATTAAAACGTCCTTGCTATCTGTGCAACACCTCTATGTTACTGACAAAGTGAGAGATGTTTCCCTGGAAGTGAAAAGAGGAGAAATTGTAGGTCTTGCTGGTTTATTAGGACAGGGGCAATCAGAATTTCTGAGAGCGATCTATGGACTCTTACCTTATGAAGGCATTGTTAAAGTGGAGGGTCAGGAAATGAAATTTAGGTCACCATTTGATGCACTTAAGAACGGAATCGTTTACGTGTCTGGGGATACAAATGAAGGAGTATTTTTGTTGAGGTCTATCAAAGAGAATATTTCACTAATTGTTAACTTGGAGAGAGGCTTATTTTGGCCTGTTAACAATAAAATAGAGGAAAAACTTGCATATAAATTCATAGACGAACTCCATATTAAATGCAAGGATCCAAGTGAACCAGTTTTATTTCTCAGTGGAGGTAATAGGCAAAAGGTTTACTTAGCACGGGGTTTTAGTGTTAATCCTAAAGTTTTACTTCTAGATGATCCCTTAAAAGGTGTAGATATAGAAACGAAAAAAGAGATACTTGATGTAATTAAAGAAAATGCCCATGACAAGGCTATATTATTTTTTGCTAGTGATATAAAGGAAATGTTACCAATTGTGGATAGGGTCGTAGTATTTTTTGATGGTCGTATCATAGGAGAGTTTGTGGGTGAGCAAATACGAGAAGATATGATTTTAGAAGCAAGTATTAAAGGGATGAATAGGTGATGTTGATGAAACAATTAAAGTTAGTTGAAAAGTACCTTAATTTAAAAGATTTGTTAGCCAGTACTATTTTTATGGTCGGAATTCTTAGTTTAAACATTTTTGTAAATCCTGGAACACTAGCCTATGTTGGTTCAATAGTTCTTTTGGCTATTCCATTGGCGTTTCTAGGATTAGCTGAAACACTTGTGCTTATCACAGGTGAAGTGGATATGTCTGTAGGAGCAGGGATGGCTCTTGCGAATGTTATTCCTGTATATGCCTACCTATATCTAGGAATAGGAGATTATAGATTTATTCTTTTGCATTTGGCTGTAGGCTTAGCTATAGGAATAATTAATGGTATTCTTGTTGGATTAATACGAGTAAACTCGTTTCTAGGTACTCTTGCAACCTCAACAATATGGACAGGCTTAGCCTTGATGATTTTACATAAACCGGAGGGGCCAATACCCTCTTGGTACTATGGCTTATTCATGTATGGATTTTGGGGCATACCGATTGTTATTTTCGGAATACTTGTTTTTATCGCATTATGGTTCCTTTTTAGGCTCAATAAGGCATCAATTCATTTCTATGCATCAGGAAGCAACCCTCATGCAGCTTTTATTGCTGGAATTGATGTTAATAAAATAAAGCTGTTAGCTTTTGTGATGGATGGATTGCTGGTGGGTCTAGCTGCTTTATTTATAACAGGAATAACTGCTTCAGGTGATCCAAATATTGGTGGATCATATACTTTAAGCGCAATATTAGTAGCTGTCATGGGAGGAGCTAAATTCACTGGTGGAACAGGCGACGGAGTAGCTACCCTTTTTGCCGCTGTTGGCTTAACATTTACGAAAAATCTTATCTTCTCGTTAGGGATACCATTTTATGAGCAAGACATAGTGAATTCATTCATTATCCTTGTATTGCTTGCTATCGTAATATATTTCAAAGGTGAGAAATAAATGAGTATTAATTTCAGGAGAAAAATTTTTAACTCTTTTAAGGTTAGAATGTATGCATCGTTGCTTGTTCCTTACCTAATATTCTTTATACTTCTTGTGCTAGGGCAAATAATATCACCGGGATACTTTTCCCTAGACCATTTACAGTCAATTTTATCTCTCGCGGCTCCACTCGGTTTAATGGTCATGGGAGAGACTATGGTTCTTATTTTGGGAGGAGATGAAATAGATATATCAGTGGGTGATGAAGCTTCGAGCGCAATAATAATAGGCGCTTTACTCTTGCAATTTTATCCTCTTTGGTTAACAACCTTAATAATACTCTTTCAAGGCATAGTTTTTGGGGCTTTAAACGGCTTGGGTAGACGTTACTTAAAAATACCTGCCCTTATAATGACGTTTCTAACAGGAAGGTTGTTGTATGGATTAAGCATATTTGTAACGAGAGGTACTCCTTCAGGTCTTGCTTCACCAGAAGTAATAAAGCTTTCATCCTTCCCTATGTCAACAATGCTTTGGGTAATCTTGTCGGTATTATTGATATTGGTTCTAGCAAAGACAGTTTTTGGGAGGATTTTATATGCTATTGGCGATAACCCTGTTGCAGCATACACCACAGGCATACCAATAAACCTTGTTTCTATCATAGTTTATATGCTAAGCGGAGCCCTGAGTGCCTTCTCTGGATTACTTCTTCTAGGGATATTTATGATACCTGCAGGTTACGGCGTTGTTTCCAGCTACTCTCTCCAGGCTGTTGTTGCAACTATTTTAGGAGGAGTTTCTGCTGGCAAGGGAAGCTACATTGGTGCAATTGGAGGTGTACTTGTAATAACAGTTTTAAATAGTTTCTTTACGATATTTAATATACCTGAAGCTGAAAGAACATTGCTGTATGGGGTTACCTTGGCAACTATATTGATATTCTACGGCAGACGCGAAGCTATTAGGAAATGAAATTTTTTAAATTGAAGCTTCTAAAATTATTTTCCTCGTGCTTTTTAACAAGAGACTTGGTTGGGCTACTCCAAATACTATCCAGTTGCTTCGGTACATACTCCCAAGTTAAGACCTCCTTTATACCGCTAGCTATCTGAGCCACGTGCTCGCTGCTTAGCGGCTCCTTCAACGCGAAAACTGCCCCTGAAGAGCTCGACCTCTCGACAAGCTCACGGATAAACTGCCACCCCAGCTCGCTTAAAAGCAACTGTGCTTGAACATGTCCACCAACTCCTGGGTCACGCGCCATATCTTCTAACAGAATACTTAAAGATTTTAAAACCCCTGGGTCAATATCTATTTTAATATCTAGGGCTGATGAAGCCTTCTCCACGCACGAAGAACCTTTTAGCCATTTTCGAATTCTCTTCAGTTCTCCTTTTAACTCAGTAAACTCATTCTTAGTTCTGATAGTAAGCTCGTCCAATGCTTGCCCACGCATGTACTTTATGATATCACTCGCCTTCCCTGCCGCTTCATCGAGTATATTTATTAAGGGAGAGTGGCTCAGCTCCTTGAGCTCGCCCGGCTTGACGAGGCCCCCAGCGAGGAAAAGAAGTTTAACCGATTTCTCTGCCGCTTGCTACGCATGGAACAAAGACGACATGAGGAACACGGGGCGCTCCCCCGACATAGAGTAGAGGCCTGCCGCAAGCATCAAATCCGCCACCATCATTTCAGCGTAGTGATCCAGCCAGCGCCCTTGAAGACCGGTTGAGCCCTTCACTACAACAATTACTGAGTCCACGAGGACACGATATTTATGCTTACCTCTGAGCCAATTCTACCCAACAATCAGACAGACCAACGAGACTCCCAGCCCCCCGGGCCCTAGAACCAACCAACTGCACACTCTACAGCCCGCCACGAACAAGATAAGACACCTCCCTCAATTCTTTCTGAGCTACATCTCGCGCGCGCGCCTAGGGCCCCTTAGACAACATGTACCCATTAGAGCGTGCGCTAATTTTTTCCTAGGTATATCCGAAATCTTTCTTTCTTTTCCAGTAGCCCCGATTTCTATTGAGTAAAGTGGCTAAAGTTTAAAAGTATCTAGTGGCTATGTGTTGATAGTATGTATTATGAAACACAACTATGGTACAAACAAGATTAAAAGAGTACAGGTTACGTTTACTGACAAGCAGTGGAGGCTTATTGAGCAGTTTAGGGGCGTTATGGGAAGCGAGGATGCCGAGATAGTTAGAAATATTGTTTTGGCGTGGCTTGCAGAAAAATCCTTTGTCACCTTAAATGTTAAAAGAGAATTAGAGAATGAGAAAGGTGAGCCCGATTGAAGAAATTTACGGTTGTTTCCCTCTTTTCTGGTGCAGGCGGGCTGGATCTGGGTTTTTTGAGCAGTGGTTTTTTTCAAATAGTCTTCGCGAATGATATTCTGCTTCCAGCAATGCAGACCTACTCTGCAAACTTTGGGCTAAAGCTTGTAAATTGCGGCGGCAGATTCACTGCAGAACGAAACACTGCACTGGTCTGTGACGTTGAAAACGTTGATTTTTCTCAACTCTCTGGAGCTGACGTTGTTGTTGGGGGGCCTCCCTGTCAGGACTTCTCAATTGTTAGGGGGCCTAGCTGGGACAGGAGGGGCATCCAGGTTAAGAGGGGAAGGCTTTATTCGCACTTTGTTAGGGCGCTTGCCGTTCTGCAACCTATGGCCTTCTTGTTTGAAAATGTTCCCGGCTTAGTAAACGCGAATCACGGACTCGCGTATAAAACGATTCTAGAAGATCTTTCCCAGTTGAATCTGAGGTGGGAAGAAGTAAAGAAAACGTTGGGCAATGAGAATTCAAAGAGCGCCTTGCAGGGCTACGAGATAATATTCTCTGACATTGTGGACTTTTCCCGGTTAGGCGTCCCCCAAAAAAGAGAGAGGCTGATAATTGTCGGCGTTAGGAGAGACCTGGTTGGAGGAATCGAAAAAGCATGGAGCCTTAGAGGGCTTTTCCTTGAAGCGCTTCGGAGGCGCGAAAAGCTCTTTGGAAAATATCCTCTAACAGCTATTGAGGCATTTGAGGGAAAAAGACTGGACCAGCTGGACGACGTGTATCGAGAGGTGGTAAAAAAATGGAACAACGTGTGGCAGGAAGTAAACACGGAAAGGGCGTGGCGCTGGAAGACAGAGGTTTGGGACAGGCTGAGCTTCAATATTATTGCAGACTATCTCACATTTAACGACATAAAACCGGCATCAAAAGAAGAAGTTGAGATTGCGCTTGCACAGCACGAAGAGCTTCTCAGGGAGCTCGGATACTATCAGGTTCCCGTTTATGCTTTAAAGTTGCCGGACGAGACGCATGTCGTTCCCAGCGAAGATCCCGCTGTTGTTGAGCGCATGAGAAGGATACCCTTCGGTGAAAACCACGAATTTGTTCGCGGGACAAAATGGGAGGTAGAAGGCCGCGGCATAAGCCTAGTCTACAGGAGGATACACCCCCTCAAGCCGTCATACACGGTCGTTGCGTACGGAGGAGGCGGGACGCACGGATACCACTACGATCGAGACAGGACGACGCTCACACTCAGAGAGCGGGCAAGGCTTCAGACGTTTCCAGACAGTTTTATTTTCTCTGGCTCAAAGACTCAGATAAGGGCGCAGATAGGCGAAGCGGTTCCCCCGCTTGCATCTAAGAGACTTGCCCAGGCACTTGCCGAGGTGCTGAGTGCTATTTGAGTCTATCTGCTACAGCTTTGTAATGACTTTTTCCCAGTCCTCCTGCTTCCTTTTTAGGACTCCAGAGCTTGCCAAGAAGTGAAGCTCCTTCGAAAAATTCTGGATGCCTACAAACTCTATCTTCATATCGTCTCTGATGCTTTTTCCTTTTCTCTTCAGCTGTTCTCTGACTTTTCTCTCATAATCTGGCACGGCTGGGTGCCAGTATCCGAGGAACTTGTTGATGATCACTTTCTTTATTTTCACTTCTCCATCTGCAAGAATAATGCTCTTCTCGTTATCTAGGAACTCTGCAATCTCCGCCTTGTCTAGGAAGCCCGCAACATATGCTGGCACATGCGCAAACTCGGGAAGACTGCCCCATATTTCTTCCAGCTCATCCTTGCCCGCTATGCCTCTCTCTAAGGCTTCCTTAAAAAACTTGTCTCTAAACACGCTGATCTTCTTGAAAAATGCCAGCAAATGATCGCGGGTTATGCCGACGCGAACTAGGACGTACACGTCGCTGTGCTTTATCTGCGCGCCTGGTACATCGAGCCATACTCCTCCAAATTTTGTTGTTTTAACGCTGATTTTGAGGTGGGGCGGCCTTCCATTAACGCTTTTTATGTCGGACGGCAGAAATTCTTCAAGCGGGCCACGCCTATAGTCAAGCTCTGCGCTTATCCCGAATCTCTCTTTCAGCCACTTTGCAAACGCTATCTCGCCTAGGAAGCCCCTTATAGTGTCAGCCCACAGCTGGCCGAGATCTCGCTGTCTAGACGTGCCGTAGTCCGTTCCAGCCATTTTTGGCGCTAGTCGAAGCGCCTGAACAGCTGCCTTCAGGTAGTCGTTCTCGTCGAGAACCACTGAAGACCACTTCAGCCAGCTTACCCACTCGCTGAGACTTGAAAACTGGTCAACGTCGAGCCCCCTCACAGTCCCCTCGCACAAGTCTTCCTCAAAACTCTTAAAAGCAGGCATGAGGCCGCCGGCGCTTATTTCTCTGCTTATGTGCTCTGTGCAGAGCCTCAGCTTATAGCTCATGCGCTGAATCCCATTACATTAAAACAGGACAATGTATTTATTCATTAATATTCACCTTTAGGCGGGATGCCCGAATCGCTCACACAAAACGAAAAGATCAGGCTGTTCCGCGAGAAAATAATCAAATGGTACAAAGAGGAAGGAGACAGAGACCTGCCATGGAGGAACACAGGCAGTGGCTGGGCTGTCCTCGTAGCGTCTTTCCTTTTGAGAAAAACCACTGTAGCCCAAGTCCTAAAAGTCTACGAAGCATTCCTCAAAAAGTTTCCAGGGCCCAACGACCTTCTAGCCACAAGCGAAGAAAAAATCAAAGAAATCATAAAACCCCTCGGAATAGAGCACCAGCGCGCAAGACAGCTCAAAGAACTTGCACAGACACTTTCCCAAAAGTACGGCGGAAAGGTTCCATGCGCCAAGGATGAGCTCAAAAAACTCCCAGGAGTAGGAGACTACATAGCGGCAGAAGTCCTCCTCAGCGCATGCAACCAACCCAAACCCCTCCTCGACAGAAACATGATACGAGTAGTACAGCGCGTGTTCGGGATCAAATCCACAAAAAGAAGGCCACACACAGACACAGAGCTGTGGCGCTTCGCGGAAAAGCTAGTCCCAACCAGCCCGGAAGACGCAAAAAATTTCAACTTCGGAGTCCTAGACTTCGCGAGAAAAATATGCACCGCAAAAAATCCAAAGTGCACCGCATGCTTTCTAAAAGAAGTATGCAACTACTATTCAGAGTTAAAAAACAAACATAACATAAAATTCAGTTAACGAGCACGGGCTCGTTGGTTGCATTGCCTCCAAGGAGACTTTTGGATCCATATCTCAGCTTCTTGAGACACCAGCCATGAAGGCATCTATATTACTGTGTTGGAAGCACGAATTTTGTCCTCATTTAGAGATACAGTCTTGAATGCTTTGGTAGGAGCGCATTGGGCATGACCCAGAGCAACCCCCCGGCACTTTAAAGGATACGAGGTTTAGGATTTCTTTGCCTCTTTTTCGAGGCTCTTAAGGAAATTATACCATGCATAGAGAAGTATTACCCATAGCTGGGCGCTCCAGATTAAAAAAGCGGCTACGTCCTGTTTTTCGGCCACGAGATCCATGTTTGTCTTACCATTCCTGGGCTCCACATACCTGCCGCACTCAGAAAACACGTCCAAGCAGAGAATGTGGTCTATCAATGTTTTTCCGTCGGCCATCTGCGGGATTCCTAAAGCAAGGAAAGCTATTGTGACGATTGTTTTTATCCTTATTTTTAAGGCATCTGGGACCTTTTCATCTTTTAAACTTATAACTACGTCGACCAAAAACTTATACAAGTTTTCAGGGTTTTCCATAGTTTTTCGTGTATTCTCAATAACACTTGGCATAATATCAGCCAGCTGTTTAAGGGACTCCATCGGGTTTTCCCATATCATGCGAAGACTTTGTTGATAAAACTGCAAACTTTGCTTTTTAATTCCGCTGAGTATCTGAGCTAAATCTTCAGATGTCAAAGGATCCCTCTTTTCAAGAACTTCCTTAACAGAAGAAGTTTTCCCATATAGCTCAACCATAAACTTTAGCCAGAGCCAGTAAGAAACAACTTGAGCCTGGACAGCTTCGTATATATTAACCATATTAGGACTTTGACCCCGCTCATTCTCAAGGCTTTCAAATATTTTTTCTAGTTCCTTAGGAGCTTTCTTGCCGAGACTTATGTCGAGGTTGAGCGCCCTTGATACCTTCTCAAAGCAGGAAGCCTTTTTCAGAAAATTTAAGAGACTCTTTAACTCTTCACCTTGATTCCCAAGAAATCTTTCTGCATGACCCATCCAAGCTAGATGCTGTTTTTGCCCGCTCCTATCCAATTCTTTTATCAATTTCTGTGTTTCATCTACTAGCATTTGCAATGTCTTTATCACTGGATAGTGACCTAGCTCCTTCTTGAGCTTTTCCTCTTCAAACAGACCCATTGCCACAGCTATCAGTTTAAAAGACTTCTCGACCGCCTGCTGTGCGTGATACAGGGACTGCATCAGTTTCGCAGGGTCCCCGTCAGACCTAAAATCAAAGTAAAGCTCTGCCGCCAATTCCAAGTCTGTAAGGATAACCTCTGCATACTGGTCCAGCCAGCCTCCCAATGAAACAGCCGAACCAGCCATCAAGAAAGTATATAGAGAAAATAAATTATAAGGATAGCGCAAAAATAAGCAGAAAGCCAAGACGCACAAGCCTGGGCGAAGTCCCTTACAAGACCAGCACACATACATTATTCCTGCAAAGCCACTCTCCTATGCCCATCTCAATGCTATTCAAAACATACAGCCATCACCAGGTTCTTTCTAAGTTGCATCTCATGTATCTCGACGCCGGCTTGACGTTCTTTCCGCTTGACTTTCAATTCTTTCTGAGTTGCATCTTCAGTTCGTAGACCCGTTGACCTGGGCTGGAAAACCAGACCTTCAATTCTTTCTGAGTTGCATCCAGGTATTGCATGAATACGAGGAAAAAGGGCTGATTAAGATTCTCCTTCAATTCTTTCTGAGTTGCATCCTAGACGCCATGTTCGCGGTGGGCGTCCAAAAGACAGAAACCCTTCAATTCTTTCTGAGTTGCATCCAGAGTCGGGACGCTTTGAAGAAGCT
>WYEB01000363.1_pt1 | contig 16462 bp, 15 predicted proteins | sample 6343061 | NCBI WGS metagenome assembly WYEB01 (sample SAMN13812332, study PRJNA600296) | hot springs metagenome | biome: ENVO:00000051; feature: ENVO:00002007; isolation source: sediment sample from Evening Primrose shelf | place: USA: Yellowstone National Park, Evening Primrose Hot Spring ... | reverse complement strand
GACCGTGACAGTATGAGCGTTGAATAACCAAGGCAGTATGAATATAAACCCCAGGCTGATAAGCAAAGTTGATTAGCATGCCTGCTATGCATGAATGGGGTGATATGAATGGACTCTGACTTGGTTAGGATTGAGGCGATTCCTCAAGAGGCTAGGCGTAGGGTGTTTGAGTATGTGACTGTGGTTAAGGGTGTTAAGCCCAGTGAACTTGGTTACGATAAGACCTACCTCAACAAGATTAAGCACGGCCTACCAATTAGTGACGAGCTCTTCAAGGCGCTACTCAGGTTCATTGACATTGAGGAGTACGCACGCCTAGTGGGCTCGGCTCCACCACTGGTTGAGGCGACGCCTGATGATGTGATTAGGGTTGTTAAGAAGGCTCTGGTGGATAGGTCGTTTAGGGATTTCCTATTCAACATGTTGCGCCAGGCCTTTGGGGATGAGTTCAGGGAGTACAAGGCCTCCTGGACTGTGAGGGAGGCTGATGTTGAGGAGTTCATTAAGGCTAAGAGGCTAAGGGGTCTTAAGGAGAAGACTATCCGTGACCATGTCCACTACCTGCGCCTAGCACTCAGTGAGCTTAACTGGACGCTTGAACCTGAGGGAATCAGGGAATTCCTCGCTGGTTTAGCCGATGAGGGTGAGGAGCATGTCCTAAGGCACGTTACAGTAGCCTTAAAGTCATTCCTCAAGACCGTTCTTAAGCCAAAAGACCCTGCACTATTCAGGCTACTCTACGACTCATTTACCGTTTATAAGCCTAAGGCAAGCAACCGTATTGCTCTACCCAGCCTCGAACAACTTAGGGCAATTTGGAGACAGCTACCGAGCATTGAGGCTAAGTTCTACTTCACCCTGCTGGCTGAAACTGGATTGAGACCTGGTGAACCCTTCACCCTAAGCCTAAGCGACCTGGATTTAGAGCACGGCATGCTCCACATTGGCAAAGTCACTGAGACTAAGAGGGCATTCATCGCATTCCTACGCCCAGAGTTCCTCAGGTGGGTTAGGAGCGAGTATTTGCCTTATAGGGTTGATTGGGTTGAAAGGCTTAGTAAAGGTTGGCTCGCCAGTGGTTGGTTCACGCCTGAGGTCGTCGAGAAGGCTAAGCAGAAGCTCATACCCTTTGAGCAATCAAGACTTAGGCGTGAGATTAAGGAGACTGCCAGGCAAATCCTTAACCGTGACTTCGAGCTCTATGAGCTTAGGAAATTCTACGCAACATGGATGATTTCACAAGGAGTACCAGAAAGCATTGTTAATACCCTACAGGGCAGGGCACCACCAAGCGAATTCAGGATACTTGTTGAGCACTATTGGTCTCCTAGGCATGAGGAGCTTAGGCAATGGTACCTACATTATGCGCCCAGGGTATGCTGTACTTGAGACTTCTCACATTGCCTCCACCTCAGTTAGCTTTAGTTAATTCATCAATCTCTGTGAGGATTCAGGAACTTTAAATGCTAATCTTAAAAAAGTTTTCTTTGGGTAAGTTATGTACATGAGTAGTGCTCGTGGGGGTAGGGTTCATGAGGAGGAGGTTAATATTAGGATTGCTGACTTACTTAGTGAGGAACTTGGCTTGAATTGCAGGCCTGAGCGCCCTAGCGGTAGGAGGAGGCCTGATATTCGTTGCTACTACAGGGGATTCAACATTGTAATAGAGTCATCCTACGATAGGGGTGATGCAGAGGAGGATGCCAGGAGGAGGATTGAGAGGGGGGAGGGTTTTGACATTGCAATAGCACTGTGGCTTAAGGAGGGGGATAGGTACCGTGCTGATTTAAGCGTAAGGGAACTCAAGGAGTTGATAAGGGGTTCAAGATTCGACGTGGCACTCTTCACCCCATCCCCACAGTCAGAGTTGGTGAAGTTCATAACTGAGAGGGTTAGTACCGCTAGGTTGAGTGCGGGTTGGTTCATTGATGTTAATCTAAGTTTCATCAGGGATTTGGTTAATAATTCTATAGAGTATTTAATCGAAGAGGGTGTGGTTGAGGGGGTTATTGAGGAGGTTAATAGGGGGCTTGTGAACTTCATCACTGCGCTTGAGAATCAGCCCCAGAATACTTGGCAGAGGATATATGATATCCTCTACAGGCTTTATGGATTACAATTAACGGAGACCAGGGATGCTGAGGTGGTTTACGGCCAGGCAGGACTATCAATACTACTATCCTCCACATTCTACGAGCATGTCCGTGCGTTACACGGCTTAGACTCACTTAACGCATATGTTAATAGGTATGGGCCTATACAAGGCCTTGTAAAAGCCCTTGAGGACTTACTGAAGTTCGACTACAGGACTGCTGTGGAAATGACTATTGAGATTCTAAGTACACTACCCCCTGAGGCGAGTGGTGCCGTTAGGCAATTGATTGAACTTGGGGTTAAAATCGCACAGGAGAGGTACCTGTTGAGGAGGGACTTCGCTGGCAGGGTTTACCACAGGATTGTTGGGGACATTGCCCATAGGAAGGGCTTCGCCACCTTCTACACTGAGGTACCAGCCGCCTACCTACTATCAACACTAGCCGTGAACGCACTATTTGGCACTGATGAGAAGCCGATTACCATGCTAAGTAAAGATGAGGCACAGGTCATTGCGAGTAGGGTTAGTGGCACTAAGGTTGGTGACTTCGCATGCGGTAGTGGTACCCTATTGACAGCCGCATACAGCTCCCTAATGGGCTTGGAGTCAGCAATCAAACTATACTATAACCTGGGCATTAACCTTGATGACATTGGTAAGGCTTTGATTGAGGATGGTGTGTACGGTATTGATGCATTGAGGTACGCCTCGCAAATAACGGCAATAAACCTAGCCCTAATAGGCCCACAGGGTAAGATAACTAGGGAGAATGTATTCACGATTTACCTGGGCATATTGAATGAGCCTAATGCACCTTACAAAGGCCCCTGGCTAGGCTCCCTTGAACTACTCAATAATGGTAAGCGTGTTGGGGGCATCCTAGCATTCATCGAGGGTGGCCTACAGGGTGCCGTGGAGAGGGTTAGTGTCAGTGGTGTTGAGGGCGTGTTCACAATACCCGATGAATTCGACCTAATAATCATGAACCCACCCTTCACTAGGGCCACAGGTAGGACTGAGGCCTACGGTGAGAGGAGGGGTTTATTCGGCTTCATTACAGATGAAAAGAACAGGCAAAGTCTACTTAATAATCTTAATAAGGTTAGAGATAGGGCTAGGGACTTCCTCTCCAATAATGCTAAGGCTAGTAAGGGCCTGTTTCCGCCTATTATCCAGGGGATTATTGAAGGTAGGGGTGGACTTGATGCTTACTTGGATATTGGTCAGGCTGGGGAGGGGTTACTATTCCTATACCTAGCCCACAGGTTCATTAAGGATGGTGGTGTGGTTGCCTTCGTCCTCCCAAGGAACCTCCTAATGGGCGTCTCGTGGTTCCTTGCCAGAGTCCTCCTAGCCACCAAGTACCACCTTAAGTACGTTATCGTGAGTAGTGATTCCGAGAATGGCTTCAATTTCTCTGAGGGTACTAGCCTGAGTGAGGTGCTTATTGTGGCTAGGAGGCAGGATGAGCATAGTCCCGATGAGGAAACGGTCTTCATAAACCTACTGAGGAAGCCTAACACTGCGTTGGAGGCAATTGCACTTGCCGATGAGATTACGAGGAATAGACATGGTTACGTAACGCTTGGGGAAAACATGGCTACGGCATATATCACCAGGGTTAAGAGGAGTAGCCTACTTAACTACATCCTGAACTGGAACACCTTGGCTAATGAGGGGTTATTCGATTACCTCGACAGCATGGTGAGGAGCAGTATGGTGAGCATTGGCAACATTACGGCCAAGACACCTTTAACACAACTCAACACATTCATTGTTGATATGGGCGTTAATAGGCGTGGCGATGTGATTGAGGCCTTCAACTTGGTCGTTCACGGGAATAGGGTTGATTGCAATGCCTATAGAAATAAGCCGAATGTACCGTATGTGCCGATGATTTGCGGTGGAGGTGAGGAGGTTGCTAATAGAATGTTAATTCAACCTAATGCATACGTGCCTGATATGGATAATAGCAAGGCTAGGAGGATTAAGTCATTGCGCTCTAGGTTCTTCCTGCCGAATAGGATTAGGTGGAACACATTCCATGCGATAGCCCTGAGGTCTACCGAGCCCGCTATATCAAATGTTTACTTCATGGTGAGGACAAACCTAACAGAGGAGCAGGAGAAGGCATTGGCACTCTGGCTAAATAGCTTCTGGGGCATCTTGACGGTGTTTGCATTCATGGAGATAACCGAGGAGGCATTCACAAGCTTGAACATAGCACAGTGGAGGGTACTACCAGTACTTAACGTTAGGGAGCTTAATGAGGATACCGTTATGTGCCTAGCCAATGCCTTCGATAAGTATGCCAACGTTGACTTCGGAAGGCTCCCCGAACAGTTTGAGAGAGGAACTAGAGTGAATATGGATATTGACGTCATTAAGTGCTTAAGCACTAGCCCAATAGGCGATGAGGATGAGAAGGCCTTGAGAAGCGGCTTGAGTGAATTGTATGCCCAATTCAATACCGCATTAAGGCAAATATCAAGGAGGTGATTATTATGAAGTTAAGCATTTTACCATGGCGAAGCTTACCCATCAATAGAACCCACGCCCTTCAAGGCAAGGAAGGGGTCAGTCCCAGTTACAAAACCAAGGTAATTGGGTTCCCAGTATTGTGAACACCCATGCTCATATTGAAGGGTGCCTGGGCGGGGTGTGGGTTTCATTGACTATTCATGTTTCATTTATCCAAGCCCCTACCCTTCAATTCTCCTTTGAGATCACCCCCACGCCCCTAGTGCGACCATGTCATCAACCCAGGCACCCAATACACCCGCTCCAGCGTGGTTTTAAAGCATTGCATTCAATATGCTTAAAAGAGGCTTGATTGAGCTACTCCATTAATGGGGAAGTGCATTGTAATTGGGGCTGGTGTTAATATTGCCCCTGCGAGGTTGGCTTTAATCAACAGTGATGTTAATGATGGTGACCTCATTATTCTAGTTGGCCTTAGTGGAGACGCCTTAAGCGCATTAGCCGAGTTCACAGGCCAAGTCTACCAAGACTTGGACGTCAAGGTTGAGCAGTTCGTCCTAAACCCCAAAGCCAGTTTGATTGATACTGTGGCTGGCTTGAGGAGCTTCATAGAGGACTACGCACCCTGTGGCCTTATTATCGGTATTGCTGGTGACAGGTGGGTGGCTACGGTGCTTGGCTTCCTGGCCATGACGCTGGCTACTGTTGGTGGCTTCACCAACATCAGTGTTGATAGGGTCTTCATTGTGCCTGGTGAGAGGGGTGGCATTGTTGATTGGCCTATTGTGCCTAGGCTCATGAGCCTAAGCCTAACCGAGTATAGAGTCCTCAAGCTCATTTGCGATGGTAACGTGCTGGCTAAGGAGATTACTAAGGCTTACGAAGGCGCCTTCAAGGAGGGGGTTTCGATTCAAGTCGTTGAGAGGATACTGGCTAAACTAAGGGTTAAGAGGCTTGTTGAGGCTAAGCCATCTGGCAAGGCATACGCATATGAGGCAACCCAACTAGGCAGGTTACTCGCATGCAGGGTACCAGTCATTAAGGGTGAGTCTTAAGTCATCCTCAGAAGACCTATCCAGTAATGGAAAGGTTTATAAGGAATGGTATGACTCATTAACAATGAGGATGAGGCTAATATACAATGGCGAACTCACAAGCGAGGCTGGGGTACCATTGAGCCAAATTGTGGTTGCCAATGGGCTACCTGACCCAGAGGAGGCTAGCTTCACTGAGGTTTTGGATGCATTCAGGAGGCTTGGGTATAATACTATTAATATAATAATAGTAAAGCCTGGGAGGAGGGTTGGGAGGGTTAGTGCCCTGAGGAGGTCAGAAGACCCCACTTGACTGCAAGGCCCCTAGGCCCATCGAACCTCTCATCAAGGAGCCAGACTGTTACAGTATCCTTCAAGCCCCTAACTCCCCTACCAATTGCCTGTAAAGTCCTAATCCTACCAATCTCCCTCATGAGTGCCCCCGGTTCTAACCCACTTGCCTTAGCCATGTCTTGAAAGACAGCATCATTTGGATTGGGGTAGGGGACGCCTGCAATAATGATATACTTAATGAGGCTCCTTTCACCATCCTTAACCTCAATACCCTCCGTGAACCTACCACCAGCCACAGCATTCACGACAACCTTACGCCCCTCTTTAACAGCCTTCACGGCACTGTTAATAATAGTATTGAGTTCCCCCGTCTCATTCTCATTGAAGACCTCGGCATCCTCAACATTAAGGTATGGCAGGACATTCCTCATGAAGCCATAGCTTGGGTAAACGACTAGGATTACGCTTGGCTTTGCCTTTTTAACAATCCTACTAATACGCTTCCCATACTTCTCATACGTTTCCCTACCCCTAGCCTCATACTTACTTGTTAGGCTCCCATCAATCCTAACCCTGATGGCTCCTAGCCTTGGGTTCTTCACAACAACCCTATCAACCTTGAAGCCGTAAACGTGCTCAATGTACTCTGGGCTTGGGAGTGTACCACTCATGAGGAGGAACATTGCATTGAGGCTGAGCAATTCCTCAAGTATCCCCTTGTAAACTTCCCTCGCCAATATTGGCCTTAGCATGATGCCTAGCCTAGTCTTCTCACGGTAAATGTAGATGCCCCAGCCCTCATATGGGTTGTCAATGTAGCCCAGAATACTACTTACAGCATGATGCGTCTTCTTAATCTTTTGGTATAATTTACGATTATCATTATACACCTTCCTACCGAATACCCTTGCCAACTCCCCAATCCTCTTCATTATCTTATCCTCCATTTCAGCATCAACAAGTGGATTGAGTACATTGAGGGCGCTTCTTAGAATCATTCTGACAGTCTCCTTATCATTAACATGCATTGTTAGGCCAACCTCAAGGTCTTTTGCCCAATAGTCCAGCATTAATCCTAGGTCGTATGCAATAGCGTGGAGTGCGCCTATGATTTCCTCATGGGCTATTCCGAGGGTTGGGCAGTACACCCAGTGGCAGAGTTCATCTAGGGCATTGGCTGTCTCAATGAGCCTCTCCCTACTAACCTTAACGCTCATGAGGTCTGTCAGGCCATCGAGGTTATGAGCCTCATCAATAATGACAAGAATGCTTCCTGAGTCAATAATCCTGTTAATTACAGCATCGGAGACCTGTGGTAGGAGTAGGTATGGGTATGGGCCAATAATAAGCTTGGCATCCTTCACGGCATCCTTCGTATATTGGTAAACACAAGCCTTCTCAGGAAGAGCCACTGCCCTTGCGTATGCCTCCCTAATGCCACGCACTGTGGGGTCAATATTACCCATTGCAACCAAGACATCATCCACTAAGGATAACATTCTACTCAAACTCACAAAATTATCAGCATTAAGCTCGCACTTGGCACAATCCTCAATAGGGTCACCATCATCATCAAGGAGTTCCTCTGGGCAGAAGTGGGGCTTACCGTGAAGGGTTGCCACATCACCCTCAGCAATACCATTCCTCAAAAGCCCCCTCCACTCATTCCAAGGCGCCCTCTCCTCATTAATAGTCCTAGTGAGGAAGATGATTTTATCAACACCAAGCCTAAGGGCATATAATAGGGCAGTCAATGTCTTCCCACTACCAGTGGGCATACTCAAGGCATTAACACGCCCACCCCCCATCAACTCATTGAGGGCCTCCAACTGCCAGGGGTAGAGGTTTAGGGTACTGAGGCTGGGCATCATAATTGGCGCAAGGTATTATCTAATTAGGAGAACCAAGGGAAGCCCCACTATGAGGCAGGTTGGGAGGAAGCAGGTAAGGCACAGTGACTTCAGTGAAGAATATAGTGGCAGGGCAATAAGTATAAGCCTAGCTGATGGTAAGGCAATAAGTGGGGTACTTGTCGAGTCTAGGCGTTACTGGGTTAAGTTGAGGACTAGCAATGGCGTGGTTTACATTAACAAGGCATTCATGGTAAGCGTGGTACCAAATGTACAATGATGCCTTCGATGAGTGCATGATGAGGTATGGTAACCGTAGGGCTTGTTCAAAGTACGTTAAGTGCCTTGAGGAGCATGATGGTGAGTTAAGCGGTGCAGAGCTTACTGAGTACTGCCTTTGGCTAGCCTTCAAAACTCCTAATTAGAAAATGAATAGTGGGTGGGTTAATGGGTATTACAAGCCTGCTGGCACTCCCATACGGTATTGGAATTGCCATAGCTGGTGTTGAATTGGCTTGGGGCTTAATCAAGTACTACCTTGCCCCAACCCCAGGGCAGAGGAGGGAGGCTATTGAGGAATTCTACGGCATAGTAATTGGCGCAATCCTCACTGCAGTTGTGGCTTACTACATGAGTATTGGCCCAAGCATTGGTGCCTCAATTGCTGGGGCAATGGGTGTCAGTGTCCCTCAGATACAGTTGAGTGACATCCCAAATGAAATGAATTTTGACTTTAACCTCGTGATGGGGCAGTACATTGCTAACCAAGTGATTGCCTTCGCTATCAGTGCCGCTGGGGCAGTCATAGGAGCCACCCAGGTGCTCAGGCCAATTGGCTCAGCCCTTGGTAGTTTATCAGGCTTCCTCAGCGCAATAATGGCTCCCTACAATAGGGCATTAGTTGCAACAATGATGAATACCATAGCCCTAGCGGCACTTGGCCAGGTTATGAGCACCATGTATAATTACGGTATTGGGAGCCTATCAGTGGCATTACTATTGCCTAGTAGGACTAGGCGTATTGGGGCTTGGCTGGCATCATTCATCCTAGTCTTCAGTGTACTCCTACCCCTAGTGGCTGGATACCAGGATGTCCTTGTCTTCAACTATGGTAATGTTTTCACAATGTGGATAAGCACGATTGAACAGCATTGTTCTAACAATGCAATACTTCAGGCAATACTAAGCCTCTTCCTGAATGCGCCGAGTTGGCTTAAGGATGCAATCAACATTATTGCTGACTTCGTTTGCGGTATCACATCACTACAATGGATAGTAACAAACACTGCGACACTCGTGAGCACTGGCACCTTCAACCTACTTGAAGGCGACATTATTATTGATATTGTCATGGGTATTGGATTCGCCATAACAGCATGGATTGCTGACCTCATTGAGGCTGGGGCTAGGGCGCTATTCGAGGTCAGGCACCTGTGATTGGCAATGAACTACACTAGCATTCTTTGGGGTGCTGTTGGAACTGGTGTAAGCCTCTTTGCCATTTATATTGCCTACTTGGTAATCGTGAAGGGTAGGCTTAGGGGCATTAACATTACACGTGAGTTATACAGTGCCGTTGGGGCTTTTACAGCGTTCATAATAATGATGAGTATTATTACCCCACTCCTAGGCCACCTGCCAAGCCTAACCAAGCCACCACCTGGTGGTTGGGTTCTCGAACAGTATGATGTCACCTCGGCAATACTAAGTGTAGTGAAGGTGGTTTCAGCATTAATCCTCTTCCCAATTGAGGAGTATGGCGCATACTCAATAATATCAAGCGCCATTGATGGCATCATAGGCTTCATTGGTGGGTTAGCATACCTCACTGCAATGGTGATAGCCCTATACAAGGCACTCCTAGCACTATTCCCATGGGCACCACTCTTCATAAGCCTAGCCCTAGCAAGGCCAAATAAGCCAGGGAGCTTCGTACTCATGGGTATTGGGTTGATGGCACTAGTGGCAACACCGTTAATAGGATGGGTAGCCTCACTATTCTATAAGATTACAATGGGTGTGGTAGCAGTACTAACCCCACCATGCCTGGACATTAAGATACTCGGTGTAGCCTACTTTGGGCCAGGCCCAGCATTGGTTACGACTAGCCAGGGAGTCTTCATGACTAATGGGACAAGGTACATTCCAATTTGGGGATGTGAGGGATTGCAGGTAAGCCAGGTTGCCTGGGACTGGTTAGTATTAAACTATACTTATACTATACAACCACCAGGCTTCAGCATTATCCCACTCTACGGTGGAATCCTCATGATAAATGCACAATTACCATTCCCAGCAACCGCAATCGAGAATTCAACTGGCGTCTATGGTGCATGGTTCCCACTGAGGGTACTCAGGTATTGGCGCAATGGGACTGGCTACATGATTAATGATACTGTCTTCTACATTAGGAATGAGAGTGTTTTATTCTGGGCATGGGTTGGTGGTGTTGGTGGGAATTGCAGTCTTAGGATTAATGAGACTGGCATGGTTAAGACAACACTCGTGAGCGGGCCAATGGTACTCCCAATGTTCGCACCATTGACAGGCACGTACCCACCAGGTTATTATTACGGTTATAGGCAGATGCTCATCAATGCCACAGCCTTCAACGAGTCATGTATTGTAGTCTTTGAACCAGGTTCAAGGTGGAGTGGTTACACTACACTCCCCGCCACTGGGCCTGTGAAATGGGCATTGGCAGGCCCACTCAACCTCGTTACTGGGCTTAATAGCCAGTGGAGTAATGTTGAGACAGCCTTCACGACTGTTGGAGTCATAACAGCGGCAGTCACATTGCTCGGCATCCTACTCCTACCATACCTGGCAATTGGGACGGCTTACCTAGGAGCCATCATTGTAGAATTCATTAGCCCACTTTGGGGTGTAATAAGCCAACTACTCCCATTCTAACCCAGTAACCCAAGGCTCCTGAGTAGGCTCAAGGCATCCTTAACAACATCATCATTAACCCAGGGCTTGAGGAACCTAACATGGTCAATGGCACCATTCAAGTCATTCCTGTAGTCAGGGGCATCGAGTAGGCTCCTAATCATTGAGGCAACCTCAAGGACATCAGTTGGATATTGGTTAAGCCTTTCAACAGTACTCCTAATACTACGGCAATCCCCAGCCTCAAGGCAAAGTACAGCAAGCTGTGCCAGTTCATCATCACCAAGGTGCGCCAATAGTTCAATAGTGTTAGCCAACTCACTTGAATAAGGCCCGTGGTAGTATAGGTCGAATTCGAAGCCCATATCATACCCAAGCCTCTTGGCTAAGTATGCAGTCTTCTGAACCCTAACCCTAGCATCAATACCATCATCCCCATCGCTTAGTAGTGTGTTTGCCTTGATGCCTAGCGTGTTGATTATGAATGCCACTATGGCGATACTCATCATGTGTGGTTAGGGTTGGGTGTTAATTAGGGGTAATAGCGAGTGGGGGGTTCGGGGGACTTCCCATTAGGCTTTTGCCTTTTCAATATCACCGCAAGTATGAAAAACACTGGTGATATGAACATTCCCCCAGGCACAACGAGTAGTACTAGCCCAATGATTGTTGGTACCCACCATGCCTTAGAGTTTTGGGTTTGGGACTGGCTTGCGGGCATCCGAGGATTAGTGAGGGGGTTTTGGGTAATAAGGCTTACTCAACCATTGGCGCCTGTGCAATCCTGGCAATTGTCTCAACTGACGCCTTACCCTCAAGCTCTGCCTCAATGAGCATTGGTTTGTCATAGCCCAATACAACATTGACACGACCCCTCTTAACCTCCTCAAGGAAGCTTACAACATAATCCAGCCTGTACCCAACCTCGAAGATGCCATCAACATTGTACTCTCCAGGAACAAGCTTTGTATCAAGCATCATTAATGCCCCCTCGTTATCGGTGGTAATCATAAACCCATTGTAAAGTATTTTGAAGTGAGCCTCAGAAAGCCTAGTCATTGAGAATGGCTTAAACCAGCTCAGTAGTGTTGATGCATCAACACCCTTCATAACTGCCCTCGGGTGCCACTCCTTTGCATCCAAGCCATTCAAAATACTCACAGGCTTCTCAACAATGGTGGTATTAATACGGGCATCACCATCCATTGAATGAACGCTAAGTGAGGCGCCATCTATCACTACCCTCACTAGCATCCTACTCCACGGTATCACCTTCATTAACTTCTTAACATCCTCACTGCCAATCATTATACTATAACCCAACTTATTGAACAACCCCACTGTATCAACAGCGGCCAACACCGTGTGGTCATTACTTAATGCCTCGAGCCTTACCAAGTTCGCATCATACTTAGACCCTAGGGGCATTATTACAACATCCGCATCAACTATTGAGACCACCTTAAGTATCTTCTTCAACTCCCATGCCTCCATTAAGGTTTGGAAAGTTTGGGTGGTTTGGGTTGGGACTTCGGGCATACCATTATTACAGGCTAGTAAACTACTAATTAGATTAACAGGAGTGGACTACTCATGAGGGCTTGGGTGAAGAGGATTGTAATCCCAATGACCCCTTCCCCGCCCTGAGGGGCGAGGGTTCCTCGGGGTCTTGGAGGTTACCCGCCTTTACTGCGGGCTACTGAATACCCCCCGCAAAGCAGGGACTAATAAACCTAATCATTGTATTCCAGCTACAGTCCCATACAACGATGGTCTACACTACTAATTAGCCCTATGAGGATAGGGCACTCATGAGGCTGAGGAGGATACTAACACTACTCCTAATCGGCTTCACGATAATTGGCATAATCCTCCTAGCAAGCCTCATCTTCATACAATCCCAAATGCCAAGGGTAAGCCTAAAGACTATTAACAATAATACAATAATCATTAGTGTTGGGAATAGTACCATAACAATGAGGGCACAGGCTAATCAAACCGTGCCAGTGAATAATACTCATGCATAGGCTTGAGGTTGAGGCAATTGCAATTGGGGTTCTAGGTATTGCTGGGGTCAGCCTAGTGGTTAGTGGGCTTGTAAAGTGGCCATCCTCAATAATAATGCTCACGGTACTCTACGTGGTAATAGTACTGCATGGGTTGTACACTAGCAGGAGGCATTGAAGAGCTAATTAACAATAAGACAACCAACCCCAATGCGGGTTGCAATACTATTGGCAATAATACTCACAATCATGGTGATAATGGCACCAATGGCAGTAACACTAGCCCCAACCCAAGCCGTGAGGCTAAGGGCAGTTGAAACAAGCCTCATTACCAATAAGCCAACTGGGCTCATGGCATACACTGGCCCAACAAGCGCAGTGGCAGGCTACTACTGCATGAGAGGCATGCCAAGCTCAGGCTGGAGTATAATGCTTAACGCCTACCTCAACAATGCATACATTATACAGGACATTATTGGCTCAGTAACCCCAATCCCACTCCCAATATTTGCCAGCTACATTACAAACATTTGGCTCATTAACAATACTGGAGCCAGACTAGTCCACGTGAGGCAGTTCCCATACGCCTTCGCCTGTGGTTGGCTAGTCATAAGGCTAGTGAATGGTACAGCTTACATGGGCTTCAGTATTGATGGGGTTCACGTGGTTTGGTTTGATAGCTACCATGTGGGTAATGGTTCAATAATAATGGCGTCAATAGTGGTGGGTGGCCCTGGTGATGGGAGCCAGGCTGTTATCAATGGTGATATTATAATCAGACTAGCCATATACTACTGGCGGGATGGCTCATGGCACCCAGTCACTGCACCCACACCAGTTGATGAGAATATTGAGGAGACCGTGAACAATGCATGGGACTCATTATCGGCTAATTGTAGTGTTATTGTCTCGTGGCCTGTTCCCTCAACATATACAATGTGCCCAAGGCCTCCTGGTTTTGAGGGTTAGTGCTTGAGGATGGCAGTTAGTTCAAGGTAATTACCCCTAGTCTTGGCTAAGCTAACCTTGATTAAGCCATCATTCAAGTCGCTTGAGGCAAGGTAGTACCATTCACCATCCTTAATGAGTATTACACCATAGTCAAGGGTAATAATGGCGAATACTAAAGGCTTGGCGCCAATTGCCAAGCCACCACCTGCGATTTTGAATAACTCAAGGGCAATACCAAGCCTCCTAACAAACTCATCACTCTTAACCTCAACCCAAGGAGCCTCACGCCACTCATAATTAATACTGAATAGCTTGAAGAATGATCTCACCAACTCCTCACCATCATCCGTTATAGCAAGCCCAACCAGGTTTTGAAAACCCCTACCCTTGGGCATACAATAAGCACATGCACTGGTTAAATTAGGCTACCCCTTCACGGGCTCAAGCCTCACGAACACCCTCCTGGGCCTGGGTGGGTAGATGAGGATGCCTGGAGTGTACTCACCACCGAAGACACGTGGGTTATTAGCCTGACTAAGCCAACTAACATTGTCCTCACCAAGAAGGAAGACTTTCCCAACCGATTCAGCGTAGGGTGCAGGGCCCTGGAGCAGGAGGCTGAAGCCGAAATTCTGCAATGTGGCAGGCTTCACGTCACCAAGTGATTGTGTAATAACCCAAACCCCGAAGCCCATCTTCCTAACACCCCTAACAACAAGCTCAAGGATTGGTGATTCGATTAATAGGTAAGCCTCATCGAAGGCTAGAATATTCTCAACCCTCTCAGTGAATGGTTTAGCCAAACCCTCGTGGTATGCCCTGGCTAGTAGCACCTGCATTAACAGGCTGACATACTCCCTGTGAACCATGACATCCCTAAGGGTAATGATGACTGGGTTAGGTGCATTCATTAGTTGGCTTAGCCTCACTGGGTACTTGGGTGCCAAGTCAAGGGCAGTGTACCAAACCCTCCTAGCCTCACCATGCTCGGTAAGCCACTCCAAGGACTCATGCAACCCAAGGTACTCACTACGGGAACCATAAAGCCTAACCAAATCATTGAAGGTTAGCCTGGCCAACTCAGCATCAGCATAGGCATGCCTAACAGCTTGGCTAACCAAGTCAGCCCAGGCGATTGGGCTTGTAACAGGCTCAAGCCAGTCAATGAACGCATCCCTGACATTGATGACAATGGGTTCAAGGGACTTGAGGTAGCTCGGGTACTCACCCTGAGGGTCAATAATCAGAACCCTAACCCCATACTTCGTTATCGCACGAATCATGAGGCTAACAGTACTCCAAGACTTGCCCGAGCCAGTTGGGCCAACGATTAGGGCGTGTGGGCTTGGGGCAGTGTTAAGCCCAATCTTCACCTCGCTACCATACTCATCACGACCAACATCAATGACAACCTCATCTGACTGGGCTATGAGGCTCCCACCGTAGAAGACTGGCACAGAGCACACGTCAAGGCTTAAACCATTTAATTCAGGCTCCATGAGCCAGTGGGTAGCCCCAAACCCAATCCTCATACCAGGAGCCTCAATATCACCGAGAATGCTGAACCGAATAGGCACTTCACCAGCTAGGACACGCCTATGCGTAACCTGAAGCGCATCAATCCTAGGGGCATACGTGCCCCTGCCAGTAAGCTGATACCTATCAATGGCACGGGCTAGTTCACTCGCATAATTCTCCCTACCTATTAGGCTACCCGTAATTGTTAGTGCAAAGTCCCTCCTCGCATTACGCTCAGCATAAGCCAGTAATTGGCTTGGGTCTAGGCTCATGTGCCTAGCATCACTATGCACCACGCCACTCCTGAATGGTGTGTACCTTGCTAGGCTTAACCCACCACCAGCCCTGAGTAGTGCGATGGCAAGTAGTATGCCAGTTATGATGCCAACCCAGAGCCAGTGCAGTGGCATGCCGTAGAAGATTATTGAGGCGATTAGGGTGATTATGAGTAGCGCCATGAAGCCACGGCTTCTGGTTAGGCTCATTGGGTTACCCAGGAGCCTGACTGTCTCTTGAGGTGTTGCTGGTTCAAGTAGGAAGTACCTGTTTAGGATATTGGCAATATCATTATTGCTCCCAATGTAGAGGGTGTTCCCAATCCTAACGAAGCTGACCATGGTGTTGTCAAGTGGGAGTGTTGTGATTAAGCCGTTAAGAGCCTTGATGGCATCCTCCCTATGCACCTCAATACTAAGCCTCGGGTATGCCCTGTAGAACCTCCAATCCATACTACCAACCCTCACAATTGCCTGGCTACCCCTTGCAGTTACTGTGGTTTCGGGCATTAGCCTAGCCCCATATATCAATTTGAGGAGTTCGATGATGGATTGTGGGGCTAGGATGGCAATAATGCCTCCTAGGATGGCGATTGGCTTGACCTGTGGTACAAGTCCGATTATAAGTGGGGCTAGGAGTAGGATAATGAGCCTGTACCTCATGGCCTCCTACCCCTCAACAAGCTTGTGAGCCTCTCAAGGAGGCTTGGGTTTGGGCCTGGCTGTACAATAGGCCCAAACTCACTCGCCTCATTAAGGGTGAACTTACCCTCAACCAATGGCTTAGTATTAATACTCAACTCCCCATTATGCACAATGCATGGGATATCACCAACATCCTCAAGCTTATCAACAACAGTACAACCATCCTTGAGGGCGTGCGCAATGTAGGCAAGGGCAACCTCGTATTGGACACCAGCCTCCACGGCCTCCCTGAGGACTCTGGCAACCTCACTTGGGGCTACAATGAGTAGTACCTGCCTTGCAATGTTCATGCAGAACTCCCTATTGTCCTTGATGCAGTACTTTGAGGCATCCCTAACGAGCCTATCAATGCCCTGAAGCC
>WYEB01000362.1_pt1 | contig 16573 bp, 25 predicted proteins | sample 6343061 | NCBI WGS metagenome assembly WYEB01 (sample SAMN13812332, study PRJNA600296) | hot springs metagenome | biome: ENVO:00000051; feature: ENVO:00002007; isolation source: sediment sample from Evening Primrose shelf | place: USA: Yellowstone National Park, Evening Primrose Hot Spring ... | reverse complement strand
GAACTGTCGCTCCCTCGGGTTCTCCTCAACGATGGGGAGCTCGTCGGAGTATATGATGTCCCTCCTCTTAAGGGCTACTCTAGGGCTCCCCTTGGCGAACACCATTATTATCGAGTAAGCCATCTGGGAGCCCAGCGGGTTCCTCGACAGGGTGAGGAAGTGGTCGAACAGGTACGGGATCATCCACTTGTATTCAAACCTCTGGGTTAGCGGGACAAGGTCGTATATCCTCTTCGGAGTGGAGTAGAAGACGAGCCACGAGTTGGGTTTCATCACCCTGTACAGCTCGTCCCTCACGTCCAGAAACACTCTCAGGTCGTCGTATTCGTCGAAGCCGACGCCCCACGGCGGATCCGTGATGACGTGGTCTACGACCCCGCTGGGGATCCTCTTCAACACATCCCTGGCGTCCCCTAGGATTAAGACCCCGTGCTCGCCCTTGAAGTGGATGTATTCTTTTAGTAAATCATCCAGCCAGCTCATTTCACTCCACCGTGCACAGGGCTATCCCGCTTGGTGCCTCCACTGCCCAGACCCTGTGCCCCATCACCTTGTTGAAGCACTTGTAGTGGTATCTCCTCGTTAAGCCCGGACCCCTCTCCTCAACGTATACTGTCCCGCCCGCTATCACGCCGTTGCAGTAGAAGCACGGGTAGTCGTCCCTTGCTTTTCTCACCGTGTACGTGAACCCGCCCTTAAGCTTTACTTGTTTCCCGCACTCCACGCCCGCCAGCCTCGTAGTAGTCGGCTAGGTAGCGTAGGAGGTCGTCGAAGCTCCTCTTCCTGAGCCTCCTCTTCAGCTTGTACAGCCTGAAGTGGGTTTCCTCTGATATCGTGAGGGTCGTGATCTCCTTTTTCCTCATTTTCCCACCGTTAGAGTATCATTAATTAATTATTTTTAAATCACAGGTCAACGCGGTTCAGGTGGGTTTATATACCAGTAATTAATTAATTAGTTAGGGTGGTGGTCTAGCCTTGAAGTGCCCGTACTGTGGTGGGAACCCGGTTATCTATGATACCGAGCTACATGCATACGTCTGCTCCCACTGCGGGGCAGTTATAGAGGAGCATCCTGTAGAGTATAAGCTCAGGAAGGGGGAGCACCCAAACGTGTCTAGGGATGATGTCAGGAGGATTAAGCCTCTGTATAAGATGGGCGATGGGCTTGTAAGGGTGATTGAGGACCAGTGTAGGCAACTCGGATTGAGCAAGTACTTGTGTCTTCAGGCTAAGAAGAGGTTTGAGAGTGCTGTAGCGAATATTGTGAGGAAGAGGCGTCTTCAGAAGGTTTATCCGAGTAGGCTTAAGTACGTGTCTGTTGCATGCATCTACGTCACGTTGCTTGAGCACGGGTCGGCAATATCGATCAGGAGGCTTAGTAGGGTGCTCGGGCTTGAGAGCGGGAAGCTGTTCACCGTATTGTACAGGTATAGAGATGAGATAGGCTTCAAGCACGTGGATAAAAGGATGGTCTTCATTAACAGGGTGATGTCGGCGTTGAGGAATCAGCTGGGCGACGGCGAGGTCGGCGAGGTCAGGAGGGAGGTTGTGAGGATGGCTGTTGAGGTGCCGTATGCTTCAACCAACCCGCTGTTCTACGCCACAATGCTGGCGTTCATAGCGTCTAAGCGTCTTGGGTTGAGGGTTGAGGTTAAAAAGCTCGCTGAGGACCTCGGTTTTTCCCGGTCTCAAATCAAGTCAATCTACACTAGGATTAAAGTGCTTGAGAAGAGGGTTGAGGAGGTGGATAGACTGAAAAAAGGTTTTTAGGGGTTGGGTTTGCGATCTCTTCTCAGTCTCATTGATTTAGACCTATGAGGATCAAAGCTTTCCTAAGGCATTCACAGTAGCCGTCCAAACCCCTCTTGGTCAAATTATCGCTTACTGCTAGCAATGAATTGTATACTGCTAATTCATTCTGTGTTTCTTTTATGCTTACGGCAAGGTCTCTTAGGGTCTTTGCTACATCTTCTCCCAGCTTCTGTGGGAATGCCGACTTAACAGCGTCCCTGACATCGGGGAACCTGTCTCCAATTTTATCCGCCTTCTCTGCAAGCTTCCTGAGATCAAATTCAATGAATTCGGCGGTTCTTTCCAGATCGGTTGGGATTTCCTTTAACGACACCATACCGGTGACGATCCCTTCAGCAATGTCTTCTATTTTATGTGCATATATTATAAGTGTGTCGGCTCCATCGGAACAGAGATCGCGTGCAAGTGAAACCCTCTCTGCATCTCTATATGATTTTTGGCTCCTTATGGGGGTTGTTTCATTGGGTGGGTCTGTTACCTTGCTGAGTGCTATTATTCCCCCGACTGCCACCACGGGTATTGATGCACCCAGCATGTACGCGATCTTCCTAATATCCACCATCGACCACCAGTATATAAAAAGGTTTCACTCCTTATATATCTAGCTTACGATGGGTTGGAAATAAAGTTCTTAGAAGTGCGGGGAGGGGGAGGAGGCAACTGACAGGAGACTCGGGTGGCTTGTCTCCGAGATGATCAAAAAAACGGGCTGTGGGATCCCGGTTCAAGGGGTTGGTTTTTCACCTGTTTCTAGCGTAGAGTATGAACCACGACATGTTGTTCCCGTCCTGCTTGAGGTATCTTGTGTAGAACTTGAACTTGACGGCGTGTACTGGGTTGAACCCGTTTATCGGAATTAGCTCCCGGTAGTGAACCAGTAGATGCCCCGCGTTGATCGCCACAGCTGTCTTGGAAGCGTACTCTATTATCAGCATCGGCGTACCAATTAAATAGTTGTACATGTCCCTCTTGTACGTGGTTACATACCATCTAGGGGGGGTCGACCACCACGGCGTCGGCGGATGGCATTACGAGCTTCCCGTCTCGTACCAACGAGTATAGCTGGTACACGTTCATCTTGTAGAACGCCTTCGGATATACGACCCAGTCCCATTTAACTGGGTCCACAGCGATTACTTCAACGCTGTTGCGACACAGGTAGTAGAAGCGTCCTTGACCGTACGTCACGTCAAGTACTCTCTTCAGACCGTGTTGCTTCAGGAGCGAGCAGACCACGTGGCTAGTCGGGTACTTGGAGTAGTGTCCTCCTCGTCTCTGTATGTCCCTTTGATCCACTTCCTCAACTATCGGCTGGCTCATTACTCGCCGACCCCGTACCCATCCGTGACTTGAGTTTGGTTAGGGCTGACTCAAGGATGTTCACGGTTGTTTTAAGCGTGCCAGCATCCATCTTCATGTGTGTTATGGTGTTGAGCAGGTTGTTCAGGTATGATATGGCTCTCGTGCTGTCGTGTAGTCCTTTCAGCGTGATCCCAAGGTTGTAGTGTGTCTTGGAAACGTATTCATAGTAGTCTGGACCAAGATAGCACTTCCTAACCCTCTTCTTGATCTTATCGCCCGACTTAACATAGCCCTCGTAGTGGACAGCATAGTAGTAGACCCTGCTACCCCTCACCACCCTCTCAATATAGCTGTACGGTTCACCACACCTAGGGCATATCTTAAGCGAGCCCCCAGCACGCCCCCTCTCCTGCGTCAAGCCCATCCCACCTTTCCCATCAAATTTGATGGGAAAACCGCTTAAAAACCTTTCGCTCGCGTAGCCCTCGCGGTTCGGGGAAAGTAAGGTTTATATATAAACCAGTTCCTATTTATAGTATGGGGGTTGGAGTAGATGGCGGTTGAGATCCTGGTCGTGAAGGCTCCCTGTTGCTACAGGAGGCGTGAGTGCTGGGCTAGGGCTGTGTACGTTGTGGATGTTAATTCAAAGAGGATTGTCTTGAAGATACCGTCCTACCGTTGCGACCGTGGTGAGGGGGCTGTATACCACATCCCCGTGTCGCAGAACATCGTTGTCGCGGAGCACTATGCGAGCAAGAGCGGGAGGCAATACACTAAGGTCGTATTCAAGCCGGTCTACATGAGCGAGCAGGACGCTAAGTCCCTGGTAACCGAGGTGCTGGGTGATGGTGCATGATGGGCGTTAAGCCACGCACGGTGTTCTTGAACGCACTGCCGTTGAACGCCATACCCTACAGCTCGTTCACCGTCATCTGCCGGAGGGTTGGGCTTGAGGCGTTGAGGGATCTCGTCGAGGACAGCGTTGTAGAGAGCTACATCAGGCACGAGGCTACTCTCAAGGTTATCTCAAGCGTGCTCGGCGTGGACTTGAAGCCTTCGAGCGGGCTCTACTCCTACAGCCCCGGCGACGCTGTGGTCGTAGTCGCATTAAAGAAGCCTGTCAGGGGGCAGGAGGTCGCCGAGGTCAGGCAGGAGGACCTGGACGTCCTCCTCTGCCTAGTGTCCCGGGACAGTGGTGGGGGTGATGGCGGTTGATCGATGACGTTAAAAGGTTCGCCGACTACGTGACTAGGTGGACGATGCTGGGCGACATCACGTCGGGTTTGTCGGAGGTCAAGGGCTATATCAAGGATAACCCTAGGTTGCGTGAGATCGCTTATAAGATAGAGTTATTCGACGACTTCGTCTCAGACCTCATAGCGTACTTGAATAGGGATAAGTGGTATTTCTCGGTTCGGCTTGAGGGGAAGTCCGGGGACAAGTGTACGGTTAAGGTTGTTGGGAGGAGGGTTTCGAGGGTTGTCGACACGTGTAATGTGGACGAGGCTCTCCGGAGGTTCTTCGAGGACGGTAGCGTTGGCGAAGAGCTTGTAAAGGAGATCGGGAGCACGCTTAGGGACGTCTCCGCCGGGATGAAGCTGTACATGGATCTAATCGGCAGACTGGACGACGTTGAGAGGAAGGTAGCCGAGCTTAGGAGGATGCTGGGGTGATCCACGGGTGTCCAAGGGGAAGTCTAAGATCATGGGCGTCGTGTTATGCTCGTATGTGAGCCTGGAGACGTATAAGGCGGTGGAGGAGAAGGCTAGGTCAATGAACAAGTCTGTTTCAGCGTACGTGCGTGAGGTACTGGAGAAAGAGATCGGGGAAAAAACAGTTAGCTAGAAGACCATGGATTCGGGTTTTTCTTGAATTCGCTCATCAGCTTGCTTATCTTGACGATGAGTTCTGAGGTCTCGTATGGTTCTGTCATAACATATGTTAATGCGTCCCGCATGACATATGTGAGATTAGCCCCGAAGTTTGGGTCTCCGTCTGGGAGTTTATAGACTAAGTGCACTAGCTCGTGTCCGAATACTGCTAGATACATTGATAGGCAATCGGATGAACCTTTTAAGCACGCATCTAACAGATATTCAAGGTTTATCTTTATCGTGTTGGTATCCGGATCCGCGAGCCCCGCGACCGGGTTTCCATTCGGTAAGGTCACGTTGTGTGCGTATACTACTCTCGGTTTTTCTGTGTAATGTTTGCGGAAGGCTTTCATTGCGAAATCTTCTAGTAGATCCACTAGTGCCCGTATAATCGGGCTCATCTTGGCTGTCACGTCTTTACCGGTTGATTCTTCAATGGCTTTTCTAATCCTAGCACCCGAATGGAGGATGGACTCTAGGCTCCATCCAGCGTGTAGTGGGCAGAAGATGTGTTTGATCCCTAAGTAAGTCGCTTTTATATGGTCGTCCTCCGACGCGATTACAGCGACGTCCGGTCCATACAGCTCGTTGAACACATCGTTTATCACTTCTCCATATCGACTGCTGAATACATCGGTTTCTACCTCGACTGGTGTGGGTTCCATGCGGTTTGGTGTGACGTTTTCAACATTGTGTACAGCACCGTATCCAGCACATACGTTGATTACATTCCGCAACAGCTCCTTCAACAGATCTCGTTCAACCTGTTGTTTACCAGCGTACTCCTCTATGCTCCGCCAAATCCTTTCTACCTCAGTACTCACCGAGCCACCGGACGGGATTCTCCTGGACTCGTCTATTTCAACGTTGAACAGGTTGTAGGAGTAGAACGACGACATGCCGAGTGCATCATTGAACGTAGTAACGTATATATCCCTGACATATATCCATCCATCATTGCCTGTGCACCTCTTGTCTATTAACTGCCTCCACTCATATGATCCCTCTGAGACCGAGATATGTGAATACTTTATGCAAGACGGGTCCAGTCCTTGCGTGAAGTTCCTCCTGTACGCGTCGCATAGGTACGCTTTACCATGTATTATCACCCTGGTTCCGCCTATTTGCTCTGGTGTTTTCTTGTAGCACACGCACAGCACGGGGAATATCTTGTCCTCTAGAACCTTTTCGACCGAGGTCGGCTTTACGAATTTGTCCTTCGAGTAGATTGAGATATCTATCCCCTTGTCCACGCCCGCCAGCAGGGCTATCTTCATTCCTTCCCCGAACTTCCCCCTCTGCCACGGCTTCTTCTCCGAGCTTCCTATTAGGAGGTGGTATATTGCGAGTCCTCGACCGTTGTCCTCTATCACCGCGTCGCCTCTCACGGGTCTACACGGGTACTCCATCGGGGGTAGCCTGGTTACCTCGTGCATTTCATCTAGTGCGTTCTGCATGAACTCCCTGAATATCTCCCACTCGCCCCAGTTTCTAGTTCTTGCGTATGCTAGTGTTATACCGTACTCTATACCGCCGTCAAAACCCATGGTCTTACATTTTTCCTCGCATGAGACCATTTAAGCCACCCCATAGGGCTATTATTGCTGGGAGGAGTGCTAGTAAGACTATTGTCGAAAAAACGATTATGTCCATTGATATAGCTGGCTCCTCGACCTCCCTCACCCTTATGTTCACGGGCTGGTTTATGCTCTTCTGGTACTCCGTGATAGCCTTTGCAAGCCTTTCAGCCTTCTCCCTGTCGCTGTAGCTCGCTATCTCCCTTGCCACAGCGTACTCGTCCACTGCCTCGACAACGTACTTCTTCAATTACCTGCCCTCCTCTAGTTTCTTAAGGTACTCCTGTAGCTTCTTGAAGTACTTGCCCGCCTCGTATGCCTCCATCGCCTTCTCTATCTCATCCCAGGTGTCGACTGAGATGCCTTTTAGGGTTACCGTGTCCACCACCCCCTGTTCCAAATTTGCATTCTATCCCTAAAATATTTAACCCAGTAGACAAGAACAGTATAGTGGTGGTGTAGATGTCTCTATCAGATAAGATCAGGAGGCTTGAGGAATTCATCAGGAGCAACCCTGGCTTAGCTGGTGTACCAGTGTTCCTTGTCAACGGTAGACCAGTGTCCCTGTCCGAGGCTCTTGCGATGCTACGCTCAAACGTGAACGTACCCGAGGTTCTGAGTGGTTTGCAGAGCCTTGGATTGGACGGTGAGGATATGTGGGTCCTGGCGGAGGAGTTCTGGAGGAGGGTTGCTTCTGCTAGACCAGACATCAGCATTATGATGTTACAACCCTATGTGCCAACAATGTCTCCCATGGAGGCTCTCCAGCATATTAGGGCTAGGGATGAGATTGGTACCAGGCTTGTCCAGATGTATGCTAGCATGGTTAACTTTGTTAGGGCTAGGGCTGGTGTGTGATGCCACGGCTAAATACGGTGACAGTGGTTAGGTCAGACTATGATGGTGCAACAGCGGTCGCTAGCTCGGTTCTTGCACGTGCCATAGGATACATGAGGGCTAGGGGGTTCAGGGTAGACGACCTGCACGGAAGTAATGCCACTCTTGAGAACGTTGTGAATAGCCTGGACTCGTTGGACAGTATTTTCTTTACTGGAGTTGGACATGGAGACACAAACGTGTTCACGGGGCAGGATCGCCGGGCAATATTCGAGACTTGTTCTGATGCTGACTACAAGCTTAGGTCTAGAGTTGTGTTCTTGCTCTCATGCTTAACCGGGCAGAATCTGGGGGTTGACCTAGTTAGGAATAAGGGGGTTATGGTGTTTGTTGGATATAAGGTTGAGTTCACGTGGGTTCAGTCGAGGGTTCAGGATCCTCTTGCTGATGTTTATGCTAGGTCGTTTTTCGAACCAGTTCTTGAGCTCTACTATAAGCTGGCTGACGGTAAAACAGTGAAGGAAGCTTACCTGGCTTCAATTGATAAGTGGAATTACTGGATTGACTACTGGAGTAAGAGCAACGACCCCATTGCTCCCCTGGTCGTACAGACCCTTGTGTGGGATAGGGATGGGCAGGTTCTGTATGGTGATGAGAATGCCACTATAGGCACGCCTACTCCTATCCCACTATCTTGGTGGGTTGCCTCCGGGATAGCCTTTGGACTCCCGTTGTTTGCTGTAGCAAGCGTTATAATCCTGGATATGCAAACCAAATCTAAGGTGGTGTGATGGGAGACTACACTACCGTATCGCTAATAGTCCCGAGCACGACTAATACTGGTTCTGTGGAGTTTAACCTGGCAGGGTATTTGACGAAGAATGCTGGCTGGTCTAACTTTGCTGTCGGCTTGTGGTATGACAGCGGACCATCAGACTACATTACTGTCACGGTTGACTCTACAAGCCATAGAATAAACAAGGGTAATGGGCTGGTCTTCTACATAAACAACCCTAATGTCCCAGCAACGATAACCAGCAGGGGTACCATAACACTCCCGTTGGAAGGCAGTTATACGGTTGTCGGGATCGCGGGCTACATCCAAGGCGGTGCCTTCTATGTTGACAGTAGGGATTCTAAAACGATATCTTATACTGCTAGTGCACCGTCTCCCACACCTACTCCAACCCCGTCTCCAGCACCCACTATTCAACCCCCGTCTGACTGGGTTACAATGGCTGTTGTAGCGGGGTCTGTAGCAGTATTCGCTGTAGGTGTGGCGTTAGCGTTAAAAGAACTGACATCGAAGAAGTAGAATGGTGGTATTATGGTTGATGTAATGGAGTATGCTAAAGAGTTCTTGAATGTGGAGAATCTACCATCGATCGCTCTCGGTGCTCTCGGAGGTCTTGTCGCGACTGGAATTGTTGTAGGAGTGAAACAACTCATCGAGTGGGGTAGACCGCAGGTCAAGGTGGCTACCGGTATCGTGGACACACTGCTCGGAGGCTACCTTCTCTACACCCAGTTCACGGGTAAAACAGGTAAACCAGATCCATTCCTCGACACGGTTAGAACCACGTTCGGTTTCCTCAACCTTCTCGTGGGCTTATCAGCCATAGCTTCAGGTGTGTCGGGCAAATAGCTTGGATGTGTAGAGAAAAAAAAGTTTTTTATTTCCTCTTAGATAATATTTCAACAATCCTGTCAACGTCTTCGGGATTCTTAGCGAGCCTCCCTATCTTCACGCAGTCCCTTGGATCCTTGGATTTAATCTTCTTCACCACCGCGTCTGCTATTTTCTCTGCTAGCTTCTCTTCAAGGTTCTCCCTGTTCTTCAGCACGTTGATGCATATGGCTTTCACCTCTTCATCCGTGTAGGGCTTTATGTTCACTACAATGAACCTTGATAACAGCTCTGGTGGGATTCTTTTAGTAGTGTTGGCGGTTGCAATGACCTTGCACACGCTTGGGCATTTTACATATGCTTTTTTAGTAGCCATCGTTACAATGAGCCTTTGCGACTCCATCCACGACAGCAATACCGATAGATCTAATGAGTTCTCTATCTTATCCAGCTCATCTATGAGCATGATCTCGGGCTTGTTCTCAATAATGTAGTCTCTTAGACCAGCACGCGTGCTAGCACCTGCTAGCAGTATCTGTACGTTGTAGTGCCTCGATATCGCCTCAAGTATCATCGTCTTAGCGGATGCTGGTGGACCAACGAGCAGTAAGTGCACTGGTTTATCCGATGTTAGCACATCTATGATCAAGTCTTTAACATCGTCTAGCCCTACTATGTCGTTGAAAATCTCCCGTGTCGGCTTGGCGACGGGTTTCTCCTCGACCTCCTCGGCGATGCTCTCGACACCCATTGACACAACGTCTTCAATAGCCTCCATGGTTTCGTCGTACACTCCGTAGTGTGTCGACGACCTGGATTTATACAGTATTTCCACGAGCCCCCGGTCGTGTAAGACTCTCATGAGCCAGTGGGGTACCCCGAACTCCCATCCCTCGAGACCGAAGACTTTCTCCCTCTTACCGTTACAATTGTACTCGAAGTCATTAACCCACTTCGGATCAGATCCGTCCTTGCACTTAACTTTAGCCTTGTAGTCCGCCCACCTATCGTGTATTCTCTTGAGGTATTCGGCTATCTCGGGGTTTCTAACTACAAGTGCCTTAAGCTTCTCAACGGCATTCCTTTTCATAATGACCACTAGGTTACTGTATGTCTTCTACGTTAATGCAGTATACACCAGTGCCTATTCTTTTTATCAAGTTCTTCTTTAGGAGGGAGTTCATTGAGCTCTGCGTCGCCATCTCGGCTTTCTTATCGTTCAAGTTGAACGTGTTCATTATGAATACTTTAACCATGTGTCTGGTGACACACTTGTTTCTCGCTATGAAGGATAGTACTTCTTCCATGTATTTATATTTAGGCACGTGCTCACCTCTATTTTATCATATTGCTAATGCATTTATAAAGTTTTATGATGGCAATATCATTGGTTTAGAAGGGGTTGGAAGGGGTTTGGATGGAAAAAATTATCCAAACAGCTTTTTCTCGGTATATGCTTTCTTCAGTTTTTCAATGTGCTCGTTTAGTATTTGTATTACTCTGTTTATCTTCGATATTAGATCATCTGGATTATTCGTTATAACGCGTTTCATATATATATATTTTAAGACGTCATATAGAGTACTTCTTTCTTCGCGGTTTAGTATTTGACTATAGTAATCGATGTAGTTGTATTTGAGTTCTGTCAGCATCTCTCTTAGCGATTCTTCTAGGCTTTTAACACGTTCTAGAAGCGTTGATAGCTCAACGTCTTCACCCAGCTCTATTTCACGGTAGTTTTCAATGAACTTCCTGAAGAAACACGCTAGTTTCGGGTATAAGCCTGCTAGTGTTGTGGGTTCGGAAGATAAAATCCTTCCATCCTTCTCTTCAACTTTGTAGAATAGCGATGTAGCACTTTTCATTATATCGAGTAGATCGAGGTGGACGTGCTCGGTTGGACCAATACAGTCATCTCCCTCGTCTATTGCTTGCTTGCTTATGTATACTGATCCGTACGGGGTTCCAACGACGTAGTATTTTTTTGACACGTATATCCCAGTGTCGAAGTTTATATTTCTCCTTATGAAAACCGGTATATCAGTATATTTAATTATGTAGTATTTTGCTTTCTTACTTCCTTCATCACGCCTAGTGATCTCAGTTTCAAGTATTTCCTTAACAGCGTTCTCAAATCTCTCTCTAGCTTTTCTCGTTTTAATAGCGTTTGCAACCGCGTCCGCTAATTCCTTGAACTCCTCCTCGCTCATCCATTGATTCAGCTTTGATTCAAGCAGTTTTCTAGCATTATCTCGTATTGCTATCTTGAAATCGCTAAGCCTGAAAATGATCGATGATCTTCTGTTTTTGTATTTTGCTTGAATCCATCGGGGTAGCCTTGCCCCTGTCTTCCGTGTGCTCTTCACTATACAGAGTGATTTTCCGTTACGTGGATGCCACCTATATACTTCGATTACCGCATACCAGTATTTCATCAAGTACACCTCTACATTATTTTATTGTGATTTGGGGTTTAAAAATATTTTATTGCGAGAAAAGAGTTGCTTCAACTATCTGTCTACGTAGTTTCTCGATTTCTTCATCAAGCATATCAAGTAGATCATGCAGTATTCGTCTAGCAAATGGAAGGCGGGTTTCGAAAACACCATCAGGCAACCCTAGTTCCTCTAGATGTTTTTTAATTTGTTCAGCCGTTTTCTCGGCGTTATAAGACACGCTTGAGTCTCCAGTAAGATATTTTAAGCGATATGCTAGGCTCAAAAACTCATCGATTCTATCTTTTATTTCACGGTGCATCTTCAGTAGTTGTCTAAGATCTTTATTGTGCTCGAATAATATTATCCTGTGGGAGGCGAAGAATGTGGGGTATTCAAAAAACGAAGGCTTAAGTTTTTCGTCTAAGACGATTGTGAGCGAAGAGATCTTATATGTATTGTTATCAATGTAGACTATTACTCCAGTTTTCCCGAGTTTAAATTTGATATCGTGTATATTAAAGCAACATGATAGAATCATGTTTAGCCTTCTAGTCACCGTGACATAATAGAATTTAAGTTCTTTTGGAACAGTTAATTTAAGCTTATTTAACCACCCTTCCTTGTAGAACCACGCTATTTCGACATCATGTAATAGCCATTTCGATGAATATCCAGGACCCGCGATAATTCGATCAAGGTAGTGTTGTTTTTTGTGTGTTCTACACGGTTTCCCGTGCGCGGGCTTTATTTGGATGAACGCATTGCATAATTCTTCATTACAACTAATTTCACATCACCTCAATATTTTCCTATTGTTATCACATTTATAAGCTTTTCTCAAAAATAGGCGTGCTCTTATGGATTGAAGAAAATAAGAATGGATAGGAAAAAATTATAATTCGATTTTAATACGTGTTGGCAAATATGATGGCGGATCCCGATACGTTGTCACGGCTATTATTTTATTCGCGTGTTTTTTGAGCAGTGATTCAACATTGCGATCGTCAATATCGTATATTTCCCAGTCGCTCAATATGATTATCGTGTCTGCTCTACTGTATTTTTCGTCTACTAGCTTTAAAGCTGGGTATATCACGGTTCCGCCCCCGCCGTGGATTTTCACGGAGCGTATGTCAGTATAACGTCTTATCGTGAACACATCGCGAACTTCGGCATCCCACGTTATCACTATAACTTTTGCAACGTTACGCACTATAGCGTAGAGCTCGCTCACAAACTGATTTAGCGTTTTTTCATCTATGGATCCCGACGTGTCAATTAAGACAACTATATTGCTCATTCCGTAAAGCTTTTTGCCAGGATACTTTTCGTGTTTTCTCGATGGTCTCATCCACGTTCTTCTCACGTGTTTCACATTATCTGTTAATGCTGATCTAATAACACGTCTCCAGTCAACTTTACTCTTTAGTATTTCAGTTATCAACCGATTAAGATCATTACTTGTAGTACCAGAACTTTTATAGAATTCTTTAACAATTATTGCTGTTTCAAGCGTTTTTCTTTGAACTCTACGTTCAATTTCTTCATCGCTCGATGAACTTGATTTATCTATGTTTTCATCTTTATCGCCTTCATTTATTACATCACCTCTACCATTGTCATGTTGTTTATTAGGTTGTAAATCATTCATTATACGGATATTTGCTGGTGCTTCAACTCTATTGATTTCCTTCAATATCTCGTGCATTATTTCCTCGAAACTCTTTTCATCCGCCTTCTTAACATCAAATAGCTTGTATAAGTGATGTGTTGTTACGTATTTTATCGACTTGACGTTTCTAGCGTATTTGTGAATATATTGATTCGCCTTGGCGTCTGCAACAATGTTTGCAATGTAGTGTAATAGCGGGTTGGATGAGTATTTTTTACCTCGGATGGTGTGTTTTAGTATAATATGCATTAGCTCGTGAACTAAAACGAATGTCTGTTCTTCGGGAGTTAATTTAGAGAACCTGCTTTCATTCAAAAATATCGAGATGCCGTCAGTGTAAGCTATAGAGTTTTCGTCTTTTGTAGAATAGATCCATGTTCTCTTCAACAATATGCCTAAAAAAGGATCGCTTATCATTAGAGAGGTTATAATGTTCTTAACTTTTTCCCGCACCACGCTCATTATCACACGCTCATATACTCCGCTATAGCATCAACAAGTTTTCTAGCTATCTCGGGGAAGGTTTTCTTGAACTCAGAACGTTTGTTGGCGTTCATCAGTAATATCATTATAACGAGGAATTCGCGGTGTTTATCAAGCAGGTACTCTATGAACTTCGAGTATTTCGCCTTTAACACTGTTATTTGCTGTTGTGATAGAGCGTTTATTATCAGCGACTGAGCGGATATATTGTATTCATCGAATGACGACGGGTCATGTCTAATTGTTTCGAGTGCATTAAAAATATCGATGTTAGCGAAATACATAGCAATGAATTTATCGCCAACTTCCTTCCCAATGTTACCATAAATGATCGTCTCCGCTAACTCCCTGCTCTTCACATTTTTCAACGTTAACGCTAGTTGAGTCCACGACCTTGGCGTCGGGAAGTTCTCGAAGTCATCGTTGTTTGGTTGTTTAAGGAAGTCGTCGGGGTTTGTCTTGAGGTATACTGCCACAAGCTTTTCCCAGTTGTCCCCATAACGTCTGTTCATATATTCGATCCATTCATCCACCGTGGGAGGTGACACATTTATCACGATCATACGGTTTCGCAATGGTTTTGGTAATGGTCTAACGATCTCACTCCACTCCGGGGTGTTTCCAGCTAACACAATTTTGATATTTCTCGATAGTTTCAGCTGGAAACTAGCTTCTTTTTCAAGGATCAGCGAATAATACATTGAGATTTGATCATCACGCTGTACATTCGTTATCTCGTCTATAAATACCAGTCCGTATACTGGTAACGTCAATATCTTCAGTGCTTTTGGCGGGAGGAACTCAACATATCCATCTCTCTCCCTAGGAATACCGATATCCTCCGGAAAAATGTGCGGTGCCACAATCCGTATATACACGTAATATTTCCTCGGGTTGCTTAATATATCGTTTATAGTCGTATTATCAGCATCTCTTAAATCTATAAAGATTTTTCCCAGCTTTTCCGCCTCTTCTTTCGCCTTACTCATAATCACCTCGGTTTTCCCTACTCCGGGTGCACCTAGAACTAACACACGATCGATTAATTCAATTTCGGTTATTTTCAATCCGATTACACCTCATGTGTATTTTATGAGTAATAAGCTTATAAATGTTTTCGGTTATCGAGAATGAGGGGAAAAAAGGGTTTATTCGGGGAATAGTGTTTTTTCAGCGTAGTATTTCTTAACGTCATTTAATATCATATCTGTTTCATCGCTTAATCTCTTTATTTCATGTTTAACTAGTTCATAATCGTAGTTTGCACATAGCTTGTACTTGTTCAAACAAGTTGTTTCGAGGAAATGGCTTGCTAGAAGAAAGAAAAGATTAACGTAATCACGTTTTTCCGGTGGAACTAGCTCAAGCATTTTTTCAAGTTTTTCAAGTTTTTCGATCAGTGTTTTCGCTAGTTTCACGAGGTATTTCACTTTTCCATCGTTCATTGCATAGATAACTCTCCTGCTTTCGTCAACGTTAACCCTGACAAAATTATAGTTTTCATCGAAGTATACTTCAACAAAAGATGCTTCGTATGTGTTAGCACCGATCTTGAAATAGCCGTTCACACCTCCACTGAATTTTAGATGATACGACACCGGCGTATTGAAGCATTTCTTTAAAATGAAGTTAATACGCGAGCGACACATTTCGCAGGCATAAACCTCAAGAACCTTGAAATAATTTGAATTTGTTCCGCAGAGCGGAGCATCAAGTAGTCTTGCTATAGTGTGATGATTATGCAACCATGTGCTCATAGTATATCCGTATACTTTTTCGCTTATTATTACATCCCTTATTCCTTTCACGTTCTTCCCACTCTTGAATGCTTCGCATAACTTCTTCGTAGTTTCACCTCATGAACACTTTATGTTTAAAACCCTTATAAACTTAACTGTAGAAGTTGAACGCTAAGGAAAAATACAATCGTAGGTTTTAATACGCGATCGCCTAGGAAAGAACGCGGGAGGGAAAAAAAAGGTTTGAGGTTAGGCTTCGTCAGTGCAGAAACTTGCTTGAGAACGCGGGATGGCAATTATGTCAATTACATTCGTGTCAAATACAAGCAATACAACTTTTTTTCCGCTATCGGTAGTAATAATATAGCCATAGCCATCTTCCCCACAGTCAACTCTCTTTTCACTCATTTCGCCAACCATATTGAATATTTGAATCGCAAAATCGCTTATCGCCTCGCCGGGGGATCCGTAATAATAATCATAGAACGCTACGTTATCGCTAGTCTTATTTTCCACGATATTGTATACTAGTTCTCTGAAATCGTCGATTGTCTTGTTCGCGATTTCCAATATTTTTTCCAGTTCTTCGTGTTTCACTCTCTTTTTCACCTCATGAACACTTTATGTTTAAAACCCTTATAAACTTAACTGTAGAAGTTGAACGCTAAGGAAAAATACAATCGTAGGTTTTAATACGCGATCGCCTAGGAAAGAACGCGGGAGGGAAAAAAAAGGTTTGAGGTTAGGCTTCGTCAGTGCAGAAACTTGCTTGAGAACGCGGGATGGCAATTATGTCAATTACATTCGTGTCAAATACAAGCAATACAACTTTTTTTCCGCTATCGGTAGTAATAATATAGCCATAGCCATCTTCCCCACAGTCAACTCTCTTTTCACTCATTTCGCCAACCATATTGAATATTTGAATCGCAAAATCGCTTATCGCCTCGCCGGGGGATCCGTAATAATAATCATAGAACGCTACGTTATCGCTAGTCTTATTTTCCACGATATTGTATACTAGTTCTCTGAAATCGTCGATTGTCTTGTTCGCGATTTCCAATATTTTTTCCAGTTCTTCGTGTTTCACTCTCTTTTTCACCTCATGAACACTTTATGTTTAAAACCCTTATAAACTTAACTGTAGAAGTTGAACGCTAAGGAAAAATACAATCGTAGGTTTTAATACGCGATCGCCTAAAAGAAAATTCT